>Ga0207655_1001097_pt1 | contig 26546 bp, 27 predicted proteins | sample KBSM44metaG_FD_184398 | JGI IMG/M metagenome (GOLD analysis project Ga0207655, IMG submission 184398) | Miscanthus rhizosphere microbial communities from Kellogg Biological Station, Michigan, USA - KBS M4-4 metaG (SPAdes) (version 2) | ecosystem: Host-associated > Plants > Roots > Rhizosphere >... | reverse complement strand
CGATGAACACGTGCGACGGGTTGAAGAAGTTGACGACCGACGCGAGCATCTGCCCGATCAGGCTGCCCGCGCGCTGGATGATGGCGTTGGCGGCCGTGTCGCCGCCACGGCTGGCCTGGCCCACGTCGATCGCGTCGATGCGGCCGTGCTGGCGCAGCACTTCCGCCAATGCGGCACTCTCGCCGGCCTCGGCCGCCTGCATCGCCATGCGCGTGATCGCGGGACCGGCGGCCATGGCCTCGACGCAGCCGAGATTGCCGCAGTGGCAGCGCGGGCCTTCCTGGTCGACGCAGATGTGGCCCACGTCCCCGGCCGAACCGGCGGCGCCGCGGTACACCTCGCCGTGGCAGACGATGCCGCAGCCGATGCCGGTGCCGATCTTGATGACGAGGAAGTTGCTCAGCGAACGCTTGAGGCGCCAGAGTTCGCCGAGCGCCATCAGGTTCACATCGTTGTCGACGAAGACAGGCGCCGCGTAGTCCTCGCGCAGGTAGTCGCGGATCGAGAAGCTGTCCCACGCCGGCATCAGTGGCGGGTTCACGAGCTGTCCGATCTCGAAGTTCACGGGGCCGGGCACGCCAATGCCGATGCCGAGCACGTCCCTGGCGCCCACATTGCAGCGGGCCAGCAGTTCGCGCATGAGCGTGCGCACGCGCGCCAGCACCACGGCCGGGCCTTCGCGCACGTCGGCTGGTTCGTCGTGCTGCGCGAGCACCGTGAGGTCGGGCCGCAGCACGGCCACATCGAGACTGGTGGCGCCGATGTCGATGCCGACGAGCACGCCGAGCCCGGCATTCAGCTGGAGATTCTCGGCGCGGCGCCCGCCCGAGGAGCGCTGCAGGCCGGCTTCGGCAAGCAGGCCCTGATCGACGAGGCCGGCGATCAGCCCGTTGGCCTTGCTCTTGGAAAAACCGAGCTGTTCGGCCATGGCATGGCGCGAACCGCCGGCCGACCAGAAGGTCGTTTCCAGCAGCCGCATCTCGTCCGCAGTGATGCCACTCCAACGTGCCACGCGTCTTGTCTCCGGTGTTCTTGTCTTCGCCGCGCCCTGGTTGGGGCGAAGGCGAATACTAGGCGGAGGCCTTTAGCCGGACAAGGCTGAACTTTGACCAAATTCAGATCGAAGCAAGACGGAGCGATGCGAGCTTCAAAAGCAAAAAGCCGCCCCGAGGGCGGCTTCTTGACCGAGCAATCGGGAAGGCCGATTACTTTTTCTGGCGGTACTTGCGCAGCGCGGCGATCTGGGCGGCCATCACGGCCAGCTCCGATTGCGCCATCGCGATGTCGATGTCGCTCTTCGCATTCTTCAGTGCTTCCTCGGCTGCGGCCTTGGCCACATTGGCCTTTTCGTCGTCGAGGTCCTTGCCGCGGATCGCGGTGTCGGACAGCACGGTGACGGCATTGGGCTGCACTTCGAGAATGCCGCCGGCCACGAAGACGAACTCCTCGCCGCCGTCGGCCGTTTCGATGCGCACGGCGCCGGGGCGGATGCGCGTGATCAGCGGGGTGTGGCGCGGGTAGATGCCGAGCTCACCGGCTTCACCGGGCAGCGCGACGAACTTGGCTTCGCCCGAGAAGATCGACTCTTCCGCGCTGACCACGTCCACATGAATGGTGCCTGCCATGGTGATTCCTTCTTAAGCGACCTTCTTGGCCTTTTCGAACGCCTCGTCGATGCTGCCCACCATGTAGAACGCTTGTTCCGGCAGGTGGTCGGCTTCGCCGTTCACGATCATCTTGAAACCACGGATGGTTTCGGCCAGCGGCACGTACTTGCCAGGCGAGCCCGTGAACACTTCGGCCACGTGGAACGGCTGCGACAGGAAACGCTGGATCTTGCGGGCGCGGGCCACGGCGAGCTTGTCGTCGGGAGCCAGTTCGTCCATGCCCAGGATGGCGATGATGTCGCGCAGTTCCTTGTAGCGCTGCAGCGTGCCTTGCACGGCGCGGGCCACGTTGTAGTGCTCTTCGCCGACCACGTTCGGGTCGAGCTGGCGCGAGGTCGAGTCCAGCGGGTCCACGGCGGGGTAGATACCGAGCGAAGCGATGTCGCGCGACAGCACCACGGTGGAGTCCAGGTGGGCGAAGGTCGTTGCGGGCGACGGGTCGGTCAAGTCGTCGGCAGGGACGTACACGGCCTGGATCGAGGTGATCGAACCGACCTTGGTCGACGTGATCCGCTCCTGCAGGCGGCCCATTTCCTCGGCCAGCGTCGGCTGGTAGCCCACGGCGGAAGGCATGCGGCCCAGCAGAGCCGACACTTCGGTGCCGGCCAGCGTGTAGCGGTAGATGTTGTCCACGAAGAACAGCACGTCGCGGCCTTCGTCGCGGAACGACTCGGCAATGGTCAGGCCGGTCAGCGCCACGCGCAGACGGTTGCCCGGGGGTTCGTTCATCTGGCCGTAGACCATGGCGACCTTCGAGTCTTCGAGCTTCTCGAGGTTCACCACGCCGGAGTCGGCCATCTCGTGATAGAAGTCGTTGCCTTCGCGGGTACGTTCACCCACACCGGCGAACACCGACAGACCCGAGTGAGCCTTGGCGATGTTGTTGATGAGTTCCATCATGTTCACGGTCTTGCCCACGCCGGCGCCGCCGAACAGGCCCACCTTGCCGCCCTTGGCGAACGGGCACACCAGGTCGATCACCTTGATGCCGGTTTCCAGCAGGTCTTGCGAAGGCGACAGTTCGTCGTACGCGGGAGCCTTGCGGTGGATCGAAGCGGTGAGCTCCTGGCCGACCGGGCCGCGTTCGTCGATGGGCGCGCCCAGCACGTCCATGATGCGGCCGAGCGTGGCCTTGCCCACGGGCACCGTGATGGGTGCGCCGGTGTTCTTCACGATGATGCCGCGGCGCAGGCCGTCGGACGAGCCCAGCGCAATCGTGCGCACCACGCCGTCGCCGAGCTGCTGCTGGACTTCGAGAGTCAGCGCGCTGCCTTCGAATTTCAAGGCGTCGTACACCTTGGGCATCTGGTCACGCGGGAACTCCACGTCGACCACGGCGCCGATACATTGGACAATTTTTCCTTCAGCCATGGCGTTTCCTTCTGGATGGATCTCAATAAATTTGCGACAGGTTCTTGCAGAAGCGTCCTGGTGCCGAAACGGGCCGCTTTTGCAAGAATGCCGGACGGGCCGGCACCCTTGAGTTTCTTGTCGTCGTCAGCTCATCAGCACTTCATGGCCGTTGCTTGCGCAGCGAAGGCGTCCGAAGCTGCCTTGCAGGCCTGACCCAGTGCAGCCTTGTCCGCGCCCATCGAAGCCCAGGTGGCTTTCGTCTGGTCGAGGTTGGCCTTCATCGCGTCGGCGGCAGCACCGCTTTGCGAAGAAACGCACGCCTGCACCTTGGCGAGGTAGTCGTTGCACTCCTGCGGCAGGTCGGCCGATGCTGTCGGGGCTGCTGCGGCGGGAGCGGCCGGCGCTGCTGCGGGAGCTGGGGCCGGAGCGGGCGCTGCGGGTGCGGCGGCGGGAGCCGGTGCAGGAGCAGGCGCCTCTTCCTTCTTGGAGCAGGCAGTCAGGGCGGCGGCAACCGCCACCAGGGCAAGAATCTTCTTCATTTTGCGCAGAGTCCCCTAAAAATAGGCCTTGGATTAGCGAACGCGCAGAGCGCATCCGATCAGCAACGCGGCCTGTTGCATTGCCTCGATCAAACGCCTGCGGCCGCAGCCGCGCCGGACACGATCTCGGACAGCTCCTTGGTGATGCCGGCCTGGCGGGTCTTGTTGTAGACCAGCTTCAGTTCGCTGATCACGTTGCCCGCGTTGTCGGTCGCAGCCTTCATGGCCACCATGCGCGCCGAATGCTCGGACGCCATGTTTTCGGCCACGGCCTGGTACACCAGCGATTCCACGTAGCGCACCAGCAGCTCGTCGATCACGCTTTGCGCGTCGGGTTCGTAGATGTAGTCCCACGAATGATGGCCCGACTCGACCTGCAGCGTCTCGGCCTTCAGCGGCAGCAGTTGCTCCACCATCGGCTCTTGCTTGATGGTGTTGATGAACTTCGTGTAGCACAGGTACACAGCCGACAGCTTGCCTTCGGCATAGGCGTCGAGCAGCGTCTTGACCGGCCCGATGAGCTTGTCGAGATGCGGCGTGTCGCCCAGATGCGTCACATGCGCCACCACGCGGGCGCCGATGCGGTTCAGGAAACCCAGACCCTTGCTGCCGATGGCAACCGACTCGACCACGTTGCCCGCTGCCTGCGCTTCGCGCAGCTTGGCCGTCACGGCACGCAGCAGGTTGGTGTTCAAGCCGCCGCACAGGCCCTTGTCGCTGGTCACGATGATGAAACCGACGCCCTTGGCCTCGGTCGTCTTCATGAACGCGTGGGTGTACTCCGGGTTCGCCTTGCCGAGATTGGCCGCGATGTTGCGGATCTTTTCGCTGTAGGGGCGAGCGGCGCGCATGCGTTCCTGCGCCTTGCGCATCTTGGAAACCGAGACCATTTCCATGGCCTTGGTGATCTTCTTGGTGTTTTCCACCGATTTGATCTTGCCGCGGATTTCCTTACCAGCTGCCATGAGAGCTCCTTCTTGCGTCGATCAAGGCGTCGATCAGGCGAACGACTTCTTGAACGAAGTGGCGGCGGCCAGCAGTTCGGCTTCCGCGTCCTGGCAGACCTTCTTGAAAGCCTTCTTCTCGTCGCTGTCGTCGGCCTTCGCGGGCTTCGGGTCCCACTTGGCGCCGTTCTTTTCCATCGTGGCCAGCAGGGGTGCGTGGCTCGACTTGAGGAACTGGTGGAAGCCGTGTTCGAACGAGAGAACCTTCTTGACGTCGATGTCGTCCATGAAGCCCTTGTTCACCGCGAACAGCGTGGCGCTCATCAGCGAGATGGGCAGCGGGCTGTACTGGGTCTGCTTGAGCAGTTCGGTCACGCGGGCACCGCGGTCGAGCTGCTTGCGGGTGGCTTCGTCGAGGTCCGAGGCGAACTGGGCGAAGGCCGCGAGTTCGCGGTACTGCGCCAGGTCGGTACGGATACCGCCGGACTGGTTCTTCACCAGGTTGGTCTGCGCCGACGAACCCACGCGCGACACCGAAATACCGGCGTTGATGGCGGGACGGATACCGGCGTTGAACAGGTTGGTTTCCAGGAAGATCTGGCCGTCGGTGATCGAGATCACGTTGGTCGGCACGAAAGCGGACACGTCGCCGGCTTGCGTTTCGATGATCGGCAGTGCGGTCAGCGAGCCGGTCTTGCCCTTGACTTCACCCTTGGTGAAAGCTTCGACGTAGTCGGCGTTCACGCGGGCTGCGCGCTCGAGCAGGCGGCTGTGGAGATAGAACACGTCGCCGGGGTAGGCTTCGCGGCCTGGCGGGCGGCGCAGCAGCAGCGAGACCTGGCGGTAGGCCACGGCTTGCTTGGACAGGTCGTCATAGACGATCAGCGCGTCCTGGCCGCGGTCGCGGAAGTATTCACCCATCGTGCAGCCCGAGTAGGCCGACACGTACTGCATGGCCGCCGATTCGGAAGCCGATGCCGCCACCACGATGGTGTAGTCCATCGCGCCGGCTTGTTCGAGTGCGCGCACCACGTTCTTGATCGACGAAGCCTTCTGGCCGATCGCAACGTAGACGCAGGTCATGTTCTGACCCTTCTGGTTGATGATCGCGTCGATGGCGACAGCCGTCTTGCCGGTCTGGCGGTCGCCGATGATCAGCTCGCGCTGGCCACGGCCGACGGGCACCATCGAGTCGACGGACTTCAGGCCGGTCTGCATCGGCTGGTCGACGGACTTCCGTGCGATCACGCCGGGAGCGACCTTTTCGATCACGTCGGTCATCTTGGCGTTGATGGGACCCTTGCCGTCGATCGGCTGGCCCAGGGCATTCACCACGCGGCCGATGAGTTCAGGACCCACGGGCACTTCCAGGATGCGGCCCGTGCACTTGACGGTGTCGCCTTCGGAGATGTGCTCGTACTCGCCCAGAATCACGGCGCCGACGGAGTCGCGCTCGAGGTTCAGTGCGAGGCCGAACGACGGCGTGCCGTCTGCGCTCGGCGGGAATTCAAGCATTTCGCCTTGCATCGCGTCCGACAGGCCGTGCACGCGCACGATGCCGTCGGTCACCGAAACCACGGTGCCTTCGTTGCGGATGTTGGCGCTGACCCCGAGGCCCTCGATGCGGCTCTTGATCAGTTCGGAAATTTCTGCGGGATTGAGTTGCATGACTCTTTCCTTCTTTCTTTGTAAGGCGATGGAGACCGGTCAGGCCGCCAGCGCAACTTTCATTTGTTCAAGGCGCGCTTTGACGGAGGTGTCGAGCACCTCGTCGCCGACCACCACACGAATGCCACCGATCAGTTCCGGCTCCTGCTGGACCGTGACCTGCAGCTTGCGACCGAAGCGCTTTTCGAGCGCGGCCGCCACACTGGCCAGAGCCGAGACTTCGATCGGGAAAGCGCTGTAGACCACGGCGTCGGACGAGCCGCTCTTCGCGTTGGACAGTGTCCGGAACTGCTTCGCAATTTCCGGCAGCACCGAGAAACGCCCGTTCTCGAGGAGCGCAGCCAGGAAGTTCTGGGCCATTGCGGGCAACGGCGCAGCGAATGCACCGGCGACCACGCCGAGAACCTGCTCGGCCGTAACCTTGGGGTTGTCGGCGAGTTGCTGGAGCTCCGGATTGGCTCCGATGGCGGCAAGCTTTTCGAGCCAGACGCTGGTTCCGGCGACGTCGGACGACGACGCCTTGAAAAGCGCCTCGGCGTAGGGGCGTGCAATGGTGGCGAGTTCAGCCATGGCTTCTATCAGAGTTCGGTCTGCAGGCGGGCGAGCAAATCGGCGTGAACGCCCGCATTCACTTCCTTGCGCAGAATCTGCTCTGCGCCCTTGACGGCCAGTGCAGCAACCTGCTCGCGCAGGGCTTCACGGGCCTTCAGTGCCTGCTGGTCGGCTTCGACGCGTGCGGCTGCAACGATCTTGTTGCCTTCCTCGGTCGCGCGGGCCTTGGCCTCTTCAACGATGGCCTGGGCGCGACGTTCGGCGTCGGCAAGACGCTGTGCGGACTCGTTGCGCGCCTGGCCCAGTTCGGCTTCCACGCGCTTGTTGGCGGCGGACAGCTCGGACTTGGCCTTGTCGGCGGCAGCGAGGCCTTCGGCGATCTTCGCAGCGCGGTCGTCCAGCGCTTTCGCGATCGGCGGCCACACGAACTTCATCGTGAACCCGACCAGGATCAGGAACACGATCATCTGAACGATCAGGGTACCGGTAATGCTCACTTTTCACCCTCTCTTTGGGATTGAATCGAAGCCATTCGCTAGGGGACTAGGGAACGACGACGCAGGTCCGACGAGAAAGACTTACTTCGGCAGGTTGGCGATCTGAGCCAGGAACGGGTTGGCCGTTGCGAACCACAGAGCGATACCGGTGCCGATAATGAAAGCGGCGTCGATCAGACCAGCCAGCAGGAACATCTTGGTTTGAAGTTCGCCCATGAGTTCAGGCTGACGTGCGGCCGACTCGAGGTACTTGCTGCCCATGATGCCGATGCCGATACATGCGCCCACAGCGCCCAGACCGATGATCAGGCCGGCGGCCAGTGCAACAAAGCTAATAACTTCCATGATGACTCCTAGAGGACTTTGGTTGAAGAGAAAACGAAAAACAAAAAACGAAAGCGGATGATCAGTGGTGATCGTGGGCCTGGCCGATGTAGACCAGCGTCAGCATCATGAACACGAAGGCTTGCAGCGTGATGATCAGGATGTGGAAGATGGCCCAGGCCGTGCCCGCGATGATGTGGCCGATGGCCAGGCCGATGCCGGTGGCCGACACGGACCAGGCACCGCCCATCAGGGCGATCAGCAGGAAGATCAGTTCGCCGGCGTACATGTTGCCGAACAACCGCATGCCGTGCGAGACCGTCTTGGCGATGAACTCGATCATCTGCATGGCGAAGTTGAAGGGGTACAGCGCCCAGTGGTTGCCGAAGGGTGCGGTGAACAGCTCGTGGATCCAGCCTCCGGCGCCCTTGATCTTGATGTTGTAGAAGATGCAGATCAGCAGCACGGCCACCGACATGCCCATCGTCACCGAGAGGTCGGCGGTAGGCACGACGCGCAGGTAGGCGTGGTGCGGGTCTTCACCCGCGATGTGGAAGATCTTGGCCCAGATCGCCGGGAACAAATCGACCGGAAACAGGTCCATTGCGTTCAGCAGGAAGATCCACACGAAGATGGTAAGGGCCAGCGGTGCGACGAACTTGCGGCTCGTGGCGTTGTGGACGATGCCCTTGGCTTGCTGGTCGACCATTTCAACCAGCAGTTCGACGGCAGCCTGGAAGCGGCCCGGAACGCCCGACGTGGCCTTGCGTGCAGCCAGCCAGAGCAACCAGCAGCCCAGGACACCCAGAGCGATGGAGAAAAACAGCGAATCGAAGTTGAAGACCGAAAGATCGGCCACACCTGCAGGCTTGGAGCTTTGCAGATGCGTCAAGTGGTGAACGATGTATTCACCAGCGGTCTGACCATGTTCCGCAGCGTTTTCAGCAGCCATTCCGTTACTCGTCTCGTTGTTGCCGGCGCCGGGGCGAGAACATCACCGCCAACCAGGCCGCCTTCATTGTCACCACCAGGCCGATCAGCATTGCTGGCCAGCTCAGCGCCGTTATCAGCCTCGGCGCGGCGATCAGCATCGCCACGGACAAGGCCATCTTGACCATTTCCCAGAGGAAGAATCCGAACACCGCAGTGCCTGGATTCAGGGAAGAGAACCTGCCGGTCAACCCGCGTGCGAACACCGCCGCCGGAATGACCACCGCGATCGCGCCATAAGCGGCGGACCAACCCAGATTTTGCCTCCCCGTCAGTCCCCAGGCGGCCAGAGCCACCACCAGACCGACAACCAACTGCCCCGCGACCACCCGCCATGGGGAGACCGAAGGGTTCTTTGCCCGCAGTTCACGCGCCTCATCGGCGGTCAACGGCTTGAATTCTGCGTCGAGGTCTTCAGCGACCTCCGAGTCTTGACGGGCGATTTTTTTCATTTCGAATGAAGCCCGGATGACGACCCAGAATTTCTACAAAGCCATTGATTATAAGTAAAAACCCAGCCTGTCCCGCCACCCGTGCTGCCGCGCATGCAAATCGATGCCGCATTCCCTGACGCGAACCCGACGCGGCGCACGCAACCATAATTCCGGCATGCACCCTATCACCGATGCCCTGCCCGCCACGCTTTGTTACCTCGATGGCGAATACACCGCCCTGCGCGACGCGAAGATCAGCGTCCTCGACCGAGGCTTCATTTTCGGCGACGGCATCTACGAATACGTCCCCGTCTACTTCGGCCAGCCCTTCTGCTTCGAGGAGCACATGGCCCGCCTCGACCGCTCGCTCGCCGAACTGCAGATCGAGAACCCGCTGTCGCTCGCGCAGTGGCGCGAGATCGTGATGCGGCTGGTCGCGCCCGGCGGCAACGCGCCCCAGTCCGTTTACTTTCAGGTGACGCGCGGCGTGGCCCCGCGCGACCACGCGATGGTGCGCGGCATCCGCCCGACGGTGTTCGTGATGGTGAACCCGCTGCCGCCCATCTCCGATGCCATCCGCGCCAAGGGCGTGGCCTGCGTCACCGCGGCCGACTTCCGCTGGCAGAAGGCCCACATCAAGAGCACCAGCCTGCTGGGCGCCGTGCTTGCGCGCCAGATCAGCGTGGAAGCCGGCGCGACCGAGACCATCATGTTCCGCGACGAATGGCTCAGCGAGGCCTCGTCGAGCAACGTGTGGATCGTGAAGGACGGCACGCTGGCGGGCCCGCCGAAGAACAACCTCGTGCTGACCGGCATCCGCTACGGGCTGCTCGAGCGCCTGTGCAAGGCGCAGGGCATTGCGTTCGCGCTGCGCCCTATCTCGCGCGACGAGGTGTTCGCCGCCGACGAGCTGCTGATCTCCTCGGCCAGCAAGGAGCTGCTGCCCGTCGTGAGCCTCGACGGGCAGGCTATTGGCAATGGCCGCCCCGGCCCCATCTACCAGAGCTTGTATGCGGCCTACCAGCAGGCCAAGCAACACAACGCACAGAAACACGGAGCCCCGGCATGACCGACAACACGACCACCACCGACACCACCGCGATCCCCGATCCGCGCAAGGAATCGCTGATCGAGTACCCCTCGCAGTTTCCGATCAAGGTGATGGGCGCCAAGGTCGACGGCTTCGTGCACGCCGTCACCCAGATCGCCGAGCGCTTCGATCCCGCCTTCGACGCCACCACCGTCGAGCTGCGCGACAGCAAGGCCGGCAACTACCTCGGCGTGACCATCACCGTCACGGCCACCAGCCGCGAGCAGCTCGACGACATCTACCGCGCGCTGTCGGCGCATCCGATGGTCAAGGTCGTGCTTTGACCCCCGTGCCGTCCGCACGGCGAACCACGCCATGACAGGCACCGCCGCCATCGAGCTGCGCCCGCTGGGCCGCGTCGATTACGCCGACACCTTCGCGGCAATGAAGCAGTTCACGCAGGAGCGCACAGCGGACACGCCCGATGCACTATGGGTTTGCGAACACGCCCCGGTCTTCACGCAAGGCATTGCGGGCAAGCAGGACCACATCCTGAACCCCGGCGCCATTCCCGTCGTGCAGACCGACCGCGGCGGCCAGGTCACGTTCCACGGCCCCGGCCAGGTGGTGGCCTACCCGCTGATCGACCTGCGCCGCGCGGGCTACTTCGTCAAGGAATACGTCTATCGCATCGAGGAATCGGTGCTGCGCACGCTGGCTCATTTCGGCGTCACCGGCCACCGCGTGGCGAGCGCACCGGGCATCTACGTACGGCTGGACGACCCGTTCTCGCACGCGATGCTGAAAGCATCGCCTTCAAACGGTTCGGCGCTGGCCGGCCCGCTGCCTGCGGGCGACCCGTTTCGCGGTCTCGGCAAGATCGCCGCGCTGGGCATCAAGGTGAGCCGCCACGCCACCTACCACGGCGTGGCGCTCAATGTCGAGATGGACCTCGAACCCTTCTCCCGCATCAACCCATGCGGGTATGCGGGGCTGCAGACGGTCGACCTTTCTACAATCGGCATCCAAACCACATGGGAAGAAGCCGCCACGGTGCTGAGCCAGAAGCTCGGCGCCTTCCTCGCGCCTTGACACACCAATGAGCACCACAGAAGTCGTCCGCGACGCCCAAAGCGCCGAAAACTACAACCCGCTGGCCAAGCAGAAGGCCGCGGCCAAGCTCTCGCGCATCCCCGTCAAGGTGGTGCAGCAGGGCGAGGTGCTCAAGAAGCCCGAGTGGATCCGCGTCAAGGCCGGCAGCCCGACCACGCGCTTCTACGAGATCAAGCAGATCCTGCGCGAGAGCAACCTGCACACGGTCTGCGAAGAGGCCTCGTGCCCGAACATCGGCGAATGCTTCGGCAATGGCACGGCCACCTTCATGATCATGGGCGACAAGTGCACGCGCCGCTGCCCGTTCTGCGACGTGGGCCATGGCCGCCCCGACCCGCTCGACAAGGACGAGCCGCTCAACCTGGCCAAGACCATCGCCAAGCTGCGCCTGAAGTACGTGGTGATCACCAGCGTCGACCGCGACGACCTGCGCGACGGCGGCAGCCAGCACTTCGTCGACTGCATCCGCAACATCCGCGAGCTCTCGCCGACGACGCAGATCGAGATCCTCGTGCCCGACTTCCGCGGCCGCGACGACCGCGCCCTTGAAATCCTCAAGGCCGCGCCGCCCGACGTGATGAACCACAACCTCGAGACCGCGCCGCGCCTGTACAAGGAAGCGCGCCCCGGCAGCGACTACCAGTTCAGCCTGAACCTGCTGAAGAAGTTCAAGGCGCTGCACCCCGACGTGCCGACCAAGAGCGGCATCATGGTGGGCCTCGGCGAGACCGACGAGGAGATCCTGCAAGTCATGCGCGACATGCGCGCGCACGGCATCGACATGCTGACCATCGGCCAGTACCTGTCGCCGTCGGGCTCGCACCTGCCGGTGCGCCGCTACGTGCACCCGGACACCTTCAAGATGTTCGAGGAAGAGGCCTACAAGATGGGCTTCAGCCACGCGGCCGTGGGCGCGATGGTGCGCTCCAGCTACCACGCCGACCAGCAGGCAGGACACGTTCTGGCCGGCGCGCCCTCGCTCGATTGAACGCCGCGGCGACCGTCCCAGCGGCGGACGCGCCGCAGTCAGGCAGGCCCCTGCACATCCTGCTGGCGATGTGCTATCTCGTGCATCGCACGGGGGCGGAAATGTTCACCCGCGACCTGGCGCTGTGGCTGCGCCGCCGCGGCCACGCCGTCACGATCTTTGCAACGGCCTTCGGGGACATGGCCGACGAACTGCGCTTTGCCTCGATTGCCTGCGTCACCGAACTGAGCGACATTGCGGCGCGGCCGGACGTGATCATCGGCAACACCCACCACGAGACGGTTCGCGCGCTGCTGCATTTCCACGACGTGCCGGTCCTCACGATATGCCACGACCGAAGCGCCGAACACGGACGCCCGGCGCAGTTCACGCAGGTCGTATGCCATGTGGCCGTCGACGAGAACTGCGCCGAGCGCCTGGTGCACGAGTTCGGCATCGCGCGCGAACGCATCGAGCTGATCCAGAACGGGATCGATCTTTCGCGCTTTCCGCGGCGCGGCGGGCTGCCGGCCCGGCCCCGGACGGCGCTGGTCTTCAGCAACTACGCCTCGCACGACGCGCAGCTCGAGGAAATCCGCGCCGCCTGCGTGCAGCGCGGACTGTCGCTGGACGTGATCGGCAGCGGCACCGGCAACCACCTGCCCGACCCGGCCGAGGCACTCGGCCGCTACGACATCGTCTTCGGCAAGGGGCGCTGCGCCACCGAGGCACTGTGCACCGGCAACGCGGTGGTGGTGCTCGATCCGAGTTCGGGCATGGGCGAGATGGTGACGGCGGCCACCGTGGCCCACGCGCGGCGCTGGAATTTCGGCCGGGCGCTGCTGATCCGGCCGATCACGCGGGAGAACGTGGGCGCCGAACTCGATCGATACGACGCCGAGGATGCGGGCAAGGCCGGCGAATGGATGCGTGCGCATGGCGGCCTCGACGCAACGCTCGGCGCGCTTGAGCGCTGCGCGCAGCGCATGGCCCTGCAGCACCCCGTGATCGAGGTGCCCGCAAGCCAGCGCGCGAATGAGGTGGCCCGCTACATGGAGGACTGGATCCGGCGCGGCAACCCGTCGGCGGCGCATCTGGCTGTTGCGTCCTTGCAGCAGCACATCGGGTGGCTCCAGCAATCCTTCAACGACCATCAACGCATGCACCAGGCTCGAATCGACGCGCTGCAGGCAGAGCTGCAACGCCAGGCCGAAGAGGCACGCCGGCAGATGGAGCTCGCCGCCATGCAGGCCGCAGCGCAGATCGCCATGCAGACCGCCGCGCAGGCTGCACAGGCGGCGCAGGCGGCGCAATCGAACGCCGACTGCAACGCACGGCTGGCCGAAGCCGAGCAGCAGACCCGGCAGGCGCGCACCGAACTCGCCCTGCTCCAGGCACAGCTGCGCGAGGTCTACGCCAGCCGTTCGTGGCGTGTGACCGGACCGCTGCGGCGGGTATCAACCCTCGTCCGGCCCGGCAGTCCGCGCGCATGAAGGCGCTGGTGATCGCCGCCCATTCGGGGCACGAACTGCTGCTGTGGAAGTGGCTGCGCAACGAGCGGCCGGATTTCGTGGTGCTGACCAACGGCGCCGGTTCGAGCGGCGTGCCGCGGCTCGAACCGACGATCGACAACCTCGCACGCGCGGGGGCCCGCTGGATTGCGGATGTGGTGCAGCCGGTTGCCGATGCCGACATCTACCGGGCGCTGCTCGAAGGCGACACGCGCCTGTTCACGCAGTGGGTCCACGCCTTGACGACGCACGTCGTGGAGCAAGGCATCGACTGCATCGTTGCCGATGAAGCCGAGGACTACAACCCTTCGCACGACCTGTGCCGCCTGCTGGCCAACCAGGTCGCCGCGCACGCCGTGGCGCGCGGCCGCACGGTCGTATCGCTCGGCTATCCCACCGTGGGCCATCCGAGTCCACCGGCACGGCTGGCTTCCGAGCGCCATGTCATGGTCGAGCTCGACGGCCCCGAGTTGCAGGCCAAGCTCGACGACATGCACGGTTACGCGCACAGCTTCGGCGGCCAGCTGGAACGCGAGCTGGCGGGCTTCATCGCCGAGTTCGGCGCCCAGGCTTACGGCCGGGAATGCCTCTTCGCCGCGCAGCCCACGCGCTATGAACTGGCGGAGGCCCCCGCCACCAAACCCGCCTTCGAAATCTTCGGGGAGGAACGCGTCGCGGCCGGCGTCTACAAGCACGTCATCCGCGGCGCGCATCTGCAGGCCGTGGCGGATCGGCTGCGCGACGCGATGCGATGACACATCCATCGATGCCTCGATGACCTTCACGACGCCAGCCCGCGACGACAGCACGACCGCCATCGCCGCCGATACCGCGGCCGCGAGCCCAGTCGACGCCGCACTGGCCCATGCGATCGTGGGCCTTGGCCGCTTCGGCAGCATCCACGCCCGAAAGCTCCTCGCCCTGCGCGGCTTCCAGCTGCGCGCCCTCGTGGATTGCTCGTCGTCGGCCCGCGCCGGCGCAGATCTCGCGGCGCTGCCATTGCTGTCCAGCCTTGACGACCTGCCGCCGGGCATCGCGTCGGCCACCGTTGCCACCAGCGACGACGCGCACGCCGAGCTTGCCCTGTCGTTGATGCGGCGCGGCTGCCACGTGCTGGTCGAAAAGCCGCTTTGCATCGACCGGCACGACGGTGCCCTGATGATCCGCACGGCGCGGCAATGCGGCGTGACGCTGAGCACCGGCCACATCGAGCGCTTCAACCCCGTGTTCGGCACCGTGCTCCTCGCCCGGCTGCGCAATGCCGCGGCAAGCCACCGCCAGGACCAGCGTCCGTTCATGCGGTTTCGCCGCTATTCGACGCGCGTTGCCATGGCCAGGGACAGCGTGCTGGACCTGATGGTGCACGACCTCGACCTGCTCGCCTGGCTGTGCGCGATTCCCGCGGAAGCGCCAATGGAAGTGCTCGCACGGCACATCGACGTGCACAGCGTGCGTGCGCGCGTGCGGCTGGGCACGTTGGTCGCCGAATTCGAGAGCGGCTACGCCAGCACGCCGGCGATCGCTCGATTGCAGGTGTGCGACGGCCACCGGGAGCAGTTGCTGGACCTGCGCAGCGGCGCGCGTTCGACGACGACAGGCGACGACGCCCTGGCACGGCAGTACCACGGCTTCAGGCGCGCCATCCTGGGCCAGGCCAGCCGCGTCGCGTCGGGTGCCGATGGCCTGGCGGCCGTGACCCGGGCTTGCCAGATACTGCACGCATGAAGATCCCGCTGTTCCGGTCGGCCGCATCCACCGAGCCGAAAGCGGCGCACCTGGCCCAGTCCCTCGCCGCAGTGCTGCGCAGCGGCGTGTACATCCTCGGTCCGCAGGCCGAGGCTTTCGAGGCACGGCTGTCCGGCCTGCTGCAAGGCCGCGAGACCGTGGCGGTGGGATCGGGCTCCGAAGCGCTTCTGCTGGCCTTCAAGAGCCTCGGCATCGGAAGCGCGGGCGGAGGAGACGCGCTGGACGAGGTCCTGCTGCCGAGCTACACCTTCGTCGCCTGCGCGGAAGCGGTGCTCGCCGCGGGCGCGCGGCCGGTCTTCGTCGACAGCGCGCCGGACGACTTCCTGCCGACGCTCGCGCATTTCCGCGACGCCCGCACGCCGCGCACCCGCGCAATCCTCGCGGTCGGCCTCTTCGGCGACCCGAGCGGCCTGCCCGAACTGGCCGCCTACTGCCGCGACGAGAAGCTGTGGCTGGTCGAGGACGTAGCGCAATGCCTGGGCGCCCATGCCGCCGGCACCTGGGGCGACGCCGCGGCAATGAGCTTCTATCCGACCAAGACCCTCGGCGCCGCCGGCGACGCCGGTGCGCTGGCCTTCAGGGATCCGCAGCATGCCCGCAAGGCGCGGCTGCTGCGCAACCACGGCTACGCCGACGGCCGGCACCACTGCCTCGGACACAACAGCCGCATGGACGAATTGCAGGCCTGCCTGCTCAATGCCGCGCTGGACGACTTTCCGGACAACATCGCGCGACGGCGCGCCATCGCAGCGCGCTACATGGCGGCCTGGGCGGACCGTCCGATCGGTTTGCCGCGAGGCTCGGCGGGCCACGCGTGGAACTATTTCGTCATCACCCTGCCCGGCCCCCGCGAACGCGCGGCCTTCGCGGCGCAGCTGGCGGCATCCGGAATCGCCACCCGGATCTACTACGAGCAACCGCTGCACCTGCACGAGGCGCTGCGGCCCTGGCACGGCACCCGCGCCCTGCCGCACAGCGAAAAACTGGCCGGCTGCTCACTCGCATTGCCGCTCTATCCGATGCTCGGCGACGAGGAAATCGAGTACATCATCGGCGTCGTACGGCAAGCTTCCGGCGCATAGCGGCAGCCAACGCCGCGGGACCACATCGAAAGGGAGAACGGATCAGATGGCCACCATCCTGACCACGCTGGCCACACGCCCTGTCGAGGGCCTGGTCGAGAACCACGCAGCCTATGCGCGCCGGTACGGCTATGCGCACCGCATCGCCGACAGCACCCATGTGTGGGGTCCGCGCCAGCCGGTCTTCTTCCGCTACCACGCGATCTACCAGCACCTGGCGCAAGCCGACGAGGGCAGCCTGCTGCTGGTACTCGACCAGTTCGCTGTCGTCTACTGGCCCCGACCGCTGGAAGAGGTGTTCGACGGCATCGACGCGCTGGTCTGCGCGCAACCCGACGACGACGCGCTCTGCAACACCAGCATGCTGCTGCTGCGCAACACGGCCGCGGTGCGCGAGCAGGTGCGCCAGTTGGTCGACCATGTCTCCCATTGGGCAGTGCGCATCCTGGAGGACAACGAGCAGCCCGAGAACGCGCTGGTTGCCCATGTCTTCCCGCCCCGCCCCTGCGCCCTTCCCCTGCCCAACGGCATCCACGCCAATGTGCAGGCCAACTGGCCCGCGGGCAGCTACTACGAATCGATCCAGGGTGTGCGCCCGCTGGTGGCCAGCGACGCGCCCACCTGGCGCCGCGCAGGCGCCGGAAACCAGTGGACGCCGGCGCTGGACTACGACTTCCGCGGCGTGCAGAACCTCGTGGAGGACGCCGCGGCCCTGGCCGCCGACGAACGCCCGCCCTTCCTCTTACTCGCCGGGACCACGCCCCCACCCGAGGACGACCTGCACCTGAACCCCGGCGCGCGCATCGCCTTCGTCAGCATCTACACGCACCACATCGCCAGCTACGGCCGCATCCACGAAGAAAGCCTCGCGCGTTACTGCCTGCGCCACGGCTACGGCTACCACCTCTACCGCAAGGTGCCCGGCTTTGCCAACGGCCTGACAGGCTCGTGGGCCAAGCCGCACGTCATGCGGCGCCACCTCGCGGAGCACGAGTTCCTGCTGTGGATCGATGCGGACATCCTGGCCATGAACCAGTCGCTGCGCATGGAGCCGCTGGTCGACGGCCGGCAGGCGCTGGTGGGCAACGACCACACGGCCTGGAACATGAACTCCAGCGTGGTCGGCGTGCGCAACACGCCCGCGATGCACGCGCTGGTGGAAGACGTCTGCCGGCAGATCGAGGCCGCGCCCGACCGCTCGTCGGTGCACGCCAACGGCGGCGACCAGACCTACTTCGCGAATGTCTTCAATGCCCACGGCCTCGTCACCGAAGCCCAGGTGGTGGACACGCTGTCGCTGGACGCGCCCGCGATCTACGCGACCGCCGACAGCCACTTCGTGCATTTCCCGACGCAGCTGACGCCGCAGCGTGCGGCATCCATGCATTTATGGAACCGGCGCAGCCTGGCGCGCGATGCGTACGAACGCGGCGGCGACACGGCGCAGCCCGACACCACTGCGTCGTCCCGCTGACGGGGCCGCGCAGCCTCAACCGCGCGTGGCGTTCTCCTTCATCTTCGCCAGCGCGATGGCAATCGCCGCGCCGCCCAGTGTCTTGATCAGCCCCGAGTGCTGCGCATAGAACCGGCTCACCTCGTCGATCACGCCCGCGTGCTGCTGCTCGGCATGCGCGGCAATCTCGGTCACCTGCGCAGGCGACAGCTGCGAGGCCTGGTCGGGCGTGACCTGCGTCTGCCCCGGCTGCAGCATGCGGCCGAGCACGCCGCCGGCCAGCGCCGAGGCCGCTGCCGGGCCCAGCGTGGCCAGGATCTGGTTGAGCACGCCGGCCTGCTGCTGCGGCGACGACTGGCCGAACAGCTTGCCCACCATGTCGCCGAAAGGCGGCGTCTGGTCGGATCGCATGGCCGCGGCGAGCCCCGCACCGACTTCGTCGGTCGATGCCTGCTGCGTGACCTTGTCGAGGTGGGCCTCGGGGCTGCCGTTGCCGCCGATGGCCTGCTGGAGGATGTCGAGTAAACCCATGGATATCTCCTTGTTACCGGGCCACGAGATGCCAGACCCCGAGCAGCAGGGCCGCGCCGATCACCGAGGCGATGAAGCCGGCGCCCGCGCCCGCAGCGTACAGCCCCAGGGCCTGTCCTGCATAGGTCGCCACCAGCGACCCGGCAATGCCCAGGACCACGGTGAGGATGAACCCCATGGAGTTGTTGCCCGGAAGGATGGCGCGGGCGATCAGCCCCGCGATGAAGCCGATCAAGATGGTCCAGATGATGTGCAAGAGAGACTCCCTGTCTGTTGAAAAAAGATGATGCGGGATCGTTGCCCGCCCATCCTGAGCGCGGCCTGACGGTACGCCCTCCGACAGCCGCGCGGTCGCCAAGGAGCTGGCCGAAAGCGGCAGCATTTCGCTATCCTGCCGGCTGCTCAAGAAGAAGGAATGACCTTGCAAACGCACCCTGCCGTTCAAGCCGAAATGGAACGCAATTTCGGCGCCATTGCCGATCTGGTCCGCCTCCATGCGCAACACACGCCCGACCACGCCGCGCTGGCCGATGCCGGGCGCACGCTGGACTACCACGCACTCGACGCGCTCATGGACCGCGTCGCGGCCAGCCTGCAGCGCGACGGGCTCCAGCCCGGCGATGCCATCGCCATCTGCGCCTCGTCGTCGGTGAACTACGCGGCGGTGTTCCTGGGCGCGCTGCGCGCGGGCGTCGCGGTGGCCCCGCTGGCGCCAGGCTCCACGCCCGCCAGCCTGGCCCGGATGATCGAGGATGCCGATGCGCGCATCCTGTTCAGCGACGCCTCGGCCGCCGAGGTGATCGGCCCCGCGAAGGAAGGCGGCATTGCACGCATTGCGCTCGACGGCTCGAACGTGGGCCGCGACTTCGAAGGCTGGCTCGCGCCGGCAGGTGTGCAGCCCAAGGCCGTGGAGACGCAGCCTTCGTGGCCCTTCAACATCATCTATTCGTCGGGCACCACGGGCGAGCCCAAGGGCATCGTGCAGGGCCACGGCATGCGCTGGGCCCACGTACAGCGCGGCGCCAAATACGAATACGGTCCCGACACCGTCACGCTGCTGTCAACGCCGCTGTACTCCAACACCACGCTGGTGGTGTTCTTCCCCACCATCGCCTTCGGCGGCTGCGTGGTGCTGATGCCCAAGTTCGACGCGCTCGGCTACCTGCAGCTGGCCGAGCAACGCCGCGTGACGCACACCATGCTCGTGCCGGTGCAGTACCAGCGGTTGATGGCGCATCCGCGCTTCGACGCGCACGACCTGTCGTCGTTCCGCTTCAAGTTCAGCACCAGCGCGCCCTTCAACGCCGCGCTCAAGGCCGACGTGCTCAAGCGCTGGCCCGGCGGGCTGATCGAGTTCTACGGCATGACCGAGGGCGGCGGCACCTGCATCCTGGAGGCGCACCTGCACCCGACCAAGCTGCACACGGTGGGCCAGCCCGCCGAGGGCAGCGACATCCGCCTGATCGACGAGGAAGGCAACGAACTGCCGCGCGGCAACACCGAGGTGGCCGGCGAGGTGGTGGGCCACTCGGGCGGCATGATGACCGGCTACCACCGCCAACCCGAGAAGACGCGCGAGGCCGAATGGTTCGACGCCACCGGCAAGCGCTTCATCCGCACCGGCGACGTGGGGCGCTTCGACGCCGACGGCTTCCTCACGTTGTTCGACCGCAAGAAGGACATGATCATCAGCGGCGGCTTCAACATCTACCCGAGCGACCTCGAGGCCGTGCTGCGCGGCCATGCGGCGGTGGCCGATGTGGCGGTGATCGGAGTGCCGTCGGAGCAATGGGGCGAAACGCCGGTGGCCTTCGTGGTGCGCCGCGAGGGTGACAGCACAACCGAGGACGCGCTGCTGCAATGGACCAACGCCCAGCTCGGCAAGACGCAGCGACTGGCACGTCTCTCCTTCATCGAGGAGCTGCCGCGCAGCGCCATCGGCAAGGTGCTCAAGCGCGAACTGCGTGAACGCGGTGGATGAAATCCCTTCGCGGTCAGCTGGTCTTCTTCTGGATGCTTCTGTTCGGCATGTGCGCCGCCCTGGCCGTGGTGATGCTCACGCTCTACCAAAGCAGTGCCGGCGCGCAGGTGGCTGCGGGGCGCGCTGCGACCGAGCAGTCGTGCCGCGCGATCGCGGCGCGCTATGCCAGGTCGGCGGCCGCACCTTCCCCGGCGCAGCCGCAAGTCGATCTGCTGCAGGTGCTGCTGCAGCTGGTGCTGATCGAATCGCCCCATGTCGAGGGCGGCGTGTGGCAGGCCGCCGGCGGACAGCTGGCCTATGCCTACCCCACCTACGAAGGCAGCGGCGTCAAGCGCGACGTGCCCGTGGCCGAGCAGCCGCTGATCGCCGAGATGGCACAGCTCGCGGCGCGCACCCGGCAGCCGCAGACCGATGTGGTGCGCGGCAGCCGTGAGGCGCTGATCGTCTCGGCCTGCCCGCTGGCCGCGCCGGGCAACGACCTGGCGGCGTGGACCATGACTCGCACCAGCAGCGGCGCGCTGGCCGCGCAGGACAGCCTGCGCACCGGCCTGAGCGTCCTGCTGGCGCTGGTGCTGGCATCGGGCCTTTGGCTTGGCTTCATCCTTCGACGCGGACTGCGCCATGTGCAGCGCCTCGAAACCCGGCTCGCGCAGGCCGATGCGGACGGCGATGCCATGCCCGAGCTGCCGCGCACCGGCGTGCACGAACTCGACCGCATCGTCGACGGCTTCAACCGCTACCGCCTGCGCTTCGAGGAGGCGCGCATGAACGTGCGAGCGGCCGCTCAGCAGCACAGCCGCGACCAGCGCCTGGCGGCGCTCGGCCGCATGACCGGCGGCATCGCCCACGAGATCCGCAACCCGATCGCCACGATGCGGCTGAAGGCCGAGAACGCACTGGCCGCCGCGCCCGAGCGGCAGGGCCAGGCGCTGCAGGTCATCGTGGGGCAGATCGACCGGCTCGACGGCCTCGTGCAAAGCCTGCTCGCGCTGGTGCAGCCGGTAGCCCTCGCACCGGCCGAGGTGGCGCTTCATCGCTGGCTCGAAGAGCGCGTGGCCGCCGTCGCGCCGAAGGCAGCGGCGGGCGGCGTGCAGATCTCGCTGCATCACGACTTGCCCGCCAGCGCCGTGTTCGACCCGGTACACCTTGCGCGCGCCGTCGACAACCTGCTCGACAACGCCGTGCGCCATGCGCCACGCGGCGGCCACGTGGTGCTGGCCGTCGTGCAGCCCGATGCGCGCATGCTGCTCATCCGCGTGGACGACGACGGCCCAGGCGTACCCGAACCGCTGCAGGCCAGCCTCTTCGAGCCCTTTGCCACCGGCCGCGCCGACGGCACCGGGCTGGGCCTGGCGCTGGCACGCGAAGTGGCGCTGGCGCACGGCGGCGAGCTGCATCATGTGCCCATGCAACCGGGCACCCGCTTCGAACTGGAGCTTCCGTGGCGCACCTCCTGATCGTCGACGACGACAACGCCTTCCGCGACACGCTCGCCGAAACGCTGCAAGGCCTCGGCCACTGCGTGGTGGCGACGGCCAGCGGCGCCGAGGCGCTGGAAACGCTGTCGTCGTCGCGCGAGCGCTTCGACGCCGTGTTCCTCGACCACCGCATGGCCGGCATGGATGGCCTGCAGACACTCGCAGCCATGCAGGCCAGGCTCGTGCGCCTGCCGCCGGTGATCGTGCTCACGGCGTTCGCGAGCGCGGGCAACACCATCGAGGCGATGCGCCTGGGCGCCTTCGATCACTTGGCCAAGCCGATCAGCCGCGAGGCGGTGCGCGAGGTGCTGGAACGCGCGCTGCAGCAGCACGCGGCAGCGTCGCCCACCGGTGTGCCGCAGGACGGCGACGGCAGCGACCTGATCGGCCCGAGCCACGCGATGCGCGAGGTGCACAAGCGCATCGGCCTGGCCGCCGCCAGCGCGATGCCGGTGCTGGTCCTCGGCGAAACCGGCACCGGCAAGGAAATGGTGGCGCGCGCGCTGCACCGCCATTCGGCCCGCGCCGACCGGCCCTTCGTGGCCGTCAACTGCTCGGCGATTCCGAAGGAGCTGCTCGAAAGCGAACTCTTCGGCCACGTGCGCGGCGCCTTCACCGGCGCGACCGGCGAACGCCCCGGCTGCTTTCGCGCGGCCGATGGCGGCGTGCTGCTGCTCGACGAGATCGGCGACATGGCACTGGACGTGCAGGCCAAGATCCTGCGCGCGCTGCAGGAGGGCGAGGTCACGCCGCTGGGCAGCCACCGGACGGTGAAGGTCGACGTGCGCGTGATCGCCGCGACGCACCGCGACCTGGCCGCCGCCGTGCGCGAGGGCCGTTTTCGCGAAGACTTGCTGTACCGGCTCGACGTGCTGTCGATCCGCATGCCGCCGCTGCGCGAGCGGCTGGCCGACATCATCCCGCTGGCCGAGCACTTCCTGCGCCGCGCGGCCGCATCCGATGCGCCGAAGGCGCTGTCGGCCGAGGCCGCGCAACGGCTGCTGAGCCACCCATGGCCCGGCAACGTGCGCGAACTGCGCAACGTGATGGAGCGCTGCCATGCGCTGGTACGGCACCGCGTGATCGGCGCGGCGGACCTGGCCATCGGACCCGGGGCCGCGCCACGCGGCGAAGCGTCCGACACGGTGCCGGCCGAGTGGCTCGAAGGCGAACTGCCCGCCGCCGTCGAAAAGCTCGAGCGCCTGCTGATCGCCCACGCGCTGGCCCAAACGCAGGGCAACCGTGCCGAGGCCGCACGCCGCCTGGGCATTCACCGTCAATTGCTCTATCGCAAGCTGACGCAGTACGGGATCGACTGAGACGAAGCGTCCGGAAAGCGGACGCATGGTGTCCCCGGATCATGCGGCCGCCGCCCGCACGGTGCGCGCAAGTCGTTGATTTCAAAGGGTTCATGCGCTGGCACGTTGTGTGAGATGTCGATGGGGTCTCCATTCCACAAGGAACCGCTCATGACCTCCCGCCTCGCCCTCACCGCCGCCTGCCTACTGGCCGGCAGCGCCGCCTTCGCCCAGCTGCCACCCGCGCCGCCGCACGGGCCCATGCCCCCGCCGCACGGCGCCATCGCATTCCAAGCCGGGATGGTTGCCACCGGCCGCGTGCAGCAATGGCTGATCAACCCGAACGGCGAGGCCGATGGCCTCTTGCTTTCCGATGGCACGCAGGTCGCCTTTCCACCGCACCTCTCGGCCGCCATGATGCAGATGCTCAGGCCCGGCGACACGGCGCAGGTCAGCGGCTGGCGCGCCCCCAGCGTGCCGGTGGTGCGCGCACAGACCATCGGCGCCAACGGCCGTAGCGTGACCGACCAGCCGCCGATGCCGGGCATGGCCCCGCCGCCGCTGCGCGACCCGGGCACGCTCGTGGCCATGTCGGCGGGGGGCCGCATCGAGCGCCTGCTGTACACCGACCGCGGCGACGTGCACGGCGTGGTGCTCGCCGACAAGACCATCGTGCGCTTCCCGCCGCACATCGGCGCGATGTACGGCGCCCAGCTGCAGCCCGGCGCGCAGTTGCATGCGCGCGGCTGGGGCACGCGCGGCGCACAAGGCACCGCCCTCGAAGCGACGAGCCTCGGCCCGACCGCCGACACGGTGCGCGAAGTGTTCGGCGGGGCCGGTGTCCCCTGGGGTCCGCGCGGCGCCGGTCCCATGCCGCCCGCCGCGCCGATGATGATGCCGCCCCCGCCAGCGCCCGCTTCCTGATCCCCGCACCGGCCCGCCATGACCACCGCCGCCCCCTCCCGCCGCAGCCTGCGCGCACTCGACGCACTCGCCTTCTTCGCGCCCGACATCCAGGGCGGCGTCGGTCCGTTCCTGATCGTCTTCATGGCCGGCACGCTCGCCTGGAATCCGCAGCGCATCGGCACCGTGATGTTCGTCTCGGCGCTGGTCGGGCTGGCGATGCAGGCGCCGGCCGGCGCGCTGATCGACAGCGTGCGGCACAAGCCGCGCTGGATCGCCGGCGCCATCGCGCTCATCGCGAGCTGCCTCGTGGTCATGGCGAACTGGCCGGGATACGGCGTCATCCTCGCGGGACAGTCGCTGATCGGCGCGGCCGGCACGCTGGTTGCGCCCGCCATCGCCGCCATCAGCCTGGGCATGGTGGGCCGTGCGGGGCTGGATGCCCGCATCGGCCGCAACGTCGCGATCACGGCGGCCGGCACGGTGCTGTGGGCGCTGGGCACCGGCTGGGTGGGCCATGCCTTCGGGCCGCATGCGATGTTCTTCTATGCGGTGGCGATGGCGCTGCCGACCATCGCGGCGGCGCTCGCGATCCGCCACCGGGACATCGACCTGCGCCTTGCGCGCGGCGCCGATGCGCACGCCGGCGGTGCGCCCTCCACGGCACGCTGGCACGACCACCGCCTCTTCGTGCTGCTCGCCTGCGCCTTCCTGTTCCACCTGGCCAATGCCGCGATGCTCACGCTGGTGGCGCAGAAGGTCGGCACGCAGTCCGGCAGCTCGGCCACGCTGTGGCTCTCGGGCGGGGTGATCGTCACGCAGCTGGTGACCATCCCGATCGGCCTCGCGGTCGGTCGCTGGGCGCCTCGGCTCGCGCGCAAGCCGATCTTCCTGGTCGGCTTCGCGGTGCTGCCGGTGCGCGGGCTGCTCTACCTGCTGGCCGACAGCCCTGCCGCGCTGCTGGCGCTGCAGGTGCTCGACGGCATCGGCGCGGCCGTCTTCGGCGCCATGTTCACACTGATGATCGGCGACCTGACGCGCGGCAGCGGCCACTTCAACTTCGCGCTCGGCCTCGGTGGGACCTGCGTGGGGCTGGGCGCTGCGCTCAGCAACCTGGTCGCGGGCACGGTCGCGCACCTGGCCGGCTACGGCACGGCATTTCTCATGCTCGCGGGCATTGCGGCCGGTGCCTTGACGCTGTTTGCCTTGGCAATGCCCGAAACTCGCCACCGGCCTCGTTCTTCTTCCGCGAGCGCGCCGGCCGCCTCCGCCCTGACCACCACCGCCCCATGACCAAAGACACCGCGCCCGCCCTGCCGCCTGCCTCCCCCGACGACAACGCCCCGTCGCCGCACGAAAGCGGCGGCAATGGCCTGCTCTGGGTGCTGCTGGCGGTGGCTGTGGTGTTCGCCTTCTTGCGGCCGCGCGCACCGATGGACTGGCTCCAGCTGGTCGACTGGCAGACCGTGGGAGCCCTGGCCGGGCTGCTCGCGATCACGCAGGGGGTGGAGAGGAGCGGCATGCTGCAATCGGCCGCGCAGCGCCTGCTCGCACGCACCACCAACCTGCGCCAGCTCGCGCTGCTGCTCACCGCCACCGCCGCCGTGCTGTCGGCGCTCGTCACCAACGACGTGAGCCTGTTCCTGCTGGTGCCGCTCACGCGCGTGCTGGCCACGCAGGCGCACCTGCCGCTGGCGCGGCTGGTGGTGCTGGAAGCGCTGGCGGTGAACGCGGGCTCTGCCCTCACGCCCATCGGCAATCCGCAGAACCTGTACCTGTGGCACCGCACCGGCGAGAGCTTCGGCGGCTTCATGGCCATGATGGCGCCCACGGTGCTCGTCATGCTGCTCTGGCTGGTCGTGGCCGTGTGGCTGCTGGCGCCGCGAACGTCGATCGCGCTCAAGCCCGCCGCCGAGCCTGCCGCGGTGCGGCCGCGCCTGCTGGCGTTGTCGGGCGTGCTGTTCGTGGGCTTCGTTGTCGCACTCGACCGGCACTGGCTGCTGGCGGGCCTGGCGGTGGTGTTCGGCGCCTACCTGCTGTTCCAGCGCCGCGTGCTGCGCGATGTCGACTGGGCGCTGCTGGCGATCATCGCGCTGATGTTCGTCGACCTGCGCCAGCTCGCCGAGCTGCCGGCCGTGGCCGCGACCGTGGGGCGGTGGCCGATTGCCGAAGGCTGGCGCGCATACTTCGCGGCCATCGTCACCTCGCAATTCATCAGCAACGTGCCGGCAACCATCCTGCTGGACCGCTACGTGCACGACCTGCCCGCGCTCGCGGCCGGCGTGAGCGTGGGCGGCTTCGGCTGCGTGCTGGGCTCGCTGGCCAACCTGATCGCGCTGCGGCTGGCCAAGGTGCCGCACGGGCTGCGCGAGTTCCACCGCATCAGCATTCCGTTTCTGATCGTGTGCGCGGCGTCGGCGGTGCTGCTGCGGCTCGGTTGATGGCGCCGCGCACGCCTTCAGGAGCCTGAAGGCCGTCAGCTGGC
>Ga0207655_1001094_pt1 | contig 26621 bp, 35 predicted proteins | sample KBSM44metaG_FD_184398 | JGI IMG/M metagenome (GOLD analysis project Ga0207655, IMG submission 184398) | Miscanthus rhizosphere microbial communities from Kellogg Biological Station, Michigan, USA - KBS M4-4 metaG (SPAdes) (version 2) | ecosystem: Host-associated > Plants > Roots > Rhizosphere >... | reverse complement strand
TAGGTAAACAAATCATATATCGATTAATACCTGTCTCTGTATCGTTCAGTTTCTTATGTTTTTTAATCAGAAATTTGAAAAATCAATTATACTTTTTATGAAAACCAACACTCTCAAAACAGGAAGGAAGTTATTTATGAACCAAAATCAAAGCAACTTATTCTTAGAAGACATTATTTTAAAACACGGACGAGTAAACGGGTACCTTCAAAATCAGTTTCTAGGGCAGGTTAAACAATTTGAAATTGTTTTAAAATTAGATAAGCACGGGTACAAAGTGGATGTGTTTTTTCAATTCAATAGAGACGGAGAAACACTGACACAAACTGATTGGGATTATGAATTATCCAAAGTTTTTGCAAGCGCAGAACAATCATTTGCGTATGGGCAGGCAGTAACCATGTACCTGTCTCACGTTGTTCCTGTTACAACATCCATTGCTTATTCTCAAGCAACGGAGAGTCAAGCATAAGAAGACGAATAAATAGAAAAAAATCCTGATAGACCATATTAATGGGTATCAGGATTTTTTATTTGAGTTCATTTCGTGAGCAAACTACCTATTTAATTGAGGTTGCACGGGTATGTTCTTCCGCTTGATTTAATAACCACAGAGAGAACGGAACTTCAGTGCCTTCTTTTACATACTTTAACAAAATTTGATTTTCTTCTTCTTTAAGGGAAAACGGAATTTTTTCATCTATGCCAATCGCAATTACATAACGCTCTTGAATGGTTTCTTGAATATGTAAATTTTCATCTTTAAAATGAGCAAAGTTAATGCTTAATTCATATCTTCCTTTGGTTACAGTATTTTCCTTAACGGATTCAATACGACCTTTCAACCTTTTTTTTAACGCTCGGTACATTTTTTCAGGTTGTCCAAAGGGATTACACGCGACTTTTGCTCGCACTTCTTTCGTGAGTTCTACAATTGGATAACTTTGCGGAACAAACTCCCGAGCAAACTGTTGCATTTTCATTCGTAAACACTCCATTTCGTTTTTCGCATCTACATTCATACATCATACGGTATCCCAAAATTAAAAACAAATCTTTTTAAAAAAATAGTCTATATATCATTCCCTTTTCTTTATAAATACCAACGAACCAATGAAAAAAGACACGAAAAAACGCTACTACTCTGTAGTAACGTTTCGTTGATATCTTTTTATAAATTGAAATATTTATCCATTTAGGAAAACCATACAAATTCAAGCTTACAGCTTTCTGCTCTGCAAGCAAGTTGATATTTTTCTACAATGGCAAAGCAGTTTGGACAATTATACGTATAGTTTTGATTTGGAATCGGACAATAGCTCTTTTTCTCCAAATTATACAGTAGTTGTTGGCAAACTTCCTGCGACAATCCTGTTGACTCTACTAAATTGTCTAATGCCTTTTTATGCGTACGATTTAAGCGAACCCATGCAACCGCTCGTTCCATTGTCATGAGATTACATTGCTCTGCAGGCTCATAATTTTCTTTACCGTATTCTTGCTTACGCCAATTTTCATATTCATCTTTTTCCATAAATTCTGTTACGAATCCATCTGCTACAGACGTAAAGCACGCCCATTTCCCCTCATATTCCACATTATAACTTGCCATTTTCTCTTTCTTCCCTTCCATCATTTCTCTCTTTGTAGATGGTTACCCATTCATTTTCTTGACGTTTGTTGCAGGCTCGACGCGTTCTATGAACGGAACTGCAGTTAGAACCGATACTGGGAACATAATTCCCATTTGACATGTTCGATTCTGTGCATCGTATTCTGTCATTAAGCTTCCGCTTAGTCCAAGAAGCTGATTCACTTCCTCAAGTGATAATTCATGTAAAAACCATACATTGTAATACGTAAACATATTACTTCCGTTTGGTTCTCCGCTATCTTGCAACTTTTTTTCTTTCAAGTTGTTTTGGCGTTTTAATTCTGAGCCAACTGTTCCCAACGTTTCAATTAAACGCGGTAATTGGTGTTCAAAAAATGTTCGCCCATATCCAGTACGATGAAAATCGTTCATATACAATCCCTCTCTTTTTCATATGTAGGTAGCGAAAAAAGAAGGGAATATCCCTTCTTTTTCTATTTTACTTTATTTTTTACTCAGTTGCATAAATTAAGCTTTTGATAAGCACTAACGTATGTTTTTTTCATGTTTCTTAAGGTCATCTCGTAAATCCTGAATTGTATTTTTCTAGCGTTCATTTTAGCCTTCCGTCACTCATGTCTAGTGTTTTATTCGGTCGGCGCACAAGTTTGCAGTGCTCACCATATGCTGACCACTTGAAATTAGTTATTGCTACATTACTTGCTTGTTCACCGTTCCATTCAGCTACAGTTCCACCATCATTATGATAATTTACTTCTAATACAATATATTGTTCATCACAGTATTCAATAATGTCGTTTCTTTGAAATTGTAATTCTTTTTCCATGTCTATGCACTCCACTCTAATAGTTTGGTATGTTCTTTAGAATTGTACCATTTCAAACAAATATTGGATAAAAAATGTTGATTTTTAATTGAGTTTAATTTGATTCTCATTAAAGACAACGTAAACCGTATGCGGCGTACGTTCCTCTGATGATAAATCAATACGTGAATCATAAAAGATAATGCCGTCGTATCCTTTTTGCTGTAATTTTGCCTTTAGTGCTTTAATATACTCTTCATCTAGCAACAAATCTCCTCTTACCTGATTTTGTTTCTTAGATGTAAGAGCTTCATCATAAAACACAGCGTCAAAACTAGGACAATTAATGACATTGTACACGATTAGCGGGTTGTGAAGAGTAAGTGTCGCTTCTATCACATGTGGTCCATACAAGCGACGAGCATATTCCTTTTTAGACGTGAAATACGTTCCGATAGAATTGTAGTTTTTTACTTCACGTTGTGTAAATGCGTTCAATTTCTCATGAGTTCCATGATAGGCTACATAGGTAGTAGGCATCTGTAGATAGGTAGCAGGCACTAACATGTTTGTTAAACCAGCATCGATTTGATACATGCAATCAACAGCTCGTTGCACAGTCTGTCTATCATGCTTCTCTTCTCCTTCCACAAAAATGGTCCACGCTTCTTCCCATGTGCTCATTTCGTGTTGTTTGTTTGCTATTTGCTCTTTTATACAATCCATCTACAATGCATCTCCTATCATTATTGTTTACTATTACAAACGGTCTTCACATTCTTTTTCTAATACGAATGCACCGTACGTTCCACGATATACCGCTTCTTTAAAATCACGTTCTAATCTTCTTACTGTATCTTTAAACGCAAAAGGATTATCTTTTTTCATTGTCGCTTCCAAATCTCGTGTTAATACCTCATCGTTTAATGCATTTCCTTTTTCAATCATCTTTTGAACAAAACCCATGTTCATCTTCCTTTCTGCTGATTATTTTGGTTTTTTACACATTTTATTATAGTTTATTTTTAAAAAATATATGTTTTTTAAATATTTTTCTTGCAATCATCCTCATATTTATTATATAATCATTCATGAAGTTACTTCTAGCAGATATCCCGACCAAAGACGACGGCGTTGAGATTATCGACATAGTGTTTACTCCAAGAAAAACTATCTTGTCACTGACAAGATAGTTTTTTATTTTTATATAAGCTATTTTTTATTTTAAAAACCATTTCTTTAAAGAGGGCTCTACCCTTTTAAAAAACACCCCAATTCCTAAAAGAACAAGCTATAGCGGAAGAGATAACATTTATGCTCCCTCCTTTCGGTAAATAGTTGAGCAACTTAAAATATGTTCTAAGTGCGAAAGCGCTTCCTTATCGGTGAATGCATGTACATTGCATTTCCCATTTCCATATACACCATCACCATGTACGCCGTATTTGCCATATTCGACTTGAGCTAAGTGAGGCTGCTCAAACTGGCAGAAAATCTGATAGAGGTTACCTCGGTCATGTATACTAATTCCTACATCTCCATATACTGTGGGGACGCGGTATTGATGATAAAAAGGTCGTCCATCTTTTATAGCTCCCGCTTCTTTTAACTTTTCATTCACTTGTTTTACAAATTGATTCCATTTGGTTATGCTAACTTTTTTTCTCACACTTTGTCTCCTTTTCACGCGTTACTCTTATTGTAACGTGTATGTTTCATTATCAGGAAGAAAGAACAAAAAAGAACATGCAGAGCACGTTCTTTTCTCATTTTATACTTCACTTCTTTATTAATTCAACGAAAAATACTTCATATCTTGTTGTTTTACCGCTACTTCTCCATCTTCTCCGATTCCGCCTTTCTGACGCAACCTTCCCAGTATTTCTTTTTGCTTTTCAATTTTCTCAGGTGTTGAATAAAAAGGATTTTGTATACTTTCTTGGTGATAATATTCTAAATATGATAATGGTAAATTAATAATATCTTGCATGATTTCTCCTCATCTCCTAATTGATTGATTTCATTCCAATAGGTTAATACATGTCCCTCAGTTAATCATTGTCTTTTTCTACGCTTTTCATAGTACTTTAAATCCTCTGCTTTACTTCTTGGCACCCCAAAATACTTCATATTTTTCTTATGAATTAACTGCCCAATAAGAGCAAATAAAAATAAGATACCTGCTACGCTTAGAATAGCTTGAAGTTGGCTCATAATAAGAAATAGTGGAAAAATAATTACGCTTAAGATGGTAGTAATTATAATAACACCAAAGGCTCGCGACATCCCAGAGGATTCCTTTATACCTGTTAGAAAGAAGACGATTATCATCCCTCCACATTCTACAAACGGGAAATAGGTAAGTCGGTAAGTGAAAAAGGCATTGGTGAATATTAAAATGACCAAAGCCACTCCTAACGAAAACACCATACGAAAAAAGAGATGTTTCATGTCCATTCCTCCAATAAGATTGATATGTATCCATTTTACGCTCTTTTTTCCACTTTTGAACAAAAAAAGAAGAAAAAAACTCCTGCTTTTAAAAAGCAGAAGCCATCTTCCGTTTAGACCAATCTTTTTTTCCTTCGTATTCGTGAAACGTTTGTTTCATTTTAGCAATGGAACTTGTAATTTCATGATGTAAACGAGTTCTTGATACGTTTACTTCAGGTTTTTCTTGTTCCGCAAGGTCAATTGCATGACGTGTCCGATTCGTCCCAATTTGAATACTTTCATACACTTCTTTAGATGTTGCTTGTCGCCAGTGACCATCATTCCAACTAGCAGATAAAACTTTTTGAATGTATCCTCTTGGCGTTTTTGCTTTTTCTAATTCACTTTTTAATTCATAAACCACAGGCTCAAAGTATTCAACAAGGATGTTCCCATTCGCGTATACATCAATAATGCATACAGTTTCCCCTAAAAAGCTTTTGTCATCTTGACCATTAGCACGACGAAAAGGCACATCTCTCGTCATATTTGCTCCAATGATTTGTTTTGTAATCATATTCATTTGTTTTCTCTCCTTCATGTGAGGGATATTTATAAAGATTTACTATTAGTATACTATGATTTTTAAATTAAAGAGAGAAAAACAAGCACTAGATAAACTGTAAAACCAATAAAACATTTGTTTTCTTATATTTTCTAATTAATGGTATAATAAAAGTAACTTAAAAAAGAAAGCAGGAATACTATGACATATGTAATTGGTACATGCATCAAACCTATTAAAAAAGAAATGAAACCTTTTGTAAATTGCCCCGTTGCTATTCCAGTTGGTCTTTATGGCTATGACATCGGCGCTACAATTTATGCAGATTTAAAAGAAGGACACCAATGGCACGACGAAAAGGACACACACCTCTATACTATCTCGGTTCGTCACGAGCATGTTACGATGACACGCGAAGAGCTTGAACAACATATAGATATCATATTTGAATATCAAGACTATAACGCTTGTATTCAAGAAGGAGCTCCATGCAAACATTTACGAGGACATCATCCGAACGAACAAAGCCGTGACCGCAAACAAACCCTAGCAAACTGCCGTATTGACTGGGAAGTAGGGAGAGGAACATGTGCCCGTTATGAACAAACAGAAGAAATTCTTCATTCCTAAATAAGGTCTACTTTTAGAACTACTCAACTATGATAATAGTAGTCAATGAAGGGTAATGAAGAAAGGAAGATACTAAATGACAAAATCAACAAAGAAACCACGGGTATATAAATTTGGAGAAGAGAATCAACAAAAAACCATAACTGAGATGGTTAATACATTTATTCAAAATCACCATTATGATTTACAGGTAACAATGGACAGATTTTGTAACTTATACTGCAAGACATATGATTTGATGCCTAAAGAAGAGAAAGATGCATTTTTGCATCACTTCCTTACAGCATTAAAAGCACGTATTGAAAAAGAAATTCAACGGTACCGAAACTACGCCCTTGAAGATATGGAGAAAATGGTTGCATCTATCCAAAGTGAAATTGATTATGCCAAAACAGACCTTGATTATATTCCTTCGCTGGATAGGGATGATGTGCGAATATTCAATACTCTAAAGAACACAGATTATTACGTGACACGTTTCCGCGACTTGTTTCAGCGGTTAGAACAAGAAATTGAGCAAATACGCGTATCCTAAAAAGAATGATGAAACACTCTTGTTTAATAGACAGGAGTGTTTTTTATTTTAAATACACATAAAAAACACATGAAAAATCAGAAAAACACAGTTTTTTTCTCCTATTTCTCCTTTTTCCCCTACAATATGAATAACTCCTATAATTTTTATTAAGAAAGAGTGGTGATTTGCTATGTTAGAAAATAGACGCTACGAACGTTATGATATCTCTAAAGAGAAAATCGCTGTTCAAATGTACGACGTAACAGGGTTTTCCTTTCTAGGCTATGTGAAAGATATTAGTAAAGGTGGTTTCCAATTTAAAACGAAGTCTGCGATTCATTGGAAAGAAAATCAGAAAGTGACGGTTTATTTAAAATTCCCGAATGAGGATAGAGTAACAGCAATTGATATTCGTCCTATTCGTTCTAACCGCAAGTTCTTCCATTCCTATCATGCTGCTGAATTTGTTGGAAATGGTGTAGACCTTGAGTCACTTCTTCCATTACTAAGCAGTGACGCATATGCACTTGTAGCAAACTAAGAAAACGGCTAGGTAAAAGCCGTTTTCTTTTATATTCTTCAAAAAAGGAATATTATGTAATAGTGATTAATTTCTTTATGAAACTATTATTAATAAATATTAATAAAAAGAGGGGTGAACATATGGTAAAAAAACTTATTCATGCTGAAGCACTAATTATTTTTGTAGGTATTCTCTTTATATATGGATATTTAAATTTGAATTGGTGGCTATTCTTTCTTTTCTTATTAGCACCTGATTTATCCGCTTTAGGGTATCTCTTCGGTAATAAGATTGGAGCTTATACGTATAATCTTGTTCATACATTTTTGTTACCTGTATTAATTCTATTTTTCTCTTTTATCTTTTCTATTCATATACTATCAGTTATTGGATTAATTTGGTCTGCTCACATCGCTATGGACAGAACGATAGGGTACGGACTCAAGTACTCTGATAATCCAAAATCCACCCACCTACAGAAGCTATAGTTTTTAGAAGAATATTTACCTTTTATAGCGGATAGGCAGTACAATAAGAATAGAATAATAAAATGAATAAATATGATTCAACTAAAAGGAGATGGAATGGTGTCCGATACCTGCAAACACAATGGTTCCAAACAAACCTGTTACATTTGTGAGCTTGAGGAAGAACGAGACCGCTACAAACAAGGGCTAGAGGAGATTTGCCTCATGGATACAAAAACAAACAAACCTATTTTAGACCACTGGGGAATGATAGCACTTGCCAAATTCGTATTAAACTTAGATAACAAGTATCCGATACGAGACTTAAAACAATAAGTGAAAATTCACTAATTACTTTAAAAAAAGGAGAAATCACAATGAACATAGTAGACAAATTAAAAGAAATTGAGGAGCATTTTGCTACGATTTCTGATAGCGATTTTGAGAAAAATCTAAAAAAAGCAGGAGAAGGTATTATTCAGCCTGCTTCAAAATCAGGATTTACCCTCATCTAAGACAAAAATAAAGAAAAAAAGAGCTATGAGTTCCATTGGAATTCACAGCTCTTTTTGTTCGTTTATTATCTTCTTATTAGTCACCTGAAAGACCACCTAGAAAAGTAACCGCTACACCTGTTGCACGGGCGAACGCAAGCTCAAGGTCATATCTTTCGCTGTAATAACGGTCAAAAGATTCTTTATCTAAAAATAAACTCATATGCGATGGATAATCGCCATTTTCTTTCTCTTCTTCCGTTACTTCATGGAACGTACAGTGAGCAGACACCCACTCTTCAAAAGCTTCATCTACACGCTCAATTAAATCTATTAATAGATAATAACCTACAGGCTCCATTTCACCTTTATCATTTCTCATGGACAAACGAGAAGGGTACAATTTCTCTTTATCTTCTTTAAAGTAAGGAATATTTAACGTTTTCCTTTCATCAATCGTAAGTGTATCAAACTCTTCTGTTCGCTCATACTGTACAGCGAAGTTTTTTGCGCTAATATCAAAAACGCCTCCTTCAAATTGACCATCAACTGCTGAGCTCTTATCAACGTTTAGGCTTTCCATTAATTTTTCGTCATAGACACTGGGACGACGTTTTATCCATATAGAAGCCTTTGTTTGATTAGAAAGAGCTACAATCTTTCCGATATAAAGCGGTTTAAAGACAAAAGGTCCATTTTCCACAGGTTCAATTAAACGAACATCCTGACCTTCTTTTAGCTGCAGTGATTTATAAGAAATTGGTTCTGTTGTTTTGTTCATAAAAAAATTCCTCCATGCTCTGTTTTAGTAACCTGATTTAGTATAATATTATTTAACAGTTTGTGCACAAAAATGTGAAAAAGATATTTTTTAATGACACAACATTACTTTTCCATTAACTAAAAGACAAAACAATTATTTAACTAAATAAGAGGGTGTATTTGTGAATTCATCATTTGAGTTTTATAAATTTTGGGAAGAACTAGGCTTCACTTCATACGGTACCACAGAAGATATTTTTATTAACGATTTAAAGAAAATTGCCCGCTACTTTAAAAAGCAAAAATCAGGTAATCTGTATACGGCAGGTTATATTTCCTATAATTATGAAGACATTATTGCTATAACAGGTCATGCCATGTATGCTTGGACAATTATTAGTATGTTTGCTAAAGCGGATTTCATTGATTGGGGAACTTCAATTCGTTTTGGAAGCACAACAACTAAAGGCAGTCGTTTTCTTTACTATATTGATAAATACCCCACCGAAGTGCTAGAAGTGGCAACCGATGGAGAGCAAGACGTTAAACAAATCTATGAATTCTATAAGGAACACGGCACCACTGAAGGATACGAACCTTACCTTTACAGGTAAATTTTCTAAAAGAACAATCTGAAAAGATTGTTCTTTTTTGTTTAGCGTTTCTTTTCTTTCTATATAAGAAAATAATCACCGTTATTTACCAAAAAATAGTTAAACTTTTCTAATTATATAGTAAAATATCTGTATTCCTGAATATTGGGAATGCATTTCTATCCGTTTCTACTACTCTACTGATACGAAGGAGGGATTATTGGTATTGTTTGACGTCTATTTTATGCCTTTACGAATAAACTAGACGTGGCACATGTGTCGCAGTTCAACTAAATAAAAAAAGAAGCACTATCAAGGGGGAGAACTATGGGAAGACGAATTACGCTTTTAGTCTTGGCAATACTCATTATAGCATTAGGAGGTTGGTACGGTTATAAACACTGGTTTACCACTCCAACAGTCGCTAAACCAATTGAAACAGATGCAGCAACTAAGCAAAACGTCATCAAGAAGAAAAAAATCGACGAGAAAGACGTTGTCCCGTCTGAACAAGGCGTAGCCCTTGATAAAACGTGGGAATATACCTTTAGCAACACTCTTAACCCTTCAACGGTTACAACAAGCACTGTTCGTGTTAAGGATAAGGACGGGAATAATATTGATGTGAAGCCTTCTGTATCAGCTAGTGGCACATCGCTATACATTGCGCCTCCTACCCAAGGATACAAAAAAGGAACAACTTATACGTTGGAAATGACAAAAGGCATTCGCTATACAAATGGGGAAAGCGTATCAAAGCCTTATAACATGACGTTTAAAACAATACGAGATGAAATAGAAACCGCTAAGTTAAGCGACAAATTAATCTATGTGAAGAAAGACGACATATCATCTCTGTCTTCTGAAGAGATAACGGTAAATTCTTCTGTTAAAAAAGACTTGAAAGCAGGAGACATTTTAATCATTCCATCCAAAGAAAATAAAGACGGTAGAGCTATTAAAGCTTTGTCCGTAAAAGAAGAATCAGGTTCATACATTATTAAATTTGGAACACCTTATTTTGAAGAATTATATGATTCAATCGATATGTATAAGACCTATCCAATTGAAGCGAAATACATGACGTTTGAACCAAACGTAAAAGGCATAACAATTGAACCTATTGCCGTAAGCGAGAACGAAACCATGATTGCTGCTACCCAAACAGGTAATGGGACTGATTCCGAGGATAAACCAAAAGACGAGTTTAAAACACCGTTATTAAGCAACGCTAGTATTTCAACAAAAAATGGATTTTCTGTAGAGTTGAACGGAGCGGAACTTAAACACGGTGACAATACACTCATACTAGATGGTTCATTCCATTCATTAAATCCAAAAGCTCTTTTAGATGTCAAAAAAACAGATAAGGGAGAGCCAATTGATATCCTGTTTGCTATTCAAAGTCGTTTAGAAAATGAATACGGCATCACTGTTAAGACCGAGAAAGGTTCGAAGTTCAAGCGAGTAGAAGATTTAAACAAAGCTGTTGACGAGGCGTTTAATGAAAAGTTTAAACTTGGTGTATTTCGAATCCCCACAAGTGTTCCATCCGTTTATTTATCAGGAAGCATAAACCTTGCTTTTGAAGTTTCCGCAACAGGTGAAGTCAAAGCAATGCTTTCATACGAACTAACGGATACTAAAGGAATTGCACGGAATAAAGAGGGTAAGTATCAACCTTACTCAAAACCGTCACCTAAGTTTGATGGGTCATTTAAAGGAAACGGTCGAGCAAGTTTTAAGACAGGTGCCACACTTGAAGGGGGCGTTTACTCCTTTTTAGTTCTTGGTGCAGGGGTTGAAACGTTCGCAGGTGTTAAAGCTGACGTGGATGTAGCAGGAGCTTCTAATAAAGAAGAAGAGGACTATCTTTGTTGGTCAGCTAAAGGTGGACCTATTATCGAAACGAAATTTTACGTAGAAGCGATGAAAATGACCGAAATTGCAAATGGACCACAACGATTATACGAGTACCCATTGTCAGAAGAAGACTTTGGTATTAAGCTTCCACCATCTTTTGAAGGGAATTGTGATGCTTTTCAACGTTTATCTTCTTCTCATAAAGAACTACGTTTAAAAGCAGGAGAGAAAGTGGATGCTGATATCCTTGGCACCTATATTAATTTCTTGTCTTTAAAAGAAAGTGAAAAAGTGTTAGATAATTTTTCAAAAGCAAAAGTTTATTTTTCAAAAGACGGTGTAGCAACTGCTAAAAAATTAAATAAACATGTGTTTGTAACGGCATCTAAACAGCCTACTTCAGCTACTGCGAATTTAATTATAGAGTACGGCGAGAAAAGCTCCGCTCTAGGAAAAACAAAGAACAGCAAACTTGTGATTCCTGTTAAGATAACCGATTACGATGAGGTACAAGAAGCACTCAAAATTAAAAAAGAAAAGCAACGAAAGAAAGATGAAGCAAAGAAAAAGAGCCAACAAGCACTTGGCGGTACATGGTCTCGTAATATGCAAGGCTATACTGGTTCTTTAAAAATCTCTAATACAACAGCGGATACGTTTGATTTCGCTCTCGATGTTGCAAGTGGTGGACACGTTGGTGAAATAGATGGAACAGCAGACATTAGCGGTGACACAGCAACATTTAAAGAATCCGAATTTAATAGCGGATGCGTGTTAACGTTTCAATTAAACGGAGATAGTATTGATATCGATGAAGGAAATGGCTGCGAAGAGTTTCACGGAATGGCAACGTCTTTTGAAGGTACTTATGACAAAGGTGAAGCTAACATGCCTGAACAGTCCCTCTCAGCACTTAATATTGTAACACCTGATGAGGATAGCGATATTAAAGCACTTTTAGGTAGCGACTACCCGATAATGGTTGAAAACATGATTCACGCCCGTGAAGGAGAAGACTTAGACGGATTTGGCGGAAAAGTAATCTTTGGCGGTGCCCCAGGTCTGTATACCATTCAAGAGGGTGCTATCATTATTGATGCACATGGAGCTCTTTGTGTAGCGGTACTTGTAAACCAAGGCGAAGAGCTACATTTTTACACACAAAATGAAATGTTTAAAGATACATTGCCACAAACAATTGAAGCGTGGCGCGTAAACTTTGCTGATAAGCCAGTGAAATTTTATTACAAACCTTTAGATTAACGGTAAAGAAAAGAAAGCCTTGATGTGAATTCCCGCATCAAGGCTTTTTACGTGGAAAAAGACCGCTTTTTTTATTTCCAAACGTTATTTCTCTAGTACACTACAAAAAGAAGGTACCTACCGATGATGTGTTTTTTCACGAAAGAAGGTCGATAACTATGAAATTTGATTTAATTTCCGATGTCCATCTGGACGAATTACTGCAAAGAGACTTAACCTATCAATCTATCCCCCGCTTTGTTCAATCTATCTTACCGTCAAATCCCTCTAAACTACTTGTCTTTGCAGGTGATTTTGGATTCTATAACTTTCAAAACCTTGAGTTCTTACATGAGCTTAAAAAAACGTATGAGGTGATTCTTTATGTGTACGGAAATAACGATACCAAATTGAATCTTCATGCGAACATAGAGGATTTTACAGATGCTAAAGAACGTATTAAAGCGTTTGAAGAGGAAGTTAAACGTATCTCAGGTGTTTATCACTTGGACGGGACAACCTTTGAATGGGAAGGTTGTACATTTGGTGGTTCAAATATATTCTTTGATTTTGATGATTTAAAGAAACAATTTGGATTTACAGATGCTCATATCCAACAGTGTTGGAAAGAACAACGATTGCATATTAAACATCAAGGTTATATTGATGACCCATATGTATATTCAAGAGAAGAGAAAGACAAGCTACGTCGTATCTTCCATAAATCCGACGTTATTATTACCCACGGTTCACCTGATTACTTTATTGGAGACGATAAAGTAAAAGGATTCTTCCGATTTGTCGGAGATGAATTCATTTCGCAACTTCCTCATAAATTGTGGTGTTTCGGTCATCAGCACCAGCGTATGCTCAACTATACATACCATGGCTGCCGTTTTTACAACGCTTCGTATCTAGGAACCAAATCCCCTCAAATTGTCACCGTTGAATATTCTCCGTCTTGTGTCCATGCATGAGAAAAAAGATAGCCATATGTCATTAAGACATGGCTATCTTTTCTACTGTTCCTTTTCTTCTACAGCAACGTTATCAATCTCTTTTCCCTTTTTAATCAAAATGCGAAATTATGCATTATGATTAAAGAAGAAGAAAAAGAAAAAAACATTACACACAATCTTTGGAGGACATACAATGCTACAAACAACAGGATGGCGACCATATGAAATAGAAATTGGAAAACTAATGGTAGATAACGTGAACTCTTGCAATCGGACAAAAGAATTAATGGAAAAAGCATTAAAACAGGACGACCAAGAACTATACAACCATTTGAAAGTAGTATGGCGCACTAAAAAATTAATGACACGAAACCTCTTTCTTACCATGAAAAAATGTGGTTTCTTAGATGATGATGAACTAAAAACAGGAAAGGTAAAAGAAAAGCTTTTTGTATAAAAGAATTAGATGGTAAAGCACAGGATGATTTCTTGTGCTTTATTTTTAATCCTTCTAACCGCCATATTGCTTATTTATTCGGACACTACCTAAAAAGAAGACGAATAAGTGAGAAAGGCAATTTAGATTTTTCGCGAAATAAAGCCTAAAACGAACACGGAGGTAATCTTATGGATTTTTGCGATATTATACAAAACGATGACCGATTAACACCTGAACAAAAACAAGAATTGATGGATGCGTACCATACATATGAGGCGTATCATCATCAGAATATCTCTCGCGAAGAAGAACAAGAGATTCTAGACTTTCTAAAGCCTAAAAAAGAAGCAAAACAATTATAAAAAGCACAAGGGATAAGACCCTTGTGCTTTTTTATGCATCAATGAATTTCTTCAATGACTTTGTTTGTTCATCTAATTTTTTTAATTGCTCGACCATATAAAGAATAGATTGGTTTTGTGACTGTAATTCCTGTAAGGTTGATTGTGATTTGTTCGCTGTATCGTCCGATAAAGTCATTAAATATTGACTCTCGTCGTTCATAAAACGCGTCGAATCCGTTACATTCCCCATCATTTCTTCGATTAATGCTGACTGGTCTAGAACATCTGTTGTTTGTTCCTTAATGTTATCAAATAAATTTTTGACTTCATTTAGATAAAGTTCGTTTTGACTAATACCGTCCATCCCTTTTTGGAAATGATGCGATACAGAATCAATTTGTTCTTTTAAGTTGTTTAAAATGACTTGAATTTCATTGGTAAGTGTATTGGTCTGAACAGATAACTTCTTCACTTCTTCGGCAACAACCATGAAGCCTTTGCCGTGCTCGCCAGCTCGCGCGGCCTCAATCGAAGCATTCAGGCTCAGCAAGTTTGTCTGTGATGATACATCGTTAATCGTCTTTAAGATGTCATATACGTCATTCATTTTCCCTTCCAATCCACTAATTACATCAGCGGAATTAGAGACAGAATTCGCAACTTCATTTGTACTTTCAATTAACGCTTCAACTTTTGAAAAACCATCAAATGTGACGCCTTGTGTTTGTTCTGCACGCTGTTTAAGAGATTGCGATGAATCAGACACCTGACGTACACTTTCGTAGATAGTCGCCGTGTTCCCTGAGATTTCATCCACTGCTTTAGTCTGTTTAAAGATATTATCAGATACATTTTGATAATCATTTGTCATTGAATCAAACGATTGCTGTGTATGATAGATGCTTTTACCCAAGTCATCACTAAATCCTTCTAGGATAGTTACACTCTCAGAAATTTGTTTGATTACTTCTAACAATACTTCATTTTTTTCAAATGTTTGTTGTTCATTCTTTTCAGCTTTGATACGCAAATCATCAGAAACAACCGTTTGATAAAACGTAAACACCCCAATCATGATAATGATAAAAAAGAAATAAGCAGGTGGGATATTTAATCGTTCAAAGATGTCCTTTTGATGAAGAATATAAAACCAGCCAACCGTTCCAAGCGCTAAAAAGGTTGAACACAAACTTACATCCTTTCGTTGATACACTGTGCATACAATTAAGACTAAAAACACAAATAAAAGTGTATCAAATCGAGGAGACATAACTAATAATAAGTTTAAGATAACAAAAGAATTAATAATTAATAGATACATGGAAATAAGGTTTAAGCGTTCATATCGAAATACAGCAAAGTACACAAAAACAAGCGTAGGGATAGAAATCCCACCAATTGCTAATAAATTTCGAAGCGGTTCTCCCATCAGTATATTAATAACAAGTATTCCCGCAACGAGGATAAACAGCACAAAAAACATGACTTTGTTCCGCTTTTGAATAATATCCATGTTTCCCCTCCCTTCTTATTATCCCTTACTGTTTTACTCAAAAAAAACCACTTGTATATTTTTCAAATCTTTTTTCTTCGTGCTACAATGAGGACGTTTCTTGAAATATTTTACAACTAAAAATGACATAAAGGATGAAAAAAATGAATATTAAAACGACCAAAAAGAATCTAATTGTCCGAGTATGCTTTAAAGATGGCACGAGCTATTTGTTGGGGAATTCATATAAGTCATAGGTCTCCCAAGTAAATGAATTTATCTTTTACCGCCGAGCGAGTAACAAATCATTATCTACTCCTACACATACTACAATAGCGGACGAACCATGGATTGCGTGGGGAGGTCTTAAATGGACGCCTGAAGCCGACTTTCAACATCAATTGAATCGTGAAGGCTGCCAACAAGACGAAGCCGACAACCCAAATCCTCGTCAATATAAGGATATGTTCTTTTACAGAGATGCTAATATAGAAAGAAAGGTGTACCAGTTGTTTAATAGCAGACAATAAGATTAGAAATAGAGACGATAAACAATAAGAAAACCCGAGCCTTATGGTCATCATAAGATTCGGGTTTTTTATCGCGGTTGTATTTCGGACTACGCTTTCAGAAATGCTAGTGCATCTTCATAGTTGGTAAAGAAGTTTTCTTGTTCATTTTCCGCTTTTTCAGACATTTTTCGAAGTTGCAATTTGGTTAATTGACTGGTGTTTACTACGCCTAAACGGTCAATACGAGATAAAAATTGTAATTGCTGTTTCGTAAAGTCTTCTAATGCATCAGGCTTAATTAATTTCATTCCTGATGTATCAACTAAAAGACGAAAAGGTGTACCGACCCCTTTAATAGTTTCTTCTAATTTATTATTAGAATCCGCTACTTCTTCTTTGCTAATTACACCGTCCCATTTCAATAGGACAACTTTTTTTGGTCTATCTAATACTTCTACTTTAAACATATCACCTTCACCTCCACGTTTGTTTTTACTAATAACTAAAGGAAAGTCAATCTTTTTTCTTTTTTTCTTGCTGCCCTCTTTCTTTTATGGTAAAAAGTCGAGTAAACATACAAAAAGGAGTGATAAAACATGTTTGGTCTTATCGTCTTAACTGTGTGCTTGTCATGTCTTTTCACTTCGGTATTTTTCTGGCTACTTTCTCATAAACGTCAAGGAATCCAACTAGACAGAATATCTAAGGAATTACAAATCCTCTCTCCTTCGCCTTCAACAACTCTTTCGTTTACTTTCAAACCCAAATATATTAAACAAAAAGAAAACGAGATTATAGAAACTATCCATTCTCATCATGAACAAATACAGAAACTTAACACATCATTAGTTAGTAAAGAGATAGAATTACCTTCAGATGCACCTACTACAGATGACTCCGATACTATCGAACAAATCACAGAAGAATTACACGCACAAGTTTCACAAGGAATGGAACGAATTCAAGATATTATTCCTTCTCAACAAAGCAGTTTGGAAATGAACGAAGTAATTGGTATGCAAATTGCATTAGGAATGGACTTAATTATCGAAAGTTCGAATAATGTGTTAACGTATGCAGAACAAATGAAACAAGAAACATCACAAGGTAACAGCGTCTTAACTGCTATTACACAACAAATGAATTTACTACAAACTTTAATTGCCTCAACCTCTGACAATATTCAAACCTTGTATCAAAAGACTAAGCGTATTTCTCATATGGTCGACATCATTCAAGACATCTCAGAACAAACCAACATGCTTGCGCTTAATGCGCGAATAGAGGCTGCGCGAGTTGGTGAGTCAGGAAAAGGCTTTATGGTGGTAGCAGAAGAGGTAAAAAAACTATCTGTTAAAACGTCTACTTCAAGTGTTGAAATTGTTAAAATCATTCATGAAATCCAAGAAATGACCAACACACTTGTGAATAAGAATGTGGCGAATGCATCCGAAGCGAAAAAAGGGATTTCCATTGTAGAAGAGGCAGAAAATCACTTTTCATCTATTGCTCACAATGCAAGTGAGACAACAGAACGTGTGTATGAAATTACCGAAGCGGCAAAAGAAATGAAAGATATAAATGAACAATTTACAGCTATTAACGAAGAACTGAAATCACATACAGAATCGTTAGTTTCTACTTTAGAAGAAGTTCATAATATCTTTCAAGAACAATAAAAACGACTCTATTCGCGAGTCGTTTTTATGCTTTAGGCATCTATGTTTATTATTTGCGAGAAGATTCTTTCCAATCTTTTATGACCCAAAAGAATACCAAAATCAATTTTGCCACCGACCACTAAAATAATGTACTGCTAGTATCTATCGTCAATTGTTTGTAATTTTCAGACATTTTCAGGAAAACACTGTATACTAAAGAAAACAGTAATATACACTATAACTTTGAAGGGATGATGAAAAATGTACTTTCCATCAGACAGTTGGAACAAATTCTCACCTAACAAACCAAGCAAAACACCTTTTAAACTTCCAAATTCCTTATCACCTCTTGACCCTGAAAATGACAGCCAAACAGCTGAAGCAATATTTAGAGCAAGTACAAGGCAGTTATTTCAAGAAAAACGTAAAGAGGAAATTGACAAAGCCTTAGACGAACGAAATGAAGCTCGTTTTTTAGCGCTAACATCTAATGGATGGGAAGCTCTTATTTTCAATCAGCTAACATTAAAACCATAATCTAATAAATAACGAGCTATTTAACTAAGAATTAACCAAGAACAATAAAAGAAATGGGGATATAATAATGACAATGAAACTACGATTTAAATGCGAATGCGGACAACGATTTTTAAAAGAGGTAGAACAGGTTACTGAAAGACAAATTGCAAACGAACTACATTACGGGTTTGTACCTTGTCAGTGTGAAGAACACAAGCATTTAGAAAAATAAAATACGACAATAAGTAAAGAATACAAGTTTATTTATTGCTCGTTAACGAAGATACCCTAAAAAAAAGAAAGGTTTGCCATATGGCGAATCTTTTTTCTTTTTACATAAATAGATACATGGTTATCCCTCCATTTATCCATTCACTCCCTTATGTACCTAACTTATTTAGGAAAACAAATTAAAAAGCTTAGCTCTTATTAGAACTAAGCTTCTCTATTTATATGTTAGACGACCATAAATCGTTCTAACTCATCTTTTACATTATCCATCCATTCACTTACTTTTTCGTTCTCAGGAAAGAATCCCTCAATTTGAACTTCTTTATCAAGCTGTTTTTTTCTTCGATTTGAAAAATCAAACGATAGCAGCTGAATTCGTCCTTCAACAATATTAAAATCTTTTTCTTGAATATTATAACCACTTAACCATGTTTCTAGGCAGGTAGAAATTTGTTTTTCTTCTTTTTTTAGTGAAAATGAAAACAGTAGCGGATTCTCTCGGCTTTCATCGAATCTAGTAGCGGTTGTAAAAGCTTCAGGTTCCACTACTTGAATACCATAACGTTCTTTATGTTTTTGAAGACGTCCCATAAATTCTTCTGTTCCTACATACGTTTCATTTGTTAGAAGCGCTTCTTTCCATAAGAATCCGTATGCACGCAGCATCATTTTTGGTTGTTCAGTTCCTTGAATAATCTGTTTGATAATCGCATCGTTATAGTATTGTTCAATAAAACTTATGAATGTTTCTCGTTCTTTTTTTCGATACGGCTTTAGCCATCCGCTATTCAGTCGCTTCCAATAGTCATGTAACTGAGGAATCAAACTTAATAGGAACTTTCCTCGTTCTTCTTGATTTTTTAATACTGTAATAAAAAATCGATATTCTGAAATTTTTCTTTTCCCCATATCAATCGCCACAACAGGTGACTGCTCAGGAGATGGGAATTGTTCTTTTAACTGCCGATACGCGAATACATCTATTCTCTTTTTATCATCGACAATCATGTGGGAAAGCATATTGTACGCTTCATTAATTAGAATAGTCACTGCAAATTGTATGTCGCTTTTTAAAGAGTTCAAATATTGCTCAATTTGGCGTTTTTCTTTTTCTAATTCGAAGTCGTAGATAAACGTACTAATTTCTCCACTTGTTGATTCAGACACAATCGCCAGTTTTCTTCCGCAATAAACGCCAATGTTATAAGCGTGTTTCCCTTTTTTATGCGTATCATGTTCTACGCCTTTTACAATAATATCAATTCCAAATCTAAGTTCGGATTCACTTCCCTTTACTACAAATCCAAATGGAAGAGATGTTACGGCAAAACCAATTGTTTCAAAAACTTGTTGTAAATTCGTTATTTTTTGTCTTGCTTCTTCATCCAACAAGGAGTAGAGATAAGGAGAAAAGATTTCTTTTTTTAATTCTTCGCGTGTAATTCTTCGATGTTGGGCTTGTTCTTGTAGTTTGTTTACTAGTTCATTCATTTGTTTACTTCCTCTCTAATGACAAGTTTATTGCTTTATATCCCCTATAGTTTACAACATTTTTTTCAAAGGTGAGTCATTTTTTAAAAAAACCTTCGTTTTTCTCCGTTTTTTACATTTATTTTTATAATAAAGATATCTCAAAACAAGGAGTGAAGTAAAATGTACACACCCGCTCAATATAAATTAATTTCATATTCAAAGGACATGCCTTATGGAGAAAACATAGTTGAAGACATTCGTAAGATTTTGTCAGAAGAAGTAGCTGTTTCCACAGAGCTTCTAACAGATATGCACGTATATGAGTTTGTTACCGCTACTTATAACCATGCATTGCAGGAAGGTGTTTTGCAACAAAGTGTATCTCGTTTCTTCTTAACTCTATTTACAGGAACAAACGGAACCGTATCGTATGTGGATATTATCCGAAAAATGCTTGTTCAGCTTTCATTTGTTCCAGTAAAAGCTTTAACCTTGCACACTCATTAGAAAACTATTTTAAAAGGAGACTATAAAATGGATTGGTCGAAACAAACTGCACAGAGTTATCATTTTTGGCACGTTACTACATCTTCAGCAATAGAATCCATTCAAAGACATGGTTTACGTCAAAGTGAAGAAGGACAAACTGGAAAAGGTCTTTATGCAACACTCACAGATGCAGACGTATTAGAAAGTGTAATTGAGCTTCTACTACAAATTAACCCAAAAGAAGATTTAGTTCTCGTTGAGTTTACCTACAGCGGTACCTATCATATGAATCCTGTAGATGCTTTCATATACGCTAATGAAGGATGGGTTCGCATTCCTTCGGCTATTCCTCCTTCTAACATTCTTACGTTAACACCTATAAGCCAATTAATGTATTAGTACTCATTCTTTATGAATGAGTATTTTTTTATTTTTTCTTACGGTTTTCTCTCGTTGCAATAAACAATTTTCTTTTCATAAAATGGACATTACGAACCTAACTCTATTTAGCGATTCTTGAAACAACATTTTTTGTTAAAAAAAGAAAGAAAAAGGTTGACGAACGATATGTTCTCATTTAGTTTCGTACTGTATTAGAACTGTTTTCCGTTTTTAATGAGGTGACGAGTATGAATTTCCTTGCATTCAAAGCGGATGACCATAAGTTATCTGCTATCCACGGAATTAATAAAGTCATAGCAACCATTATGATAATCATTTTATTCCCCGCTATTCCCAATCAATTAAAAGCCAATATACCTATTTCTACCATCATATTCATTGATGGAATCTTAGTTTTAACTGCTCTTTTTCTTTTGTATAGCATTAAAACGAAGAAAGCAATTGCTCCTGCTATGTTTGTAGCAGCAGTCGGAAATGCCTTGCAATTCTTAGGCGGAACGGTAGACACACACCTATACGGTATTTTGTTTCTTTCCATTATTGTCATTTCTCTATACCAAGTGTGGCAAACCCTGTTACTCAATGTTCTCATTGTGTTTCTAGGATTCCATTTTAAATTCCGCGAAAATGTACAATTTGAACAGCCCCAACAATATTACTTATTTTTAATTATGTTCTTCTTAGCTGTAGGAGGATTAATGGCTTATATCATTTTAAACGAACGAATCCGCAAACAATTTATTAAAAATCAAGAAGAACTAACACGCTCTACACGAGAAATGGAACAATTATACGAGGATAAGACTAGTTCCGAAAACCGATTAGATGTTTTCAATAAACAACTAAATGACAATCTATACCTAACCAAAAACATCTCCAAAGAAATCGTGCATAATTTCTCTGAAATTACCAAAGGCGTCGAATCTCAGACTCTAAATATCAACAACATTAATCTATCGCTAAAAGACATTGGTGGTATTATTGACACAGTTTCAGATTCTTCTAAGGCAGTTGTAGAGTCGTCTACCTACACTGAACATATTACAGCTGACTTTCATAAAGAAATGAAAAAAGTAAGTGACGAAATGGTTAAAGTGGCAAGCTCTATTCAATCAAGTTTTTCATTAATTAACGAATTAAATAAAAAGAATGAAAATATTAGCGATATTTTAAAAACGCTAAACGACCTTTCTTCGCAAACGAACTTGTTATCCTTAAACGCGTCAATTGAAGCTGCGCGAGCAGGTGTTCACGGAAAAGGCTTCATGGTCGTAGCGGAAGAAGTACGAAAGCTAGCGGAAGATTCGAAGCTATCTTCTGAGAAAATTGGTTCAATCTTAAACGAAATCAAAGAAAGCTCTGCAGAAGTGTTAAAAGAAGCAAAAGAAGGGTTACAAGTAGTAGAAAGCAGCAAAGAAACATTATCTAAAACAGAGCGCATTTTCGATGACGTATCTTACAACACCAAAAACATTACTTCTCTTTCTTCTGAAAATGAACAAATTATTCAAAATCTGAAGCAATCCTCTAATGTCATCATTAATGAAATGGAGTCCATTGCGGCCACATCTGAAGAGGTCAATGCTTCGATTGAAGAAATTCTATCCAGTGTTGAAAATCAGAACCGCAACATTGACGACATTTTGACGAGTTTCGAAGAGCTAGAAAGTGAATAAAAAGAACTCGACTGTTATCTTAATTAACAGTCGAGCTTTTTTATATTTAATTAATTTTGTTATCCAATCTTGGTGAGTTTTTAATTATTTATAAAAAGAGACCCACACAAGCATCTCCGTCTTAATTAATCCTCCGCACCTTACCTACAAAGATAGTCCGTCTCTTTAGAAAAGGCTGTGTTAAAGGCGAATGCCGATGATTGTAACCTCCCTAATTTCTTTATATAATTAATATGGGAACAAATATTCGGGATGGTTATTTGAATAGTCAAGTAACTCGATTCCTGTTTGAGAGTTTACATTTATCGTAATTTGTCGTATATTGCTTATTTGACTATTTGGCAGGCTAGCACTTGTTGAATACAAAGAACTAAAATAAATAAGCACATCAACAACAATAGAGGAGAGTTAGAATGAAGTTAGATGAGTTTAAAATTGGACAGGTGTTCCAAACTAAATCGTTAAAATTGACAAAAGAGAATATTATGAGGTTTGCAAGTGAATTTGACCCTCAATATATGCATTTGGATGAAGAAAAAGCAAATCAGGGAAGGTTTAATGGTATTATTGCTTCTGGTATACAAACATTAGCAATTTCCTTTAAACTTTGGGTCGAAGAAGGTCTCTATGGTGATGATGTCATTGCTGGAACACAGATGAATAATATTAAATTTGTAAAACCTGTGTATCCTGAAGATGAATTACATATCATTGTTGAAGTTATTGATAAGAAATCCGCTAAAAATGATTCAGGTATCCTTACTGTCTTGTTGTCTACCTTTAATGAAAAGGAAGAAAAAGTTTTTGAGGGTGAATTGTCCGTATTGATAAATCGATAAAGGGAATTAAGAACGTAAAACTACTTCACTAAGAATATATTAGTTTAATAAGAACGAGGAACCTCATTAAAATGAAGGTTCCTCTAATTACTTAATAATACTTGAGAAAATCAACATTAAAGTTTAGCAGAGCTTTTAAAAAAAGAACCACTTCTCTTCATAAAAAATGAAGAAAAATGGCTCGATTCATTTTACTTTTTAAATTGAGAAAAATCTACTTCATAAGGGTTTCCGCTAATCACTTTACGTGCTTCAGCTGAAATAACCGTAGTTACTCCTTTTTGCTTTCCTCCGTTTGTAAATCCAACAGGTGCTACACTTCCGTCGTAGTAAGTAGGTTTGTTGTTCATGTTTGTTCCTCCTTAATTTTTGTTAAAAGCCCACGTATAGTACCATGATTTTTAAAAAAAGGAAGGAAAAGAGAGGGAAATGTTTAAAGAACAGATTTTATTAAAAAAGAACGAATAACACGCTATTTATATTCGGTGTCAATCGTTCTTTTTTAATTAGATATAAATAAATAGATTACTAATACAAAAAAAGTTAGATAAGGTAGAAACCAATACCAACAATGATATAAGCCCCTAACAGCATCGCACCTTCTAGCCAGTTTGTATCCCCGTCACTTACAATTTTGCTAATGAGGAATACAGATGCAATCATGGCAACTAATTCAGGAAGTGAAAACACAAGTGCCATTCCGCTTCCGTAAAACAATGACACGATAACAAGAACAGGTACCACAAACATTGCAATTTGTAGGGTAGAACCAACAGCAATTTCTACTGCTACATCCATCTTGTTTTTATATGCCATAACCACAGCAGAAGCATGTTCAGCTGCGTTTCCAACGATAGCTACAATAATAACTCCGATGAATAACTCACTCCATCCAAGTGAATGAGCTACATCTTCAATTGTATGTACCAAACGTTCTGATAAAAAGGCAACAGCTAATGTAGCAAAGATAAGCACAAGCAATGCTTTCTTTTTTGACCATTCCGCTGTTTCTTCTTCATGACCTTCTTCTCCTTTAATATCATACACGCCTCGGTGTGTAACTAATTTAAAGAAAAGAGCTGCCAAGTACATAACGATAAGTACAACAGAAATGCCTACACTTAGTGTCATGCTTTGAGCATGTTTCAGATGCATGCTAAATACTTGAGGAATGACAAAAGCCAACGCGACTGAAAAGAACAGCATACTTGAGTTGTGACGAGCATCAAACTTATTGATGGTTTGACGTTTGTACTTTACGCCTCCAACAAAAACGCTAAGCCCTCCAACTAATAACAAGTTTCCTAGAATAGAACCTGTTAAAGAAGCCAGTACAACTTGATACATGCCCGCTTGAATAGCAAAGATAGAAATGATAAGCTCTACCGCATTCCCAAACGTCGCATTCAGTAGACCTCCTATTCGTGGTCCCGCTACAATAGCAAGACTTTCAGTTGCTCTCCCCATATAGCTAGCCAAGGCAATAATTCCTAAGCAACAAAAAGTAAACTGTAAACCTACCGACCAACTTAAAAGTGCAGATACGACTGATAATGGCACCATGGTCACGAGTAATCCTAAAAAAACTTTTTGCATGTGTCTACTCCCTTATATGTAATTGTAATTTAAAAATACATATTTATTTTACTATTTATAAATTTATTGTCAAATTCGCACACTTGAATTTTTCTGGAAAATATATGTTTTTGATAATATAATGAATGTGGACATACCTAATAAATAAAACATACATAATTAAAGATAGGGGAAAGACATCATGAATAGAAAAAAATTAACTATCCAATCAAACGTAGAAGCGCAATTCCGCATTTTAAGTAATGCCACGTTTAAAGACCGATTGGCAAATTGGGATGAGAACTTTCAAAATGCTGACCGAGCGGGTGCCAAAAACGTGTATGTAACCTATCAAGACCATACCGTTACTTTTGAAAATGATATTAAGGAAGATGGAGAAGTATTAACGAAACCTGACTTGTTATTTACAATGGGGTCTAGCGGATGGAAAAAAGAAGTTCGAGAAGCGGAAAACGCATATGGACTTGGCTTTTTCTCCAACATCCAGTGTAGTACATACATCGAAGTTTATTCAGGCAAGTACCATGTAGTGTTTGATAGACGAGACGAGAACAACTTGGAACTATACCACGAAGAAACGGAAGAGTATGTAAATGGATTTCGCTTAATTTTACATAACTTTAAATTAGAAGGCATTTCACGAGCAGATGTGGAAGAACGCATTCGGTTCTTGGCACAGTATACTCACCACATCAATACATACTTTAATGGAGAATTACTCCCGAAAAAACCACTTACCATTCCTGACGATTCTACTTTCTCCATGCCTATTGTGAAAGATAAAGTATTTCAAGGGTGGTTAGCCCTTCAGGATGCTCTTTTTGATTCAAAAGGTGTTAACGTGTTTTATAAGGGTCGTTTTGTTGAGTGCCTAGAACATTTTCATTATCTCCGTGGCGAGATTCACATTGATAATCATGTTCTTAATTTACAATCACCTGACCGCAAAGCGATTATTCGCGACAACAAATTAATCGAACTTCGTTCAACAATACGGGAATACGCAAAAGAATTGGCGAAACAAGCTTTTCTAAACGGTTCTGACCGCGATGTGAAAGAATATGAAAGTGCTATTGCCTATTTCGTCGATGTTTTGGACATCCGATATGACGTTCCTTTTTCTGTCTTCAACGGAAAAACACCCAAAGACATTGACTATTTATCAGGTATTGCACTGGCTATGCAAAACAACGGAAGCATTCAAAGCATTGGTGAGTATGAAGTATACTTGCGTCAGTTGGACGCTGAACAAGAAGCGGAGCGCTCTTTTTTCTTTGAAGTAGAACCTGCAAAAGTAATGGAAGAAGAAAACGAAGAGGTGGATGAAGAAACAGAAACGTACGATACTGAAGAAGACGAAGACTCACACTATTCTTCTCATACCTACAGCTCGTCATATGATTATTCAACGTCAGATGACAGCACATCTACTCATTCAGGCGATTCAGATGAAAATGATAGCGATACTCAAGCTGATGAA
>Ga0207655_1001093_pt1 | contig 26680 bp, 16 predicted proteins | sample KBSM44metaG_FD_184398 | JGI IMG/M metagenome (GOLD analysis project Ga0207655, IMG submission 184398) | Miscanthus rhizosphere microbial communities from Kellogg Biological Station, Michigan, USA - KBS M4-4 metaG (SPAdes) (version 2) | ecosystem: Host-associated > Plants > Roots > Rhizosphere >... | reverse complement strand
TGCTGTGGATCAAACTGGAAAAAGTTGTGCGCAGTAATCTCGGACAAATAGTCAAATTGATCAAGATAAATCTTATTTAAATTTGCTGAAACCTGAAGTAATTCTTGAGCAGCAAGCTGGTGTCTATGTGGCAGCTGCTCCTGAACTGTCTGCACCATATTTGCCTCAATCCATCTCTTACATATATTGAATTTATTAGGGTCTGTTGACACTTCTTCTATGTTCGCGACAACGCAAACCATTTATGAAACTTCAACAGACCTTATTGTAGGCGAACAATTTTACAAAACAAATTGAATTCAATTATCTTTTGCAAAAGTTTGTTTAAACTGAGCAGTGATCGTGTAACGGACTTTTATTTTTATTGATTATGTTTTATCCAGTCTTTATGCATTATTTAAAATCTATTTTAATTATATGTTATTTATTCAATTAAACTTTTATAAAAAAAGATCCTCTTAGTTTTCAATAAAACTAAGAAGATCTCTATCGCAACACATTTGAAATTTTCACTAAAATTTAAAATAAATGCATTGCAGGCTTAATTAAGAATGTACAGGCTTTGCCCCCATACGCTCTTCAATCAAGTCATAACACCATTGGAAAATAAAGGTATAAACCAAAATACAGGTGGTCATTCCGAAATCCAATAAAATTGCTTGCCACAAAGACATATCCATTGCGTAAGCAACCATTGGAATCGTGGCTAACATTAAACCACCCTCAAAACCAATAGCATGTAAAATACGAACACCAATGGTACGTTTAAGTTTTCTCTTACGTTCAAATTGTTCAAAGAAATGGTTAAACACCATATTCCAAACCACTGAAGTCACGGCCATCGCAACACCTAATACACCGGTAACTTCCATTGGTACTTCAAAAATAAAACTTAATGCAATCGCTATGATCACCAACAGGATGACTTCATAGCTTAATGCATGAATAACCCTTCTTTTGGAAATCATCATTTAAAACTATTCTTTCTTGATTCGATGGATGCATTATATTTTTATAATATTGATCAATCGAGTTAGCTTCTTTCAATTTTATTGAAAGGTTGCGTGAATTAGGGTAAATTTAATGACTGAAAAATTAACCATAATGGTGCCCAGCGCATGAATATTAACCAAGAACAACTCACCATCTTTAAAACGGTGATGGAAACAGGTTCATTTTCAGCAGCAGCCCGACAGCTTGGTAAAGTCCCCTCCGCTGTCAGTATGTCTATCGCCAACTTGGAAATAGACTTAAATCTAAAACTCTTTAATCGTGTGGGACGTGAACCAATCCCTACACCTCAAGCTCAACGCTTATATGAAAAAACTGAACAACTACTGGTAGAAATGAACCAGTGGAAACAACAAGCCATTGCACTTAGCGAAGGCTTGGAATACTCATTAAATATCGTGGTAGTTTCAGAATTACTGCATACAGACTGGGCTGAATACATTGCACTATTGGGAGAGCATTTTCCAACTTTAGAAATTAATATCTTCTCCGCACCACAAGAAGATGCGCTGAAAATGCTGATGAATCAGACGGCTCAACTGGCATTGATGTTTGAACGTGAAATACTTGAAAGCCGTGAGCAATTTGTCGAATTTAAAAAAGAAGCCTTGGTCCCTGTTTCAGCTATTCATCATCCATTATCAGCACATAAACAAGTTACTTTTGAACAAATCCTACAATCCAGACAAATTGTCGTGGCAAGTCGTGATCGAACCATTAAACCCGAACTGCTTTATTCTAAAAACTATTGGCGTACAGACAATCACCACTCAGCATGTGCCTTAATTTTAAAAGAACTGGGTTGGGGTGTGCTTCCCTTAGAAATGTTTAATGAAAATCCTGAGCTTAAACATAAGTTAAAAATCTTAGATTTGCTCGATTTCACACCAAAATTTGAATATTTTGTCGACTTAGTCTGGAGTCGTGAGAGCAATTTAGGCTCAGCTGCTCGTTTTTTGATTAATCACATACGAAATCAAAGAATTCATACAAAATAATAGGCCTTTCAGTACATTTTGCTGTTTTGCTCAAATCGCATTGTGTTATAAATAAATCACAAATAATTTAACTAAGAAATAATCGGTAATGACACAATCTGCATTAGATCAATTAAAACGCTTAACCACTATCGTTGCTGATACAGGTGATTTAAACGCAATTCAACAATTTCGCCCTTTGGATGCAACGACGAACCCTTCACTCATTACAGCAGCAGCACAACAGCCTGAAAGTCGTGAGCTGATAGAAGATGCCTATGCTCAAGCAAAAAAAGAAGGTTATGAATTAGATGCGCTCGTTGAACGCACTATCGATATTCTCACCGTCAAACTCGGTGTCGAAATTTTAAATATTGTAGAAGGTCGTGTTTCAACAGAAGTGGATGCAGCCCTTTCCTATAATACCGAAGAAACCATTGCCAAGGCCAAAGAGCTACTTGCATTGTATAAAGAATATGGGATCGACCAAGACCGTATTCTGATCAAGATCGCTTCTACTTGGGAAGGTATTCAAGCAGCGAAAGTGCTAGAAGCAGAAGGTATTCATTGTAACTTAACCCTGCTTTTTGGTTTACACCAAGCCAAAGCCTGTGCAGATGCCAATGTGACTTTGATTTCTCCATTTGTCGGTCGTATTTTAGATTGGTTTAAAAAAGCTGAAAATGTAGAAAGCTATCCAATTGAGAAAGATCCAGGCGTATTGTCTGTTAAACAAATTTATCATTACTACAAACAGCATCAAATTAAAACTGAAGTGATGGGTGCTAGCTTCCGTAGCATTGACCAAGTTTTAGGTTTAGCTGGTTGTGATCTTTTAACCGTTGCACCAGGTCTGCTTGAAAAATTGAACAATGATCAACGTCATGTTGTTTCTCAACTCAGCTTAGACACTGAACTGACTGCTCAAGAACATCAAGAGATTTCTAAAGCTGAATTTAAACAACAATTGGAAGCTGATTTAATGGCATTCCAGTTATTGCAAAGCGGGATTGACGGTTTTATCAAAGCACGTGAACAACTCGCATTATTATTGCGTCAATCTTTTGGTCTAGATGCTGATTTTATTGACTAATCGATGCATTTAGAATGATTTATATAAATCTAAATTGTAGATGCGCTTTTGGTTAAAATTGCACTAAAATCGCTCACACTCTAAAGCCGAGTTTGTTATCATAAACGCTCGGCTTTTTTATTTCGCTTTTCTTATACAGTGAGAATGTTGTGTTTGGTATTACCGATATTGTGACATATATACTAGGGACTATTTTTATCGTCATTTTACCCGGTCCTAACTCATTGTATGTCATGTCAATTGCCTCTCGATTTGGAATTAAAACGGGCTATATCGGTGCTTTAGGTGTATTTACTGGAGATTTAATCCTGATTCTCTGCACTGTTTTAGGTGCTGCCTCTCTACTACATGCCTTTCCTTGGTTATTTATCATTCTCAAAGTTGTTGGTGCAAGCTATCTGTCTTATCTCGGTATTCGTTTACTGATTGCAAGTATCAAAACTTGGCAGAGCAAACCACAAACGCTGCAAACAAATACATCGAATACTCCAAATACTGAACAATTCCATCCTTTTCGAACAGCGCTCACCATTAGCCTACTCAACCCAAAAGCAATTTTATTTTATCTCTCGTTCTTTGTTCAGTTTGTCGATCCTGATTACCCTTACCCTGCTTTAAGTTTTGCGGCACTTTCAGTGATTCTGCAAATCATCAGTATGAGTTATTTGACGATCTTGATCTTCTCAGGCGTTAAACTCGCCACTTTTTTCAATACACGCTACAAAATTGCTGCAGGTTGTGTTGCTTGTGTAGGCTTACTGTTCTGTGCTTTTGGAATAAAGCTTGCCGTTTCAACGATGTAAGCTGATTTAGCTCAATAAATCTCCCGATTAAAAGCATTCTTTTTTGGATCGTGATTTTGGATAAACTGCGCTTTCTATTCAAGGTAATATCTAATCTTTATTAATGGGTAATCTATAGTCAACCTGTCAAAAAACTCAGACACAATAATACAACTTTTTTTCAATTAATATTTTCAATCAAATCAATTGCATGAAAAAAATGTTTGATTATAAAAAGCTTGCAATGCCACACCTTACATTCAACGTTTAAATACCTTTGCGTAGGCGATGCCTCACTTTTCGTAAGGGTTGCCAAACCTTGCGCTGCAAACAAAGCAGTGCTTTGTTTTTGCTCATGGGCGAGGGGTACATCCTATACCCCCGCCCAACGGCGACATCCATGTCGGCCCACGATAGGATCACCAACTATGATTCAAAAGTACCAAAAATGAATTGATGCAAATCACTTATATGAATAATTAGGTGGTTTGACTATACATTGTTTTCAACTAAAACAGTTCTAGATTAAAAAAGCCAAATTCTCCCAAAATGAGAATTTATTCAATTTTATTTTTGCTTTTGCTATTTAATTCCAATTAACCCTATAAGCTTTAAAATGATCCATGTATGATGGTTGCATTTTCAACCATTCAATCAAATTTAAAAGCAAGGGATCATGCAAAAGTTACTCCAAGACTTCTCTATACCTGCTGTATTTGCAGGTTTCATTACCTTCTTAATTGGTATCAGTGTTTCGGCTGTACTCGTCATACAAGCAGCTCAATTACTTGGCGCAAACCCTGAACAAATTACCTCTTGGTTTTGGGCACTCGGTTTAGGTATAGGTCTTTCAGGATTAATTCTTTCTTGGAAATTCAAATATCCTGTTGCCACCTCATGGTCAACCGCTGCACTTGCACTCATCATTGCCACTGCCAGCGGCTACTCACTCTATGAAGCCATTGGTGCTTTCTTGGTGAGTGGTTTACTGACTGCCACACTAGGCTTTTTAGGCATATTTGAAAAAATTATTTCGTATATTCCTCAGAGTTTGACCAGTGCCATGCTGGCTGGCGTATTACTCAAGTTTGGTATTGCTCTATTTGCCAGTATGCAAAATGACTGGGCATTTATTCTCAGCCTTTTGGCGGTTTATATCATCACTAAACGGCTATGGGCACGTTATTGTATTGTGATTACCGTGATCGCTGGAATCATCATTTGTCCATTTTTTATGGAGTTTCATGTTCCAACCTTACAATGGGGATTGGCGAAACCAGTATGGATGACACCTGAGTTCACATGGTCTGCAATTCTTGGATTGGCACTGCCTTTATTTGTAATCAATATGGCATCTCAGTATTTACCGGGGATTGCGATGATAAAAAGTTATGGCTATAAACCCCATGTTAACCAACTTATTGGTTGGACGGGTACAGCGCAGACTTTGCTTGCACCATTTGGCTGTTATACCGTGAATATTGCCGCAATCAGTGCTGCTGTCAGTCTGGATGACCAAGTTCACCCAGACCCTGCGAAGCGCTATATTGCTGGCATGAGCTGTGGTTTCTTTTATATTTTGATGGGGCTATTTGCGGCAACACTGACAAGTCTATTGATGTCTTTTCCGCATCTTTTTATTGTGGCATTAGCGGGGATCGCCTTGTTTGGTACGATTAGTCATAATATTGCGATTGCTTTTCATGAAGTCAAAGACCGCGAAGCTGCACTGCTCACCTTCTTATTCAGTGCATCAGGTGTTCAGTTTTTTGGGATTGGTTCCGCTTTTTGGGGGCTACTATTTGGCTTCGCTGTTTCGTTTATTTTAAACTTTAAACTTAAAAAATAGCATTCTGATCAATAAGATGAATGGAGGCTCATTCATCTTATTTTAAATTTTCAATCATCGAATCAAAGCAAATCGAGAAGCAATAGACAAAAAAAAAGCTTACCCTAGGATGGGTAAGCTAGAAAGCTTGAAACAACAATAGAAACTACAGCGAGAATCTGGAAGCTATCTTAGCTATTGGTTAATATTTAAACCAATACTTAAAAACACTTATTGGATATTTCTTAAACGAAATACCCCCTAAAAGATTCACATTTCCAGTAAATAAAGTGAGAAAAATCTCATTTTTAAAGATGAAAAAACAATAAGTCGCTGATCATAATTGATTCATTAGACCAAAGTCTAAAGATTAGATTTCAGGATAGCTGCCAGTGCCTTCAGGCCAAGGAGTAAGCAACTCAAATCCTGTATCTGTGACAGCAACCATATGTTCCCATTGTGCTGACAATGACTTATCCGCAGTAACCACAGTCCAGCCATCTTTCAGCTCTTTGACACTGGATTTCCCTGCATTAATCATCGGTTCAATGGTAAAAACCATACCCTTTTTAAGCACTAAGCCCTGTCCGGGTTGACCATAATGTAAGACGTTAGGTTGCTCATGATAAATTTTACCAATGCCATGACCACAATATTCACGAACGATCGTATAACCTTCACGTTGTCCAACTTGTTGGATTGCATGACCAATATCCCCGAGTGTTGCACCGGGTTTGACCATATGAATCCCAGCCACCATTGCCTCATAAGTCGTTTCAACCAGTTTTTTCGCTTCAGGTTTCACTGTACCCACATAGTACATACGGCTGGTATCACCAAAATAACCATCTTTGATAATCGCAACATCGATATTGATAATATCGCCATCATTTAAAACCTTGTGTTTTGATGGGATACCGTGACAGACCACTTCATTTGGAGAAATACAGGTGGTTTTGGTATAACCATAATATCCAATATTTGCAGGGATCACTTTTAGCGTATTGACAATAAAATCATTACAAATATCGTCTAAATACTCAGTCGTCACCCCCGGCTTCACATATTCACCAATCATTGCTAAAACTTGAGCAGCTAAACGCCCCGACACTCTTAATTTTTCAAGGTCTTGTTCGGTTTTAATGGTGACTGTAGAAGCTTTCATTGGATCTGTCCGCAAAAGTGAAAAAATATTATATGCCTTTTCAATACGTTTAGGGCAATTTACCGCCTATCATATTCAATAAAAATGCAAAATCAAGCACATAAATTTTAGAATATGTACAATCTTTCCATATGATGATTTTACCCACTCTATATTTTTTGAAAATTTTGATTTTTTCAATTTTTGAAAATTAACGGTGAATCATCCACATAAATATAATCAATATGGCTAATTGGTTAAAATTTATAAAAAACGGGAATATTATCCATAAAATAAAATACAAAAAATAAGCTATTTCTACTAAAATCGCTGTTTTGATTTTTTCAACCACAGTTTATGACTAATCTCCGTACAAAGGATATTATTGCTTTAGGTTTTATGACCTTTGCCTTATTTATTGGGGCAGGCAATATTATTTTTCCACCCATTGTTGCTCAACAAGCCGGTGAACATGTATGGCTCGCAGCGCTAGGTTTTCTAGTCACAGCTGTAGGCTTACCTGTTATTACCATTATGGCACTTTCTAAAACTGAAGGTTCTATTGCGATTTTAAGCTCGCCTTTAGGTAAAGTCGCAAGTTTAGTACTGACTGTAGTGTGTTATCTCTCGGTTGGGCCATTATTTGCTACACCACGTACTGCAACGGTTTCCTATGAAATTGGTTTTTCCTCATATTTTGGAAATGGTGGTACAGCATTATTTATTTATAGCGTTATCTATTTTGCATTTGTGACTTTGGTTTCACTTTATCCAAATAAATTATTGGATACAGTGGGTCATATTCTTGCACCGCTAAAAATTATTGCACTGGCAATTTTAGGTATTGCTGCATTTCTAATCCCGACTGGTTCAATTTCTCCTGCAATCAACAATTACGCTACCAGCCCTGTTTCTGAAGGTTTTGTAAATGGTTATTTAACCATGGACACTTTAGGCGCTTTGGTTTTCGGTATTGTGATTATTCATGCGATTCACTCTCGTGGTGTGACAGATAAAAAACTGGTAACCAAATATGCCATTATTGCAAGTTTGATTTCTGGTGTAGGTTTAACGCTGGTTTATCTCAGCTTATTTAAACTGGGTTTAGGCAGTCATGATGCCGCTCCAAATGCTGAAAATGGCGCAGTGATCCTGCATGCTTATGTTCAACATGCTTTTGGTGACTTAGGCTCTTTATTCCTGACAGGTTTGATTTTTATTGCATGTATGGTTACCGCAATTGGCTTAACCTGTGCATGTGCTGAATACTTCTCTGAACTGACAAAAATTCCATATAAAGTTTTAGTGGTTATATTGGTGTTATTTTCATTGGTGATTTCAAATCTAGGGTTAACCAAACTGATTGCTTTTTCAGTCCCTGTCCTGAGTGCAATTTATCCACCTGCAATTGTGGTCATTTTATTAAGCTTCTTTTGGGGTAAATTCAATCACCCAACCACGGTTATCGCACCTGTTACTGGTGTTGCATTTCTATTTGGTCTTATTGAAGGAATTAAAGTCACAAGCTTTAAAGACAGCTTACCTTTGATGATTCAAAACTTACCGTTAAATGAACAGAATCTGGCATGGGTGATCCCATCATTGATCGTGTTAATCATCTGTGTCGTAATTGATAAAATTAAAAAATAAAGCTTTTTAATTATCATCCTTAAAATTTGATTTTACCCAAATCTTATTTTAACAGTGATCAATAATTGTCATGTTTACCCCACAGGCCGTTATTGTTTGCGACACAATTTTTAAAACGTTGTTTGATATATTTTGGTGCTTCAAGCATTTGATCAATGCACCTCAATAGATCGAATCAAGCTTCTCTCTTCGCATTTAAAAATCATTTGTCTAAAAAATAGAACACCAAAACTCATTTTTCACTCAACAAAGCTAAATTCAATCGCGTTGTTGCATTTTTTTTGAAGCGTTCACACCTATCATTGCTAAAATTGAATTATTTTGAAAAAAATAGTCATTTTTTTCAGTTTTTGCATAAATATTGCATAATTTTTTATCAACTTTAGTCGAAAGTGCTTCCAAGACCTATTCAGTTATTGTATTTTATTTTGATAACTGGCTCACACTACTGCAACAACAATTACATCATTTAGCAAAAAAATCACTCATATTTTCATTTTTTATAAAATAATCATCATCTGTAATAAATATGTCATAATTATTTTGAATAATAGAGCTATTTGCTCTTGAAATAATAATTAAATGTGGTACAACTGAATAAACCAATCCAGACTAAAACAATGTGGTTTTTGTCGAGCAGACAGGAGGAATGGGGATGTTATCAATACATTTCAATAAGCAAGTCTTCATTAATTCTTTGAAGACAAATACAAAACTGGTCATCTATCTAAGTACAACACTTGCACTTTTAGTGACTTTGTTTATTCATGGACTTATTCAAGGCAATTTAAAACCTGAATTTTTTGCCTATGCATTAGTCGTTTCTGCTGCCTTCTATGTTTGGGATGTAGTCGACCATAAATCTCGTAAACTCGCGAAGATTACAGAATAAAAGATGGATGCCATGCATCCATCTTCAATACGAAAATCATAAAAATACCAGAACAAAAAATTAAAGCAAAAATAAACAACAACGCCAATCTCAATTTTTCATTCAGCTTTCCAATAGTATTTCCATCAAGTTTGCGAAGTTTCGGCTTATGGATTTTAATCCTCCCCCTTTGCAAAGTTAACACTTCTCACCTTTTTCTAAGGAGGGAGGTTTCCATTACTCAAATTAAAAAGTCTTTCTTAAACTCAACCAATACTGTTGATTATCTCGGTCTTGCAACTGCTCTGGGGTATTTCCAATTGGAAAGGCAACTTCTGCATTGGCTTGAATATTCCACGCACTCGTCCAGTTCAGACCCAAACCTGCACTACTGATTTGGACTTGATTATCCCCTGTCACACCCGCCCACCGCTTAGCATTCAACCTAACTTCTGCGGTATCGACAAATACTTTCGCTGTCAGTTGATGCTTTGCATCGGCAAATAGGCTTTGTCTTAGTTCTGCTGAGGCTAAATAGCCTGTAGAACCTGCAAATTGACTTGATTCATAACCACGTACATTGAGTGGACCACCGCCTAGATATTGTTCAGCACTGTCAAGATTATAAGGACTGTATTGTCCATAAATCCCCAAATAGCCTTGTGTTCCCTTATTACTCAGGTTTTGTAGGCGCGATAGATTTAGTGCCGTACTATAATAATTTCCAGCGGTTTTTGCGGTTTGTGCATCGATGGCTGCTGCATCATCATTTTTAAATTTTAATCGTCCAAAACTGGTCGATGCACCATATTGGGTTAAACCTCCACCCAAGAATTGATCAAACTGCGAGCCATCCAGTCGGGCAGTCACTACATCAATATTTCGATGATTGTAGTATTCGCTCAGTTGAATATCATCTTTTAGTTGTTTACGGTCGTATTGTAAGCTAAGCAGTACTTCTGCTGTGTTGGTCAATAAGGCAGGTTGACTTATAAATACACTTGTTTGTGTAGCACTCCCTTCTGCACCAATGTTTTTTAGTTCTTTTCCAAGTTCATAGTTCAGATAGGAATAGCTCGCCCCTGCACGCGTGCCCATTCCCGTAAAGGTAAAGGCATAACCCATGCGTCCATAATTCATGCGTTTACCCGCAGTCATCACATCTAAACTCAGTTCATCGCCTAAGCCAGCAAGGTTATTGGCTGAAATTCCAGCGGTTCCACGGGCTCGACTGGTATACTGATTACCAAAATTATCTGCACCAATATAACCATTCAGCATGGCTGCATTTTGTACTTCAACATTGAGTTGACTACTTCCGACTTTTGCACCCGGGGTCAAAACATTTCGGGTATTGACTCCGTTTAAACGATTGAGCAATTTGAGTTGTTGTTGCATCTGGTTACTGTTGATCCGCTCACCTTGTTTGAGTGGCGCAACGGTTTGCTCTATGAGCCAGTTTTGCGTTCGACTTTGATTGTCGATCTGCGATTGATCGTAATACGCCTCAAGTACATTGATACGTACCACGCCCTGACTCAAATTCTGTTGAGGCAGATAAGCTCGGCTGTAGGCATAGCCATGCTGTTGGTAGTAAGTGGTAATCTTTTGTGCAACTTCCCAGAGTTGTTTAAGACTCAGTTGTTGACCTTCTGCATCCGCCACTAAATGATGCAATTGCGCTGTGCTAAAGCGACTATTTCCAGTGATTTCAATTTTGCGTACAGGAATTTGGATATCAGGTGTATTGGGTACGTTATTGCTTGCCGAACTTTCTACCTGAACAGCGGCCTGTGGCTCAAGACTTGGTCCTTGTTGCTGTTGTTGTAGCAACTGCCCTGCATTGGGTGCTGGCGCTGCATGGTTAGTATTGCTCATAAGCATCAGGCAAGCAGCCACTGATACTGCCAATATATTGTGTTGTTGCTTCATCAATTAGTGCTCCCCAGCCAAAGTTTGAATACCTGCAATGTTAACGCCACCTTGACGGACCTCAAGATCAACTGTATCAAAGGTGCTATGCGTTTCAGGCAAATAACGTGGTGGTTTGAATTGTTTGGCTCGTAAATAAGCCAGAGGTGTAAGTGTATAAATATCCGCTGTGGTCATTGCCGTGTTATCCACCAATTGATAGTTATGGGCATCTGCACCGGTTAAGCGGATATCCTGAATTGATACGGGTTTTCCTGTCCCCACGTTTTTATCATTAAATTTCCCTGTTGCTGAAGCAACGGCTAATTTATCTCCTGTAAGTAGCCCCTCGAATTGTGCTAAATCTGTGTTAAGAGTTGCATTGGTGGTTCCATCATAAATACGGTTATTGGCAGTGATTCCCTTAACTTGGTTAATTTTGGCTTTGGCGATATCCAACGCGCCATCGACAAAAATCAGCTCATAGTTCTTATCTGTGCCTTTGGCTTTATTGGCATAGTTGCCTGCGTCTTTGCCTGTCGCTTTTGCCGAAACATCCGTGAGTACAGATTCCGTTTCACCATTGACTAAACCAGAAGCAGTAAAGCCTGATACTGTTTGATCTTTACCGTTATAGACTGTATTTAAACTATTGGCTGTTATCGTGGCTTTCGCTTTCGCAATATCCAAAGATCCATCGACAAAAATCAGTTCATAGTTTTTATCTGTTCCATTGGCTTTAGTGGCATAGTTGCCTGCGTCTTTGCCTGTCGCTTTTGCCGAAACATCCGTCAGTACAGATTCTGTTTCACCATTGACCAAACCAGAAGCAGTAAAGCCTGATACTGTTTGATCTTTACCGTTATAAGTCGTATTTAAACTATTGGCGGTGACTGTGGCTTTTGCCTTAGCAATTTCTAAAGCCCCATCGACAAAAATCAGTTCATAGTTTTTATCTGTGCCTGTTGCAGTATTGGTATATTTGCCTGCATCTTTAGCACTGACAGAGGCTTTAACATCAGTCAATACAGATTCTGTTTCACCATTCACCAAACCTTTCGCAGTAAAGCCTGACGCTGTTTGATCTTTACCGTTATAGGTGGTGTTTAAACTATTGGCGGTGACTGTAGCTTTGGCTTTATTAATCACCCCTTTAGCAGTATTGGTGACAATATTGTAGTTTCCACCATTATTGCCATCATTTATGATCACCTCAGCAATATTTAAAGTGCGTTCTCCAGCATTTTTACTGTCAAACTCTTGCTTGGCTGTGACGCGATCATCTGTTTGTAGACCTGAGATATCGACCATACCAGTGGATTGATTTGTTCCGTCATAGCTACGGGTATCGGTTACAGCATTGAGATTGAGTGTGGCTTTGTTAATGGTTAAAACCGCATCACTTGCTGTATTCTTTGCACCAATCAGGTCATAACCTTGCTGGTTGGAATAGTATCGATCTTGGTAACTGCCTGCATTACGGTAACCGCCACTTTTACCACCGAGTATTTTGTTTGGGTCTAATCCAGTAACATCGGCTAAACTCTGATTTTTGCCGTTATAGGTTGTGGTGGCATCCTGCGTATTTAAATCAAGCTGGGTAAGGAACGAACGTAATAATGGTGCTGTATCGCCCTGATAGATCCGCCAAATCGTGTCTTTTACACCCAAATAACTGTCATCGTCAATAAAGGCAAAGCTCTGACCATCTTTCATTTGGGCGCTGGTTAAACCTGTTCCACCACCAGCACTGCTGTTTTGTCCTGTACTTTCTATATCCCAATAAGCATTGTTAATACTGCCGCTATTCTGCCCGACCAAACCACCAACAGCATCATTTCCTAAAACACCTCCAGTGGCATAAGCATTGTTAATCTCTCCGTTATTCAATCCGACTAAACCACCGATGTTATTTTTCCCTGAAACTGCGCCTGTGCTATAAGCATTGTGAATACTAGCGCCGTTATTATTACGCCCGACTAAACCACCAACTAAATCATTTCCTGAAACAGACGCTGTGGCATAAGCATTTTGAATAATGCCTTTGACATTTCTTCCAGCTAAACCACCTACATAAATATCTCCTGAAACAGTGCCTGTGGCATAAGCCTTATCCATACTACCGCGATTAGCACCAACTAAACCGCCAACGCCTACCTGTCCTGCAACAGAAGCTGTGCTATAAGCATTGTTAATCATGCCGCTGGTGGTATTAAACCCGACTAAACCGCCAACAGAATTGCCGCCTGAAACAGAACCTGTAGTATAAGCATTGTGAATACTGCCCTGATTAACGCCGACTAAACCACCAGCAGGACCGTCACCAGAGATATCAACGTCTAATAGCCCAATATTCGCAATCTGTGCCTGCTCTCCTGCAAAACGAATGAATCCGATAGAATCCTGCCCTAGTCGATGAATATAAAGTTTGGAAACGGTATGCCCTAAACCATCCAGTTTGCCGTTAAATTGATCGAAATTATCACCAATTGGATTAAAGCCTTGACCATCGTTCCAGTCTTTGGTTTCTGTAGCATCTATATGATTCACCACCGCATAATTGCCTGCCAAATTGCTTTGCATATTTTGCAGTTGTTGGATATTTTGAATCGCGGTATATAGTGCTGGACGGTTTGTTGCAGTGATCGCTCCAACAGGTAAATCATTTTTATTAAAGACTTGGTTGTCGTTTAAACCCAACAAATAAGGCGTGGTTTGATCTTTGGCATTACCCCAAACCTCCTTAAAATCAAAACCTTTCATATTGTTTTTTTGAAACATTTCTGCGGTGGTTAAGCCACAATAATTATTTGTATTACAGTTACCACCATTCCAGCTGTCTTTTTGACCTGTGGTTTCAATGTTCCAATAGGCATTTTCAACTGTACCAGTAATATGATAACCAATTAAACCACCTGTTTGAGTTGCTCCAGTGACCTGACCTGTGGCATAGACCTGACCCAGATTTCCTTGATTGTTCCCGACTAAACCACCTACAGAATCGTTTCCTGAAACAGACCCTGTGGCATAAGCATTGTTTATACTGCCATTATTATTTCCGACTAAACCACCTACACGTTCCTGTCCTGAAACCTTGCCAGTTGCATAGGCATTATGAATACTAACGCCATTATTTCCGACTAAACCGCCAACGCTTCCACCTCCTGAAACAGCGGCTGTGCTATAAGCATTGTTTATACTGCCACTATTATTTCCGACTAAACCACCTACTTCAACGTAGCCTGAAACAGCGCCTGTGCTATAAGCATTCTGAATACGACTAACAAGATTACGTCCGACTAAAGCGCCAACAAAATTATTCCCCCGAATATTCGCTTCTAAAAGCCCAATATTTCGAATTTGTGCACCCCGTGCATAACCAATTAAACCGATACCGTCCTGTGTTGGTCGGTTAATAGAAAGTCTGGAAACCGTATGCCCTAAACCATCCAGTTTGCCTCTAAATGGATTGTTATTGTTAAGGTCACCAATCGGATTAAAGCCTTGACCACCGTTCCAGTCTTTAGTTTCTGTGGCATCTATATGATTCACCACCGCATAATTGCCTGCCAAATTGCTTTGCATATTTTGCAGTTGTTGGATATTTTGTATCGCGGTATATAGTGCTGGACGGTTTGTTGCAGTGATCGGTCCAACAGGTAAATCATTTTTATTAAAGACTTGGTTGTCGTTTAAACCCAATAAATAAGGCGTGGTTTGATCTTTGGCATTGCCCCAAACCTCCTTAAAATCAAAACCTTTCATATTGTTTTTTTGAAACATTTCTACGGTGGTTAAACCACAATAGTTATTTGTATTACAGTCAACACCGTTACCACCATTCCAGCTGTCTTTTTGCCCTGTGGTTTCAGTGTTCCAATAGGCATTGTTAATACTGCCATCACCACTATAACCAATTAAACCGCCTGTTCGAGTTGTTCCAGTGACCTGACCTGTGGCATAGACCTGACCCAGATCTCCTCCATTTCTTCCGACTAAACCACCAACATAATCGTTGCCTGAAACAGCGCCTGTGGCATAAGCATTATTAATACTACCGATATTCTGTCCAACTAAACCACCAACAGCATTATTTCCTGAAACAGAACCTGTGGCATAAGCATTGTTTATACTGCCACTATTATTTCCGACTAAACCACCAACCCAATTCTGTCCTGAAACAGAGGCTGTGCTATAAGCATTGTTTATACTGCCACTACTATTTCCAACTAAACCACCTACTTCAGCGTAGCCTGAAACAGCGCCTGTGCTATAAGCATTCTGAATACGACTATCAACATTACGTCCGACTAAAGCGCCAACAAAAATTACCCCCCGAATATTCGCTTCCAAAAGCCCAATATTTCGAATTTGTGCCTGCTGTGCATAACCAATTAAACCGATATAGTCCTGTCCTGGTCGGTTAATATAAAGTTTGGAAACGGTATGCCCTAAACCATCCAGTTTGCCTTTAAATGAATTGTTCTCATCACCAATCGGATTAAAGCCTTGACCACCGTTCCAGTCTTTAGTTTCTGTGGCATCTATATCTGCACCCAATACATAGTTGCCATTCAGATTGCCGTTGATCCCTTGTAAGTCAGTCCCTGTGGTTGAATCTTGCTTACCCAAAGCAGTGATCACTTTATATTCGACTGTCGCCTCTGTGCCTTTTTTAGTACTAAAGTTATCTCCTGCACGTAGGTTAATTTTAGCGCCCTTATTCAGTTTATAATTGGCATCGCGATTGGCGGTATCTTGACCATAAATCAAATTCAGTTTGCCCTTGTTATGGGTCGCGGTGATATTGGCATTAATATTGATGTCATTATGCGCATTTAGGGTCAAACTATTTGCACTGTCCCATTTCACCTCAGCATTGACATTGATATCACCTTTTTGACTGCCACCAGTGGAGGTTTGTACTGTGACATTGTTGTTTGCAAGGTTATTTGCCAAGGTTGTCGCACCCATACCACTGCTGTCTTGTGCGGCATTGCCTGCGTTGATATTGAAATCAATCGGGTCGATCAGCCAGTTTCCTGTTTTGCCACCCTGTGAACGTGTCGACACCACTGTACTGTTTTCAATCTTGACTTTGGCTGCGGAGGTTTCAATAAATCCGCCATCTTGACCATTTCGCCCTTCTGCTTTTAGCACACCACTGACAGTTGTTTCACCATTTTGCATGTCGCCTAACAGGATGATTTCACCTTTGGCATTTTGGCTTAAACGATTGGCTTCAATGATCCCGCTATGATTGACCACGGCTTTACTTAAACGGTCTTTGGCTTTTGCAGTTAAATACACTGCACCATTGTCGGCAATAATCGCACCGCCATTGTCCACCAAGCCTTTAAATACCCCTTGATCTACTTGGTACTGGGTCAGTGATCCATCCTGTAGCGCCAGAGTGACTTGGCTGGCAGCAGTGAGATGGGTTGTACCATTTGGGCTACTGATACGCCCTGTGTTTTTAACGTTAGGCGCAATCAGCGCCACCGTTCCACCGGATAAAGTTTGGATGGAACCGTGGTTTTCGACCCGTGCCGTACTTTTCGGATTGCCTGTTAAGGTAAATTTTCCATTTTGAATATCGCTATCATTTAGACTCAGCGTGGATGCCACCAACCCACCGACATTGACCTGCGCTGTTTTAGAAAAAATCACCCCATTGGGATTGAGTAAAAACACCTGTCCATTGGCATTTAAACGTCCCATTATTTGTGATGCATTGCTGTCCAGAACCCGGTTAATCGCTATAGAGGACTGGTTTTGTTGGTTAAAATTCACCGTTGCATCTTGACCAATATTAAACGTATCCCAGTTGGTACTCAGTCGTTGAGTATTTTGATGAATATTTAATGTATTGCCATTTTGGGCGATATTGGCTGAACCTTGGGTGATATTGGCGCCTGTCGGCAGTTCTGTATTGGAAATCGCGGCATAAATCGAGAGTGGCAATAAGGCCACGCCCCATAAAGCCCATCGCATTAAAGCCATTGCTGATACTTTTTTAACACTCCCCGTTAGGGTATTTTTATCCGCAACAGTGCTGTGTGAAGTACTGTGATTTTTTGCCAATTCTGAAACCGCTTGCCAACATTTAAGTTGTGAATTCCAAATGACTTTATAGATTTTGTTCATGCTTTTTCCAAGTTCGCTTTTTTATTCTGTAGGTATTAGAGGCTGTTGGCATTTCATAAATAGCTTGCGTTGTATCATCTAAAAAACACTCGTAATCGCAACCGTAGACAAATTGTCAACAGACCCTAAGTATAGCGAATTTGAAGGCTATTTTATAATTAGTGTAAATTTACTCTTTAGAAAATATAAATAAACGATAAATAAAATTCATCAAGCTTTTATTGGTAAGACCTGTGTTTAATTTTTAAGCCAAAAAAAATCTATAAAAATTTATTTTATTCAAAAAAATACCTGTGTGTGAGACAGCACCTACCTTAAATTCACAAGGTCATACCAATCGGCTCAGATTGTTAAATCCTTACCCTTGCGAAGTTTCGACACAGGTTGTTCAAATCCTCCCCCTTGCGAAGTTAACACTTCTCACCTTTGCCAAAGGAGGGAGTTTCCCATTACTTAATAGTCAAACCACCTAATTATTCATACAAGTGATTTGCTTCAAGTCGTTGATCATAAATTAAGCTTATATTTTTGTATGAACTTTTAGAAACTATAGATTACTAATTTGTCTTTTGTACTTTTGAATCCTAGATGGTTACCCTACCGCGTGGCGACATGGATGTCGCCCATGGTGTGTGGGGGTGCGGGGGTACAGGACGTACCCCCTCACCTAACATGAGCAAAAACAAAGCACAGCTTTGTTTGCAGCGGAAGGTTTGGCATTCCTTACGAAAAGTGAGCCATCGCCTACGCAAAAGGATTTAAACTTTAAATGTAAAGTGTGACTGTGCAAACCTTATGCTCATCTCTGCTTATTTTTAATCAGAGCCTGATTCATTGTGGCTCAAATAGGTCTTCGATCAGATTGCAACATAGCTATATCTTGCACTGAAAGATGAGCGACTTTATTTAAAATGAGTGATTAAAACAAAGTATTCCACATGCCAAGCAATAACCCGCCTGTCGCAACGATCTCCCCGACCACCAATAACAGCATAGCGATACGTAACAATATTTTCGGTAATTGCATGGTTCCTAACTGGTGCGGCTCTTTGAATTGGTTGCTTGTATCTTTTAAAAAACCATGCAAAACATAGCTGGCGATTGAAAAGCTAAAAAAGAATAAATTGATCAAGACAAAAATCAAATTTGTGCTTTCTGTCCAGCTTGAACAATAGGCCATTACCGCTAAAATCAAAGTGGCTGGAGCATAAAGCAAGCTACTGCGATGTGCGATATCGACATAATAATGCGCGCGGGCCATTGCTGATCGACTAATTTGGTAGTATTTCCAAACCCCTGTCAGCATACCCACCCATAGATAAATCCCACTAAATATTAAAGCTAACTTTACCGACAAACCTAAACCCACAAAATCCATTTAAAATACCTTTATCCCAACAGCTTAAAATATTTAGATTAGCTTTGACTCATAAGTCATACTTTGATCAAGTTTCTTTTTGGAACTTATGTAAAGTAATCATTAAAGCATACTCATAGAATTGTTATGAATACATTTGAAAATTTAACCATAACTTGTGCAGATAGCTATAGCTTAACTGCACGTTTTTATCCGGCAAAACAATCAACCCATCAATTGCCTATTTTGGTTTGCCCTGCAACAGGGATTACCCAAGGTTTTTATCATCATTTTATCGAGTGGCTTGCTCAACAAGGTTCAGATGTGCTGGTCTTCGATTTCCGTGGTATAGGTGAATCCTTACATGGTCCTCTTCGTCAGTCCAATGCAAGTATCCAAGACTGGGGACAACTGGATATTCCTGCAGCCATTGAAACTTTGCTGAATAAGACAGGTAAACAACAAGTCATACTCTTAGGTCATAGTGCTGGGGGACAATTATTAGGCATTGTTTCTAACTATAAGAAAGTGGCACAAGTGATTGCGATTTCAGGCTCTACAGGACATGTAAAAGGGCTTAAAGGGCGAACCAAACGTATGGCGCCTGTCATGTTCAAAATGATCTTCCCTGTTTCTAGCTTAATTAAAGGTTATGGCGCAACCAAGTTTTTAGGCATGGGAGAAAATTTACCCAAAAATGTTGCAAAACAATGGGCTGAGTTTTGCAGTAAACCCGGTTATGTGATGAACGCTGTAGGTAAAACGATTTTCGAGGACTATCACAACGAAATTCAATGCCCAATTACGGTGTATTGGTCATCGGATGATGAGATCGCCACTGAAGCCAATGTCAAAGACTTACTTCGCTTGTATCCCAAAGCCAGCACAGAAATGATAGAGCTTAAACCGAAAGATACAGGTCATAAAGCCATTGGTCATATGTTGATGTTTAAGAAATCACATCAAAATTTATGGCCAACAATGACACAGAATATATTTAATTAAACTTTTTAGTTTTAAGCACTTAGATAAGTAATCCTATCTAAGTGCTCTTTTTATTCAAAAAAAATGCCTCATGGATGAGGCATTTTTTTACTTCGTTTTATATCTGCTTACGATTCAATCGTAAAATCTGGCTCTTTCGCCTTAAAACAGTTACGAAAATTGCTCTGGACGGGTAATTTTTACCGTCTTGATCCGATTTTCATCCATTTCGATGACTTCAAACCAAATGCCCTCTTGTTCAATCTGAGTGCCTACTTTTGCTTCGCCTTGAGTTTTGTCTAAAATCAAACCTGCTACGCTAAAGTAACCTGAGTCTTCTTGAACCAGATCCAACATACCAAGTTCCAACTCAAGCTGATACAAGTCAAGCATACCTGATGCCTTCCACGTTGTATCATTCAGTTTGATCAACTCTAGCTGTTCATCTGCATCGGGGAACTCACCCGCAATTGCCTCAAACACATCCAACGGAGAAATCAAACCTTGGATATTGCCAAATTCGTTACTCACCAAGACCAAAGAACCTTTAGACGTTCTTAAAGTATGAATAGCATCAATCACTTTCATTTTTTCAAAAATAAAAATTGGACGACTACGTTTAAGCAAGGCTTGTAATTGCTCTGGTTCATCCAGTACGTCAATTAACTCTTTCGCACGGACAACCGTAACCACTTTATCCAATTGTCCACGACATACGGGGAATAAACTATGCGGTACAGCCAAGATTTGCTGACGAATACTCTCTGCATCATCTTCAAGATTGATCCACGAAATTTGATTTCTTGGCGTCATAATTGAAGCAACTGAACGTTCAGCAAGTGTCAGTACACCACCAACCATATAACGTTCTTCATCACCAAAGGCTTTTTGAGCAGCTAAAGCTTCAGGGCTTTGTAATAAATCTGCATCCAGCTTACTGCCCATCAATTTTAAAATTGAGTCTGCGGTACGATGACGCAATGGCGTTTTCGACTGATGCTTTTCAACATTACGGCTGGAAAACTGGTTAAAGGCTTCAATTAAAATTGCCACGCCAATACCCGAATAGATATAGCCTTTCGGAATATGGAAACCAAAACCTTCCGCGATTAAGCTCACACCAATCAGCAATAAGAAGCTTAAACATAGAATCACGACAGTCGGATGCTTATTGACAAAAGCGGTTAACGGCTTAGACGCAATCAACATCACAACCACAGCAATCGTTACAGCGGCCATCATCACGTAGATATTGTCGACCATACCGATCGCGGTGATCACCGAATCAAGTGAGAATACAGCGTCTAAAACGATGATTTGCGCAACAACTGCCCAGAAGCTGGCATAAACGACCGCACCTGAACTTTTAACCTCAGGTTTGCCTTCCATTTTTTCATGTAGTTCAGTGACGGCTTTATAGACGAGGAACAGTCCACCGAACAATAAGATTAAGTCTCGACCTGAGAAAGACAACCCGCCAAAGGCGATTAAAGGCTTGGTTAATGTGACCAGCCACGAAATAATAGACAGCAAGCCTAAACGCATAATTAAGGCTAAGGATAAGCCAATGATACGTGCTTTGTCTCGTTGTTCTGGAGGAAGTTTGTCTGCAAGAATAGCGATAAAAACCAGGTTATCAATACCCAGTACAATTTCTAAAACAATTAGGGTTAAAAGACCAACCCAAATTCCAGGGTCTAATAAAAATTCCATTATTAGAGCTCCTGCTTATTATTAATATATAAAGTGGAGAAAAATAAATTTGACCTACACGACGACGGATCCATGAATGAAACCTTTTCAACTAAATTAGCTTAATTATGCACAATATCTTGCGGTTGTAATTATTTTTCACAAAATTTTTACATTTATTTAAGATTTTTCTTATGGATAACCTTGCGATACGTCGAATTGTAGCTCATCCCTACCTTTGCAATAGCAACTCAATGTTTTAAAAATGCCGATTCATCTTATTCAAATTATTTTTCACTCAATCTTACAAAAATGTCATTGGATTTTTTCAATATAAATTGTGTATAACTATAGTTATTAAATGCTATTTACCTTTTAACGGTATAAATCGCTTTAATTTAATAGATGATTTTCAATCGGATATATGGGCATTTAGAAAGGAAATACTAAGATTTATTCCCATTATGACCAAATCAACAGGAATTATTTACAGTAAAGCCAAGTTGATTTTTCTTATTTTTCAGTTAAAATAACATCAGATGTTAATTTTTTTAACTAATAAGCTTGCTTTTAACAACATCTTCTTGGTAATTTCATACTTGAGTAAGCTGAAATACATAGGATGAGCAACTATGAAACAAGGACTTTCAATAAAATCGACCTTTGGGGTTGTTTTGAAACTTTTTATTCCACAGTAAAACTAGAGAATGAATTCACTTCACTCTAAATTGCATGAAGAAGCGACTAAATTTACATAAGGTATTACTACTTTTTATCGGATTAAAGACAGTTATACAATGCCTTTATTGAATACTTTAACTTAAGTTTAGTTCAAGCAAAATTTACATTTCGTCGATTTTACTTGTTTTTTTCATTAAGTGATCTATCACATATTGATTCAAGTATTCGAAGTAAATATGATTAGCGCTTAAGATATGGCAATAATTACAAAAAACAGGGACCTCTAAATGACTAAAAAATATGCAAAATTTTTACCTGCAACTGAAAATTTTAATATCGAAAATTTCCCATACTACTGGATCACTCAAGTTCATTCACAGTATGTTTTAAATTTAGATCACGTACTTAAAAAGTATGGGGTAGACAACTCTAGACGACGATTGTTGGTTGCTTTAGAAGCCAAGCCAGATGCAAGTGTCTCTGAGCTTTCGGAAATGATCGTTTCAAAAATGTCGACAACAACCAAAATTGTTTATCGCTTAAAAGAGGAAGGCTTCGTGGATACCTACTCTTGTGAAAATGATGCACGTATCACACGGGTACATTTAACAGAAGCTGGACAAGAAATGACGCATAAAATTAATGATTTGATGAGTGTGGTACTCGAACAGTCATTTGACGGTTTAACCCCACTACAAATTGAAAAAACCATGGAAAATTTAAAAATTATCTTTAAGAATCTTGCACATTAATCGTTTTGCATATTAATCGTTAAGATTCTTCATCAAAGATGTTCAACTGTGGCGAGTTTTTGTTATTTGAGATTTTGGGGCAATAAAAACACTCAAACTCAGCCACGGGGAACCCCTCGATAAAACTCGAAATATTGGGCTGTTTTAAGCCCAACCACTCATCAAGTCGATGATGTGGGATGACCACCACCGAACGCTTATCTGTTCGAGGTTCATGAAACTCACTCATCATTGGATGGCTGTGGGCATCCATACTAATCATAGTGGCTGAACGAACAACTTCACCTGTTTTTAGTCGGGTAATCTCATACAGTGCAGCAATATAAAAAGCCTGACCATCTTTACGTCTTACACCCCACCGTTGTGGTCGACCATTGATATACTTGGATTCATAAAATTCTGTCACGGGGATCACACCAAATTGGCACTTGCTAAAAGCCTCGACAAAACTGCGTTTTTCCATCAGGGTTTCATTTCTTGCATTATAAGTATGTTTTGCCGCGTCTTTATCCTCAGCCCATTTTGGCACTAAACCAAAGTTAACTAAACGCCATTCCATCCCTTGATCGGATTTAAATAACAACGGCGTTTGGAAGCTTGGAAATATTTCTTCTTCATAAAGGAAAGGGATCGCGGGTAAGCCAAGCTGCTGAACTTGTAATAAGCTGATCGGTTTAAAATTAGCACACATAATAATAAGATTTAAAATATTGATTTATAATTGTTGAATTTATCTATCGCGCTATCCATTGATAAGAATATTAGACATTGATAAAAACTTGAGACAGCACGCGATTTCAATTGAGGATAAACCGAAGTTTACCCCCTTCACTTAACTTTTATCCAAAAATCTTTTTCACTTTGGCACTTAAACCATGGAAAAACTTATGTTTTGCATTGGCTTTTTCGCTGGTCAAAAAATTAATTTGAATAGATTGGCGTTGCCCTTCATAAGGAATATAGCCATGCCAACCATTGTCAGTTACTTTAAATGCAACCAGTGAGCCCGGACCTGCATTGATTTCAGTGACATAGTTATTGATGTCTTTATCATCATTGAGAATGCGTAAACGTCCATTCGGCGCATCCCAAGATTCATTTAAATAGATCAAAACCGTCAACAATTTGCTTTTTGAATCACTATGAATCCGCCCATCTTTTTGACGAGAGTAGCCACGTAAAGTAATCATCATCGGATGTTCCATCACATTGACATCAAATTTATCTGTTAAAATTTGACGAAATTCTGGTGTATCCAACGATTTTAGAAATCGATCAAAATTAGGCTTAATTTCTACATCTTCGATGTTAAAGCTTCCGCCCTGTTCAATTTTAGGAAAGTCTTGGATTACGGCCTGGACTTCACTATCAGCCAAAGCATTTTCAACCACAAAATACGGATAAGGCGTACTCGCAACTTCAGCATTTTTCAGCGCATCTAATTTCAGAATTGATGTCATTTATAATTCAGCTTAATGATTAATTCCGTTAAATTGTATCAGAGATTTTATCTTATTGGCTGAAAACTCAAAGTCACGTCTACAAATTTTATATATGCAGGCAAAGCAACATTTAAAATAAACCATAAAAATAATAAAGCCTCCGAAGAGGCTTTATTGATAAGCTAATAGGATAAATTAGACGATAAAATTAATCGCCTGTATAACCTTTTAACTTTAAGCGATACGCATGCAATAATGGCTCAGTATAACCCGATGGTTGTTCGCCACCTTTAAATACTAAATCATAAGCAGCTTTATATGCATAACCGTCAAAACCAGGTGCCATGTTGCTATATTCAGGATCATTGGCATTTTGTTCATCAACAATTTTCGCCATACGCTGCATAACTTCTTCAACTTGCGCTTTAGTCACAATACCATGACGTAACCAGTTGGCAACGTGCTGAGAAGAAATACGTAAAGTTGCACGGTCTTCCATTAAACCGACATTGTTAATGTCTGGCACTTTAGAACAACCTACACCTAAATCAACCCAACGAACAACATAACCCAAGATACCTTGAAGGTTATTTTCAAGCTCTTTGGTCTTCTCTTCTTCAGTCCAGTTTGTATCTGTGGCTAAAGGTGGTGTCAACAAGTCATCTAATGGAAGCGCTTCAGTTTTCAATAACTCTTGTTGGCGTGCTGAAACATTACATTGATGATAATGAATCGCGTGAATCACAGCACCTGATGGTGAAGGAACCCATGCACAGCTCGCACCCGCTTCAGGATGTTCAATTTTGGTTTTATACATGTCTAAAAGCATGTCAGGTTTAGGCCACATGCCTTTACCAATCTGTGCTTTACCACGTAAACCTGCTTGTAGACCGACCATCACATTACGGTTTTCATAAGCTGGGAACCAAATTTGGCTTTTCACTTCGCCTTTACGAACGAAAGGACCTGCTTCCATAAAGGTATGAATTTCATCACCTGTACGGTCCATGAAACCAGTATTAATGAAAATAGTACGGTCTTTCGCTTGTGCAATACAGTTTTTCAAGTTTACAGATGTACGGCGTTCTTCATCCATAATCCCGATTTTCAACGTTTTCGCTGGTAAGCCAAGTGCTTGTTCAGAACGTTCAAACAATTCAACAGCGAATGCAACTTCTTCAGGACCATGCATTTTTGGCTTAACGATATACATTGACCCTTTACGAGAGTTTTTGTTTTCGTTTTGACCTTTGATGTCTGCGAAAGTCAATAATGGTGTAATTAAAGCATCCATAATACCTTCGTAGATTTCAGCACCATCTACAAGGATCGCAGGGTTCGTCATTAAATGACCAACGTTACGAAGAAGCATCAATGAACGACCATGAAGTGTTGTTTCACCACCGATCAAGTTCTTATGTGTACGATCTTTATTCAATGTACGCGTCACGGTTTTACCGTTCTTCTCAATTGACTCTTCAAGCGTACCTTTCATTAGACCTAACCAGTTACGGTAGCCTTCTACTTTCTCTTCTGCATCTACAGCAGCAATCGAATCTTCCAAATCTTGAATCGTGGTAACAGCAGCTTCTAAAACAAGATCTTTAACACCAGCCGCATCAGTTTTACCCACTGGGCTATTTGCATCAATTTCAATAACAACGTGTAAGCCGTTATTTAAAAGTACAATTTCAACAGGTGCAGATTCTTCGCCATTAAAACCGACAAATTGTGATTCTTTCGCCAAAGTCGAGGTTGAACCATCTTTGAGTGTTACAACAAGTTTTTTGCCTTCAACAGCATATTTTGTTGCATCTGCATGTGAACCATTTGCCAATGGGAATGTTTCATTTAAGAAATTCTTAGCAAATGCGATAACTTTATCGCCACGAACAGGGTTATAGCCTTTACCTTTTTCCGCGCCACCTTCTTCAGAGATCACGTCAAAACCGTAAAGCGCATCGTATAAAGAACCCCAACGTGCATTTGCTGCATTTAAGCAGTAACGTGCATTACGCACAGGTACTACCAACTGCGAACCAGCCAATAATGCGATTTCTTCATCTACATTTTCTGTACTGATTTGAAAATCTTCTACTTCTGGTAGTAAGTAGCCAATTTCTTTTAGGAAAGCTTTATAAGCTTGAAGTTCAAATTTATTGTTGCGGTGCCATTCATCAATTTTAGCCTGAATCTCGTCACGCTTTGCTAAAAGCGCCTTATTCTTAGGGCTAAGATCGACAACAACTTGCTCAAAGTTTTTCCAGTATGTTTCACTATCTAAACCAGAACCTGGTAGTGCTTCATTTTCGATGAAATCGTAAAGTTCTTTAGCAATCGCTAACTTGCCTTTTTGAA
>Ga0207655_1001092_pt1 | contig 26682 bp, 22 predicted proteins | sample KBSM44metaG_FD_184398 | JGI IMG/M metagenome (GOLD analysis project Ga0207655, IMG submission 184398) | Miscanthus rhizosphere microbial communities from Kellogg Biological Station, Michigan, USA - KBS M4-4 metaG (SPAdes) (version 2) | ecosystem: Host-associated > Plants > Roots > Rhizosphere >... | reverse complement strand
CGTTTAAGAATCCGTATCTTCGAGTGCCCACACAGATTGTCTGATAAATTGTTAAAGAGCAGTGCAACACGGCTTTCGCTCACTGTTGCGAGGTGGCGTATATTACGCTTTCCTCTTTCAGAGTCAACCGTTTATTTTCAGGTTTTTCTCTTCAACCGAACCGGCTAGTTAATGTGAAGTGATTCACGTTTGCCGTCTCAGTGGGGTCGCATTATAGGGAGTTTCTCTCACCCCGCAACCCTTAAATGACAGAAAAATGACTGACTGCTGCAATCCCCAGCAGAACCCCGCCTTATACCCATTTACACACAGAGTTATCCACATTCTTAATCATCATTACCTCTGATCCTTTCATTCTGTCCCTTATATAAAGGTGCAAAATCGGGGGTTCGGCGGAAAGAGAAAAATTCGCGAGCGTTGCGCAAACGTTTTCGTTACAATGCTGCGGCAAAACAAGGATGCCCCGTAAGGGGCGTTAGCTGAGTTTTTACGCAAGAATTCACCTAACGCTCTCTGTAATAGTCAAATCCAGGGGATTTACCATGCAACAACGTCGTCCAGTCCGCCGCGCTCTGCTCAGTGTTTCTGACAAGGCCGGTATCATCGAGTTCGCCCAGGCACTTTCCGCACGTGGTGTGCAGCTGCTGTCTACAGGCGGTACCGCCCGTCTGTTAGCAGAGAAAGGTCTGCCGGTAACCGAAGTTTCCGATTACACCGGTTTCCCGGAGATGATGGATGGACGCGTGAAAACCCTGCATCCAAAAGTACACGGTGGCATTCTTGGCCGTCGCGGTCAGGACGACGCCATTATGGAACAGCATCACATCGAGCCTATCGATATGGTCGTCGTTAACCTTTACCCATTCGCCGAGACTGTTGCCCGTGAAGGCTGCTCGCTGGAAGATGCGGTAGAGAATATTGATATCGGCGGCCCAACCATGGTGCGCTCAGCGGCTAAGAACCACAAAGACGTCGCCATCGTAGTAAAGAGCAGTGACTACACCGCGATTATTAGCGAGATGGACGCTAACGACGGTTCGTTAACCCTCGACACCCGTTTCGACCTCGCCATTAAAGCTTTCGAACACACCGCCGCCTACGACAGCATGATTGCCAACTACTTCGGCAGCATGGTTCCGGCCTACCACGGTGAAAGCAAAGAAGCTGCGGGTCGCTTCCCGCGTACTCTTAACCTGAACTTCATTAAGAAGCAGGATATGCGCTACGGCGAAAACAGCCACCAGCAAGCTGCCTTCTATATAGAAGAGAATGTTCAAGAGGCTTCCGTTGCCACCGCAACGCAGGTGCAGGGCAAAGCGCTCTCTTATAACAACATCGCCGATACCGATGCCGCGCTAGAATGTGTGAAAGAGTTCAACGAACCGGCCTGCGTTATTGTTAAGCACGCTAACCCGTGCGGCGTCGCGGTAAGTACCTCTATTTTCGAAGCCTACGACCGCGCCTATAAAACCGACCCAACCTCCGCGTTCGGCGGCATCATCGCTTTCAACCGTGAGCTGGATGCTGAAACGGCGCAAGCTATTATCTCCCGCCAGTTTGTTGAAGTGATCATCGCGCCGTCTGCCACAGAAGAAGCACTGAAAATCACCGCCGCTAAACAGAACGTTCGCGTCCTGACCTGCGGTCAGTGGACAAGCCGCGTTGCCGGTCTGGACTTCAAACGCGTAAACGGTGGCCTGCTGGTTCAGGATCGTGATCTTGGTATGGTCACCGAAGGTGAACTGCGTGTGGTTTCCAAACGTCAGCCTACCGAACAAGAATTACGTGATGCGCTGTTCTGCTGGAAAGTGGCGAAATTCGTAAAATCTAACGCCATTGTTTACGCCAAAGAGAATATGACTATCGGGATAGGCGCAGGCCAGATGAGCCGCGTTTACTCTGCGAAAATCGCCGGGATTAAAGCCGCAGACGAAGGTCTGGAAGTGAAAGGTTCCGCCATGGCATCCGATGCCTTCTTCCCATTCCGCGATGGTATTGATGCCGCCGCAGCCGTCGGTGTGAGCTGTGTTATCCAGCCTGGCGGTTCTATTCGCGATGAAGAAGTGATTGCAGCCGCCGACGAACACGGCATCGCAATGATCTTCACCGACATGCGCCACTTCCGCCATTAATTTACGGAGCAGACGATGAAAGTATTAGTTATTGGCAACGGTGGGCGTGAGCACGCCCTGGCCTGGAAAGCAGTACAGTCGCCAAACGTCGAGACCGTTTTTGTTGCCCCAGGCAACGCGGGCACCGCGCTGGAGCCTGCACTGCAAAACGTGGCTATCGGCGTCACCGATATCCCGGCACTGCTGGCCTTTGCCCAGAGCGAGAAAATAGATCTGACCATTGTTGGCCCGGAAGCGCCGCTGGTCATTGGTGTGGTCGACGCCTTCCGCGCCGCCGGTCTGAAAATCTTTGGCCCAACCGAAGGTGCCGCGCAGCTTGAAGGATCAAAAGCCTTCACCAAAGATTTCCTCGCCCGCCACCAGATCCCCACGGCCGAGTACCAGAACTTCACCGAAATCGAACCCGCGCTGGCTTACCTGCGCGAGAAAGGCGCACCGATCGTCATCAAGGCCGACGGCCTGGCTGCCGGTAAAGGTGTTATCGTGGCGATGACGCTTGAAGAAGCCGGAGCCGCCGTTCACGACATGCTGGCTGGCAACGCCTTTGGCGATGCAGGTCACCGTATCGTGATCGAAGAGTTCCTCGACGGTGAAGAGGCAAGCTTCATTGTGATGGTCGACGGCGAGCACGTGCTGCCAATGGCCACCAGCCAGGATCACAAACGCGTGGGTAATGGCGACACCGGCCCGAACACCGGCGGAATGGGCGCATATTCCCCGGCGCCAGTTGTGACCGATGAAGTTCATCAGCGCACCATGGAACGCATCATCTGGCCAACCGTAAAAGGCATGGCGGCGGAAGGTAACACCTACACCGGCTTTCTGTATGCGGGTCTGATGATCGACAAACAGGGCAACCCGAAAGTTATCGAGTTCAACTGCCGCTTTGGCGATCCGGAAACTCAGCCGATCATGCTGCGCATGAAATCGGACCTGGTGGATCTGTGCCTCGCCGCCTGTGACGGTAAGCTGGATGAAAAGACTTCCGAGTGGGATGAACGCGCAGCATTAGGCGTAGTGATCGCCGCAGGCGGTTATCCAGCCGATTACCGTACCGGAGACGTTATCCACGGCCTGCCGCTGGAAGAAGCGTTAGACGGCAAAGTATTCCACGCCGGGACTAAACTTGCCGACGACGACCGCGTACTGACAAACGGCGGTCGCGTCCTTTGCTCTACCGCGCTGGGTCATACCGTTGCCGAAGCACAGCAGCGCGCTTACGCGTTAATGACCGATATTCACTGGGACGGCAGCTTTAGCCGTAACGATATCGGCTGGCGCGCCATCGAGCGTGAGCAAAACTAACGGTTGAGTGTGGCCAACGGCGTTTGGCACATTATATCTAATTAGCGGGTGGCTTCATTTTTGTTGCCGCCCGTTTTTTTTGTCGCCGTGAGTTGGTCTTAGAAGGTTTTCTCAGTCGGCTGCCAGGTACAGTAGTCCTGATTCGCCACCAGCAGGAGCTGCGAGCCTTCAGGCGCTTCCAGCCAGGCGATACTCACCTCTACGCGAGAACGGCTCTGGCGACTGGCGATATGCCCCAGGGCGCGGGAGTCAAAATCAGGTTTGACCGTGTCCCCTTCACAGGTTGTCACGCTCTGGTCCGCATGCCAGCGTCCCTGACGCAACACAACCTTCCCCAGGCGCAGTGCGTCGCTGGTCTGGCGGATCTGCTCAGCGCGATAGCGATAAAGCGCCACCTGGTCGCTGGAGAGCTGCTGTTTGTGCCCATCAACCTCACGTTGCATAAAGCTCAACTCGCCGTTGCTATCAAAACGGGCGCGGATATGTTCCGGAGGTTTACTGTAGATATTCAGTTCAATCAGTTGCAGCCTATCACCCTGCCAGCGGTACTCACTGGTTGAGGTGCTGCCACTGTGCCACGGGCTGAAGGCGGTCAGCAGGCGCGTCTCGCCACCGCTATCTTTACGCCAGATGCGCACAGCACCTTGCGTGTCAGCATAGCCGCTGGCGGTAAAAGGGGGTAATGCGTTGTTATGACTACAAGCTGTCAGCAACAGTATGCCTGCCAGCCCCGATAAACGACGCCAGATAAACGAAAGGGGCGAAACCGCCCCTTCTTTAAAACTGTTCACTGCCACGCAATCTTACTTAACTGCGTCTTTCAGAGCTTTGCCTGAAACAAATGCCGGCACGTTAGCTGCGGCGATTTTGATTTCGTTACCGGTCTGTGGGTTACGGCCGGTACGCTCAGCGCGGTGGTTCACTTTGAAGGTACCGAAACCAACCAGTTGTACAGCTTCACCTTCTTTCAGAGACTCAGTAATAGCAGCCAGGGTGGATTCCAGTGCAGCTTTAGCCTGGGTTTTAGACAGTTCAGCCTTGTCCGCAATTACATCAATCAGTTGAGTCTTGTTCATAAGTTATCCTTACAATGTGTTTATCGCTTGCTAAGCATCGAGTGCGACGGAAATGCCAAAAAAGCACCCACCTGCATACACGCACCGATAGCCACTTTTTTTCGCCCTCCAAATGTAGACCAGACGGGGGGCAGATGTGAAGCCTTCAGGCGTGACAATTCAGGCGGTAAATCACGTTTTATTGTCTCATTGCTGAAAATTTATACCAATATTGCTCTCACCGGCTTCCCGGAGGTCTGCACGCAGTCCTTTAATCAGTTCAAGGTCCCGTTCTTCACACTCGGCTAAAAGACGGAAAATCTCCCACTGAATGTCCCATTCTTGCTCGACGGCAGGGTTCAATCTCAGCTCTTCATCGGTCATTTCTTGACCTGCCTGAGTCATTTCCAACATCGCTACAGTGGTAATGGAACACTTACTGACTTCGATAGCGTGCTCGAGCGTTTCGCCACTCAAACGAGAATGAATTAATTCACTCAACGCGACGCAAGCATCGATTGCCGGATAGACGCCGTACAAATCATAGTCGTCGGCTACCGGAATCGCCTCTTCAAACTTTTCCAGCTGGCTGTCGAAATTGATTTTGGCATCTTTGACCGTTAACGATTCCCAAACCAAATCGAGAATGCGGCGATAAATTTGTCCATCACCAAATTCCGTCTGCTTACAAAACATGGCGTAGTTCGGGTACATGCGTTCGCACAGGCAAGCCATAAAAGTGACGTGCTGCCAGCTTTCCAGCTTCTCCAGACGCAGATGAATCGGATTTTGTAACATGATGAGTTCTCAAATACGGAAATTAACCGCAGTTTACCCGATATGGGGCGCTTTTGCTGCAAGGCGCGTAAAAGCCGGTCGCCCTGATGCCACGGCATCTGCCCAGCGGGTGGGTTCAGGCAGGCGATAACCGTTCATACAGCGCTGTACCCATGTCAGGGCGCTATCCAGACTTACCCGATGTCCCGTCGAAATAAATAACGGGTTACAACGTACTTTGCTGCGCCAGACCCATGCTAATTGCTCACCTTTGTCCAGCAACGGTGCCAATGCGCCGGGCTCTGCGGCAAGCGGCTCAAATTTGCCACAGAGCCGCTTTTTCGCCACACCAATCGTTGGGACGTCCACCAGCAGACCAAAATGGCTGGCAACACCAAGCCGACGGGGGTGGGAAATACCGTGACCATCAACAAACAGCAGGTCGGGCTCATGCGATAGCTGCTGCCATGCCGCCATCAGCGCAGGGGTTTCACGAAAAGAGAGGAAGCCGGGAATGTACGGCATGGTGGTGGCGACACGCGCCACCTGATACTCGACCAACTCCAGCGAAGGATACGATAACAACACCATCGCTGCTCGCGTCACTTCACCGCCCTGCTCGAAACCGACATCCGCCCCGCCGATCAGATCCGGCGGATCGTTATCAAGGCGATCCTCAAGGATCACCGAGGAGGCCAGTTCAAGCTGCTGCGCGCGTAGTGCCGCGAGGTCCATATTCATTCCTTAGCGATGATATTGCGCCGACAGACGGTGTACAGCCTCCACAAAGACGCCCGCATGTTCCGGCGGCACATCCTGATGGATACCGTGACCGAGGTTAAAGACATGCCCTTCGCCCTGGCCGAAGCCTGCAAGAATCGTCGAGACTTCCTCTTCGATACGCGGTGCCGGTGCGTACAGCATGGACGGGTCCATGTTGCCCTGCAACGCGACCTTGTGACCTACACGACGGCGCGCATCGGCGATATCAACAGTCCAGTCGAGGCCCAACGCATCACAGCCGGTTTCCGCCATCGCCTCCAGCCACTGTCCGCCACCTTTGGTGAACAGCGTGACCGGCACGCGACGACCCTCGTTTTCACGCAACAGGCCATCGACGATTTTGTGCATGTAGTACAAAGAGAACTGCTGATAGTCACGACCGGTCAGCACGCCACCCCAGGTGTCGAAAATCATCACCGACTGTGCGCCCGCTTTAATCTGCGCGTTGAGGTACAGCGTGACGCTCTGCGCCAGCTTATCGAGCAGCAGATGCAGCGATTTCGGATCGGCGTACATCATCTTTTTAATGACGGTAAAGGCTTTGCTGCTGCCACCTTCAACCATATAGGTCGCCAGCGTCCACGGGCTACCGGAGAAGCCAATCAGCGGCACTTCACCTTTCAGTTCACGGCGGATGGTACGCACCGCGTTCATGACATAGCCCAGTTCGCCTTCCGGGTCTGGAATTGGCAGTTTTTCAACGTCAGCTTTACTGGTGATTGGCGAGGTAAAGCGCGGGCCTTCCCCGGTTTCAAAATAGAGTCCCAGCCCCATGGCATCCGGAATAGTCAGGATATCGGAGAAGAGGATCGCCGCATCAAGCGGGTAGCGGCGCAGCGGCTGCAGCGTGACCTCACAGGCCAGCTCCGCATTTTTACACAGCGACATAAAGTCGCCCGCCTGAGCGCGGGTAGCCTTATACTCTGGCAAATAACGGCCAGCCTGACGCATCATCCATACAGGAGTGACATCAACGGGTTGGCGCAACAGCGCACGCAGATAACGATCGTTCTTCAGTTCGGTCATTTTACATTCCTTTAGCGTTGATGCGCCCAGTGTAACATGTCACTCATACTCGGCCCGACACATTGCCACGGTATCTTCTATCAGACGGCGTGCCACAGTACCCGGTGGCGGAAGCAGCGGTAAATCGTCATAGCGATACCAGTTTGCCGTCAACAGTTCTTTCGGGTCGATAACAATCTCACCGCTATCGTATTCCGCCATATAGGCAGTCATCAGCGATTGTGGGAACGGCCATGGCTGTGAAGTGACGTAGCGTAGGCTCTTCACCTTGATACCACTCTCTTCCATGACCTCACGCGCCACAGCCTGTTCCAGCGTTTCACCCACTTCGACAAAACCTGCCAGCACGGTATGTACACCGTTACGGTGGCGAACATGCTGAGCCAGCAAAATAGAATCATCACGCCGAATCGCAACAATAATGCACGGCGCAATTTGCGGATAGTAGCGTTCGCGGCAGTGGCTACAGAGCATCGCCCATTCGGTTTTACTCGGATGCATGGTGTGACCGCAGTAACCGCAGAATTTGTGTGAGCGGTAAAACTCTGTCAGTTGTACGCCACGCCCAGCAAGCTGGAACAGCCCCACATCCTGATCGAGCACTTGCCGTACCGATCCCATATCGTGACGACGGTGTTGCTGTACTAGCCAGACCGGCAGGCCTTCCCATTCACCAATTTGCTGTGCGGGTAGCCCCACAAGATCGAAATTTACCGCTTCGCCGCAGGGCAATTCCCCACCGGGCAGCCATAATTTTTGTTCGTGGCTGACGATCCACCAACCGCGATCCCATTTTTCAATTATACGATCCATATCTCTTGCGCAACCTTTGCTTCACAGGCATGTTGTTAACATTATTATTACATAACGACGTGAGCAGATTTTAACCTTACCGATGCGGGGTCAACCTATGTTAAACCAGTTAGAAAGTCTAAAAGAACGTATTCATGGACACCACAAACTGGTCGACCGCTGGCTGAATATTCGTAAGCACCTGCTCGTGGCGTACTACGATTTGGTTGGCCTTAAGCCTGGCAAAGAATCGTTTATGCGGCTAAATGAAAAAGCGCTCGATAACTTTTGCCAGCGACTGGTCGACTACCTGTCTGCCGGTCATTTCAGTATTTATGAACGCATTATCCATAAAATGGAAGGCGAGAGTCCGCTTTTAAACGCCACCAAAATCTGGCCGCTGCTGGATGCTAATACCCAGCAGATTATGGATTTTTATGATTCGACGCTGGAAAACGCCATCGACCAGGATAACGTTAGTGAATTTCAGCAGGCGCTTTCTGATATCGGTGAAGCGCTTGAGGCACGTTTCCGGCTGGAAGATCAGCTGATCATGCTGGCCTTTAAGACGCTTAACGAAGGCGAATTCAAACGCCCGGCTTGAGATTTGCTGTATTAACGCGTAGTTTACAATCATTACCTCTGGTTATCAGAGGTTGCTTCTTGTCGGAGTGCCCAGTGCGTAAGCACGGGCTGAGACCGTTAATTCGGGATCCGCGGAACCTGATCAGGTTAAGACCTGCGAAGGGAACAAGAGTTAATCTTCAGTTGCATCGCCCATGGGCGATCTTCCCTCTTGCTTCATCCGTCGTCTGACAAGCCATCTCCTTACTTTTTCTGGAATGAGCTATGTCTGTCACAACTAAACCATCCCGCCGCGAACAGCGCGCCCAAGCCCAACACTTTATCGACACCCTGGAAGGGACCGCCTTTCCTAACTCAAAACGTATTTATATCACCGGCTCACAGCCGGATATCCGTATTCCGATGCGCGAAATCCAACTCAGCCCAACGCTCATTGGCGGCAGCAAAGATACCCCGCAGTACGAAGAGAACGAAGCCGTGCCGGTTTATGACACCTCTGGCCCGTATGGCGATCCTGATGTGGCGATTAACGTCCAGCAGGGTCTGGCAAAACTGCGCCAGCCATGGATTACCGCGCGTAACGATAGTGAAGAGTTAGATGACCGTAGCTCGGCCTACACCAAAGAGCGTCTGGCCGATGATGGCCTTGATGAACTGCGTTTTACCGGGTTACTCACGCCAAAACGTGCCAAATCTGGACACTGCGTCACCCAATTGCACTATGCCCGCCAGGGAATTGTCACCCCAGAGATGGAGTTTATCGCCGTACGCGAAAACATGGGTCGTGAGCGTATTCGCAGCGAAGTGTTACGCCACCAGCATCCGGGGATGAGTTTTGGCGCCAGCCTGCCGGAAAATATCACGCCGGAATTCGTGCGTGATGAAGTCGCCGCCGGACGCGCCATCATCCCCGCCAACATCAACCACCCGGAATCGGAACCGATGATCATCGGACGTAACTTCCTGGTGAAGGTCAACGCCAACATCGGCAACTCCGCGGTCACCTCCTCCATCGAAGAAGAAGTGGAAAAACTGGTGTGGTCCACCCGCTGGGGCGCGGATACGGTGATGGATCTGTCCACCGGTCGCTATATTCACGAAACCCGCGAATGGATCCTGCGAAACAGCCCGGTGCCGATCGGTACCGTACCGATCTACCAGGCGCTGGAGAAGGTCAACGGGATCGCCGAAGATCTCACCTGGGAAGCGTTCCGCGACACGCTGCTGGAGCAGGCCGAGCAGGGCGTCGACTATTTTACTATCCACGCGGGTGTGCTGCTGCGCTATGTGCCGATGACCGCTAAACGCCTGACCGGAATTGTCTCGCGCGGCGGTTCCATCATGGCGAAATGGTGCCTCTCCCATCACAAAGAAAACTTCTTGTTCGAGCACTTCCGCGAAATCTGTGAAATCTGTGCCGCCTATGACGTTTCCCTATCATTGGGCGACGGCCTGCGTCCAGGCTCTATTCAGGATGCCAACGATGAAGCCCAGTTCTCTGAGCTGCATACGCTGGGCGATCTGACCAAAATTGCCTGGGAATATGACGTGCAGGTGATGATTGAAGGCCCGGGCCACGTGCCGATGCAGATGATTAAGCGCAACATGACCGAAGAGCTGGAGCACTGCCACGAAGCGCCGTTCTACACCTTAGGGCCGTTGACCACCGATATTGCGCCGGGCTATGACCACTTCACCTCCGGCATTGGTGCGGCGATGATTGGCTGGTTCGGATGCGCGATGCTGTGCTACGTAACGCCAAAAGAGCACCTCGGCCTGCCGAACAAAGAAGATGTGAAACAGGGGCTGATTACTTACAAGATCGCCGCGCACGCCGCCGATTTAGCCAAAGGCCATCCGGGCGCGCAGATCCGCGACAACGCCATGTCAAAAGCGCGCTTTGAATTCCGCTGGGAAGACCAGTTTAACCTGGCACTCGACCCATTCACCGCCCGCGCTTATCACGATGAAACTCTGCCGCAAGAGTCCGGTAAAGTTGCCCACTTCTGCTCAATGTGTGGGCCAAAATTCTGCTCGATGAAAATCAGCCAGGAAGTGCGCGACTACGCTGCCGCACAAACCATTGAAGTGGGGATGGCGGATATGTCGGAGAACTTCCGCGCCAAAGGCGGTGAAATCTACCTGAAAAAGGAGGAAGCCTGATGTATCAGCCTGAATTCCCAACGGTACCTTTTCGCTTAGGGTTATATCCGGTCGTTGACAGCGTGCTGTGGATTGAACGCCTGCTGTCGGTGGGCGTGCGCACGATTCAGCTACGCATCAAAGATATGCGTGATGAGGATGTTGAAGCCGACGTGATTGCCGCCATTGAACTGGGGCGTCGCTATGACGCCCGCCTGTTTATCAATGACTACTGGCAACTGGCGATTAAGCACAGCGCTTACGGCGTACATCTTGGTCAGGAAGACCTTGAAACCACCGACCTGAAGGCCATTCAGGCGGCTGGATTACGCCTTGGGGTTTCCACCCACGATGATATGGAGATCGATGTCGCGCTCACCGCTCGCCCCTCTTATATCGCCCTGGGGCACGTCTTCCCGACACAAACCAAGCAGATGCCTTCATCACCCCAGGGACTGACGCAACTGGCAAGCCATATTGAACGACTCACCGACTACCCTACAGTCGCTATTGGCGGCATCAGCCTTGCGCGGGCACCGGCTGTGCTGGCGACCGGCGTGGGCAGCATTGCGGTGGTCAGCGCCATCACGCAGGCCGCTGACTGGCGCGATGCCACATCACAACTGCTAACTATCGCGGGAGCGGGCGATGAATGATCGTGATTTTATGCGCTACAGCCGCCAGATTTTACTGAGTGATATCGCGATAGAAGGACAGCAAAAGTTGCTTGGCAGCCACGTGCTGATTGTCGGTTTGGGTGGATTAGGATCCCCTGCCGCGCTGTATCTGGCAGGCGCCGGGGTGGGCACGTTAACACTCGCCGACGATGACGATGTGCATCTGAGTAACCTACAGCGGCAAATCCTTTTCACGACCGATGACGTCGCCCGACCGAAATCTCAGGTCACCCAGCAGCGGCTATCCCGGCTTAACCCAGATATTGAACTGGTCGCGCTTGGGCAGCGTCTAGCGGGAGATGCTCTTAGGCATGCCGTAGCACGTGCCGATGTCGTCCTCGACTGTACCGACAACATGGCAACGCGCCAGGCGATCAACGCCGCCTGTGTGGCATTGGATACACCGCTTATCACCGCCAGCGCCGTCGGTTTTGGCGGCCAGTTGATGGTCCTGACGCCGCCGTGGGAGCAAGGTTGTTATCGCTGCTTATGGCCAGACGACGTGGAGCCAGAGCGTAACTGTCGCACCGCAGGCATTGTCGGCCCGGTCGTTGGCATCATGGGGACGTTGCAGGCGCTGGAAGCCATCAAACTGCTCAGCGGTATTGAGAGTCCTCGTGGAGAATTACGCTTGTTTGACGGCAGGACCAGCCAATGGCGCGGCCTGGCGTTACGACGCGCCCGCGGTTGCCCAGTGTGCGGAGAGCGACATGCAGATTCAGTTTAATGATGAGCTTATCCAGTGCGCCGAGGGACAAAACGTCAGCGCGCTGTTGGCTGAGCTTCATCAACTCAAACCGGGGACAGCGCTGGCATTGAATCAACAGATCCTGCCGCGTGAGCAATGGGAACAGCAAATCGTGCAGGAAGGCGACCAAATCCTGCTTTTTCAAGTTATTGCAGGAGGTTGATATGTTACGTATAGCCGACAAAACGTTTGATTCACATCTGTTCACCGGCACCGGAAAATTTGCCTCATCACAACTGATGCTGGAGGCGATTCGCGCCTCCGGCAGCCAACTGGTGACGCTGGCGATGAAGCGCGTGGATTTACGCCAGCACAGTGACGCTATTCTGGCACCGTTGGTTGAAGCGGGGGTGACACTGCTGCCCAATACATCCGGCGCGAAAACGGCAGAAGAAGCTATCTTCGCGGCACAGCTAGCGCGTGAAGCGCTGGGCACGCACTGGCTCAAGTTAGAAATTCATCCCGATGCCCGCTGGTTGTTGCCAGACCCCATCGAAACGCTGAAAGCTGCCGAAGCGCTGGTGAAACAGGGTTTTGTGGTCCTGCCCTACTGCGGCGCTGACCCGGTGCTGTGCAAGCGGCTGGAAGAAGTGGGCTGCGCGGCAGTGATGCCTCTCGGTGCGCCCATTGGTTCGAATCAGGGCCTGGAAACCCGGGCAATGCTGGACATTATTATTCAGCAGGCCACCGTACCGGTAGTGGTGGATGCCGGGATCGGCGTACCCAGCCATGCCACGCAGGCGCTGGAAATGGGTGCCGACGCGGTGCTGGTTAACACGGCGATTGCCGTGGCAGACGACCCGGTAATGATGGCGACGGCGTTCCGGCTGGCGGTTGACGCGGGCCTGCTAGCACGCCAGGCGGTGCCGGGCGCACGTAGCGCGCAGGCAAACGCCACCAGCCCATTAACCGGATTCCTGGAGGCCTTAGTATGAAAACGTTCAGCGATCGCTGGCGACAACTGGGATGGGACGATATCCGTTTGCGTATTAACAGCAAAACGGCCACCGATGTCGAACGGGCGCTCAACGCCACGCAGCTCAGCCGCGACGATCTTATGGCGTTGCTCTCCCCCGCAGCCGCTGACTATCTTGAGCCCTTAGCACAGCGGGCGCAAAAGTTGACCCGCCAGCGTTTTGGCAACACGGTCAGTTTTTACGTTCCGCTGTATCTGTCGAATCTGTGCGCGAACGACTGCACCTACTGCGGCTTCTCCATGAGTAATCGCATCAAGCGTAAGACGCTGGATGAAGGCGAAATCAGCCGTGAATGTGAAGCGATTCGGGCATTGGGTTTTGAACATTTGCTGCTGGTCACCGGCGAGCATCAGGCAAAAGTCGGCATGGATTACTTCCGTCGCCACCTGCCGGATATTCGCCGTCAGTTTGCTTCGTTACATATGGAAGTGCAGCCGCTGGACACCAAGGAATATGCCGAGTTAAAAACGCTGGGGCTCGATGGGGTGATGGTATATCAAGAGACCTATCACGAAGGAATGTACGCGCAGCACCATCTCAAAGGGAAAAAGCAGGATTTCTTCTGGCGTCTTGATACCCCTGACCGTTTGGGTCAGGCGGGCATTGATAAAATCGGTCTCGGTGCGCTGATTGGTCTGTCGGATAGCTGGCGGGTCGACTGCTTTATGGTCGCCGAGCATCTGCTGTGGCTACAGCAACATTACTGGCAGAGCCGCTATTCAATCTCGTTTCCGCGTTTGCGTCCGTGCGCAGGAGGGATTGAACCCGCTTCATTGATGGATGAACGGCAGCTGGTGCAGGTTATCTGCGCTTTCCGCCTATTCTCACCAGACACTGAGCTATCACTGTCTACCCGCGAGTCACCCTATTTTCGCGACCACGTCATACCTCTGGCCATCAACAACGTCAGCGCCTTCTCAAAAACACAGCCTGGAGGTTATGCCGACAACCACCCCGAGCTTGAACAATTTTCCCCACACGACGGACGTACGCCGGTTGAAGTCGCCAGCGCGCTGACGGCGCGTGGGCTGCAACCGGTGTGGAAGGATTGGGACAGATGGTTGGGACGCGCCTCGCAACGCTAAAGCAAACTGTGCAATGCAGATAAACAGGCTGGATAGTGCCTCGCAGCAATAAAAAGCGAGGATTGTCCGGGAGAATGATCTTCCTTACGCTGCTTTGGTCGGCTAATCGCGCTGACCAGGGCAGCGTTTCTTCCTCTGTTGCCCTGCCCAATTTCAATGGATGAAAGATTTATATCAATAGGGCTTTTCGAGCGATTTAATCTAAAGATGCAGATTAAATACTCATATTGTTTCCGATAAAGTATAATTTAACTGTATATAAAATATTCATGGCTTTTCCGGTGGACTATAATTTTTTCAAGAAAAGCGATGTACAAATTGCAGCCCTGACTCTCTCCGACTTTCTGCAATTTTTCCCAGGACTGGAAACCCGTATGAAGCCTCAAAACAAAAGTCTGTCGTTTACGACCCCTATTTTTATTAGCTTTGCGGGTATTATCTTCTGTTTTGTACTCATCTCAGCACTCGTCACCGTTATTCAGCGAAATGACATTATCAACGCCTATCACGGCATTAATCGCAATTTTACCCATAATCTCGCGGTCAACTACACCGAGTCCATCCTGCACGAAAATGATTATATTTTGGGCCGTGCAGTGACCTATTTATCGCGCAATGATGAACTTGATAATGTGGTGAACAAGGATCCGGATAAAGGGCTGCAATCGATGATGCAGTTGCTGTCGATGATGCCAACGGTATCATCGCTCTCTATTGCTGATAGCGAGGGCCATTATCTGCGTGCGCCACAGGTTATTGAACGCGCCAATGCCCCATTGTTTGACGCCACCAGCCGCCCGTGGTTTGTTCATCAAGGCGATGCCGGGATCTTCAGTCGTTATACCCAGCCTTACATCGACTTCTACACCCACCAGCAAACCGTCACGCTGGCAAAACCGGTTATCTCTGCCGAAGGTAAGCTAAAAGGTACGCTGGCATTTCACTTCGACTTAACCGCGATGAGCCATACGCTGCGCCAGATGAAACCACCCGTCCAGGGTGAATTTTTTGTGGTGAATCGCAAGGGCCAGGCTTTACTCCATCCCGATAGCGGCAAGCTCTTTCAGACGGTGCTCTCAGACAAATTACTCACTAATATGACCGCGGGCGACGGAGAGATTTTCGATAAATCAAGCCGCACCTGGTACTACTACTATTCATTCACCAATCCCGACTGGTTTGTTATTTATAAAGTTTCAGGTAAAACGCTGAGCCAACTCGCTCAACATGAAAGCATTATCGCCAGTTGGGGATTTGCACTGGCAGGAATTATCATCATCACCTTCGGTTTGTACCTGCGCCAGGCTTCTCGAGCCATTCTGATGAACATCATCAACGCGATTAAAACCGGTGACACCCAGCATGCACCAGGGCTTGAAGTGATGCTGCACAAAGCGATTGAGGTGAATAAAGAGCGTGAGCGTGCTTATGTCAGGCAGGCGACGGTGGACTCGCTCACCGGATGCAAAAACCGTTGGGCATTCGACACTGATATCACTGAGTTAATGAACAATCATCAACCCTTTGCTCTGGCGCTGGTCGATATCGATAACTTTAAATCAATTAACGATACCTGGGGCCATCTCAGTGGCGACATCGTGCTACGCAATGTGGCCCGCGAAGGTATCGCCATCCTACAAGCGCACGGGCTTTCGCTGTATCGCTACGGCGGTGAAGAGTTTGCCATTATCTTCACCGCGGAGATGGTTGAAGAGGCGCAAGCCTTACTTGAACAGTGGCGGATAAACGTCGCCAGTCGGACATGGCGTGAAGAGGGACTCAGTGTTACTTTCAGCGCCGGGCTTGGCGAATGGCATATGGAAACACTGGAACATCTGGTTTCCAGCGTTGATGAAGCACTTTATAAAGCCAAACGTCAGGGAAAAAATCGTATCTTGCGCACCTCGCACACCTAAGCCATACCTCCACACACATAAAACCCGCAATACGGTTTTTATGTGTGTCGTGCACGAAAAATGTAACCGGTTTCAGTTTTTTGAATCGATCTTTGTGATGCCTTACACACAATCGCTGTAAAGCGGTTGTTGATCGTTTCAGCTCGCGATAAACATGAGTTATCACGGGTCATGAGGGAGCATTTATGAAGAATATCGTTTTATGCTGCGCTGCAGGAATGTCCACCAGTATGCTGGTTCAACGCATGAAGGACGCCGCTCAGAAAAAAGGCATTGAGGTCTCAATTAAAGCCGTACCGGTGGCCGAATTTAAAGCAAATATCAACGATGCAGATATCGTCCTGCTCGGGCCGCAGGTTAAGTATGAGCAAGCTAAGTTACAGGCTCTGGCTGATCCTATGGGCAAAAAAGTCGCCGTCATCGACATGATGGACTACGGCATGATGAAAGGCGATGTCGTGCTTGAGAAAGCCCTTAAGTTAATGGAGTGAGGAAGACGTGGAAGATTTAGAATCAATCATCATGGAACTGCTGGTGAATGCGGGTGCCGCACGTAGCTCAGCATTAACCGCGTTGCAGCTTGCTCGCAAAGGCGACTTTGAAGGTGCAGAAAAAGCGATGGAAGAATCTCGTGAGTTTGTGAAACAGGCTCATGGTATCCAGACCCAGCTCATCGGCCTTGATGAAGGTACTGGCAAATTGCCGGTTAACCTGATTACCGTTCACTCTCAGGACCACCTGATGAATGCGATGGTGATTCAGGATCTGGCGACCGACATGATTGAACTGTATCGTCGTATTCCTCTGGTCAGCTAATCATGCTGCCATAAGAATGCACAAGGCACCCAATCGGGTGCCTTGTGCATTCTTATGGCAGCTATCTTTTTTGACGGTGGCTACGGTAAGTGTCCAATACCACGGCAACCACAATGACTGCCCCCGTAATCACACGTTTTGTTGGTTCACTTGCGCCAATTTGCGCCAGCCCAGCCGCCAAAACTGAAATGATCAGCGCCCCCAGAAACGTACAGATAACCGAACCCCTGCCCCCCATCAAGCTGGTACCGCCAATGACGACCGCCGCAATGACTTGTAATTCCATTCCAACACCACCGTTGGGATCGGCCGCTTCCAGACGTGCCACCTGAAACAATGAAGCCAGCCCGGCCAATGCGCCCATGAGTGCAAAGACGATCACTTTATACGCCGCAGGATTAATACCCGATAATCGTACCGCCTCTTCGTTCGTGCCAATTCCAATTAAATGACGACCAAAAATCGTGCGCGTCAGCACCAGATGTCCGGCAATAATCACTAAGATGGCGATAACAAATGACGGTGAAATGCCGAAAACAATCGGGTCGGCCAGAAAATCAAAGCTCGAACCGATATAGGCAGTACGCGAATCCGTCAACTGATACGCACTACCGCGGGCCATCTCCAGCATCCCCAAAGAGACAATAAACGTTGGAATACGCCAGATAACCGAGATAAGCCCGGTCAGTGAGCCCACAAATGTTGCCGCCACAATACCTGACAACGCCGCCAGCCATGGCGACCAGTGCAGATTGAGATAGGTGACGCTCACTACCGCCGCTGACAGCGCCAGAACCGAGCCCACCGACAGATCAATACCGGCAATAATCAATACAAACGTCATTCCTACCGACATCACCATCAGATCAGGGATTTGATTGGCGATAGTGCTAAAGGTATTCAGACTTAAAAAGTGATCGCTTAAGAATGAGAACAGGATAATCATCGCCAGCAACGCGCCAATTAATCCCAGATAACTGCTCAGAATGCGCCATGAAGCAGTGTGTCTTTTAACGGGTAGTGAAGTGTTACTCATCGTGTAAATTCCCTGTGGCGTGTTGATAGCCAGAAAAAGCCGCGGCCAGAATCGCGTCCTGCGTCCAGCTATCACGGGTAAAAGTCTCCACTAACTTGCCGGCAGACAGTACCGCGATACGGTCACAAATCAGCATCAGTTCTCTGAGATCGCTGGAGACAACGATTAGCCCCTTGCCGCTCTGCGTCAATTCATTAAGCAGCAGATAAATGTCTCTCTTTGCACCAACATCAATACCGCGTGTCGGTTCATCAAAAAGGATGATGTCGCAATTACGCTCCAGCCAGCGGCTAATCAGCACCTTTTGCTGGTTACCACCGGATAGGCTATCCACAGCGAACTCGGCCCCGGCGGTACGGATCCCGAGCCGGGAGATATACTTCTGCGCCAGTTGCTGCTCCTGATGACCGTTGAGCCATGACAGGCGGCTAACCTTTTCGCTATTACCCAGTGAGGTGTTCGCCGCAACCGAATGGGGCAGCAACAAGCCCTCTCCTTTACGATCTTCCGTCACCAATGCAATGCGGTGAGCAATCGCCTCCGATGGCGAGCGAATGGTGACAGGTTTCAGCGGACAGCCCACCAGCAACTGCCCGCTGTCGATACGGTCTGCGCCAAAAATCGCCCGCATCAATTCGGTTCTTCCCGCCCCCACCAACCCACTGATACCCAGAACTTCGCCGCGATGTAAGGTCAAGGAGATATCCTGTAGCGCTTCGCCGCGGGTAAAATGCTCGACCTTCAGTATTGGGTCACCCTGACGTCGTGCACTGACGTCAAAAGTGCTGTCCAGATCGCGCCCCACCATCAGTGAAACCAGCTGATCGCTGCTATACCGTTTAATATCATCCGTGCAGACGACGTTACCATCACGTAGCACCGTAATATCATCCGCGATTTGCGCAAGCTCATCGAGGCGATGAGAGATATAGACCAGTGAGACACCACGTCGCTTAAAGAGCTGAATTTGTTCAAACAGCAGTTCAACTTCACGGCTGGTAAGCATGGCGGTGGGTTCATCAAGGATTAGAATTCGGCTGTCGCCAATGAGGTTGCGGGCAATTTCAATCATCTGCTGATGACCGATGCCAAGTTCTCCCACCAGCATATCCGGGTCAAGCGCCTGCAAACCGACCATCGACATCACCGGCAACGCCTGCTCCCGCAGCCGTTTACGGTTTATCCATCCGCCCCAGTTGGGTAATGTCTCAAGAAAGAGGTTCTCAGCAATCGTTAAGGTCGGTAGCAGATTCAGCTCCTGCATCACCATACGGATACCGAGCTTCTCCGCCTCTTTGCGGCTGGCCGGGGCATAAGGCTGCCCGAGGTAGGTCATTGTTCCGGTCGTTGGGGTAATCAGGCCGCCGATAATTTTAGACAGCGTACTTTTGCCGGCGCCGTTCTCCCCCGTAAGCGCCAGCACTTTTCCTGCATATAAGGTCAGATTGATATGGCTCAGCACCGGTTCATTGTAGGTTTTACCGATGCCGGACATTGACAGCATTTCTTGATAATCAGCCATTTTGCCCGTACCTGCTCTGTCGAATCCCTTTAAAATCCGGGGGACAACCCTAGTCCCCCGGAGAGTCAGATGCGCGTTACTGCTTCACAATCAGTTTCACCGGCGTCTCAACGCTACCGGAAAGTTCGCTCTGTTTTTTCCCAGCCTTTAACGCATCCAGCGCGGTATTAATGCCGAATACCGCCTGCTGAGAAGCAAACTGATCCGCCGTCGCCAGCACACGCCCGTCCTGCAACATAGGTTTAATCGCTTCAATATTGTCATAACCGACAACCTGCACCTGACCGCGTTTCCCCGCAGCGCGAATCGCCGAAACGGCCCCGAGAGCCATATTGTCGTTATCCGCCAGCAGCGCTTTAATATTCGGGTATTCACTCAACATGGCCGCAGCAATCGTGTTGGCGTTATTCATTTCCCATTGACCAGACTGAACGGAAACGACCTTCATTCCTCCGGCTGACATCGCATCCTGGAACCCCAGCGTACGCTGTTGGGAGTTAGTGGAAGTGGGAATACCTTCGATAATACCGACCTCATCACCCGCTTTCAGGTGCTTAGCCAGGTAATCGCCAATATCTTTTGCGCCTTTACGGTTATTCGGCCCAACAAACGGCACGTTCAACCCTTTGTCTTTTAACACCGCTGCATCGAACTGATTATCGATGTTAATCACCAGGATCCCGGCATCAACCGCCTTTTTCACCACCGGTACCAACGCTTTTGAATCGGACGGCGCAATGATGATGGCATCGGCTTTGGAGACAATCATCTGCTCAACAATCTGGATCTGGCTAGAGGTGTCGGTTTCATTTTTAATGCCGTTTGAAACCAGATCGAACTTATCCGCATTTTGCTTTTGGTAATCTTTTGCGCCATTTTCCATGGTCAGGAAAAACTCATTGGCCAGTGATTTCATCACCAATGCAATTTTAGGTTTATGCGGTGCCGCATCAGCAGAATAGGCAGGGCTGATGATTGCAGCAGAGAGTGCCATGGCTGAAGCCGCACCAAGGAAATAAGAAAAAACTTTTTTATTCATGATGTTATCCATTTTTAGAGGTAGGGTAAGACGCTATACCCGATGCAGTATAGTCAAGCAAAATGGAGGTCAGAGTGAGGCACTGCACAATATCCCGGCATGGTGGCTGGGCGCGCAGAAATAAGAGAGGAAGGGAAAAAACAATAAAAAAGGCCAGTCATAAAGACTGGCCTTTTAACTTATCGTACTAACGTAGACGATTAGTCTTTGTCAGAACCACCCAGACCTGCGTTCAGCAGTTCTGCCAGGCTTGCAGATGCATCTTCCGCAGTTACCTGCGGTGCTGCTGGCTGTTCGCCTGCAGCGCGACGGCGCATACGATCCTGGTGATACGCATAACCGGTACCCGCTGGAATCAGACGACCCACGATAACGTTCTCTTTCAGGCCACGCAGTTCGTCACGTTTACCCGCAACGGCTGCTTCGGTCAGGACACGTGTGGTCTCCTGGAACGATGCGGCAGAGATGAACGACTCGGTTGCCAGAGACGCTTTGGTGATACCCAGCAGGTCGCGTGCATAAGTTGCAGCCACTTTGCCATTCGCTTCCAGATCGCGGTTAGCAATCTTAACGCGAGAGTATTCAACCTGTTCGCCTTCCAGGAAGTCGGAGCTACCAGCAGTATCGATGGTTGCTTTACGCAGCATCTGACGAACGATAACTTCAATGTGTTTATCGTTAATCTTAACGCCTTGCAGACGGTAAACGTCCTGTACTTCGTTGGTGATGTAACGCGTTACCGCGTGTACGCCACGAAGACGCAGGATGTCGTGCGGTGCTTCTGGACCATCGGAAACCACGTCACCACGTTCTACACGTTCGCCTTCGAACACGTTGAGCTGACGCCATTTTGGAATCATCTCTTCGTATGGATCGCTACCGTCTAACGGAGTGATAACCAGGCGACGTTTGCCTTTGGTTTCTTTACCGAAGGAAATGATACCGGTAATTTCCGCAAGGATAGCTGGCTCTTTCGGACGACGTGCTTCGAACAGATCCGCAACGCGTGGCAGACCACCGGTGATATCCTTGGTACCGCTGGATTCCTGAGGAATACGCGCAAGAGCATCACCCGCACTGATCTGGATGCCATCTTCCAACTGAACAATCGCTTTACCCGGCAGGAAGTACTGCGCAGGCATATCGGTGCCAGGGATCAGAACATCGTTACCGTTAGCATCAACGATTTTCAGGGCTGGACGCAGGTCTTTACCACCCGCCGTACGCTCTGCAGAATCCAGAACAACCAGCGATGACAGACCGGTCAGCTCGTCGGTCTGACGAGTAATGGTCTGGCCGTCGATCATGTCAGTGAAGCGCAAGAAGCCGCTGACTTCAGTGATAACTGGCATGGTGTGCGGATCCCAGTTTGCTACGGTCTCGCCGCCAGCAACCTGCTCACCATCACCTTTGCCCATCACGGAACCGTAAGGCACTTTGTAGCTTTCTTTGGTACGACCGAATTCGTCGATCAATTTCAGCTCGGTGTTACGAGAAGTGATCACCAGTTTACCGCTGGAGTTCACAACCGACTTCGCGTTGCTGAGCTTGATGCTACCTTTGTTTTTCACCTGGATGCTAGATTCAGCAGCCGCACGAGATGCCGCACCACCGATGTGGAACGTACGCATCGTCAGCTGTGTACCCGGTTCACCGATAGACTGTGCCGCGATAACGCCGATAGCCTCACCTTTGTTGATGATGTGGCCACGCGCCAGGTCACGACCGTAGCAGTGCGCACATACACCAAAGTCGGTGTCACAGGATACAACGGAACGCACTTTGACGGAGTCAACGGAGTTCTCTTCCAGCAGGTCACACCACTGTTCGTGCAGCAGCGTGTTGCGTGGAACCAGAATATCCGCCGTACCCGGCTTCAGAACGTCTTCAGCAGTCACACGACCCAATACGCGATCGCGCAGTGGCTCTTTAACATCACCACCCTCGATAACCGGGGTCATGGTGATGCCTTCCAGCGTGCCACAGTCATCTTCAGTAACAACCAGATCCTGAGCAACGTCAACCAGACGACGTGTCAGATAACCGGAGTTAGCTGTTTTCAGTGCGGTATCCGCCAGACCTTTACGAGCACCGTGAGTAGAGATGAAGTACTGGAGTACGTTCAGACCTTCACGGAAGTTCGCGGTGATTGGCGTTTCGATGATGGAGCCATCTGGCTTAGCCATCAGACCACGCATACCAGCCAGCTGACGAATCTGTGCTGCAGAACCACGCGCACCGGAGTCGGCCATCATGTAGATGCTGTTGAAGGAAACCTGCTGCTCTTCGACGCCATCACGGTTAATAACGGTTTCGGTTTGCAGGTTGTCCATCATCGCTTTGGATACACGATCGTTCGCCGCAGCCCAGATATCGATAACTTTGTTATAACGTTCGCCAGCGGTAACCAGACCAGATTGGAACTGCTCCTGGATCTCAGCAACCTCAGCTTCCGCTTCGCTGATGATTTCGTATTTCTTCTCTGGGATAACCATGTCGTCGATACCAACAGATGCGCCTGAGCGCGCTGCATAGGCAAAGCCGGTGTACATGGTCTGGTCAGCGAAGATTACGGTCGGCTTCAGGCCCAGAATGCGGTAACAGGTGTTCAGCATTTTGGAGATAGCTTTCTTGCCCAGCGCCTGGTTGACGATGGAGAAAGGCAGACCTTTCGGTACGATCATCCACAAAATAGCACGGCCAACGGTCGTGTCTTTAATGCTGGTGGTCGCGACGAATTCGCCGTTTTCATCTTTTTCGTATTCGGTGATACGCACTTTAACGCGCGCATGCAGAGAGGCAAGACCTGCGCGATAGATACGCTCAGCTTCTTTAGGGCCAGTCAGCACCATGCCTTCGCCTTTGGCGTTAACACAGTCACGGGTCATGTAGTACAGACCCAATACAACGTCCTGAGAAGGAACGATGATTGGCTCGCCGTTCGCAGGTGACAGGATGTTGTTGGTAGACATCATCAGCGCACGCGCTTCCAGCTGGGCTTCCAGCGTCAGCGGTACGTGAACAGCCATCTGGTCACCATCGAAGTCGGCGTTATATGCCGCACAGACCAGCGGGTGCAGCTGGATAGCTTTACCTTCGATCAGTACTGGCTCAAACGCCTGGATGCCTAGACGGTGCAGTGTTGGAGCACGGTTCAGCATCACTGGGTGTTCGCGGATAACTTCGTCCAGGATATCCCAAACGACAGCTTCTTCACGCTCAACCATTTTCTTAGCGGCTTTGATGGTGGTGGCCAGGCCACGCAGCTCCAGCTTGCCGTAGATGAATGGTTTGAACAGTTCCAGTGCCATTTTCTTCGGCAGACCGCACTGATGCAGACGCAGGTATGGACCTACGGTGATTACAGAACGACCGGAGTAGTCAACACGCTTACCGAGCAAGTTCTGACGGAAACGACCCTGCTTACCTTTGATCATATCGGCCAAAGATTTCAGAGGACGTTTGTTAGAACCCGTGATCGCACGACCGCGACGACCGTTATCCAGCAGGGCGTCGACCGCTTCCTGCAGCATACGTTTTTCGTTGCGAACGATGATATCAGGTGCAGCCAGATCCAACAGGCGTTTCAGACGGTTGTTACGGTTGATAACGCGACGATACAGATCGTTCAGATCTGATGTTGCGAAACGACCACCATCCAGCGGAACCAGCGGACGCAGATCTGGCGGCAGAACCGGCAGAACGGTCAGGATCATCCACTCTGGCTTGTTGCCAGACTGTACGAACGCTTCCAGCAGTTTGATACGCTTGGTCAGCTTTTTACGCTTGGTTTCGGAGTTGGTTTCGTTCAGCTCTTCGCGCAGAGTTTCACACTCTTGCTCCAGATCCATGCTTTTCAGCAGGGCCTGGATAGCTTCCGCACCCATCTTCGCATCGAATTCGTCACCGAACTCTTCCAGCGCGTCCAGATACTGCTCTTCAGTCAGAATCTGTTGACGTTCCAGGTTGGTCATACCGCCTTCGATAACAACATATGATTCGAAGTACAGTACGCGTTCGATATCACGCAGTGGCATATCGAGCAGCAGACCGATACGGGACGGCAGCGATTTCAGGAACCAGATGTGCGCAGTTGGACATGCCAGCTCGATGTGGCCCATGCGTTCACGACGCACTTTAGTCTGGGTCACTTCAACGCCGCACTTCTCACAGATCACACCACGGTGTTTCAGGCGCTTGTACTTACCGCACAGGCACTCGTAATCTTTTACTGGCCCAAAGATACGGGCGCAGAAAAGGCCGTCACGCTCAGGCTTGAACGTACGGTAGTTAATGGTTTCCGGCTTTTTAACTTCACCGAAAGACCATGAACGGATCATGTCTGGCGATGCCAGAGCAATTTTGATCGCATCAAACTCTTCGGTTTTAGTCTGCGCTTTCAGAAACTTTAATAAATCTTTCACGGATTTGCTCCCGTCGGAGTTAGCACAATCTGGCGCCGGGTCTTACCCCGGCACCAGTGACCTGTTTGAGCGAGAGTTACTCGTCTTCCAGCTCGATGTTGATACCCAGCGAACGGATCTCTTTCAACAGTACGTTGAAGGATTCCGGCATGCCCGGTTCCATCTGATGGTTACCGTCTACGATGTTTTTATACATCTTAGTACGGCCATTCACGTCATCAGACTTAACGGTGAGCATTTCCTGCAGGGTGTATGCCGCGCCATATGCTTCCAGCGCCCACACTTCCATCTCCCCGAAGCGCTGACCACCGAACTGAGCCTTACCACCCAGCGGCTGCTGAGTAACCAGGCTGTAAGAACCGGTAGAACGCGCATGCATCTTGTCATCAACCAAGTGGTTCAGTTTCAGCATGTACATGTAGCCGACGGTAACCTGGCGCTCGAATTGCTCACCGGTACGACCATCGAACAGTGTGATCTGACCGGAAGTCGGCAGGCCACCCAGCTGTAACAGTTCCTTGATTTCAGACTCTTTCGCACCGTCGAATACTGGCGTTGCGATCGGCATACCTTTTTTCAGGTTTTCAGCCAGACGCAGAACTTCATCATCGGTGAAGGTGTTCAGGTCAACTTTCTGGCGAACGTCGGTACCCAGATCGTACGCACGCTGGATGAATTCGCGCAGCTTGGCGACTTCTTCTTGCTGCTTAAGCATGGCGTTGATTTTCTCGCCGATACCTTTCGCAGCCATACCCAGGTGAGTTTCAAGGATCTGACCGATGTTCATACGCGATGGTACGCCCAGCGGGTTCAGTACGATATCTACCGGCGTACCGTTAGCATCGTGTGGCATATCTTCGATCGGGTTGATCTTAGAGATAACACCCTTGTTACCGTGACGACCTGCCATTTTGTCACCAGGCTGGATACGGCGTTTAACGGCTAGGTATACCTTAACAATCTTAAGCACGCCCGGTGCCAGATCGTCGCCTTGGGTGATTTTGCGGCGTTTCGCTTCGAGTTTTTTCTCAAACTCGTGCTTCAGTTCGTCATACTGTTCAGCCAGCTGTTCCAGCTGATTCTGTTTCTCTTCGTCGTTCAGACCGAGTTCCAGCCAGCGATCGCGAGGCAGTTTGTCGAGCTTCTCAGCTTCAACACCACCGGCAACCAACACCGCGTAGATACGGCTAAACAGGCCAGCTTCGAGGATCTGCAGTTCTTCAGACAGGTCTTTTTTGGCCTGCTTCAGCTGCATTTCTTCGATTTCCAGCGCACGTTTGTCTTTTTCTACGCCATCGCGAGTAAAGACCTGAACGTCGATAACAGTACCGGAAACACTGTTTGGTACGCGCAGAGAAGAGTCTTTAACGTCTGACGCTTTCTCACCGAAGATCGCACGCAGTAGCTTCTCTTCTGGGGTCAGCTGGGTTTCACCTTTCGGCGTTACCTTACCTACCAGAATGTCGCCACCGGTGACTTCTGCACCAATGTAAACGATACCGGACTCATCCAGTTTGGAGAGCGCAGCTTCACCCACGTTCGGGATGTCAGCGGTGATCTCTTCTGGCCCAAGTTTGGTGTCACGGGACACACATGCCAGTTCCTGAATGTGGATGGTGGTGAAACGGTCTTCCTGAACAACACGCTCGGATACGAGGATGGAGTCTTCGAAGTTGTAACCGTTCCATGGCATGAATGCCACGCGCATGTTCTGACCGAGCGCCAGCTCACCGAGGTCGGTAGATGGACCATCTGCCAGCACGTCGCCGCGCTCGATTGGCTCACCCAGAGACACACATGGCATCTGGTTAATACAGGTGTTCTGGTTAGAACGGGTGTATTTGG
>Ga0207655_1001091_pt1 | contig 26751 bp, 28 predicted proteins | sample KBSM44metaG_FD_184398 | JGI IMG/M metagenome (GOLD analysis project Ga0207655, IMG submission 184398) | Miscanthus rhizosphere microbial communities from Kellogg Biological Station, Michigan, USA - KBS M4-4 metaG (SPAdes) (version 2) | ecosystem: Host-associated > Plants > Roots > Rhizosphere >... | reverse complement strand
GCGCGCCGCTCGCCATGCTGAAGGCGGTGAAGAAAGTGGTTCACGAGAACTGGAATGCTCGCGACGCGTTCCAGTTCTGGCAGGAAGAGAAACAGGGAGAAGCAAAATGAACGTGACGCTGGTTGAGATCAACATCAAGCCCGAGCGGGTGGACGAGTTTCTGGAGGTATTCCGCGCCAACCACGAGGGGGCAATCAAGGAGCCGGGAAACCTGCGCTTTGACGTATTGCAGGACCCGAGGGTGAAAACCCGGTTCTTTATCTACGAGGCCTATAAGGATGAAGAGGCGGTGCTGGCGCACAAGCAAACGCCGCACTATCTGGCGTGCGTGGATAAGCTTGAGGAATTGATGTCAGAGCCGCGCAAGAAACGCAGTTTTGTGGGGCTATTGCCGGAATAGCGTTTTGCCCGGTGGCGCTAACGCTTACCGGGCCTACGGGTGCGAGGCTGTGTTGATTTTGTAGGCCGGGTAAGCGCGAGCGCCACCCGGCGTTGTTCAGGCCAGCGCCAGATCCGCAAGTATCGCAGCAAGCGCTTCGCGCGGCTCACCCTGTATCGCCTGCAGCGGGAACGGCAGCGCGGGCGCTTCGACTTTCCCCAGCATCTCTGCCGCTGCCGCTACCACCCGTAAGCTGCCGTATCGACGGAACAATTCCCAAAGCGGCTCAAGCCGCTCGGACTGCGCCGCCTCTTTCGATCGCGCAATCGCCAGCGCGGCCTGCGGGAACAATCCTCCCATCACCGAATACCAGACGTCAAACCCGGCCTGCAGGGCAGAGGCTGCTCGCCAGTCACCGGCGATGCCCAGCGTGACGGTATCAGGAAGACGAGTGCGTACCTGCGACAGGTCCTCCGGCACGCGGCCAAGCTTTATGGACCCTACATTCGGCAGGGCCGCGGCGGCAAATAACAGTTCATCGCTAAACGAAAAACCGGTCGTTGCGGGATTATCGTAAATGCACAGCGGTACGGAGATCTGGCGGGTCACCGTTTCATAGAGATTAAACACTTCGTCTTCCGTTAATCGCTGGTACGACACGGGTGCCAGCAGCACGCCGGAGACGCCTGCCGATTGCGCGCCGTCAGCCAGACGCAGAATATCGTCCAGCCGTAATGCGCCGATGCTGACGATGACCGGAATGTCATCAGCATGCGCCACCGCGCAGCGTGCGATCCGGCCGCGCTCTTCAACGGTCAGATAGGCATAACTTCCCGTTGAGCCCAAAATGCCCAGTGAATCCACGCCAGCGTCGACAACGGGGCGCAGAAGATTGATGAAGGCCCGCTCGTCAAACGTCCCCTCTCTCAGGGGCGTTAACGGAAACGCGCTTAACCCGTGAAACATCGTGTTGTCCTCTTACAGTTCCAGCAGCTGCACCTGCGCCGTGGCGCCGGGCATCATGCGCTGCAGATTATTGACCAGCTCTGCACCCGCCTCTTCCAGCGCGGCTAACGGCATCGACGGCAGGCTTTCGAGAATAAACCACATAGATCGCGCCTGGCTATCGAGACGCGTGCGTACCCCCTGTCGCCAGTTCCAGCGGCGGCAGGTGACGCCGATATCGTCGCGCCAGATAACCTCGCCAGCATCCGGGTTTTCCACCACCGGCTGGCCCTCTTTCAGGGTATCAAAGGTTTCATCACCCGCGGCCAGCGTCAGTCGTGGTGCACCGGAATAGGCCGCGAGATTTTCTCCGCCCACCGGAATGGCATAGCGAATGCTCACCGCGTTATAGATATCCACGACCGGATCCAGCGGCGGCAGCGAGCCGTCTTTTATCACCCGCTTGCGCAGGGCTGCGGCCGAGCAGGGCGTGCGTTTGGGTTTTGCGCCAAAGGCTTTAAACACCTCATCCCAGGCGGCGAGATGATCGTCTGCCCAGGGCACATCGTCATTCAACACCTGCTGGCAGGCCTGCGCCAGCGCGGCGGGCGCGACCTCCGGATGGATGATCGGCGCGGCTTCAACCAGAATGCTCAAGGCCCGAAAGCCGGGCGCGATCCCGGCCAGTCGTGAATCTATTGACGGCGTTACGAGAGACATAAATAATCCTGTATTGACTGTTTTATACCATGGTAGTGACCAATGACTGATAAAGTCAATATAATGACTGATTCGGGTGCCGATGTTGCCCAGGTAAGCCTGGCCGTGGCGAACCGCATCCGCAACTGGCGTAAAGAGAAAAAGCTGTCGCTGGACGAGCTGTCCCGCCGGGCCAGCGTCAGCAAAGGGATGCTGGTGGAGATCGAAAAGGGCGCAGCCAACCCCAGCATCGCCATTTTGTGCAAGCTGGCCGCCGCGCTCGGCATCTCCGTGGCGGATATCGTTAACGTCTCCAGCGAGCCGCTGGTGCATGTTATCGAAGAAGCGGCTATTCCGGTGCTGTGGCAGGGCGCGCAGGGCGGGTACGCCAGGCTGCTGGCGGGCACCGCGGGCCCGGACATGATTGAATTATGGCAGTGGGAGATGCAGCCGGGGGAGCGCTTTACCTCTCCAGGTCATCCGGCGGGAACCTTTGAGCTGCTGCACGTGAACGAGGGCGTGTTGACGCTGACGGTGGACGAGACGGTGACGCAGGTTAACGCTGGCGCGTCGGCGGTGGCGAAAACGGAAGCGAAGCACGGCTACGCCAATGAAGGTGATACCGTGCTTCGCTTCACCATGACGGTGGCGGAGTTTCACCGATAAAAAGTAGGCCGGGTAAGCGTAGCGCCACCCGGCGTTGTTTACGCTTCTTCCACGCTCACCCGCAGCGCTGCCAACGCTTTACGCGCCGCTTTCAGCACCTGCTCACACTGCTCAATCGTCAGCGTCAGCGGCGGTTCTATGCGGATGGTTTTCGAGTTGTTGAGCGTTCCGGCGACCAGCACACGCTGGCGGAACATCTCGCTCGCGAAGCTATAGCCGGTTTCGTTATCAACAAACTCAATTGCCATCAGCATTCCTTTCCCGCGCGCGTCCTGCACCAGGTCCGGATACTCCCGGCCCAGCTGGCGGAAGCCGTCCAGCAGCATGTCGCCTTTCTGCTCCGCCTGCGCGGGCAGGTTTTGCTCCAGCAGCACGTTGATGGTGGCCAGCGCCGCCGCACAGGCCAGCGGGTTGCCGCCAAAGGTGGTGGTATGCAGGAACGGGTTGTCGAACAGCACCGAGAAGACCTCCTCGGTGGCCACCGTCGCGCCAATCGGCATTACGCCCCCGCCGAGCGCCTTCGCCAGGCACAGGATGTCCGGCTGAACGTTCTCGTGCTCGCAGGCAAACATCTTGCCGGTGCGCCCCATTCCGGTCTGCACTTCATCGAAGATCAGCAGGGCGCCAAACTCATCGCACAGCTGACGCACGGCGGGCAGATAGCCCTGCGGAGGCAGGATCACGCCGCCTTCGCCCTGAATCGGCTCCAGGATCACCGCCGCCACGTCGTCGCCGGTTTTACGGCATTCGCTCAGCACGGTGCGCATGGCGTTGATGTCGCCAAACGGCACGTGGCGGAAGCCCGGCAGCAGCGGCATAAAGGGTTTGCGGAAGGTGGATTTAGCGGTCGCCGACAGTGCGCCCAGGGACTTACCGTGGAACGCGCCGCTGGTGGCGACAAAGGTGAATTTCCCGCGCGGCGACTGGTACGCCTTGGCGAGCTTAAGCGCCGCCTCGACCGATTCCGTGCCGCTGTTGCTAAAGAAGCTGTACTTCAGTTTGCCGGGCGTTAAGGCTGCCAGCGTTTTCGCGAGCATGGCGCGAAGCGGGTCGAGCAGCTCCTGGCTATGGAGAGGTTGTTTCGCAAGTTGATTCTGTACGGCGGAAACCACGACTGGATTACGGTGCCCCACGTTGAAAATACCAAAACCACCCAGGCAATCGATAAACTCCTGTCCCTGGGTGTCGACAAGCGTGTTCAGACTTCCCGCTTGCCACTCTACGGCTCCGTAATCCCCGCCGGCGGTAACAGATTTGCGATACTCCAGAAAACCAGGGTTCACATGCTCTTTAAAGTAGTCGATGACCTCTCGGTTAAGTTGTTTCATCTCCTCATGATCGAGCGTTCGCTTCTCAATGAGATTCAGTGCGTGCGCGGTACAGGCAAGAGCCGAGGCGCTGGAAGGTAACCTGTTCAAAATATGCTCCCGGGGATCGCGTATCACATGATACTGAGTTAAGTATTGCAGGGATTACGCCACTTCAGATGACTTAACGAAAATCGGGATAAACGCCAGGTTAACATTATGTTGCACAATATTTAATCATGCCGGGACAAGCCAAACGGGATGAACGAGCAGCGCAGAGGCCGGGAAGATGATGCCAGCTTTCGTCAATTGCACCAGCGTGGTGCGTTACATGCTTTTTTAGCGGGCATTAACAGGTAACGCTTTGTAGGTAATTTCTTCTCGAAAGTATTTTAAATCAATTAATTATAAAAACGCACAAAAAGTGCGGTTTAACTAAAATTTGCGATCTCGATCGAATTTAACAACTAAAGATAAATTGGTTATCGCCGAAAAAACAATAAACCACAAAATTAACATTCGAATAACCTGCAAGGAATGCCCGCCATGTCCTCTCCATCCTATGTCACCCAGAATGAATACCTTCTGGACGATGACACAACCCTAATGTCGACCACCGATCTCGACAGCTACATGACCCACACCAACGATACCTTTGTGCAGGTGAGCGGCTACTCCCTGCAAGAACTGCTTGGTCAGCCGCACAATCTGGTACGTCATCCCGATATGCCGAAAGCGGCCTTCGCTGACATGTGGTACACGCTGCAGCAGGGAGAACCCTGGAGCGGGATTGTCAAAAACCGCCGTAAAAATGGCGATCATTATTGGGTTCGCGCCAACGCCGTACCGATGGTGCGCCACGGAAAGGTGACGGGCTATATGTCGATTCGCGCGAAAGCGACGGCAGACGAAATTGCAGCCGTGGAGCCTTTGTATAAAGCCCTGAATGAAGGGCGTTGCAATAAACGCATCCATAAAGGGCTGGTGGTGCGTAAAGGCTGGCTCGGCAGGCTGGCGGGGATGCCGCTGCGCTGGCGGGTGCGCGGTGTCATGGCGGTGATGTTCGTGGCGCTGGCAGCCACGCTGGCGGCAACCTCTGCGGCCTGGGCTTCCTATGCGGCCGCCGCCGTTGTCATGCTGCTGGGCATGGCGCTGTTTGAACAGCAGATTGTCCGCCCGGTGGAAAACGTAGCGCGACAGGCGCTGAAGGTGGCAACCGGCGAGCGCAACAGCGTGCAGCATCTGAACCGCAGCGACGAGCTGGGCCTGACGCTGCGCGCCGTCGGGCAGCTTGGGCTGATGTGCCGCTGGCTTATCAATGACGTCTCAAGCCAGGTGGTGAGCGTGCGCGACGGCAGCGACAGGCTGGCGCAGGGCAACGAAGATCTCAACGACCGCACGCGTCAGACCGTCACCAACGTGCAGCAAACCGTGGCGACAATGAACCAGATGGCGGCGTCGGTACAGAGCAATTCGGAAACCGCCGCCGAGGTGGACAAGCTTTCCGTCGCGGCCAGCAGCGCGGCAACGAAGGGCGGGAACGCGATGCAGACAGTGGTGAAAACCATGGACGACATTGCCGACAGCACCCAGCGGATTGGCTCGATTACCTCGCTGATTAACGACATCGCCTTCCAGACCAACATCCTGGCGCTGAACGCCGCGGTCGAAGCGGCAAGGGCGGGTGAGCAGGGCAAGGGCTTTGCGGTGGTCGCGGGTGAAGTGCGCCACCTCGCCAGCCGCAGCGCCAACGCGGCTAACGATATTCGTAAGCTGATCGATGCCAGCGCCAGCAAGGTGCAGTCCGGCTCCGATCAGGTTCATGCGGCGGGCCGCACCATGGACGACATCGTTGAGCAGGTGAAAAACGTCACGCAGCTGATTGCGCAGATTAGCAACGCCACGTCTGAGCAGGCGACCGGGCTGTCCGAATTAACCCGCGCCGTGGCGGAACTGGACGGCATTACGCAGAAAAATGCGGATCTGGTAGAAGAGAGCGCGCAGATCTCTGCCATGGTGAAGCACCGCGCCGGACGTCTTGAAGATGCGGTAACCGTGCTCCATTAAGTCTTTTCAGGTTTCGCTAAAGCCGTTTATTCCCTTTGGGAGTAAACGGCTTTTTGTTTTTCTGAATAAGTCAGCATGTTAAATAAATATTAAATAACTAAAAAATGCCGGATTTTTTATTCACTTCTGACCCGTTCATCAATGATGGTAAAGAAAAAAACGATCAAAGTCATAAAGTTAGCGTTTTTATTACCGATAACAGCGATCGTCTGAGAAATAATCACATCGATGGAGTAAATATGTTCTTACATGACGTAAAGATCGGCACGAAATTATTTCTGGCGTTTGGGTTTTTTATTGTCCTGATGATCGTCAGCGCGAGCTTATCCCTTTTGAGCCTGAACCGGGCAAACAACGGGATGCAAACCATCATTAGCAGCGACTACCCGACTACGGTAAAAGCCAACCAGCTAATCGACAACTTCCAGGAATTTATTAGCACCCAGCAGCTTATGCTGCTTGACGAACAGGGCACATACACGGCGCAATCCCAGCAGCGCTTAAAAGAGATCAGCGAGCGCATTACGGTGATCCTGGGGGAGCTGAACAACGCGCTGCATGATGCAAAATCACAGCAGGTGCTGGCGGATATCCGCGACGTGCGCCAGCAGTACCTGGACTCGCGCTACCGTATTTTACAGGCGGTGCAGAATAACGATCGTGCGGGAGCCATCCAGGAGATGATGACCAACACGATTGCCGTGCAGCAGGCTTACAAAGCGAAAGTGCAGGCGCTGATTGCCATTCAAAACAGCGAGATGCAGAGCGCAGGCGCGCAGGTGGACGGCGACTTCCGTACTAATCGCCTGCTGCTGATCCTGATCACCCTCTTCAGCGTGGCGGTGGGCAGCCTGATCGGCTGGTTTATCGTGCGCTCCATCACCCGTCCGCTGGGCCAGGCGGTGAGCTTTGCGGAAGCCATTGCCGAAGGCGATTTGACCGGCAGCATTCGCTCCCACGGTAAAGATGAAACCGGCCTGCTGCTCGCCGCGCTGATGGAGATGAAAACCCGTCTGCTGGACATCGTGCAGCAGGTGCAGACCGGCTCCGAGAACATCTCCAGCGCCGCCGCGCAGATTGTCGCGGGTAACCAGGATCTGGCCGCGCGCACGGAGGAGCAGGCCAGCTCCGTTGAACAGACCGCAGCCTCGATGGAGCAGATCACCGCGACGGTGAAAAACACCGCGTCGCACACGGGTGAAGCGACCAACCTCTCTGCCGATGCCGCCACGGTGGTCAAAAACAACGGCGAGATGATGAAGCAGGTGACCAGCAAAATGCGCCTGATTAACGATACGTCGAACCGGATGTCCGACATTATCGACCTGATCGACGCCATCGCCTTCCAGACCAACATTCTGGCGCTCAACGCGGCGGTCGAGGCGGCGCGTGCGGGCGAGCACGGTCGCGGCTTTGCGGTGGTAGCGGGCGAAGTGCGCCAGCTGGCGCAGAAAAGCGCATCGTCCGCGAGTGAAATCCGCCAGCTGATTGAAAGCTCCACCAGCCAGACTCAGGACGGGATGAACCTGGTTGAGAAAGCCAGCGGGCTGATCAACGGGATGGTTGGCAACGTGGAGGAGATGGATATGATTCTGCGCGAAATCCGCCAGGCGAGCCACGAGCAGACGGAAGGGATCTCGCAGATTAACAGCGCGATTGGCCTGATTGACGCCACCACCCAGCAGAACTCCGCGCTGGTGGAGGAGTCCGTTGCGGCGGCGGCCTCGCTAAACGAGCAGGCAATGCACCTGAAGGCGCTGGTACGCGTCTTCCGCGTGAGCGAGCACGCGCTGGCTTAATCCAGCTGGGAGATCTCCAGCGCCGCGCGGTCGATTACGCCGATAATCTGCTTGAGCTGCGCGTCGCTGAGCTCTCCCTGATTCACCTTCAAATCCAGCACCGCCTTGAAGTTATCCAGCGCCCGTTTCATCTGCGGGTTTTTGCGTAGCTGGAACCCCACGGAACGCGCTTTGATACGTTCCTGAATCTGCTCAAGCTGTTCATGGTTTTCATCCAGCCAGCGCTGCCCTTCAGCGGTTATCGCAATTCTCTTACGCCCGTTCTCTTCTTCCGTAATGGTGATAAACGTCTGATCCTGCAGATAATCCAGAGTTGGGTAGATCACGCCCGGGCTTGGGGTGTAGTTCCCCTGCGTCAGGTTCTCAATCTCTTTGATCAGCTCATATCCGTGGCTGGCATTGCGCGTCAGGATATCCAGGATCACCAGCCGCAGGTCGCCGTGGCCAAAAAATCGTGGTCGGCGTCCACCGCCGTCGTGTTCGTGTCGCATGGTGAACCTCATAATTTGATATATCTAAACTATATCTTAGATATATTCAGATGCAATCTAAAAGATCTTGCATTCCTGGTTAATAGCAATCATTATCATTAAAAAATCAATTTCGATATATCGTATTCACCTGAGAAGGGCATAAACATGACATCAACCCGTTACCCTCAACGTGTCCGCAACGACCTGCGCTTTCGCGAGCTGAACGTGCTCCGCGTTGAGCGCGTCAGCGCGGGCTTCCAGCGCATCGTTCTCGGCGGCGAGGCGCTGGAAGGGTTTAGCTCCCGCGGCTTTGACGATCACACTAAGGTCTTTTTCCCGGCACCGGGCACGACCTTTGTGCCGCCGGTGGTGACCGAGGACGGCATCGAATGGGGCGAAGGCGTGCGTCCGCAGGCGCGTGACTATACGCCGCTGTACGATGAGGTGAAGCATGAACTGGTGCTGGATTTCTATGTGCATGACGGCGGCATTGCCAGCAGCTGGGCGCTTGCGGCGAAGCCCGGCGACAAGCTCACTATTGGCGGCCCGCGCGGATCGCTGGTGGTGCCGGAAGATTACGCCTGGCAGCTCTACGTTTGCGATGAGTCCGGCATGCCCGCGCTGCGCCGCCGTTTAGAAGGCATCGCAAAACTGCCGGTGCGCCCGGACGTTCATGCGGTGGTGACCGTCAGCGATGCGTCCTATAAGGACTATCTGGCGCACCTGAGCGAATTTAACATCACCTGGGTTGTGGGCCATAGCGAACAGGCGGTAGCGGACCATCTGGCGACGCTGGTCGTGCCGGAGGCGGATTACTTTATCTGGCTGACCGGGGAAGGGAAGGTGGTGAAAAACCTGAGCCGTCAGTTTGAAACCGAGGCGATCGATCATCAGCTGGTGCGTGCCAGCGCATACTGGCACGCCAAATAATCAGGCGGCGGACTCCAGCTGCGCTTCGCTCACCTGATGTTCGAGCGAGGCGCGGACCTCGTTCAGCGCCTTCTCCTGCTGGGCAAAGTAGGCTTCCATATTGTTCAGCGAGGAGACCAGCAGCCAGGACTCTTCTTTCTCGAGCTCCGCCAGCTCGTTCACCAGGGTGTCGATTTGCTCGCGAACCTGCGCCATTTTTTTGCGGATTCGCTCCAGATCGTTCAGCCTGTCGCTCGCCATCAGCGGCTCAAAGCCCTGCTGCAGGCGCGCCACCAGTGAACGGATTGCTTTCACATCCCCGCGCTGCTTGGCCTGGTTGAGCTGCACCATCATGGTATTGGCTTCCTCTTTCAGATCGTCCGCAACCAGATCCGGATGGCACAGCTTGCTCGCCTGACGCCACAGGCGTTTAAGCTCGTTCCGATCCTCTTCCGAGAGATCTTTCCCTTTACGCAGACGCACTTCGGCGTCGTGATGCTGTTCGCGATACTTCTCGTACTCGTCGTTGGCCTCGTCGCGCGCCTGACGCGCCGGCTCCTCTTCACGCGTTAAGCCGCTCTCCAGCTCCAGCGCTTCGGCCAGCAGGTTGGCGATCAGATTGCTCTGCTGCTGCAGATGCTTGCGCGCCTCGGCAGCCTGAATGGAATCGGCAGGCAGGTCGCGCCAGCGCTGGGTGAGCGTTGCCAGCACCTCCACCGCCTGCGCCATATAGTGCTGACAGCGGCGGTAATCCTCTTCCCGACGACGCGCCTCCGCCTGCTGACGACGCAGGTTTAGCTCCGCCAGCGTTTTGCGCAGGGCGAGGATCTGCTGCATCAGCGGCCCGAGGCGGGAGAAATAGAGGTCGTTGAACTCGTCAAGCTGCTGGACGCGGGCGTTACGACGATCGATCAGATCGCGCAGACGCTCCTCCAGCGCTTTCAGCTCCATCTTGCTGGCGGCCACCTGCGGGTCGCGCCACGGGGTAACGGCGCGCTGGCCCTGCAGCCAGGCGGTGATGGCCCTGATGGCCGCGGTATAGTTCTTCTGCTCAAGCGCCACGACGATTGCCTGTAGCTCATCGTCAAACGCTTCATTTTTCAGCCGCGTCAGCTGGCTCTGGATGATGTCGTCATCTTCCAGTTCGATGGCATTTTTAATGATTTCTAGCCGTTTGATCGGTGTGCTCATGATGCCTTTTGCTCTGGCGCTTAAGTATTTGAGTTAAGGTTAGTTGTTGTAAAAGCTACAGGAAATAATACACACGGATGATGATCGGCGCGATGGGGGATTTCTTTAGTTTTTAGGGTTTGTGAAGGAGTTAGGGATATGTTTCGGCGATTATGGAAGGAGGATCGCAGAAGCTAGATGTGGTGAGGGAACTCGCTTTTTGAACGGACTCACCTGTCTCAATCGCTGTTGAACCTGCAACTGAGCGATAGATCTATGATTTAGTGACTTAATCCCGAGATGAAGGATATACCTCAATGGCCGAGACTGTGTCAGTAAATCAAGCTCTGACAATGAGTGATGAGCTAGCAGAAGTATTCAAAAATAAGGGGCAGAGGCATATGGTCACGCGCTAGCATGAGGTGATGTATTTTCCTGACCATAACGACAAGACACGCTCAACGGCAGTGGTACGTCGCGATATTTGATGGTTACTGAGAAGCCCGCTTAAATTAATCGCGGGCTTTTTATTTCGGTGCTCAGGGGATGGTATTTTTCATGTCCAGTAATGCCTGATTTGCTGCACCTTCGATTTTTTCGCAGAATTTACCGCCACCTTCAGAGCATTTACCTGTTGCATTTTTGACAATGGTTTCTAAATCTCCAGCGTCCACCGTGGTGTCAATATGGTTAAGTACCCACGTTTCGAAGGTTTTATCTTTGTCTGCTATTTTCTCCAGTTGGACTGATGTTCTCCACTGATGAGTGAGCAGGCTTACGACAGTAGCGGATATTCCTTCAGAGATAGATCCATCGTCACATTGCCGCAAATGGATGTAAAACGAGTGAACGTCCGTCCAGTCATGTATTTTACTGACTGCAGTGTCTGCAGTGTCTGCAGTGTCTGCAGTGTCTGCAGTGTCCATTTCTTCAACAGTTTCACACCCAGCGGCATGGGCCACACCTGATAATAGCATCATTGCAATGAGCGCTAATTTTATTTTCATAAAATACTCATCCCGGGCGGGATATAAATATTTTCATATTTCTGCGTTGCGCTCATGGCTTCACAGCCACTGTTATTGGCAACGGATATTGTTGAAAGTGATGATTTAGCCATATTCTCTTTTATTTTTTTCATCGCCTCGTCAGTGGTGCGTATACATCCCATAGTAGCGTGTTCCGGCCCGGGCTGGTATGAGGCGTGCGCCCGCCCTGAGTGAACACCTACGCCGGGATGTCCTGAGTAGTTAAAACGGATAATCCCATATGAACCGTAAGAGCCATCCTCGCTGTCTCCTGGGTGAAGATGTGGTTTTGATTTATCCTGTATTTGGTAGGTTCCGTTCTCAAGGTGGCTAAATGTGGCCCGGCGATCGACATGATTATAAGCTGTCCATGTGCCGATGGTCGAACCGTCATCGCCCAGCAATTTAAGCGTATGGGCACATCCATCAAAAGAACGTGTAGACATAGCCTGTCCTTATGCGGTCTTCCGTTCGTTCCATGCATCTGAATGAACTAAATTTCCGTCGAGATATTTCCAGGTAATTTTTTCATACCTGAGGTCTACAATCTCCATATGGTTAAGGTGCTGGCTGTTTGGGTCTTTGCAATTCGCCATCACAGGCGTTACAGAAACCACCCTGACATTTTCCAAAAACATATTAAAATATTCAACCTCCTGTCCGGCATCGTTAATACGGTACCACTTCAATTCAGCAGACTTTAACAGTTGACCTGTGGATACGGCCTTGTAGAGATAGGTTGATGAGCTATCGAACTCCTTACCGACAGTAAATGAGCCATGAATGCGCGTTCCGGTTTGCTTCCCTGTGTTACCGTCAACGGGAATATGTAGGCCATGGCTGAAGCTGATAACTTCTATGCTTCCTTCCCGGTTTTGTACATCGGAAGAGCCTTTAATTATCGCTCCGCCGTCATCTGTCAAAAATAAGTGAGCTGGGATAGGCATTCTGGTTAACTCCATTTGGTTGAGAAATTGTCCAAACATTACTCCCTCATTATTTTTCTGTTTGTAATTTTTTATTTCATCAGCGTTACCTATATTTACCCATTCAATAAATCCATAAAGATATAATTTTTAAATATATATATGATTTATTTTTGATGTATGACTTAAGCCCGAACAAGACCGTTACGGCATTGCTCTATTTGCAATGCTTTATAGACGTTGCGTTAAAACTGGTCCCTGTAAGTACATCAAGTAAGAGACTTATGCATTATGAAGGAAAATTCCAAAACTCGCAGTCGTCGCGGATTTGACGGGAGTAAAAAGCTGATGGAGGATTTCAAATTCTGATTTCTGGCATTGCCAGCGGATTAACGGAATTGCAGAGAAAAAGCGCCAGGCATGGATGTTTAAGGCCATGGACAAAATTACCGTGCTGGGCACGTACACGATGATGGCCGTAGCCATTCAGCAGGTATGCACGGGCGATTAAAGCCAGGCAGTTAATAACCGTGTGGCGTGTAAACGGAGCATCAAGGCTTGAAGTGATGAATCTTGTAGTTAAGCCCTTCTGGGTATCAGGGGTATTTTTGATGCTGGGGGCAGAAGTTAACAGTGAGGGAAACAAAGGGGCACTACTCAATGCTGACGTAAAAAAGCCACTCGGATGAGTGGCTTAATCATATGATTTTAAAGCTAAAATTTGGTGGCCCCTGCTGGACTTGAACCAGCGACCAAGCGATTATGAGAACGCTGCACCATCTTTGAAAATCAAACACTTCCAGTAAAATCATGAAGTTACAAAACGAATGTTATTATACTTTATTGAGGATTTGTGTCCTGGGGGGACAAAAAGGGGGCATTTTCCCTGCTAGGGCAACTCTTCGGCTAGAGCCTCGCGGGTTGTGCGAATTATATCAGCTACTTTCCTAGGAATGATAATAAGTTGTCCTCCTTGTTTTAGTATTGATTTCCTAGTCTCTTCATTACGATTTATACAATATGCTACAAACCAGAACGCTTTTTCGGAATTAAGTTTTGAACGATATATTTTGACTAACTCGTTCAGAGTTTCTTGGTCTTCACATTTATCCAGTAGTTCAATTGTATAGTGGAAAAGAAGATGTTCATCTTCATAGTCCATCTGCATCATGTTCAGCACTTTTCCCGCTATATAGAAATTGAAATTTCCACCTACGGACATTTTGCGATACTAAAGGTCTTCAAGATACTCATAAGCAAGTTCGAAAAAAAATCTTCAGATATGAAATCGAGCTTGCCCATTACAACTGATTTGTATTTTAATTCTTCAAGTGCTTGGTTCAAAATGTTAATCTGATTATCGAAAATACGGATAATTAGATCTCTTTTTATCAATGAGTTTTGCTCTGTGGTATTTTTTATAGACAACATGGTAAGCGCTTGATTTTTTTATTATCTTCAGATGTTTTGAGGAGAGTATATATCAGAGCTAAAACACTTAATGTTGAAAGAATTGTACCGCTTGTACCTGAAAGATATGAACCAAAATCTCCCCAATCTGCTGGTTTTTTTGAAAAATCGCCTTAGAACGTTGCAAAATAAAAAATAGGTGGAACAATTGCAAAAATCAAAACCAAGAAGAATAAAACCGCGAGTATTCTATTCATTTTCAAGAGATTTGGCCTCAAAAGTATTAAAGCGTAAAGGATTTAGGTCGACAGCTTCTTCTAGATGGTCAGGCGCGAAGTGAGAGTATCGCATTGTCATTTTTATATCGGTATGACCTAATATCCGTTGAAGAACAATGATATTCCCCCCATTCATCATAAAATGGCTGGCAAATGTATGACGCAAAACATGTGAAAGTTGACCGTCTGGTAGATTAATTCCTGCCCTCTCAACTGCTTTACGGAACGCGGAATAGCAGGATCTGAAATACCTACCTGATTTTAATGGCTTAGGTAACGCCTCGAAAAACTCATTGCTAATTGATACTGTCCGATTCCTGTTTCCCTTTGTTTTAAAGAAACTGGCCTTAAGGTTTTTAACTTGTTTAGTCGTAATTGATTCGGCCTCATCCCAGCGAGCACCTGTTAAAAGACAAAGGCAGGCAACCCAATAAGTACACTCATGCTGGATCTTAAGGCATTCTTCTAATAAAAGTGTTATTTCTGCATGCTCAAGATACGCAAGTTCGGTTTCCTCAGATTTGAAAGGACGAACTTTCAATAAAGGGTTGACTGACTTCCAATGACCTAAGTGTGATAATTCATTAACTACAGCACGAAAATAAGCTAACTCAAGATTCATTGTTCTGGGCGATACTTTCTTGACGCGAGAAGTCTGGGAAATCTCGCCTGATAAACGTTTTTTGCGGTATAGGGAAAATATGGCGGCGTCAAACTCATGTGCCATTGGATCACCCATGCTTTCACAGGCAAACTCCATTGCACTTTTCGTTTCACGCCATCGTCTAGTGTTACACCATGCTCATCAAACCATTGGTTTACCAGGTCCCGTAATTTACGCCGATCCTCCTTGCCATCCAGCCAGGGTTTTGTATGGACATTCTCCATGATGTGCGTTTCATAGGCTATTGCCTCGCCCTTGGTGGAGAAAGTTTTGCGGATACGCTTTGCTGGCTTCCCTTTAGGTTTGCCTTCAGGGCAGAAGTCCAGCAACCATTTTCCAACTTGTTGCCTTTTTATAGTCATTATAAAGGATAGTTATCTGCCCATGTGGTTGAATAATTATTTTCCTTACAGAAGTCATACATTCCTTCAAAATCAAGAATGCCCTGGCTTGTTAATAACTGATGTATTGTTGATAATATTATGACGCCATTTTCAATATGTAATGCCTTCAACGGAGCAGTGGCTACACTGTCAATATGAGCAAATTGAACTTGATTACTGTTAGTTATAAGTGTGTTGCTAAATTCGCAATGAGTTATGCCTTTAGCTTGAATTCGTTCATTTTTTAAGGTGCTTCTTAATTGGTTGATCTCCGTGTGAAAAGTTGTGCGTAAATCGCTTATTATATTGTTCGAAGTTAACTCTTGATAAAGCGCCCGTACATAACGAAGGTATAAATTTACTTTGGCAATAGAAGTTTGGATTCTTGCGTCAAGCAATGCACAAAAGTCAGAGCCAGATATGTATATTTCATTATTAATTGTATAGGGTGTCGATGCTGACGTATATCCCTGCATTCCATGCTGCCAAAGATAGTTATCAACACCTGAGTTACCGGTTCGTAATAGGTGGTTAAGCTCAGATATTTTTACGTAAAACATACCATTTTGCCAAACTAGAATTGCTCTTGTAAAAGCATTTTTTATTGTGGTTAAATGTTTTGTGCTTAGAGTAGCTATTAATGCTGAGTTCATGTTGATTACCTGAGTTTTGGCGTTGATATCCAACTCAGCTAAAGTGCAAAATAAGGTGCTAGGGAAATTTGTTGTCATAGTTTACCCCCGGTAACTCTGCGGAAATATGCATTTATATCTTTTGATACTTGTTTGTAATCGAAGTCAGTATCTTTATTTTTATCGGGATGGAAAAAGTTAAGATAAAATTTACGAAGTTCTCTTGCCTTCATCACATCCTTAGTGTGAATTCTTTTAATTCCAAGTTCTGAATCAAAAAATGGCTGGTTGATTTCAAAATAAAATACAACTTCATGTTTTCTGCTTTTAAATAAGTGTGTTCGGCTCTTACTGACAAGAAGAAGGTCTTCTTTCTTACCCGATGGGGTATCGTTTAAATCTATTTGAATTTCCATAACATTTCCTCGATGAGCTAAAACAGCCTCACTATTCAGTTATTTTCAAAACAACTTTTCCAATAATTTGAATATCGTCAAGAACGCAGTCAAATGCCATACCAACGCCGCTTACCCGAACTTTTTTAATCGGGATACGGGTTAAGGTGCGAACGCTGATCTTACCTTCAATACCTACCAGCCATTCACCGTCAAAAACCTCTGCAAACGTCTGGTCAAGAATGTACTGGGCTTTCTCGTCCTGAACACAGATCGGAGTGGTTGGTAGTGGAACGCCCGCACGGAATAAAACTTTATCAAACATAACGTAGCCGGAGTCGTAAAGCTGGCCATCAACGAGTTTTTTTCGCGGGAACTTCATTATATCCAACTCGTCATTCTGGAATTTTTTACCTTCCCCAGTAGCGAGCCATTCAAGTGAAACACCTGTGTCAGCTACGCAGCGGGTGGCCATGTCTGCTGGAAAACCACCTCTGCGGTATCGGCCAGATAAGGTGCTGGCAGCCATCTCAAAGTGTTGAGCCAGCATTAATTTGGATGTGAACCCGTAGGCCTCTATTATTCGATCCAGTACAGGGGCGCTATCCCCGTTGAAATCAATTTTGAACATAGTCACCTGCGCAGGTTCAAAATGAAAAGAATCAACTGACACTTTTCAAAATAAAAATTAGGATTGCTCCGTGGTTTTCAATTTGCGAATGTTGTTGAGCGTTGCCGCGCTCAGCTGAAATCAGGAGTTTGCCTTATGCGTCCCAACATTACAATCACCATCCCCACGCCTTACCTGCCTATTGATGAGTACTGCCATATCACCGGAACGCCTATGGGCACAGCCCGTGACATGGTCCGCGATGGTCGTTTGCCTATTCGCGGCAAAGGCGACAAGCCCCGCGCTCGTGTTGAAATCAACATGGTCGCCCTGACCGTTCAAGCATTAAGCGAATGCAACATTGCGCTTAATGCGTAATTCATCCTACGGATTCGGAAGGGGCGAACAATGTTTGATTATGAAACCTCTAAACATGCTCATTTTGAGGCGGCCTGCCGAGCGTTTGCGTAGGCTTATAACTTAGAGGCCGTTGCCACTGGTATGCGCCCGCAGATTCTCCGCCATAAGTTGAACCCGGAGCAGCCGCATCAGCTTAACTGCAACGAGCTGCTGGCCATTACTGACTACACCGAAGATGCGAGACTGCTTGATGGCCTGCTGAGCCAAATTAACTGTCTCCCATCTGTTCCGGTGAATAACGCAACGCCGGGCAATATGCAGCTGTGTGCCCTTAACGCTACCGCAGATATTGGCGCGATAGCTGGGCAAGCCGTATCAGCAGAGTGCATGACCTCCACCCGTAGAACTAAAATCCTTGATCGTGCTCGTGACGCCATACGCAGCTTGTCTGTGTTGGCTTACACCGTTGAGTGCCGCTTTCAATCCGTGCCGGTTCTGACTACAGCCGTCGATATTGTGATGTCAAATTCGACTGGCCTTATCTGAGGGAACGCTATGAAAGCCTTTGTTACTTACCTGAAGAAACATCACCAGCCATGCAGCTGGCAAGCGGGACTAACGATCCCGAACATCTCAATGACCGTCTGAATGGAACGATAAACCAGCTCAAACGGAGTCAGAACCAGGCCAACCGCCCCCGCCACGACACGGCCAAAGGTTTCCCCCCGCGCTGGTCACGCCAGCCAGTGTTTCCCCGGTCATTTGTACCGGGAAAGCAGGTTGCCAAACCAGCCAAACAGCGTTTTCATGCTGTTCCAGACCCAGCCCACCGCCGTGGCGATGCCGCTGAACAGCCCTTTAAACGGAGTCAGTGCGCCGCTGGCCTGGCTGAAACCACTGATAAAACCGCTAACGAAAGTCTTGATTGGTTGCCAGAACTTAATGACCGCCAGCACCACGCCAGCAATCGCCAGGGCAACGGCCGCAATCGGGGCAATCATCAGTAAAAACGAGGCAGAACCCACACGGGCGGCAATACTGGCGGCCAGCAGTGCGGCACGCAAACCCCGTAACCCGGATAAGGACACGCCTGTTTACTCAGCTGTGCCGCTGCCGGTTCCTATGGCGGGTAATGATTCGGGGATGTTCCAGTTTCCGCCCGAAGGGACGCTGGTAGAGATCGCTTTCACTGGCGGACGTCCGGATAAGCCGTTTGTGCGGCAGACCGTGCCGGACGGAACCAGCCTCCCGGATATCCAGCCTGGCGAACAGCTGCAACAGCAGCGTGAGGAAGTGTCGCAGCGCGTCACCCAGGCGGGTGACTGGGTGAGGCAGACAGACCAGACGATCAGTGAAACTTCTATGGCACGCGTGGTTAAGGCCGATACAGAACAGCGGGAGCTGGTCAGCCGCGAAACCACGGTTAAGGCTACGGATAAAATTACCGTGCTGGGCACGTCCACACTACTGGCCGGAGCTATTCAACAGGTATGCACGGGGGATTACAGCCAGGCCGTCAATAACCGCGTGGCGAGTATCGGCGGCAATGATTAAACGGACATAGCCGGGAGCCAGACAGTTACAACGGGTAAAGACCTGATCGAGAAAATTGGCCAGATACGTAAAAGCGTGGCGGCCGTGCAACAGCAGATTATTGCCCCGGTGGTCTGGATTGGCTCTGGCACCATCAACGTGGCACAGCTGATGCTCGACACGCTCGACGTGGTTAAAGAGCTGGCAGAGCAAACGGCAAGCCACACGCACAGCAATACGGGAGCACCGACCAACGCGGGAGCCATCCTGAACACCGGAATGAAAGCGGACACGCTGAACGGCAAATACTCCCCGGTGATTGGCAAGTAAACCTGTCCAGAACATAACCCGCGAAAGCGGGTTTTTTATGTCCTTCATCCCCTGGGGGGATATCTCTTTTCTGACCTCACAAGCGGCTATCGCTACGCGCTGCCAGCGGCGCTCTGCCGCGTTCAGCCTAATAAGGCGCTCAAAGCCACCCTTAAAACAGATCGTGCGCACAGCAGGGCGCTGGCGCGTCACAGCATGGCAAAAAAAATCTTTCGCAGACCAAAATCGCACTACACCGCACCCGCCTGCGCTTTTTGGATCGTAATAATTTTTCAGTTTTATTTTTCTACTAACCAGATCGTCAGGCCGCGCCAGTGCTGGCGGCTTTACGGAAAATCAGAACTGAAAAGATTGAAAATAATTTCAGTGATTTTCAGTTATGAGAAGTAGTTAAGGATGCTCTCATCTTGTTAATCTATTGATTATAAAGTAATTTTATTTTTTTCGTGATCATTAAAAAATCATTAAAAACTAACAGAACATGTCATTATCAAAAAAAACATAATATAAACATAGTGTTAGGTTTTTTTTGTGAAATGAATGGCATGAAAAATGTCTTTATAAAGAGCATATAGATCTATGGGCATTCTTGGTTAGGAAAGGTAGTTGTAACATTATGGATTTTGCTGACATAGTAAGGGTAAAGGTTCGATTGAAATTTGAATGGATGGTCTGAAAATATGATAGATAATTTTTTAGAGCGTATTACATTGTTGGGTTATAGCGTATCAATTCGTGATAAGGGGGATATTTTTATAAGACTTGAGTGCTGCCCTCAGTGGTTGTTTGTTCTTTTAAATACTAATCCAGATAAGTATACCCCTTATTTCTATTATAGGATGAGACGGGTAGAAGAAGTTACAGATTTACACGAGATTATACCAAGTGTTCTTGCGGCAATAATTAAATCAAATGGTAATAGTTCATTTCGTTTTTTACAAGAAGAGCATGCGTTTAGTGGGATCGCGGATGAACTGTATGCAATGTATTGGTTTCCAGGACAGCCTCTAAACGAAAATATAAGGAAAAATAAGGAGCAAGACTTTGAGTGCTTATTTGCCATACTTATGGATCTTTATCTATTTCATAAGTACCAAGGTGATATTTTGGGTACTTGCGCAATCGATTATCAGGACTATCGCTGGGACTCTCCAGAGCTCAATGCTTGGGTATATAAGATACATTCATTTATAGGAAATGATGAGTCATATGTAGCGAATGAGAGAGTTAATCCCAACTGGTTATACTTCAGGAGCATTACTGCTGGGTTCACGGCAATTTATAGCCCGCATATTGCTAAAAGACTGAAAAAACTTGCAGCAGCTGTTGATGAAGATAATTTTGTTGAAGGTGTCAGTGCGAGAATTGAAATTTTCAAAGGAATTCATACCTCAGTATCATATGAGAAAGAAAAATTCGTCAAGCAACTTTAAGCAAACTTGATGATAACTCTGAATTGAAGGTAGTTAGTCAAGAAAACCAGTTAGTTTTTATTAGTGATTATCATCTTGTAATTACGTATGGTTATTATGGAGTTGAATCAGTTTACCTAGAGAAGCAGCAAATATTGCAACGACAGAAAAGAGAATTGTCACTTTTATTTGGTGATCTTAAATTTAAATGGAACATAGTAGACCGGCAGTCAAGTGCGGAATTTGAAGACTTGATTCTGGAGTTATTGGATCGTGAACCATGGGTTTTGTCAGTAAGCAAAGTTGCACCAACAAATCAAGGTGATAATGGTAGAGATTTAATTTGTGAATACAATATGCGTTATAATGAACGTGGAATAACAGAAGGTGAAGATTCTTATAAAATAGGTAAGATGATTATCCAATGCAAAACTAACTTAAAATCATCAAAAAAATCATCAATTGGTAAATCTGATGTAGATGTGGCTAACACTATTTTTGATTATCGGCCAGATGGCTATATGTTGGTCGTCAATACGCAGATTACACGTGATTTGACTGAAATGTTGGAACGTCAGAGGGATAGAAAGGAACAGGATACAATACGCTGGTGGAATGCATATGATGTTGAGGATAGGCTCCGAAAACACCCGGACATACAAGCGAGATACAGACATATCGTTGATTACGAATAGTTGTGTTGTAAATGAAATGAACATTTTAGTGATGCACATGGTTTAAACGTTGCCATCTGCATCGGTTCTGCACTTCCATGTAGCGGATAGAAACCTACAGGAGATGGTACGTTAACGAGGGCTGATGCGACACTTTTGCGACACAATGCTTATGATAAGAAAAAGCCACTTATCAGAAAGTGGCTTAAGCAATTGATTCTAAAGCTAAAATTTGGTGGCCCCTGCTGGACTTGAACCAGCGACCAAGCGATTATGAGTCGCCTGCTCTAACCACTGAGCTAAGGGGCCGTGGCGGTGAATTATAAAGTAACTCCCCTCAGCAATCCAGCCATTCACACCTGCCTGCTGTTTTTATAAACAATGCATAATCAATCCTTTATACTTCCTTAATGATGTATCCATTGGGAGTAAAGATGATCAACGACATTCTGGCCCCGGGCCTGCGGGTGGTGTTCTGCGGAATCAACCCCGGCAAGTCCTCGGCGCACACCGGTTTTCACTTCGCCCATCCGGGAAATCGCTTCTGGAAGGTGATCCATCAGGCAGGCTTTACCGACAGGCAGCTCAAGCCCGAAGAAGAGCAGCACCTTCTGGATACGCGGTGTGGGATCACCATGCTGGTCGAACGCCCCACGGTGCAGGCAACGGAAGTAAACCTGCATGAGCTGCGCACTGGCGGGCGTGAGTTGATCGGGAAAATTGAAGACTATCAGCCTGCCGCGCTGGCGATCCTCGGCAAGCAGGCCTACGAGCAGGCGTTCAGCCAGCGCGGGGCGCAGTGGGGCAAGCAGAGTATAAGCATCGGCGTCACGCAGGTATGGGTGTTGCCGAACCCGAGCGGATTGAACAGGGCAACGCTGGACAAACTGGTTGAGGCGTATCGGGAACTCGATGAAGCCCTTATCGTGCGTGGGCTGTAGCTGCCGGAGCCAGAGGCTCCGGCATCATCATCAGAACTCGAAACGGGCGCCCATGTTGTAGCGGCGTCCTTCCAGGATGGAAGACTGGTTGTAGGACGTTTTGTATATCGGGTTTACGTCGAACAGGTTGTAGACCCCCGCCATCAGCGTGATGCGCTTGTTGAGGTGGTAGCGTGCGCCCAGGTCGACCAGCGCATAGGCTTCTGTGGATGTCGATTTGCCGGTGTTTGGCGTATTGCTGCGCCAGCTGGCTTTGGTCCACAGCTCAAGGTCGTTAAGCGCGCTCCACGTCAGGGACAGGTTGGCCATGCTGCTCGGGAATTCGTTCAGCGCTTCACCCTTGTACTGACCGCTCTTTTGCTCGCTGTGGGTGTAGGTATAGTTCGCGTTCGCCTTCAGCGCTGGCGTCACCTGCCAGTCGCCGTTTATCTCCAGGCCATAAATCTCCGCGTCGCTGACGTTGAAGTACTGAGAGACCTCTTCCGCTTCATACCCGTTGTAAATACACTTCTGCGTGGCGGTTGCCGTACAGATGGTGTAATCGCTGATCTTGTCTTTAAATTTGGTGAAGAACACGGTGGCATCCAGCGCAAGAGTGTCCTCCTGCCAGTAGACGCCCAGCTCGGTGTTGACGCTCTGCTCCGGCTTCAGGTCATCGTTGCCTATGCCGATAAAGGAATACGGATAGGCGCCGTAGACGCTGGTGAAACCTTCGTTGTTCTCACGCAGATCCGGTTTTTTATAGCCCGCCGATACGCCGCCCTTCAGCGCCCAGCTTTCATCGAGGGTCCAGTTACCGTAGAGCTTCGGCGTCACGTGGTAGCCAAAGTAGCTATCGTGATCCAGGCGTGCTGAGGTCGTCAGGGTAAAGTCAGGCACCATCATCCATGCATCTTCGGCAAAGACTGCCCAGCCGTTGCGGGCGATCTTGCTGACCGGGGTCACGCCCGGCACTTCCTTGTCAGCAATACCGAAGGTGTCGTCCAGTTCATTGCGCGTGAAGTTAATCCCCAGCGTCAGCTTGTGATCGCCAAGCGTAAAGGTGTTCGCGCTGTTGGCCTCGTAGTTTTTTTGCTTGATGAACTGCGAGCTCATGCCCGGCACGCGATATTCGGTTTTGGCGTTCTCGTAGCTGACGAAGTTCTTCACCTCCAGCAGATCGTCGCCGTACCAGGCGTGCTGAGCGAGCGACGCGGCATCGCGATCGAAGTCCCACTGCCAGGCTTTATCGTTGTGCGATTTTACCTGGTGCCCCTTAACGACGTTCAAATCCCACAGCTGGGTATCGGTCGGAGACATATTGATGGTGGCATCCAGGTTCCCGGCCTGGTGCTTCACAAAGCGCTCGTCGTTCTGGCTGTCGTCATCGCGACGGTCAAGATAATCCGCCGCCACGCTCACCCCGAGCTTGCCCGGAATGACTGGCCCCATCAGGAAGGCGTTGGTCTGGTTGGTGTTGCCGTACTCGCTCTTCTCCTGCAGGAAGTAGTTATCTTCCAGCACGCCGGTCCATTTATCCAGGTTATAGCCTTTTTTGGTGATGACGTTGACCACGCCGCCGATAGAGTCGGAACCGTACAGCGAAGACATCGGCCCGCGAATCACCTCGATGCGCTCAATAGCGGCCATCGGCGGAAGGAAGGCCGCTTCAGTACCGATGTGGTGCCCGTAAGGACGGGATTCGCGGGTGCCCTGTTTGATGCCGTTGACCATGTAAGAGGTATAGGTCGAGTCCATACCGCGCATCTGCACGTCGCCCGTGGCAAGGCTTCCGTTACCGTTGCCCACCAGGACGCCGGGCATCTCGCGCAGCGCTTCGGTGACGTTCTGGTTCGACCGGGTATTAAGCTCTTTTTCACCGACGACGGAGATGGTGGCCGGTGCCTCGCGGCGCTCCTGTGCAAAACCGGTAGCGGTGACCACGAGCCGATCTTCATCAGCAGGCGTTGTTTCTTCAGCGAAAACGGTCGCGGGAAGGGTGGCGAGAGCGAGCGACATCGCCAGCGCCGTACGTGTCTGGTTAATCACAGCGTGCTCCTCAGAATTGGGTTAGATCGAGTTTGAGCACGTAGTCAGCCTTGTTGGCTTTCTCATCCTGCTTCACGCTGACGAACAGCGTTTTACCGTCAGGTGAAAGCACCATGCTGTTCGGCATGGCCGCCGTTTTGACGGTGTGCTTCAGGCTGTAGTTGCTGGCATCGATAACGCTAATCTGACGGGCATTGCGGTGGGTGACATACACTTCGTTGCGCGCGGCGTTGTAGACCGCGGCGATAGAGTTCGGGGTTGGGACGCGATGAACGATCTTGCCGGTGTCGAGCTGCACAACCAGCACGTCGGCAGTATTGGTATCCGCGATAAAGCCGACGCCTTTGGCGGTATTCAGGGCGATATTCAGGAAGTAGTGCTTAGGTTCGGATGGGTCAACCTTCACGCGGGAAAGCACCTGGGACGTTTTGCCATTCAGAGTGACTAACTCGCCTTTGCCGGTGACGGCGTAGACCTTGTCGCCTTCTTCATTGACGGCAAAGCCGACCGGATCCATGCCTTTCAGGGCATGCAAAAGCCTCTGGTTCTGCGTGTCGACAACCCACAGCACGCCTTTATCTTCACTGCCGATGCCGGAGACATACAGGCGGTGGTGTTTCTTATCAAGAACCACCTCGCGGACGTGTGCTTTATTCTCAGCATCCGCAAGCTGGAGGGTTTTCACTTCTTTGCTGGTGCGGGTATCGAGCAGCGTCACTGAGCCATCCAGCGCGTTGCCTAACCACAGGATATGGTTGGCGTCATCGAGTGAAACCGCAAACGGGCGGCGCTGGGTAGTAATGCGCTCATCTACTTTTAGTGAATCGGCGGCAAGCAGGAACACTTCTCCGGCGGTTTTGTCTTTCTCGAACGAGGGGGCAGAGGCCGCGTAGAGGGCCTGTTGTCCGGCGTCATAAGCCAGTTCGTAAACGCCGTGACCCAGCGTCTGAGTGGAAAACTGATTTTCCGTGAAGTCCTTTGCCAAAACAGAACCCGCATGAAGGGCCAGGGAAATCGCGAGCGCATAGAGGGATTGGTTTTTTAATGTTTTGAAATTCATGTAATTTTTCTTTACAGTAGTTTACGAAAAGAAAAATGATAATGAAAATAAATATCATTTACAATTGCATGTTCGCGCTGTTACCCCTACCAATTTTTGTACTCTGCGGAAAATCCGCAAAAAAAAAGCTCCCCGGAGGGAGCTTTTCAATAACGGGAACGATTAGTCGTCCAGGAAGCTGCGCAGCACTTCAGAGCGGCTTGGATGGCGCAGCTTACGCAGCGCTTTCGCTTCGATCTGACGGATACGCTCGCGGGTAACGTCAAACTGTTTACCCACTTCTTCCAGCGTGTGGTCGGTGTTCATATCGATACCGAAACGCATACGCAGCACTTTCGCTTCACGGGCGGTCAGGCCAGCCAGAACGTCGTGCGTGGCGGCACGCAGGCTCTCGGTGGTCGCAGAGTCCAGCGGCAGCTCGAGGGTGGTATCCTCGATGAAATCACCCAGATGAGAATCTTCATCGTCGCCGATTGGCGTTTCCATGGAGATTGGCTCTTTGGCGATCTTCAGCACTTTGCGGATCTTGTCTTCCGGCATCAGCATGCGCTCGGCCAGCTCTTCCGGCGTCGGCTCGCGCCCCATCTCCTGCAGCATCTGGCGGGAGATACGGTTGAGCTTGTTGATGGTCTCAATCATATGCACCGGAATACGGATGGTGCGCGCCTGGTCTGCGATAGAGCGGGTGATCGCCTGACGGATCCACCATGTCGCGTAGGTGGAGAACTTGTAACCGCGACGGTATTCAAACTTATCTACCGCTTTCATCAGACCGATGTTGCCTTCCTGGATCAGATCCAGGAACTGCAGACCACGGTTGGTGTATTTCTTGGCGATAGAGATAACCAGACGTAAGTTCGCTTCAACCATCTCTTTCTTCGCACGGCGGGCTTTCGCTTCACCGATGGACATACGACGGTTAATGTCTTTCACCTGCTCGATGGTCAGGCCGGTTTCTTCTTCAATCTGCTGCAGCTTCTGCAGGCCACGATGGACGTCTTCCTTCACGTCGTGCAGTTTTTCAGACCACGGCTTGTTCATCGCGATAGCCGCGTTGAACCAGGTTTCGCTGGTTTCGTTGCCGGTGAAGAGAGTGATGAAGTTCTTCTTCGGCATTTTGCACTGCTCAACGCACAGCTTCATGATGATGCGTTCCTGGGTGCGTACGCGATCCATCATCACGCGCATGCTGTTAACCAGGTAGTCGAACTGTTTTGGCACCAGGCGGAACTGTTTGAATACTTCAGACAGCTTCAGGATCTCTTCCTGAGCGGCGGCGTGGCTGCGGCCTTTTGCCTTGATGGTATCGCGTGCCAGTTCGTACTGGGTACGCAGCTCGCCAAACTTCTCACGCGCCAGTTCAGGGTCGATGCTGTTGTCATCGTCGCTGTCGTCTTCTTCTTCCTCGTCTTCTTCTTCGTCGTCATCCATCTCTTCCTGAGACAGTTCAGAACCGACGTGAGTGGCGGTTGGCGCCATATCTTCTTCAGCGTTCGGGTCGACAAAGCCGGTGATAAGGTCGGAGAGGCGAGCTTCTTCAGCTTCAACGCGATCGTACTGCTCCAGCAGGTAGGTGATCGCTTCCGGGTATTCGGCAACAGAGCACTGCACCTGGTTGATACCGTCTTCGATGCGTTTCGCGATGTCGATTTCGCCTTCGCGGGTCAGCAGTT
>Ga0207655_1001086_pt1 | contig 26822 bp, 27 predicted proteins | sample KBSM44metaG_FD_184398 | JGI IMG/M metagenome (GOLD analysis project Ga0207655, IMG submission 184398) | Miscanthus rhizosphere microbial communities from Kellogg Biological Station, Michigan, USA - KBS M4-4 metaG (SPAdes) (version 2) | ecosystem: Host-associated > Plants > Roots > Rhizosphere >... | reverse complement strand
CGCCTGTCTGGCTGGTTGTGGAACAGGGATCTGAAATGGCCGGCGCGCATGGTGTCCAACTTCGGGCGCTGGCTGACCGGTATCGAGATTCATCCGGGCGCCAAGGTGGGTCGGCGCTTCTTTATCGATCACGGCATGGGCATCGTCATTGGCGAGACGGCCGAGATCGGTGACGACGTGACGCTGTATCAGGGCGTGACCCTGGGCGGTACCAGCTGGAATAAAGGCAAGCGCCACCCGACCCTGGAATCCGGCGTGGTGGTAGGGGCGGGCGCCAAGGTGCTCGGCCCGTTCACCGTGGGTGCGGGCGCCAAGGTCGGCTCCAATGCGGTGGTGACCAAGCCGGTTCCGGCGGGCGCGACCGTGGTGGGGATTCCGGGACGGATCATCGTCAAGGCTGACCAGAACGACGCCGAAGCCAAGCGCAAGGCCATGGCCGAGAAGATCGGCTTCGATGCCTACGGTGTGGGCGAAGACATGCCTGACCCGGTCGCACGGGCCATTGCTCAGTTGCTCGATCATCTGCAGGCGGTGGATGTGCGCATGGAAGACATGGGCAAGGCGCTCAAGAGTCTGGGCTGCGAGTACCGCGAGAAAGAGCTGCCGGAGCTGCATCAGGATGTCTTCGACTGCATGAAGGAACGCAGCGAAGCCAAAGTCGCTCAGGAATAAGCGCCCGACGCACCGGGCAAAATGCAGGCATGCCTTTTGCCCCAGTCTTTGCTACCATACCGCCGCGTTTTTGCGGGTAATCCTGAGTGCTTTACTAGGTCTTATAGTTGACTTAAATACTCGGGAATAGCATACTCGCCCTCATTCCGAACCTCCGCGGTACACGTCATGCGATTGACTACAAAAGGCCGATACGCCGTAACCGCCATGCTCGACCTGGCGTTACACGCGCAGCATGGGCCAGTGTCCCTGGCCGATATCTCCGAGCGGCAAGGGATTTCCCTTTCCTATCTCGAGCAACTGTTCGCCAAGCTGCGCCGCGGCAATCTGGTGTCCAGCGTGCGTGGTCCGGGCGGCGGCTACCAGCTGTCGCGCAGCATGCAGGGGATCCAGGTGGCGCAGGTGATCGATGCGGTCAACGAATCGGTCGATGCGACGCGCTGCCAGGGGCTCGGTGATTGCCATGCTGGCGATACCTGTCTGACCCACCATTTGTGGTGCGACCTCAGCCAGCAGATTCACGAATTTCTAAGCGGTATCAGCCTGGCCGACCTCGTCACTCGCCGTGAAGTGCAGGAAGTCGCCCAACGCCAGGACCTGCGTCGTTGCAACAGCAAGGCACAGTTCCTGGACAAGATTGAAACATCCGCCGTTGAGTGAACGCAGATGAACGCGCGGCGCGCCTGCCCGATAGGAGATATTCAATGAGATTGCCGATTTACCTCGATTATTCCGCGACAACCCCGGTCGACCCACGTGTCGCCCAGAAGATGAGCGATTGCCTGCTGGTTGACGGAAACTTCGGTAACCCGGCCTCGCGTTCCCACGTCTTTGGCTGGAAAGCCGAAGAGTCGGTCGAGAATGCCCGCCGTCAGGTGGCTGATCTGGTCAACGCCGATCCGCGCGAAATCGTCTGGACCTCCGGTGCCACCGAATCCGACAACCTGGCCATCAAGGGCGCCGCGCATTTCTATGCGACCAAGGGCAAGCACCTGATCACCAGCAAGATCGAACACAAGGCGGTGCTCGACACCATGCGCCAACTGGAGCGCGAAGGTTTCGAAGTCACTTACCTTGAGCCGACCACCGACGGTCTGATCACTCCGGCGATGATCGAAGCTGTCCTGCGTGACGACACCATCCTGGTTTCGATCATGCACGTGAACAACGAAATCGGCACCGTCAACGACATCGCTGCCATTGGCGAACTGACCCGTTCGCGCGGCGTGCTGTTCCATGTAGACGCTGCACAGTCCACCGGCAAGGTCGAGATCGACCTGTCGAAGCTGAAAGTCGACATGATGTCCTTCTCCGCCCACAAGACCTACGGTCCTAAAGGCATCGGCGCGCTGTACGTGAGCCGCAAGCCTCGTGTGCGCATCGAAGCGACCATGCACGGCGGCGGTCACGAGCGCGGCATGCGTTCGGGCACCCTGGCTACTCACCAGATCGTCGGCATGGGCGAAGCCTTCCGTATCGCCAAGGAAGACATGGCGGCCGAGAACGCTCGCATCAAGGCGCTGAGTGACCGTTTCTACAAGCAGGTCGAGCATCTGGAAGAGCTGTACGTCAACGGCAGCCTGACTGCCCGCGTGCCGCACAACCTGAACCTGAGCTTCAACTACGTCGAAGGCGAGTCGCTGATCATGGCGCTCAAGGACCTGGCCGTTTCGTCCGGTTCGGCCTGTACCTCGGCTTCGCTCGAGCCTTCGTACGTACTGCGCGCCCTGGGCCGCAACGACGAACTGGCACACAGCTCGATCCGCTTCACCTTCGGCCGCTTCACCACCGAAGAAGAAATCGACTGGGCTGCGCAGAAGGTCTGCGAAGCCGTCACCAAGCTGCGCGCTCTGTCGCCGCTGTGGGACATGTTCAAGGACGGCGTCGACATCTCGAAGATCGAGTGGGCCGCACACTAATTTAAAGTCGCCACATGAATGCGGCGCTTTGAAAACCGGGTTTTTGAAGTGTCGCCAGAGCGACAGACGTATCTGATGAGGATTTGAACCATGGCTTACAGCGAAAAGGTCATCGACCACTACGAGAACCCGCGCAACGTCGGCAAGATGAACGCGGAAGACCCTGATGTCGGCACCGGCATGGTCGGCGCCCCGGCGTGCGGCGACGTCATGCGCCTGCAGATCAAGGTCAACGAGCAGGGCATCATCGAAGACGCCAAGTTCAAGACTTACGGCTGCGGTTCGGCCATTGCTTCCAGCTCCCTCGCCACCGAGTGGATGAAGGGCAAGACCCTGGACGAAGCAGAGACCATCAAGAACACCCAGCTGGCTGAAGAACTGGCCCTGCCGCCAGTGAAAATTCACTGCTCCGTACTCGCCGAAGACGCCATCAAGGCCGCCGTTCGCGATTACAAGCAGAAGAAAGGCCTGCTCTGAGCAGTCTTCATCCCGCTTGCAAGTAAGGAGTCACGATGGCTATCAGCATGACCGAAGCTGCCGCCAACCACGTGCGCCGTTCCCTCGAAGGGCGCGGCAAGGGTGATGGCATTCGTCTGGGCGTTCGCACGACTGGCTGTTCGGGCCTGGCGTACGTACTCGAGTTCGTCGACCAGCCGGAAAGCGAAGACACGGTGTTCGAGCACCACGGCGTCAAGGTGATCATCGATCCCAAGAGCCTGGTTTACCTGGACGGCACTGAGCTTGATTTCGTCAAGGAAGGGTTGAACGAAGGCTTCAAGTTCAACAACCCCAACTCGCGCGGTGAATGTGGCTGCGGCGAAAGCTTCAACGTCTGAGGCTTATCGTGGGTACTCCTTGTCACTTTGCTCTGTTCGATCTGCAGCCGGGTTTCCTGCTGGACCTCGATTTGCTGGCCACGCGCTATCGCGAGCTTGCCCGTAGTGTGCACCCCGACCGTTTTGCCGACGCTTCCGAGCGTGAGCAACGTGTTGCGCTGGAGCGCTCGGCAAGCCTGAACGATGCCTACCAGACGCTCAAGAATGCGCCTAAGCGGGCGCGTTACCTGCTGGCGCTCAAGGGCGAAGTGCCCCTGGAAGTCACAGTGCACGACCCTGACTTCCTGATGCAGCAGATGCAGTGGCGCGAAGAACTCGAAGACCTGCAGGACGAAGCGGACCTGGATGGCGTGGCGACGTTCAAGCGTCGCTTGAAGGTGGCGCAGGAACAACTGAACGATAGCTTCGCGGCCTGTTGGGACGATGCTGCACAGCGTGAGCAGGCCGAAAGGCTGATGCGCCGCATGCAGTTCCTCGACAAGCTCTCCTACGAAGTGCGCCAGCTCGAAGAGCGCCTCGACGATTAACCCCGCGCCGCCTTTTGGGCGGCGCGCCAGTGATATCAGAAAAGCAATGGCTCTACTGCAGATCGCCGAACCCGGCCAAAGTCCAAAACCACACCAGCGCCGTCTGGCCGTCGGGATTGATCTCGGCACCACCAACTCGCTGGTTGCTGCCCTGCGCAGTGGCATCAGTGAGCCGCTCCCGGATCAGGATGGCCAGGTCATCCTGCCGTCGGCCGTGCGTTATCACGCCGATCGCGTCGAGGTCGGCCAGTCCGCCAAGGACGCTGCCGCCACCGATCCTTTGAACACCATCATTTCGGTCAAGCGCCTCATGGGGCGTGGTATTTCCGATGTGAAGCACCTGGGCGAGCAGTTGCCTTACCGCTTCATCGGCGGCGAGTCGCACATGCCGTTCATCGAGACCGTTCAGGGTGCGAAAAGCCCGGTTGAAGTGTCCGCCGACATCCTCAAGGTGCTGCGCCAGCGCGCAGAAGCCACCCTGGGTGGCGAGTTGGTCGGTGCGGTGATTACTGTTCCTGCCTACTTTGACGATGCTCAGCGCCAGGCCACCAAGGACGCCGCCAAGCTGGCGGGTCTGACCGTGCTGCGTCTGCTCAACGAGCCCACCGCTGCGGCGGTGGCCTATGGTCTGGACCAGAACGCCGAAGGCATCGTGGCCATCTATGACCTGGGCGGCGGCACTTTCGATATTTCGATTCTGCGCCTGACTGGCGGTGTGTTCGAAGTCATGGCCACCGGCGGCGACAGCGCCCTGGGCGGTGACGACTTCGACTACGCCATTGCCAGCTGGATCATTGCCGAGGCGGGTCTGTCGGACGACCTGGATCCTTCAGCCCAGCGCAGCCTGATGCAGACCGCTTGCGCCGCAAAAGAAGCGCTGACCGATGCCGATTCGGTGGACGTCGCTTATGGCTCGTGGACTGGCGTGCTGAGCCGCAGCGGTTTCGACGCGCTGATCGAACCGATGATCGCCCGCAGCCTCAAGGCCTGCCGTCGCGCCGTGCGTGACAGCGGCATCGAGCTGGACGAAGTCGAAGCGGTGGTCATGGTTGGTGGATCGACCCGCGTGCCTCGGGTACGTGACGCCGTTGCCGAGCTGTTCGGTCGCCAGCCGCTGACTGAAATCGATCCGGATCAAGTGGTTGCCATTGGTGCAGCGATCCAGGCCGATACGCTGGCAGGCAACAAGCGCGATGGTGGCGAGTTGCTGCTGCTGGATGTGATTCCGCTGTCCCTGGGTCTTGAGACCATGGGCGGCCTGATGGAAAAGGTCATTCCGCGCAACACCACAATTCCCGTGGCCCGTGCCCAGGAATTCACCACTTACAAGGACGGCCAGTCGGCCATGATGATTCACGTGCTGCAAGGCGAGCGTGAACTGATCAGTGACTGTCGTTCGCTGGCCCGCTTTGATCTGCGCGGCATTCCGGCCATGGTGGCCGGCGCTGCGAAGATTCGTGTCACCTTCCAGGTCGATGCCGATGGATTGCTGAGTGTTTCCGCTCGCGAGCTGGCTTCGGGCGTGGAGTCGAGCATTCAGGTCAAGCCGTCTTACGGCCTGACCGACGGCGAAATCGCCCGCATGCTCAAGGATTCGTTCCAGTATGCCGGTGATGACAAGGTAGCCCGCGTGCTGCGTGAGCAGCAGGTCGATGCCCAGCGGCTGATCGAAGCCGTCGAAGGCGCGCTGCAGGCCGACGGCGAGCGTTTGCTCGACGCCGAAGAGCGCATGGTCATCGACATGCAGGTCGAAGAACTCCGTGAATTGATGAAGGGCACCGACGGTGCGGCCATCGAGCAGCAGACCAAGCGTCTGTCGCAGGTGACCGATGCGTTCGCGGCCCGCCGCCTGGACTCGACGGTGAAAGCCGCGCTGGCCGGGCGCAACCTGAATGAGATTGAGGAATAACGATGCCGCAGGTGATTTTTCTGCCCCACAAGGAATTCTGCCCGGACGGGCTGGTGGTCGAGGCTGAGCCGGGCACGTCGATCCTGGAGCTCGCCCACGAGCACCATATCGAGATGGAAAGTGCCTGCGGCGGCGTCTGTGCCTGCACCACTTGCCACTGCATCATCCGCGAGGGCTTCAACTCGCTGGAAGAAGCCGACGAGCTGGAAGAAGACTACCTTGATCGTGCCTGGGGCCTTGAGGCGACTTCGCGCCTGGCGTGCCAGGCCAAGGTCGGGACCGAAGACCTGACCGTCGAAATTCCGAAATATTCGCTTAACCATGCAGCCGAAGCGCCGCACTGACCGAGGGATTGTCATGAGCTACGGTTGGAATGACGTACAACGCATCGCCGAAGAGCTGGCCGAAGCCCATCCGGGCGTCGATCCGTACTCGGTAGGGTTCGTCAAACTGCAACAGATGATTCAGCAACTGCCGGATTTCGATGACACTTCTGGCCGGGTCGGCGAGAAGGTCCTGGAGGCGGTTCAGACCCTTTGGGTCGACGAAATAGACTGATCGTCTCTGCAGGTTAGGCAATACATGAGAACCCGCGTATAATTCGCGGGTTTAATTTTTCGCAAAACTCACTGTTTCTGGAGTTACACCATGGCTGTTCAACGTACTTTCTCGATCATCAAGCCTGATGCCGTTGCCAAAAACGTAATCGGCGAGATCACCACCCGCTTCGAAAAAGCCGGTCTGCGCGTCGTGGCTTCGAAACTGAAGCAACTGTCCAAAGCCGAAGCAGAAGGTTTCTACGCTGAGCACAGCGCTCGCGGTTTCTTCGGTGACCTGGTTGCCTTCATGACTTCCGGTCCAGTTGTCGTTCAGGTTCTGGAAGGCGAAAACGCCATCCTGGCAAACCGTGAGCTGATGGGCGCTACCAACCCTAAAGAAGCTGCTGCCGGCACCATCCGTGCTGACTTCGCCGAGTCCATCGACGCCAACGCCGTTCACGGTTCGGACTCCGAAGCTGCTGCTGCTCGCGAAATCGCTTACTTCTTCGCTGCTACCGAGGTAACCACTCGCTAAGCTGCCGCTGCGAGTGAGGGTGAATCCATGACTGATACAACTGGCAAGATCAACCTGTTGGGCCTGACCCAGCCGGAAATGGAAAAATTCTTCGAGTCCATCGGGGAGAAACGCTTCCGTGCCGGTCAGGTCATGAAGTGGATTCACCACTATGGCGTCGATAACTTCGAAGCCATGACGAACGTCGGCAAGGCGCTGCGCGAAAAGCTCGAGCGTCGTGCCGAAATTCGTGGTCCTGAAGTCGTCAGCGAGGACATCTCCACCGACGGTACCCGTAAATGGGTCGTTCGCGTGGCGTCCGGCAGCTGCGTCGAGACCGTCTACATTCCGCAGGGCAAGCGCGGCACTTTGTGCGTGTCTTCCCAGGCGGGCTGCGCCCTGGATTGCAGTTTCTGCTCCACCGGCAAGCAAGGCTTCAACAGCAACCTCACCGCCGCCGAAGTCATCGGCCAGGTGTGGATTGCCAACAAATCTTTCGGCAGTGTCCCGGCGACCGTCGACCGTGCCATCACCAACGTGGTGATGATGGGCATGGGCGAGCCATTGCTGAACTTCGACAATGTCATTTCGGCCATGCGTCTGATGATGGACGACTTTGGCTATGGCATTTCCAAACGTCGGGTGACCCTGTCTACCTCCGGCGTGGTGCCGATGATCGACGTGCTGGCCCAGCACATCGACGTCTCCCTGGCCCTGTCGCTGCACGCGCCAAACGACGCGCTGCGCAACCAGTTGGTGCCGATCAACAAGAAATACCCGCTCAAGATGCTGCTCGAGTCCTGCCGCAACTACATGTCGGCGCTGGGCGAGAAGCGCGTCCTGACCATCGAGTACACCTTGCTCAAGGATATCAACGACAAACCTGAGCACGCGGTCGAGATGATCGAGCTGCTCAAGGACACTCCCTGCAAGATCAACCTGATTCCGTTCAACCCGTTCCCGCATTCCGGTTACGAGCGCCCGAGCAACAACGCGATCCGTCGTTTCCAGGATCTGCTGCACCAGGCTGGATTCAACGTCACCGTGCGCACCACCCGCGGTGAAGACATCGATGCTGCCTGCGGCCAGTTGGTCGGGCAGGTAATGGACCGCACTCGTCGCAGCGAACGCTACATCGCTGTGCGCGAACTCAGCGCCGAGCCCGACGGGGCCCAGGCCGCTGCCGCTCGCAACTGACTGCGAACTTGACCGAGAGGATCTCTATGTCCCTGCGCGCTGCGCTGCTGCTGTGTCTTGTCACGTTGATGGCCGGTTGTGTGTCCACCGGCAATGTCGATCCGCTGAGTACCAGCAAGGGACGTGATGAGGCTCGTCAGGCGTATGTGCAACTGGGGCTGGGATATCTTCAGCAAGGTCAGACGGAACGGGCCAAGGCGCCGCTGAAGAAGGCGCTGGAACTCAACAGTTCCGATGCCGACGCCAACGCCGCCCTGGCCCTGGTGTTCCAGACCGAGCTCGAGCCGCAACTGGCCGATGAGTATTACGCCAAGGCGCTGTCCTCGCGGCCCGGAGATGCCCGCATCCTCAACAACTACGGCGGTTTCCTCTACGAGCAGAAGCGCTACAAGGAAGCCTACGCGCGCTTTGAGCAGGCCGCCGATGATAATCTCTACGCTGAGCGTGCCAGGGTGTTCGAAAACCTGGGCATGACGGCGCTCAAGCTCGATGACCGCGCCCAGGCGCTGGAGCACTTCAACAAAGCCTTGAGGCTCGATCGTCAACAACCACGCGCTTTGCTGGAAATGGCTGAGTTGTCTTACGAAGACAGGCATTATGTGCCGGCGCGTGACTATTACGACCGTTTCAGCCAGCTTAGCGAGCAGAATGCCCGCAGTCTGTTGCTCGGCACCCGGTTGGCGAAGATTTATGACGATCGCAACAAGGCGGCCAGTTATGGCCTGCTACTCAAAAGACTCTATCCCGGTACCCCGGAATATCAGCAATACCTGTCGGAGCAATGATGAAAGCGGCGCATCCCGAAGTTGTAGCAGCCACTCGCACGAACCCTGGTGAAACCCTGCGCCAGGCTCGCGAGAGCAGAAACTGGTCGCTGCCAGATGTGGCTTTGAGGCTGAACCTCACCTCGACTTCCCTGGGTTATGTGGAAGCGGGCGATTTTGACAAGCTCCCCGGCCATACCTTTGCCCGGGGCTACATCCGTGCCTACGCGAAATTGCTGGGCTTGGACCAGGCAGCCCTGGTCAACGATTTCGACCAGTACACCGGCACCGACGGCAAGGGCAGCAACGTCCATGCCCTGGGGCGCATCGAAGAACCCGTGCGCCTGTCCCACAACATCCTGCGCATCGTCAGCCTGTTGCTGCTGGTTGCCCTGATCGGCGGCGGCTTCGTCTGGTGGCAGGATCAGGCGACCCTGCGCGGCAAGGAACCGACCAGCCTGGGCATGGAACACGTCGAAGTCGAAAGCGCCGACGGCACCACCCAGATTCACCCACTGGACGAGCCGGAGGACCAGGCTGCGACCCAGGCCCAGAACAGCACCACGGCGCCGCTGCCGCTCAACAATGCCGAGCCGGCCGCGCCGGCCACCACGACGCCTGTTGCGCCAACCGCGCCTGCGCCGTCCACCACTGCGCCTGCCACGGCCACCGCCACAGCGCCTGCCCACGGCACCGTTGCCAACCCGGCCGCACCGGTTGCGCCTGCGCACACTGCACCTGCACCTGCACCAACCACCGCGGCGATCGCAACTGCTCCAGCCCCGGCCACTGCGCCTGCAGCGACTGAAACTGCGCCGACCCCGGCAGGTTTTGGCCAGGTCCAGATCCAGTTCAGCGCCGATTGCTGGTTCCAGGTCACCGACGCCAATGGCAAGGTCCTGACCAGTGGCCTCAAACGCAGCGGCGACAGCATCAACGTCAGTGGCAAGCCGCCGCTGGCCGTGCGCCTGGGCGTCGCCCGTGCCGCGCAAGTGAGCTACAACGGACAGCCTGTGGACGTCGCACCATTTACCTCGGGCCAGACCGCCCGTATGAAACTGGGGCAATAAGTCATGCACGGTGAATCCCCGATCAAGCGTCGCGAATCTCGTAAAATCTGGGTCGGCTCGGTGCCGGTCGGTGGCGATGCCCCAATCGCAGTACAGAGCATGACCAACAGCGACACCAACGATGTGGCCGCCACGGTCGCCCAGATCAACCGTCTGGAAGCGGCGGGCGTGGACATCGTTCGCGTTTCCGTTCCGGACATGGACGCCGCCGAGGCGTTCGGCCGCATCAAGCAACTGGTCAAGGTGCCGCTGGTTGCGGACATCCACTTCGACTACAAGATCGCCCTGCGCGTGGCTGAGCTGGGTGTCGATTGCCTGCGCATCAACCCGGGCAACATCGGCCGCGAAGACCGCGTGCGCGCTGTGGTCGATGCTGCGCGTGATCGCGGCATCCCGATCCGGATCGGCGTCAACGCAGGCTCCCTGGAAAAGGACCTGCAAAAGAAATACGGCGAGCCGACTCCCGCAGCGCTGGTCGAGTCCGCCCTGCGCCACGTCGAACATCTGGAGCGCCTGAATTTCCAGGACTTCAAGGTCAGCGTGAAAGCCTCCGACGTGTTCATGGCCGTTGAAGCCTACCGCCTGCTGGCCAAGGAAATCGTCCAGCCGCTGCACCTGGGCATCACCGAAGCCGGTGGTTTGCGTTCAGGCACAGTGAAATCGGCCGTCGGCCTAGGTATGCTGCTGGCCGAAGGAATCGGCGATACCATCCGTATCTCGCTGGCCGCCGATCCTGTGGAAGAAGTGAAAGTCGGCTACGACATCCTCAAGTCGCTGCACCTGCGTTCCCGTGGCATCAACTTCATCGCCTGCCCGAGCTGCTCGCGGCAGAACTTCGATGTGGTCAAGACCATGAACGAGCTGGAAGGGCGCCTTGAAGACCTGCTGGTGCCGCTGGACGTGGCGGTGATCGGTTGTGTGGTCAACGGTCCAGGCGAAGCCAAGGAGGCCCATGTCGGCCTCACCGGCGGTACGCCGAACCTGATCTACATCGATGGCAAGCCGTCGCAAAAGCTGACCAATGACAACCTTGTGGACGAGCTTGAACGCCTGATCCGCGAGAAAGCGGCCGAAAAGGTCCAGGCCGACGCAGCGCTGATCGTTCGCGGCTAACCCGTTTTCAAGGAATTTTTGTGAGTAAGTCTCTGCAAGCCATTCGTGGCATGAACGACATCCTGCCGGACCAGACGCCACTGTGGCGCTATTTCGAGGGCACCGTGGCCGGTCTGCTGGATAACTACGGTTATCGCCAGATCCGCATGCCGATCGTCGAGTTCACCGACCTGTTCAAGCGCTCCATCGGCGAAGTCACCGACATCGTCGAAAAAGAGATGTACACCTTCGCCGACCGCAACGGCGACTCGCTGACCCTGCGCCCCGAAGGCACGGCGGCCTGCGTGCGCGCGGTGCTGGAACACGGCATCACCGGCGGTGGCCAGGTGCAGAAACTGTGGTACATCGGCCCGATGTTCCGCCACGAGCGCCCGCAGAAAGGCCGCTATCGCCAGTTCCACCAGATCGGTTGCGAAGTGTTCAACCTGGACGGCCCGGACATCGACGCCGAGCTGATCGTGCTGACCTGGCGCCTGTGGGGCCTGCTGGGCATCCGCAACGCCGTCAAGCTCGAACTCAACAGCCTGGGCACCAGCGAGGCCCGTGGGCGCTATCGCGAAGCGCTGGTCGAGTACCTCTCGGCCCGCCATGACCAACTGGACGAAGACAGCCAGCGCCGCCTGAAGACCAACCCGCTGCGCGTGCTCGACACCAAGCATCCTGAGACCCAGGCCGTGCTGGTCGATGCACCCAGGCTTGCGGACTACCTGGACGAAGAATCGCGGGTTCACTTCGAAGGCCTCAAGGCGCGTCTGGACGCTGCCGGCATTCCTTACGTGATCAACCCGAAACTGGTTCGCGGCCTGGATTACTACAGCAAGACCGTTTTCGAATGGGTCACCGACCAGCTCGGCGCCCAGGGCACCGTTTGCGCGGGCGGCCGTTACGACGGTCTGGTAGAGCAGATGGGCGGCAAGCCCACCACCGGCGTCGGTTTTGCCATGGGCATCGAACGTCTGGTGCTGCTGCTGGAAACCCTGGAGCAGGTCCCGGAAGAAATCTCGCGCACCATCGACGTTTACGTCTGCGCCTTCGGCGAAGCCGCCGAACTGGCCGCACTGGCGCTCTCCGAGCGCCTGCGTGACCAGGCGCCGAACCTGCGCCTGCAGGTCAATGCCGGCGCCGGCAGCTTCAAGAGCCAGTTCAAGAAAGCCGACAAGAGCGGTGCGCTGTACGCGCTGATCCTGGGCGATGAAGAGCTGGCGCGCAAGGAAGTGGGCGTCAAGCCTCTGCGTGGTCAGGGCGAACAACAAAACATTGCCTGGGATGCTCTGTCCGAGCACCTGGCCACCTGCATTGCGCAGGGTTGAAGCCAGGCCAGGCCTGATAACAAGCAGAATTAGCGAATAGGAGTGTTGGGGTGTCGAATACTGATGATGAGCAGTTGGCCGCGGTCAAGGACTGGTGGCAGCGTAACGGCAAGCCCCTGGTCACTGGTGGCCTGTTGGCAGTGATCGTTGTGCTGGGCTGGCAAGCCTGGCATCGCTATCAGAACAACCAGGCGCAAGGCGCTTCGGCCCTGTATCAGCAATTGCTGGAAACAGCCCTGACGCCAAGCGGCCAGGCCGATGCTGGCCAGGTGGCCCAGATCGCCGGCAAGCTGAAAAGCGATTTCGGCGGCACTGCCTACGCCCAGTACGGCAGTCTGTTCGTGGCCAAGGTGGCTGTCGACACCGGCAAGCTGGACGACGCGGCGAGCGAATTGAAGGCCGTCAGCGACAAACCGGCCAACCCGACGCTGGGCGAGATCGCCCGTCAGCGTCTGGCCCGTGTACTGGCGGCGCAGAACAAGGCTGACGAAGCCCTGAAACTGCTCGACGGCGACGCTGACAAGGCGTTCGCCGCCAGCCGTGAAGAACTGCGTGGCGACCTGCTGGTTCAGTTGGGTCGTACCGACGATGCCTACGCTGCATACAAGAAGGCCAAGGCTTCGCTGTCCGAGCAATCGGCAGTGGGCGGCCTGCAAATGAAGCTCGACGATCTGGCGAAAGGGGATGCGTGACGTGATTCGTTGGAAACATGCGGCAGTGCTGGCTCTGGTCGTTCTGGCCGCGGGTTGCAGCAGCAACAGCAAAAAGGAATTGCCTCCTGCGGATCTGGTCGACTTCAAACCCGAAGTGACCCTGCAGAAACTGTGGAGCCGCTCGGTCGGTGACGGCCAAGGCGACATCTACAACATGCTGGTTCCGGCCATCGACGGCGAGCACATCTACGCAGCCGACGCCAATGGTCTGGTCATGGCCATCGACCGCAGCAACGGCGACGTGCTGTGGAAGAAAGAAATCGAACAGCCTGTTTCCGGCGCCGTGGGCGTAGGTTCCGGCATGGTCATGCTCGGCACCCTGCGTGGCGAAGTGATCGTGCTGGACCAGTCCACCGGCGAGCAGAAGTGGAAGGCCAAGGCCACCAGCGAAGTGCTGTCGGCTCCTGCCACCAACGGTGACGTGGTCGTCGCTCAGACCCAGGACGACAAGGTCATCGGCTACGATGCCGCGACCGGCAATCAGCGCTGGATCTACGAAAGCAGCCCTGCGGTGCTGACCCTGCGCGGCACCGGCGCACCGATCGTCACCGGCCAGCTGGCCGTTGCCGGTCTTTCCACCGGCAAGGTCGTGGCGCTGGACACCAGCAACGGCGTGCCTGTGTGGGAGCAGCGCGTAGCGATTCCACAAGGTCGCTCGGAGCTGGATCGTGTGGTGGATATCGACGGTGGTCTGCTGTTGTCCGGCAGCACGCTGTATGTCGCCACCTACCAGGGTCGCGTTGCGGGCCTGGAGCTGCAGAGCGGCCGCGTGCTGTGGCAGCGTGATGCATCGAGCTACTCGGGTGTCGCCCAGGGCTTCGGCAGCGTCTACGTTTCCCTGGCCAGCGGCACTGTGGAAGGCGTCGACGAGCGTTCGTCCACTGCACTGTGGAGCAACGACTCGCTGGCCCGTCGTCAACTGGGCTCGCCGGAAGTGTTCTCCAGCTACGTGGCGGTCGGCGACATGGAAGGCTATCTGCACCTGCTCAGCCAGGTCGACGGTCACTTCGTCGCCCGTGAAAAGATCGACAGCGACGGCCTGCGTGCCCGCCCTCTGGTGTCGGGCAACACCATTTACGTCTTTGGCAACAGCGGCAAGCTGGAAGCCCTGACGATCAAGTGATGGCTGTCTATGCTTGGGGAGGCCGGTGACCGGCGTTCCCCTCGCGGCCCCGCCTGACGGGGCTTGCGGCACTTCGGGTGCCGCCCCGAACTCCGGCCGCTGCCTTGCAGCGGCTTTTGTATTTTCTGAAATAACGAAGTGGAGAGCCGCATGGTTCCCGTAATCGCCCTGGTGGGTCGACCGAACGTCGGCAAGTCCACCTTGTTCAACCGCCTGACCAGGAGTCGCGACGCCATCGTCGGTGACTTGTCCGGTCTGACCCGCGATCGCCAGTACGGTGAGGCCAAGTGGCAAGGGCGTTCCTACATTGTGATCGACACCGGCGGTATCTCCGGTGACGAGCATGGCATGGACGAAAAGATGGCCGAGCAGTCGCTGCTGGCCATCGAAGAAGCCGATGTCGTGCTGTTCCTGGTGGACGCCAAGGCCGGCTTCACCGCTGCCGACCAGATGATTGGCGAGCACCTGCGCAAGCGCAACAAGACCTCGTTCGTGGTCGCCAACAAGGTCGACAACATCGACCCTGACATGGCCCGCGCCGAGTTCGCCCCGCTGGGCATGGGCGACGCGATCCCGATCGCCGGTGCTCACGGTCGCGGCATCACGCAGATGCTGGAAGTCGCGCTGAGCCGTTTCCCCAAGGACGCCGACGAAGTCGAAGAAGGCGAAGAAGAGGAAGTCGCCGAGGGCGAGGAAGCCAAGCGCATTCCGGGCCCGGGCGAGAAAGACGGCATCAAGATCGCCATCATCGGTCGTCCGAACGTGGGCAAATCCACGCTGGTCAACCGCATGCTGGGTGAAGATCGGGTCATCGTCTATGACCAGCCCGGCACCACCCGCGACAGCATCTACATCCCGTTCGAGCGCAACGACGAGAAGTACACGCTGATCGACACCGCCGGTGTGCGCAAGCGCGGCAAGATCCACGAGGAAGTCGAGAAGTTCTCGGTGGTCAAGACGCTGCAGGCGATCAAGGACGCCAACGTGGTGATCTTCGTCATGGACGCCCGCGAAGGCGTGGTCGACCATGACCTGAACCTGCTGGGCTTCGCGCTGGAGGCCGGTCGTGCGCTGGTCATCGCGCTGAACAAGTGGGACGGCATGGAGCCGAGCGAACGTGACTACGTGAAGACCGAACTGCAGCGTCGGCTGTTCTTCGTCGACTTCGCCGACATTCACTTCATTTCCGCGCTGCACGGCACCGGCGTCGGCAACCTGTACCAGTCGGTGCAGGCTTCGTTCAAGTCGGCGGTCACCCGCTGGCCGACCAGCCGCCTGACCCAGATTCTCGAAGACGCCGTCAGCGAGCACCAGCCGCCGATGGTCAATGGCCGCCGGATCAAGCTGCGCTACGCTCACCTGGGTGGTGCGAACCCGCCGCTGATCGTGATCCACGGCAACCAGGTCGAGAAAGTGCCCAAGTCGTACATTCGTTACCTTGAGAACACCTATCGCCGCGTGCTCAAACTGGTCGGTACGCCGATCCGCATCGAGTTCAAGGGTGGCGAAAACCCGTACGAAGGCAACAAGAACACGCTGACCGACCGCCAGGTCAACAAGAAGCGTCGCTTGATGTCGCACCACAAGAAGGCCGAGAAGAAGCGCAAGGACAAGCGCTGATTCTGTAACGGACTTTCTTCGAAAAGGCGCCAATGGCGCCTTTTTTTGTGCTTGTCATTCGGGCTATCCTGCGGGTTCCCCTGCCGTTCTTGAGTGGGGTGTGGAGCAGGAAAACCCTATGATCACCAGCAAATTACCGAATGTTGGCACCACCATCTTCACCGTGATGTCCCAGCTTGCAGCCGAGACCGGGGCGATCAATCTTTCCCAGGGTTTTCCCGATTTCGACGGGCCCGACGCACTGCGTGAGGCCCTGTGCCGCCACACGATGGAAGGCCACAACCAGTACGCGCCCATGGCCGGCCTGCCTGCGTTGCGCGAGCAGGTGGCCGCCAAGATCGCCCGTTCCTACGGCCGCCAGGTCAATCTCGACAGCGAGATCACCATTACCCCCGGTGCGACCCACGCCATTTTCTGCGCCATCCAGACCGTGGTGCGGCCAGGTGATGAAGTCATCGTCTTCGATCCGAGCTACGACAGCTACGAGCCTTCGGTGGAACTGGCCGGTGGCCGTTGCGTGCACGTCCAGCTAACCGACGGCGACTTCTCCATCGACTGGGAAAAGCTCGGCGCCGCCTTAAGCCCGCGCACCCGCATGATTATCATCAACAGTCCGCACAACCCCAGCGGCGCGCTGATCACCCGCAGCGAGCTGGACAAGCTGGCCGCGCTGATTCGCGATCGGGATATCTATCTGGTCAGCGACGAGGTGTACGAGCATCTGGTGTTCGATGGCGTGAAACACGCCAGTGTGCTGGCCCATGATGAGCTGTATCAGCGTGCGTTCGTGGTCAGTTCCTTCGGCAAGACCTACCACGTCACTGGCTGGAAAACTGGCTACCTGGTAGCGCCGCCCGCGCTGACTGCCGAGATGCGCAAGATTCACCAGTTCGTCGGCTTCTGTGGCGTGACGCCCTTGCAGTGGGCGCTGGCGGATTTCATGGCGGCATGCCCCGAGCATGTCGAGGAGCTGCCTGCGTTCTATCAGGCCAAGCGCGATTTCTTCTGCGACCGCCTTGAGGCTTCGCGTTTCAGCTTCACCCGTGCCAGCGGCACCTACTTCCAGCTGGTGGACTATTCGAAGATCCGCCCGGACCTCAACGACGTCGAGATGTCACTGTGGATGACCCGCGAGCACGGCGTGGCCAGCATCCCGATTTCAGTGTTCTACCAGAATCCGCCCGAAGGCCAGCGTCTGATTCGCCTGTGCTTTCCCAAGCGTGAGGAGACGTTGCTCAAGGCAGCGGAAAAACTATGCGCGATCTGAGTCAATTGCCCAACCTGAACATCGCCCTGGTGCAGACCACGCTGGTCTGGCACGACTGCAAGGCCAACCACGCGCACTTCGAGGAGTTGCTCGACCAGGCCCAGGGTGCTGATCTGGTGATTCTGCCGGAGATGTTCACCACCGGCTTCTCCATGGATTCCGAAACCCTGGCCGAGCCTGAGCACGGTGTCACTGCCAAATGGCTGCTCAACCAGGCCAAGCGTATCAATGCCGTGGTCACCGGCAGCGTGATCATTCGCGCCGCCGACGGCAGTCATCGCAATCGCCTGCTGTGGGCGCGGCCGGACGGCGAGTTGCTGCATTACGACAAGCGCCACCTGTTCCGCATGGCTGGCGAGCATGAGCATTACAGCCCGGGTGACAGGCAGGTGCAGTTCGAACTCAAGGGCTGGCGTATTCGTCCGCTGATCTGCTACGACCTGCGCTTCCCGGTCTGGAGCCGTGGTTCGCAAGACACCGACCTGCTGCTGTACACCGCCAACTGGCCGGGAGCCCGTCGCCAGCACTGGAACCGTCTGTTGCCTGCCCGGGCCATCGAGAACCTGTGCTACGTCGCGGCAGTCAACCGCATCGGCACCGATGGCAAGGGCTTTGCCTACACCGGCGACAGCCAGGTCCTGGACTTTCAGGGCGAGAGCCTCTTGAACATTGGCGAGGCTGACGGCGTGTTCCATGTCAGCCTGTCTGCCGAGAGCCTGGCGGCTTACCGGCAGCGGTTCCCGGCATATCTCGACGCTGATACATTCGAGATACACTAAGTGCATGGAGTTTGCGGGGTGTGCGGTCGATAGCGGTTGTACCAAAACAGGAGATCGGTATGACCACCATCAGTACATCCTCATTGAGTGCCTACACCAGCAGTTTCACCGTAGCGGTCAAGAAAGACACCACGACCGACGCCACTGACACCGACAGCTCGACCGCCGCTGCCGCCTCGACCACTTCCGCCTCGGCGTCGGGTGCGGCGGGTGGGGCAGCCGGTGCCGGCGGCGCTGGCTCAAGCTCTGATTCCTCCAGCGAAAGCGAGCAGGCCATCGAGAAGCTCGAGCAGCAGATCAAGGAAACCGAGAAGCGCCTGCAAGAGCAGGAGCAGCAACTGGCTGCGGCTCAGGCGAGCAAGGGTTCCGATGAAGAGAAAGCCCAGCGGGTAATGGCCATTCAAGGGCAGATTTCCACGACTACCGCCAGCCTGGCGACCCAGGAAGCGGCGCTGGTTCAATTGCAGAAATCCGGCAGCATCAACACCACCGCCTGACAAACGCTTGAAGAAGCACTCCATGGCCAACGCCGTGGGGTGTTTTCGTGCGCGTCCGATTAGTGGACTTCAGTTCTCTGTAAGCCGGCCGATACAAAGTGCACTGAAAAAGGAGTTCATCATGACAACGATCAATGTCGGTGGCCTGAGCGCTTATCCCAGCGTTTTCACGGCTGGCTTCAAGAATGACGAGTCCACGAAAGACGACTCGGTGAAGGTGGCGGCTGACCTGAGCACAGCCGTTGCGCCGAGCAAGCCTTCGACCGTGGGCACCACCACGCGCGAGCAGATGATCAAGCAGATTCAGGAACAGATCAAAGAAGTGCAGAAACGGCTCCAGGAACAGCAGAAACAACTGGCGGCGATTCAGCACAGCAAACTGGCGGAGCAGGACAAGGCCGCGCAGGTGTCGGCCATTTCGCAGCAGATTGCCAACACCACGTCACAATTGATGGCGTTGCAGGCGTCGTTGCTGGAGCTGATGAAAGGCTCCGTCAACACCACCGCCTGACCGATCCGCATCCACAAAAAAAGGCCCTGAAGCGTTTGCGTCAGGGCCTTTTTTATCGCCTCAAGATCGCTCCCGCGGGCAAGCCCGGCTGCTACGGGATCGTGGGTGTTCACAGATGTATCGAACGCCTCAAAACCCGTAGCAGCACGGCTTGCCGGCGGGGGCGTCCTTGAGAACGCCCCCGGCCATCAGGCGGCCTTGGCGGCCACTTCTGCCTGGATCAAACCACGGTTCAGCGCACTGAACAGCGCCTTGAAGCTCGCGGTGGTGATGTTTTCATCGATGCCCACGCCGTGTACCGCACGGTCGCCGTTCACGCGCAACTCGATGTAGGCAGCGGCCTTGGCGGTGGTGCCCGCGCCGATGGCGTGCTCGTTGTAGTCCATGATCTCCACCGGAACCGGCAGGCCGGCGACCAGTGCTTCCAGCGCGCCGTTGCCCTTGCCGCGCCAGTGCAGGTTGCTCTCGCCGTCACCTTTGCCAGTGACCTCGACTTCCACCGCACTGTGACCGTTTTCTTCCTGCAGACGATGGCTGACCAGCGCGTACGGCTTGTTGGCTTGCAGGTACTCGTTCTTGAACAGCGAGTAGATCTGCTGCGCAGTCATTTCCAGGCCCAGACGGTCGGTTTCGCCCTGGACCACCTGGCTGAATTCGATCTGCATGCGACGAGGCAGGGAGATGCCGTATTCCTGTTCCAGCAAGTAGGTGATACCACCCTTGCCAGACTGGCTGTTCACACGAATCACCGCTTCGTAGCTGCGGCCGATGTCTGCCGGGTCGATCGGCAGGTACGGCACTTCCCACAGCGCATCTTCTTTCTGCTGGGTGAAGCCCTTGCGAATGGCGTCCTGGTGCGAGCCGGAAAACGCGGTGTGAACCAGGTCACCGACGTACGGATGACGTGGATGAACTGGAATCTGGTTGCACTCCTCGACGACCTTGCGCACGCCGTCGATGTCGGAAAAGTCCAGTTGCGGGTTCAGACCCTGGGTGTACATGTTGAGGGCAACAGTCACCAGGTCGACGTTACCGGTGCGCTCGCCGTTGCCGAACAGGCAGCCTTCGACGCGATCGGCACCGGCCATCAGGCCCAGCTCGGTCGCGGCAACGCCGGTGCCACGGTCGTTGTGGGTGTGCAGGCTGATGATGACGCTGTCACGACGGTTGATGTTGCGGCAGAACCACTCGATCTGGTCGGCGTAGATGTTGGGCGTCGCCACTTCAACGGTGGCCGGCAGGTTGAGGATCACCTTGTTCTGCGGCGTGGCGTTCCACACTTCGATCACGGCGTCACACACTTCCTTGGCGAAATCGAGTTCGGTGGCGCTGAAGGTTTCAGGCGAGTACTCGAACTGCCACTGGGTTTCCGGCTGCTGGGCGGCGTATTTGACGAACAGCTTGGCCGCGTTGACCGCGATGGCCTTGATGCCGTCCTTGTCCTGGTTGAACACGATGCGACGGAAAGAAGGGGAGGTGGCGTTGTACAGGTGAACGATGGCCTTCTTGGCGCCACGCAAGGATTCGAAGGTACGGGCAATCAGGTCTTCACGGCCCTGGGTCAGCACCTGGATGGTGGTGTCGTCCGGGATGTGGCCATCTTCGATCAGGGTACGCACGAAGTCGAAGTCGGTCTGCGAGGCCGCAGGGAACGAGGCTTCGATTTCCTTCACGCCCACTTGCACCAGGGTTTTCCAGAAGCGCAGTTTCTTGACCGAGTCCATTGGCTCGATCAGCGATTGGTTACCGTCGCGCAGGTCAGAGCTGCACCAGATCGGCACTTCGGTGATGGTCTTGGAAGGCCAGGTGCGATCAGGCAGGTCGATGACAGGAAACGGACGGTACTTCTTCGAGGGATCTTTGAGCATGGTCATGTGAATAATCCTTTTTGTACTCAGGGCCGAGAGAAGGCGGCCAACCGGTTGTTACGAATAGAGGGGGCGAGGCACCGCAATTCAACCTGGCAGTCGTGCACTGACGAGACTGAGGCAGCGATGTTGACGCAGCAGGATGAGGGTTTGAGCGGTTTTCATAGGTCCAACCGTAACCAATGGGGTGAAAGCTGGCAAGTAGTTGGAAAAAATTGGGAGGAAATGTCGAGAATGGGTGTTTTAGGTGATCTGCTAGCGAATTTCGGTGTGAGATTGAGATTTTATTGCCGGACATATTTAGTCCGCGCAACTCAATCATGTAGGAGCGCGCTTGCCCGCGACCTCGGTGTGTCAGGTTAATCATCCTGGATGACACACCGCGGTCGCGGGCAAGCGCGCTCCTACAGTTGGGTGTTACGGCTGGAAGGCATTGATAAAGATAGCCGGATCCACCCGTGCATCGTTCAGGCTCACGTTCCAGTGCATGTGCGGCCCTGTCGCACGCCCCGTCGAACCCACACGCCCGACCACACCACCACGAGCCACGGCGTCCCCGACCTTTACGTCGATCTTCGACATATGGCAGAACATGCTGATAAAGCCCTGGCCGTGATCCACGAACACCGTGTTGCCATTGAAGAAGTAATTGCCGATCAGGATCACCTTGCCGGCTGCTGGCGATTTGATCGGCGTGCCCGCCGGCACCGCGAAGTCCAGACCTGCGTGGGGGTTGCGCTCTTCGCCATTGAAGAAACGGCGCACGCCGAACTTGCTCGATAGCGGGCCATCGACCGGTTTGTCCAGCAACAGGTTGCTCGGCGTAATCGGGCTGAAACTGCGATAGGCGCGAACCTGCACGTCCAGTTCCTGCTCGATACGCTTCAGATCATCCGGATTCGGATTGACCTGGCGCTGGTTCTTCAGGGTGATGTGCTGCTCGGGGTATTTCTTGTTGCCCACGCTGAACGGCAGGTTGCGACCGCCGCTGCTGACCTGCTGTGAGGTGCCCGGTTTGACGCTCAGCGGGATGCCGACAATCGCCAGCCAGCGCGAGTCCTGATCCTTGACCACCAGCACCGGTTTGCCTTGGAACGTGGCCTTGGGCGCTTGCGCCGCCGGGCCCAGATCAACCACGGCAACGCCACCCGGCACGGGCTTGTTCAGCAGGCGGGAAATGTAGCTGTCAGCATGGGCCGGAAGCGCCAAGCACATCGCCAGCGCAGCGCCAGCCAGAGAGCGGGAAATAAAAGGCAGCATCGATCAATCCAGAAGAGAAAGGGTGACGGGCGTCAGATGGTTGTCTTCCACGCGCACTTGCAGTTCGCCCTCGGCCAGCTTCGCGGTCAGGCGTTGGCCGGTTTGCGTCTGCTCGGCCGAGCGGATGGCCCTGCCGCGATCATCCAGCAGAATGCTGTAGCCACGGCCAAGGGTCGCCAACGGGCTGACCACGTTCAGCGTCTGCACCTGGCTTTGCAGTTGCAGGCGGCGGGTTTTGATATTTTCCTTGATGGCCCGGGGCAGGCGCTCGGCCAGCACATCCAGGCGCTGGCGCAGGAACGCCAGGGTGCGCCCCGGATGCTGCGCGGCCAGCCGGCTCTCCAGATGGCTCATGCGCACCTGGCGTTTGTGCATTTGCTGCTCGAAGGCGCGACGCATGCGCATGTCCAGGTCGTCCAGGCGCTGTGCCCGCTGGCGCAGACGCTCACCGGGATGGCGAAGGCGGCGGGAGATGCCGTCCAGCCGCAGCTTCTCGCGCATCAGGCGATCCTGCATGCGGCTGACCAGACGCCGTTGCAGGCTGTCGACGCGCCGATGCAGATCGCTGGAGTCCGGGGCCAGCAGTTCGGCGGCGGCCGAGGGCGTGGGGGCGCGCACGTCGGCCACGAAGTCACTGATCGAGACATCGGTTTCATGCCCGACCGCACTGACGATAGGCGTCACGCACGCGTCGATGGCGCGGGCCACGGCCTCTTCGTTGAAACACCACAGATCTTCCAGCGAACCGCCGCCGCGGGCCAGGATCAGCGCATCGAAGCCCCGAGCATCGGCGAGCTTGAGCGCGCGCACGATCTGCGCAATCGCCTCGCGGCCTTGCACAGCGGTGGGGATCAGGGTCAGTTCGACCTGCGGCGCACGGCGGCGGAACACGCTGATGATGTCGCGGATCACCGCGCCCGTGGGCGAGCTGATGATGCCGATGCGCTGCGGATGCAGGGGCAGGGCGACCTTGCGTTCGGCGCTGAACAGCCCTTCGGCGTTGAGCTTGTCCTTCAATGCATCGAAGGCCAGCCGCAGAGCGCCATCGCCAGCGGGTTCCACGGTGTCGAGAATCAGCTGGTAATCGCCGCGCCCTTCGAACAGCGAAACCTTGCCGCGCACCTTGACCGCCAGGCCGTCCTTGAGCGCCTGCCGCACCCGAGCCGCATTGCTGCGAAACAGCGCGCAACGCACCTGGGCACCGCTGTCCTTGAGGGTGAAGTAGACGTGGCCGGAGGCCGGACGCGAAAGGTTGGAAATCTCGCCCTCGACCCAGATGTTCGAAAACACATCTTCCAGCAGCACGCGGGCACGGCCGTTGAGCTGGCTGACAGTGAGGACTTCCCGGTCAAGGCCGAGTCTTGCGAAGGGGTCTTTGATCATGGCAGGCATGATAAAGGCATTGCGGGCTAGCCCACCACCGTTGTCACGCTTTTGCCCGTGTAGGAGCGCGCTTGCCCGCGATTGCGGTGTGTCAGATTCAACGCCGTCAATGTCACACCGCAATCGTCCGCATGCGGCCCAGACCAAGCGCGCTCCTATAGTATCCTCCCCGCACCGCACCCCTTCCAAGGAGGAAACAATGCTCGCCGCGCTCAACGACCTTTCGGTCGCCTTCAACCAATTGGGCCTGACCCCGACCGACTGGCTGTTCATCGAAGCCGGCGTCATCGCCGCTTACCTGGTCTTCGCCATCGCAGGCTTCGGCACGGCGCTGGTCGCAGGCCCGGTGCTGATCCACTTCATGCCGCTGTCGCGGATCATCCCCCTGCTGGTGATGCTGGATTTTCTCGCCGCATTCAGCCACCTGCTGCCGTCGCGGCAATCAGTGGTGCGCTCAGAGCTGTTTCGCATGGTGCCGTGCATGGCGGTCGGCTGCACCCTGGGCGTGCTGTTTCTGCTCAACCTCAAGTCCGACGTCCTTCTATTAATGATGGGCCTGTTCCTGATCGGCTATTCGGTCTACAGCCTGGCCGTGAAAGTGCGTCCGACCCAGTTGTCTGCCGCATGGTCGATTCCCATGGGCACCACGGGCGGGCTATTCGGCGCGCTGTTCGGCAGCGGCGGCTTTCTCTATGCGATCTACCTCAACGGCCGGCTGACCGACAAGGTCCAGGCCCGCGCCACGCAAAACGCGCTCATCAGTTGCAGCACCATCGTGCGTCTGAGTCTGTTCGTGATAACCGGCGTTTACGCGCAGATGTCCCTGCTGGTGCTGGCGGTCTGTTTGTTACCGGCGATGATCGTTGGCTCGTGGGTGGGGCGGCATCTGGTGATGCGCATGTCGCGGGAGATGTTCGTGCGGCTGGTGACCTGGATGGTGCTTATCAGCGGCATCACCCTGATCGGTCGCTACCTGGCCGGTTAAGGTCAATACTTGACGTGACCGGCGCGGGCATTAAGCTGCGCGCCCCGATTCAATGTCAGTGGCAGGCCCGTCATGAACACCCAGAGCATCATCGTCCCGCAAATCTCCAGCTTTCCGGCCCACGAAGCCAAGGCGCGGGCGATCCTGCGCTGGCTGGTGAAGCTGGACGTGGTTGAGGAATCGCTGACCACCTGCGGGCGCAGCTTCAATCGCATGGCCTACGCGATTGCCCCCGGCGCTCGGCGTTTTGTCGAGAATCCCGACGCGCTGCCCTATGGCCAGGCCATAAACGGGCTGGAGATCGTGCTCAAGCGCTGCATCTACACCCCGCAGCAGGGGTTCAAGGAGGAGGCGGGGTGCCCGGAGTGCCGGCGCGAGATCGGCGAAGCGCTGTTCGACAGCCTCGAAGAATGGACCCCTAAGCACACCGACAACTTCATGTGCCCCGAGTGTCGCTTCGAAGACGACATCAACGGCTTTCTGTTTCTCGACCCCTGCGGCTTCTCCAACCTGGGCTTCATCTTCAATAACTGGCTGGATGCAGGCTTCAAACCGGCGTTTCTCGAAGAATTCGCCGAGCGGCTGGATCGCCCGGTGTCGTGGGTCAAAGTCCGTCTGTAGACAGGTTTTGGGTCGATAGCGAGCAACTATCAAGAACATTATCAAATTGCCTGATCTTTACATTGAGCAAGGGCAGGTGTCTGGGTATAATGGCGCGCTTCCATTTTCCCGCTCGGGAGCCCAGCGATGCTGCGTATCAGCCAAGAAGCCCTTACATTCGACGACATTCTCCTTGTGCCCGGTTATTCCGAGGTGCTTCCCAACGAAGTCAGTCTGAAAACCCGATTGACCCGTGGCATCGAACTGAACATCCCCCTCGTTTCCGCCGCTATGGACACCGTCACTGAAGCCCGTCTGGCAATCGCCATGGCTCAGGAAGGCGGCATCGGCATCATCCACAAGAACATGACCGTCGAGCAGCAAGCTGCCGAAGTGCGCAAGGTCAAGAAGTTCGAAGCGGGTGTGGTCAAGGATCCTATCACCATCGAGGCGGATGCAACGGTTCGTGACCTGTTCGAACTGACCCGTCTGCACAACATTTCCGGCGTACCGGTCCTGCATGACGGCGAACTCGTCGGCATCGTGACCTCCCGTGACGTGCGTTTCGAAAACCGCCTGGACGTGCCTGTCCGCGAAGTGATGACGCCCAAAGAGCGTCTGGTCACTGTCCGCGAAGGCGCCGACAAGAACGAAGTCCGCGAGCTGCTGCACAAGCACCGCCTGGAAAAAGTCCTGATCGTCGACGGCAAGTTCGCGCTCAAGGGCATGATGACCGTCAAGGACATCGAAAAAGCCAAGGCCTACCCGCTGGCCAGCAAGGACGATCAAGGTCGTCTGCGCGTCGGCGCTGCTGTCGGCACCGGTAAAGACACCGGCGAGCGCGTCACCGCCCTGGTCGCAGCCGGCGTTGACGTCATCGTCGTCGACACCGCCCATGGCCACTCCAAAGGCGTGATCGACCGCGTTCGCTGGGTCAAGCAGAACTTCCCTGAAGTGCAGGTCATCGGCGGCAACATCGCCACCGGCGCTGCAGCTCGCGCACTGGTCGAAGCCGGCGCTGACGGCGTCAAGGTCGGTATCGGCCCCGGCTCCATCTGCACCACCCGTATCGTTGCCGGTGTCGGCGTGCCGCAGATCAGCGCCGTCGCCAACGTGGCCGCTGCACTGGAAGGCACCGACGTTCCCCTGATCGCCGACGGCGGCATCCGTTTCTCCGGTGACCTGTCCAAGGCCATCGTGGCCGGCGCCTCGTGTGTGATGATGGGTTCGATGTTCGCCGGTACCGAAGAAGCACCGGGCGAGATCGAGCTGTTCCAGGGCCGTTCCTACAAGGCTTACCGCGGCATGGGTTCGCTGGGTGCGATGTCCCAGGCGCAAGGCTCCTCGGACCGTTACTTCCAGGATTCGTCCGCAGGTGCCGAGAAGCTGGTGCCGGAAGGCATCGAAGGTCGTGTCGCCTACAAGGGTTCGCTGTCTGCCATCATCCATCAACTGATGGGCGGCCTGCGTTCTTCCATGGGCTACACCGGCAGCGCCGACATTCAGGAAATGCGCACCAAGCCTGAATTCGTCCGCATCACCGGCGCCGGCATGGCCGAATCCCACGTCCACGACGTACAGATCACCAAGGAAGCGCCGAACTATCGGGTCGGCTAACGCCTCCCAGCGGCAAGTTATCAGCTCCAAGCTGTAAGCCGATCGTAGTGCCAGCGCCTTTACCGGACTGGCACTACGCAGTTGCAGCCCTCCAACACCTTGCAGCTTGAAGCTTGAGGCTTGAAGCTGCTCCAGCAGAGTCTTCTCATGGCCCTCGACATTCACGCCCACCGCATCCTGATCCTGGACTTCGGTTCCCAGTACACCCAACTGATCGCCCGTCGCGTTC
>Ga0207655_1001083_pt1 | contig 26944 bp, 17 predicted proteins | sample KBSM44metaG_FD_184398 | JGI IMG/M metagenome (GOLD analysis project Ga0207655, IMG submission 184398) | Miscanthus rhizosphere microbial communities from Kellogg Biological Station, Michigan, USA - KBS M4-4 metaG (SPAdes) (version 2) | ecosystem: Host-associated > Plants > Roots > Rhizosphere >... | reverse complement strand
CAACGCACTGTTGATCTCGTCGGCATCGTGCAACAGCACGCTGACTCGCTCCTTCGGTCCTTCCGATGGATCCACGTCAGCAGGTACGTCGGTTTTTGGGGCTCTGAGGTGGTTCTCGACTTTGTCGAGCTGCACATCGACACGAACAGGATCGGAGATATCAATGACCTCTCCGGCGAAACTCATGCTGTCTGCGCCCTGTTCCTTGGCAGCCTTGTAGGCTTCGTTGAAACGCGCCAAATCTTCCGCGGATTGCACCAAAGTTGGAATAATCTCTGCGGGCGCCGGCCGAGAATCAAGCGCGAACCAGTCACTCTTCCGATTGTCCAGGTCACCAAACTCCATATGTTGGAGCTTGCCGATGCCAGCGACACGAATTGAGAAGCCAAGATCGAGATTGACCAGGGCGGCATCCAGGAAAGCACTAGGAGTAGCGATGAACTCAGCTACTTTGTCAGCTGGAATACGCTTGCTGCCCAGCACTTCCTTGATTGCCGCCATTTTTTGCGGTTCAAGCAGCACCACGCGATTGTCAATTCGCAGAACGCCGCCATCTGCCCCTATATCCAATTGCGACCAGCGCTTCTCCAATTGGTCCGGCGTAGAGCCATCTCCCAAGCTAGGGCTGAGCATCAGGCTGCCATCGGGCAAACGGGTGGCAATCACACCGATGTTCTCTGGCACCACCACATCAAGCCTGTCGAAATGGCTGAGGTCGACGCGCATGCCGCTGCGGGCCGCGGTCTGCAGCTCAGCCATCATACGCAGATTGGCTGCCTCCCCACGCTGCTGGGGGGGGAGATTCTGGTGACGTTCCCAAGCCATCAAGCCCATCACCTCCGCCGGGGTTAGGCGATAGGACTCTGTTGAAGTGAGAAAAAGCAGCGGTCCCTTACGTTGGAACGGTACCTCGGCGGCATCGGATAAAACTGCCAGATCGACATGAAAACCGCTATTCCCCGTCCTACCACTGATTTTGCTGGTGAAGTTCATGTTGAAGCGTCGAGGCAGCCGGAGAATTTCCGCCTGCTCCTCGTCCATGCCTGCAACGTCTTCGGCAGCGACATGGAATCCATTGGCGAGTGGCTCAGCTAAACCCTGCTCCTGCAGCATGCGCAGCACAACCATCTGGACCTTCTGTAGGGAATTACCTTTCCCCTCCAGCAATGCGCCATACGCTGTCTTATCCAGATAGAAATTCACACCATCCGAGTCCGCCGCATGGGAGAAGCCCTGCTGAGTACTCAGCGTTGCTCGCCCTTCGCCGAGCAGGCTTTTGAAGATGTCAGCTAGCCCCATAGTTTTCTCACTTGTCCGTAGCCTGACGATCGAGTGCAGAAGAAATATCTTCCTTCAATGACCAACTAAAGCTGCTCCCTTGTTCGCAAAAGCTCTTCAACGGCCCTTGGAGCGCTCGGCTGATTTCATGTGCTTCAACCCCCAGCACATTCGCCGCGTATCGAATCTTGTCCCCTGGATTTTCCTTGAAATACCACAGCACCTGCAGCTCAAATACGCCAAGCTGCCCTATGGCAGTATCTGCATCAACGACTTCGGTCCCAAAGCGAGAAACAGCCAAACGTTGCGCTAACCGAGCAGCACGCGTTGCTGGCTCGGCGGCAGGAGCTGAATCAGAACGCACACTTTGATGCAACAGTGGCTCATCCCGCGCCGCCTTCGGCCCTACTACCGGCATACCGTACCTAGTCAAATATGACTTGTACTCAGCTCGACTCAGCAGCTTCTCGATATCCAGTGCAATACCGTTAGTCGCCAAGAAGTCGAATACCTTGCGTTGCCAGGAGCCGTTGTGGGTTACGGACTCGTAGGGAAGATTCGGGTAGGCGGCCCTGTACTGACCAGGCAACGAAATGGTCAAATCGGAGTGCGAAAACTGATTGCGTTCGTATGACTTGATCCAATCCCCAGGTTGGGCGAGATACACCCAGATCTTGAAGCTGTGAGAGCCCTCGACCAGATGAAAGTCGCCGCAGTCCAGATAGATCACAGCCTTGTCATTCATCACGGAGTCCATGCTGGCAAAGCTGGTTTTTACATCTCCTCCGAGAATGCGCTTAACCGAGGCTTTGGCACTACGACCGAGCATCAGCCTCGTATGTCGGATCAATCCGAGCCTGAACAAACCCTCCAAAAACAATTTACGCGCCGGGAACATTCGCTTGAGATCTTCTTTTCCCGACTCCACCCCATACTGTTCGACTGCCTGCAGGAATAAACGCAAGTCCTCCTTGGACAGCCAGCCACAGACCTTAGCGATACGCTCATCGCCTAGTGGCTTCCACCACTCCCGGAAGTTCGGTGCTGAACTGGCAATTCGCGGGTCGCCGGCCAGAGTGAGGAAGAAGTTCTGCCAAGCGTCACCAGGATCGTCCCCCGCTCGGTCGATCATTATCTCTAGCGCGGCATGACCGATTCGCTTCTCGCCCTCGTAAGGAGCCTTGCTCACCGAGGGCTTGAGTAGCTCGTCGAGCACATCATCCCATTCCCCCGGAGGCAACTGGCTTAACACATCAAGATAGTAGTGTGCGCGACAAATATCGCCATAACGCCCAACATCAAAGCCACTTAGACCAAGGGCTTCAAACGCTTCTCCCAGCTCGCCCCCCTTACTACGTACTGACTTCACCAGCGCCGTCGGGCCATCGAGCGTCAGCAGCCACTCACCTTCCCGATTCAGGTTGACGAGCGGATCTACGCCGAATACCTGGCGTGGCGCCGGCATTCGCTGAAGCTGGTCCAGCAGGTGAAGCTCCAATCGACCGCGCAAGCTGCTTTCCGCTTGTTTGTCCCGCTCGTCCAAACGATCGAAATAGCGGAAGTACAACTGCAGCAGTTGAATCAGAGTCAGTCGGCTAAGGCGAGGCTGCTGGTGCTCGATCAATGCATCGAGCATTCGCGCGTTGAACAGTCGGAAACCCACAACCTCGTCATGCAACCAGAGCCAAGTCAGCGCCCTCGCACCCAACCGACGCCCAAGCAATTCTTTAAGGCCGTCGAAGCGACCGCTGCTAGCCATGTCGCGAAATCGAGCCAGCATTCGTTCAAAAGCGTCGCTTCCTCCCACTTTGGCCTTCATCCGATTGGCCTTTTCCACCAGCCGCACCCAACCCTCAATGACCGTAAGCGGCCATTCACCCGGGCGGTTGTCAATCGGCGGCAGATTCATTGGCTAGAGTTCCCAAGCAAGGTCTTGACCGCCTCATAATCAGCACTTTGCGGCCGGCGGATAGTGAATCGGATGTCAATGCGACGGTTCAGTCGATAGTCATCTTCTCCATCCTGCTGTTTGCTCACAGGTCGAGTCTCCGCATAGCCACTGACTGAGAACAGAGGTTCACCATCCTGGTTGCTCAGCCGGTTCAGGCGATCAGCCTCTGGTATCTCATTGCTCCAAAATTGCCAGAGCGAAATTGCGCGGAATGTCGAAAGCCCCCAGTTACCTTTACCCATGAAGCCAGGAAACGGACGATTGTCCGTATGACCTTCGATAAAAATGGTGTCAAGGTAGTTGATTCGGTCGTCCTTGCTGATCACTTGATTGATGACCTCACCGATTTCCAGTGCCGTCTGCTGATAACGCGGCTGGATCTCGTAAGCGCCGGTATCGAAACCAAGCAGTTCATTGGGAATGCGCAGCACCGTATGGTTTTCACTGACCTCTACCTTGATGCCCCGCTCCCTCAGTTTTTCGACTGCCTCATCGAGAATCTGCTGCCGTACCGTTTCGGCCTTCTTCAGTTGTTCGACCTGCTGATCGAAGTCAGCGCTCTTCTCCATCAACTGCAAAATAAGAACAACCGAGGCGAGGATAAAAAGCACCAGAAGCGCCGACATGATATCCACGAAGGACTTCCAGTACGGATCCTCATCCTCCATCGGCACGTCATGGGATTTACGCCAGCGCATCAACGGGCCTCCAGCTCATCGACTACGTTGCTGATCGCCTGTACCGCTGCATGCATCTGACTGGCGAAGCTCATGGTCTCTTTGTTCCATTGATCCATGCGCTCATGAACCTGGTCACGCACCTCACTGGAGTATGTTCGCAGCCATTGTTCGGCCTGCTGCTCGATGCCCTGCACCTGCTCACGCAGAACCTCACCTAAAGCAGTGAACTCGCCCCGCACGCCAGTAAGAAATTCCTGCTGGTGCCCCCTCAACTCGCCAAATCCATTGCGCGCCTCAGCGGCAGTCTGCTCAAAACGCTGCGCACTTTCCAACAGGGCACTCTGAAGTTGCGACAAAGCGGCGGCCTGGCCTTGCAGATGGCCAGCCAGCTGAGCGTTCTGCTCGCCTGCGGACTCGATACGCTGCGTCACGCTCTCCAAACGCTGGCCGAGCAAGTCAGCCGCCTGACGAACATTGGTCGAAAGCAGACCCAGTTGATTGGCACTGCTGTCCATATGCCGGCTGCTGGCAGCTGCGGCCTCACTGGCCTGCTGCAGGCGGCCCATCAGTTGCAGATGTTGTTCGCTCATCTGCCGGCTCTGTTGCTGAGTCGCCTGAACGGCCGTGGCTATACCCTCAAGCAGCGCCTGCTGTTGAGCCGCCATGCTTTGCATCTGCTCGTTGAAAAGCTTTTGGCGCGATTGCTCGCGGTTTTCCGCTTGCTGGTCATGACCCGCCATCTGCTCACTGAAGTTACCCAGCATTTTGCCGACGGTGACTTCCAGTGCCTGCTGCTGAGCAGAGGCAGCCTCAGCGATAGCGTTGATTTGCTGCTGACTGGTTTGCCCCAGGCTACCAATCAATTGCTGCTGTTGCGCCAGCGAGGCGGCCTGTTGCTGCTCGTGACGCTGAGCGCGCTCTTTCTCACGTGATTCTGCGGCGCCCATCTGCGAATCCAGCTGAGTATTCAACGTCATCATCAATCGGGAGAACACGGCTTCCAGGTTACTGTGTCGCTCATTGCCAGCCTCAGCCATGGCTTGCAGCTGTTCACGACTGGCGCCGGCGAACTTCTCAAGCAGCGCAGACTGGCTCTCACCTGCCTTGGCCAGCGTTCGCTCGAACAGTGATTGGCGCTCCACATCCCGTCTTTCAGCAGACGCAAGTTGTCCATCCAGTTGCCCCGTCAACCCACTCATAAGCTCGCTGAAGCGCGCCTCCAATTGATGCTGGCGCTGGTCTGCCGAAGTGGAAAGCTGTTGCAACTGGGCCTGGAACTCTCCACTTTGCTGGCGGGCGACTTCCAGTTGGCGCCCCTGCTGATCGCTCAAACTCTGGAAAAGCTGGTTCATCTGCTGCGACATGCCACTTACGGCGGTGTTCACATCCGCAGCAGCCTGCTGCATTAGATTACCCTGCTCACGCCCAGCCGATGTCAGCCCTTGCGTGAAGTTGCTTACCAGTTGCTCAAGGACCTGAGTAGATTGCTGACTGGTGGTGCTGACGAGCGTCTGAATAGCAGGGGCCATGATGTTGTTTAGCGCATCGGTGAGTGCCGCCTGCATCGCCTCATTCATACCTGCAAGGCTTTCCTGCAAGCGATCGCCGATACGCTCGTGCAACTCTTGGAGGGCTTCCTTACTCTCACGGCTGTAATCGGCGATATGGACCAGGGACTGCTCGGCAGGAATAAGTGGATATAGCGCGTCGATCTGGTGCTGCAGGTCATGTATTCGGCCCAATGCCCAGCGTTCGGAGACCTTCTCGATCAAGTTCAACACAAGGCTGAATCCAACACCCCATACCGATGCCATGAAGGCAACCGCCGCGCCTTGGATCATTACGGAGATGCCTACCCGCAGCTGATCCACTCCTCCGCTGCTGTCCAGCTTCAGTTTGGAGAGGCCAATTGTAAGGCCCACGAAAGTGGCCAGAACGCCCAACCCAACCAATAAACCGGGCAGCGAACCGAAAAACCGACTTCCGCTCAGGCCCGGAGCCAAGGTGCGCGCATTGAAGAAATGCTCAGCATCAAGGGTGTTGAACAACTGCTTGTGGTCACTCGAACTCACTAAGCTATCGTCAAACTCATGCCACAGCGCGCCGATGCGCTTGACCTTGAGCCCAAGCGCTTTCTGCAAGGTCTCTCGCCGATTCAAGGCCAGGTTTTCACGACTCTGCCCAACGATCAGACTGTTCAGCGCCTGCATGCGCGCCTTGAAGCTCAGCCCGCTGCGAAACAAGGAGTAGAGCGAGTAGGAGAAAAGTGCTGCCATGATCAACCAGAACACGACACCCAAGGCCTCGGTACTGCCGCTCTTCAGCAAAGAAAAGTTGGGCAGCAGGTGATTCAAGAATTCCATGATATCGGTCCGAAGGATCAGCGTTAGCAGTGAATAGGCAGCCTTCTCAACGAGCACATTGGCCAGTGGTTTATGTTGCTGGCAATGTCTGGCTGAGCAGGGCGTTGGGTTAGCCGCGGATTGACGTTAGTTGATCAGCCTTGGCGACAAGTAATGTGTTATTACGCGGGGGGAAAAGAGTGTTGAATGCTCAACGTCATCGCCCCCATGAGGCTTAGGCGCGAGTTGCCGCGCGCAACGATGCTGCCTTTTATCAGGCCGAATTTCTCACACACCTGCTTGCCCATGCCCCATCGCTGACAGGAGATGGCTGGTGAGATAAGTTTTCGGCAGATGTCTCGTAATGAGAGCGACTTCTTGTCCATGCTGAATTCCTAAGAGGCGCGGCAGCGCCAGCTCAAATAAGCGCTCAGAGAAGCGGCTTTTTGCCCCTCCGTACACAACTTCGTAGGTCGCTGTGTGTGACTGCGATCACAATAACCACCTGATTTTCGTGCGTAAAGGTCGGCGAGCGCTGAAATGGAACTATTCGGACAAAAGACTGTCCCCGCAAATTTTTAGACCATTCGCGGATTCACCACTCCTCAACCACCACCTTGATGGCGACACCGCGGCTTACGTAGCCGAAAAGCATTGCATCCCAATCAGTTTGGGCGGCGACAACGGCGACAAACCACGTAGCGCCTACATCCTTGTCATCTGAGCTGATGGCGACAGTCGCCAACTCGCCTCGATTTTGGTTTCTCCGGCTAAGCCCGTGAGCATGGGGAGGCTTCGCATCCCCATGCTCACGGGCTAACACTAGAAAAGCGACAAACGGCCACTTTGCCACTGACACCCACCGACTTCCAAAGCACGCCAGAGGTGGAATCTGGCGCATTTCCATGTGCCCTTCACCAATTGACCCATGCCGCGGTGACCGATAGAACGAAGATTCAAAGCGCTGCCTTAGGCAGCACCCCAGATGACCAGAGCCTTCAAGGTCATGCCGCTAACCCGGTGGCTCATCCCAAAGTGCGATTCGCGCCCGGAGGCTCGCACGGTCATTCGCCAGAATGATGGACGCCCTCTAAACAATTCGCCCAGTGCGGCTGCCCGCCAACCCTTTAGCCCTGCAGCAACGAACCTGCTCGGCCAACGTTTTGCGCCAATCGTTCGCCCGTCTCTTTTTCCAGAAAAGAGACGGGCGCTCCTACCACTGCTGCAGCCCTCATCGCACAAGGCTTTGCGGCAATTCCCCGCGTGACAATCGGCGTGACAAACGCCGATGTCACCAGCAACAGCGCTGTAGATGATGGTGCCGCAGACCAGGGAATGGACTGCACCTGACTGACAGTCAGGCATGCCCCGGTCATCGCAGTTCTGCTTGCACCTGGCTCAGGATCTCGCGGCACTGGTCTCGTCAGCCAATGCAGCCTCCACCCGCCCACCGGTAACGGTGCTCAGGAGGCCAGATCATGAGATGCCCTTGCTCCTGGTCGTAAGGAGCCGCCAGTCCCGCGTCAGTGGACACCCTCACAGGTCGCAGGGGCCTTGATCCCTGATAACACTCAGCATTCTTGGCGGGATGACGTGAGGGAGAGATCGGTAATTTATGGAGGAAGGCTATGCAACTGCGCGAAGTACAAGGGCCGCCACGCCCCTTGTTGGAACAGCAGATAACGCCCCTACCCTACCCGGTCGCGGCGCTGGGCGATCTATTGGGGCCTGCCGTGGAACGCATGGCCGATGTGATCGGCGTGCCCTGCGCCATGGCCGCGCAATCTGTTCTAGCCACGGCAGCGTTGGCGAGCCAGGCGCACGCCAATGTTCACCTCGACGGCCGAATTTATCCGTTGTCGCTGTACTTACTGACGGTGGCTTGCTCGGGTGATCGCAAAAGCGCGGTGGACCATATTGCGCTGCAGGCCGCACGCGACTGGGAAAGACAGCAGTGGATCGCCTATGGCGAACAGCTCAAGGCGCACCGAGCTGCAATGAGCCTCACCGCGAAGTCACCGACCTCGAAAAAGTCAGCACAACTAGCGCTGGACGCCCAACCTGAACCCGTCCAACCGAGACTCCTTAGTGCTGAGCCGACCATTGAGGGCCTGGTCAAAAGCCTGTGCCACGGCTTGCCCAGCATGGGTCTGTTCAGCGATGAAGGCGGCCAGTTTTTGGGCGGCAGCACCATGAGCAAGGACAACATGATCAAGGCGATCACTCACTTGTCGACGTTATGGGACGGTAGCCCGATTGATCGGTCGCGCGCGATGGCAGGGGAAAGTCTGCGTGCCTATGACCGCCGACTCAGCATGCACTTGATGCTGCAACCCCGCCTGGCCGATCGCTTGCTTCAGGATGCAGATATCAAAGACCAGGGCATCCTGGGACGCTGCCTGATCAGTTGGCCGGAGCGTCTGGTTGGACAACGGCTGTACAAAGCCATCGACCTGACCCGAGATGCAAAGGTGCACCTGTACCAGCAGCGCATTGCCGCGCTGATGCAGAAGCCTTGGTCACGCCATAAAGACGGTGGACTCAACCCTTTCACCCTAGAGTTGAGTCCCCGCGCCCGTGAGGCCTGGATTGCCATTCACGACACCATTGAATGCGAATCCGGGGAGATCGGCGAACTGGTCAACGTACAAGCGGCTGCGGGCAAAGCTGCCGCGAACGTTTTGCGTATGGCTGGTGTGATGGCGGTGGTTGAAGAATCGACTGTATTGGAAGAAGTGCACATTCAGCGCGCCTCTACTCTGATGGATTACTACCTGGCCGAGAACCAACGACTGACTGAACAGGAACCACTAAATAAGCTTCGCGCAGAGGCCGATTGCCTGCTGCGCTGGTTGGTGCAGAAGAATTGGCCTCCTTTCAACATCCGTGATCTCACGCGCAAAGGCCCTCGCTTTGCCCGTAAAAGCACCCTACACACTGCCGCGTTGCTGGTGGTATTGATTGATCATCGGTGGCTGAACACCGACGGAAAGACATTCGAGGTGCGCCATGTTTCGCCTCACTGAGGCCGTACGCCGTTATCGGGCGCAACATAACTTGCTGACCGAGTTACGGTGTGTCGCCGCCACCGTCACCACTTTGTCGCCACGTGCCAATCCAGATACGGCGGGGGTTGTCGCCAGTGTCTCCGCTGTCGCCACTCCAACATCCGAGTCAATCGACCTCGCTCGGCTCATCGAGCAGTTGCAAGAAGAAGGGGCGTTGCTGCAACACAGCGAAAATGCCCTTCTCATCCGCCCAGCAAATTGGGGACAGTTGGACACCATCGAGCCCCACTGGAAAGCCCTGCTGCTGCTCCTACAAACCAACGATCAAGGTGGAGACAATGGCGCTGGTCGGTCGGCGTGACGGTCGCAACTTTGGCTACGGTCGCCAACTGAGCTACGCCGGTCGGCAGGCACTGGAAGACCTGTTTGCCGGCGGACACTTCGCCACCGTCAAAGCACACAGCGATCGCTGGCAAGCCTTCGTGCGCTGGTGCCGATCGGAGGACGGCCCCGGTTACAACGATGCACGCCAGATTGATCGACAGACGCTGGAGGATTACGTCGCATACCTGCGCCAGCAGATCCAGCAAGGCGAACTGTGCATCGCCACCGCGCAAAACCGCCTGAGCAGCGTTAACCGAACCCTCGCCGCGCTGCGCGGTGATCAGGACGTTAGAGTCATCAGCCCGAGCCAGGCGCTGGGACAACACCGCTCCAACGTGCGCCCCCGTGCGCCGGACGGCCAAAATTATCAAGACGTACAGCGAGTGACGCTGTCGCTGGTGGAACACCAATACGAACGGGTAGCCGCTATCATCATGTTGGCCCGGGCTACCGGTATGCGCCTGCGCGAAGCGATCCTGGCAAACCTTCCACGCTTGCACCACGAGGCCGAGTCGCTTGGTCAGATCAATATCCAGGATGGCACCAAAGGCGGGCGAAGCGGGGCATCAGCGCCGCGTTGGATCATCGCCAATGAAGAGGTCAAAGCATCACTCCTATTGGCGCGCAACGCATCGCCGATCGGCAGCCACAACTTACTGCACCGGGCCGAAACCTACACCGCGTTCTTGCAACGGACGGTGCTCCCAGCTCGCGAAATTCTGCATAAGCACGGGATAAAGGGCTTTCATGAACTGCGCGCGGCCTACGCTTGCGAACGTTACACGCAACTCACCAGTCGTGCTGCACCAGTCAATGACAGCCACGGCTACCACATCGACCACGATCTTGATCGGTGGGCGCGTCAGCAGATCAGCCTTGAACTTGGACACCACCGGATTGATGTGGTGTCGGCCTACATTGGTGGCCGATCATGACCAAACCCTTTGATATAACGCTGTTCCTCAGCGGAGTCCTGGCCGGTTCGAAGAGCACCCAGCAACGACATCTACGGCAAGCGCGAATCATGCAGGCAGCCATCCAACGGCGATGGCAGCGAGACAATCCGTGGACTTGGCAGCTAAAGCATGTGCGCTGGTTTCTTCGCCATTACCTGAAGGATCACTCTATAGCCAGCCGATACTACTATCGACTTATTGCCGAGTTGATCTTGATGAGGATGGGTAAAGGCCAAGCGCGTACGGTGATCGGGTGAGTAAATCCATGAAAGCAGCTGCTGACAGTTTCGCCAGTTCTGAAGTAAGCTCAGGCATAGCCAAAGGCCATGCTCCAAATCTATGGAGCTATCAGGCGAAAGCTAAAAATTTGGTCGCAAAGCTTAGGAGGAGCGTTGATGAGCACAGGAAAGCCCAAACGGATTACGCTGAATATTTACTTACTCAAAGAGGCATCGAACTCGGCCTCTGAGTGGACAGATAAAGATTTCATAGCAAGCCCCATAGGTTCCAATGGAAAACCTAGAAAAATTGGCACTGAACAGTATCCTCTTGGGCCTGAAGGGGAGTATGGCACTCTTTTCATTCGAAAACCTTTTATAGAGTCCGCTCCAGAATGGTTAAATTTCATTCAGAAGGGTTTAGATAAAGGCGTCAAAACATCCAAGTGGACGAATAAAAGCATTTCGGCCATTTTGATTGTGAAAAATGGCGCTCGCCAGTTTGCTATCTCTTTTGGATATGGGCGCTACCTGATCGAGCCAAGGTTAATCGAGGATAGATTTGGTATAAAGGTCGTTCTAAACAGTGTCTCACCAGACAAGATAGCATCAATTGATCGTCAAACATTCGACGCATCCCCACGACTGAGCAGAACACAGACGATCAAAGCAGCATCTGTGTCAGATTACATGATTAATGCCGAGCAGGACTTGCTTCGCGGACTAGTAGGGCACACTAAAAGCGCCTATTCAGATATTTTTGGAAAAATAATAGCTGGGATTGATTCATTCAAGGCATCTGTTGCGATAGATCTCTCTGACCTAGGAAGCTTGCTAAAACTGGCATTAGAGAGATCCACCTCTAAAGACTATCTTGCTAAAGATGCAGATGGACATGCCAGCGAGTTTTCTTGGGTTGAGAACTTACTCCCTGTCAAAGACAAAGATATTTCCGAAGAACTCGACATGAAACTTTGGCAATCTCTATCCTCCAGTCAAACCAAAAACATGTGGCTCGCCATACCAGACATAATAGACTGGACCTCCGTCACAGGGTTTGCTTACAAACGAACACCTAGCAGTGACGATATCGACCCCGTGCTGGATTTGGAAAGATTTTTGTCTACGTTTAGACAAGGAGCAAATTTAGACACCCTTAAGCGACGCGAAATTTTTCTCATTCTTTCGAACGGCAGCCCTCCTAGACCATTCCCTGCTTTTAAATGCCTCTACGCGGAAGTCAAGCACGATACGAACTTATATATTTTAAATACAGGAAACTGGTTTAAGGTAGAAACGTCTTTCCAGACTGCGGTGGAAAAGTACTTCTCAGAACTACCGAGAAAACCGTTCGCGCCACCTTTCGCAGAGTATTCGCATGCTGGCGAAGGTCCCTACAATGAGTACGTTTGCGCTCAAGCTCAGAGTTCCCACGCAATGCTTGACAGGCAAATGATAAAATTTGGTGGTAGCTATGATAAAATTGAGGTCTGTGACATTTACAGAGTGAAAACTCAAACTGAGCGGGGGGAGTTTATCCATGTTAAACGCGGCCGTGGTTCATCGACGCTAAGCCATCTCTTCGCGCAAGGTTTTGTGGCTTCGACCCTCATGGTGAGAGAGCCAGGCTTTGTAAAGGATGTAAACTTACAACTGGAAAAGAATAAATTTGACGCAATCCCTGTTAATTTCGAAGCACGCGGCAATGACGTAATCTACGCAATCATTGATGGCCCCGCTTCAGCAGCTCTAGATATACCTTTTTTCAGTAAAGTAACCTTACAGAACTACGGAAAGAGCATCAGCTCATATGGCTACGGGGTAAAGCTTATGCATATTCCGGAATCTGCCGCCCACCTTGCTAGTATCGCCCAGAAAACTGCAGCAAAAGCCTCCAAAAAGAAAACAACCGTTACAAAGAAAAAAACAGTCCGTAAGAAACCTACTCAGCCAAAGTCCGGGCCTTGACTTGAAGCACCACTCATGAAGGCAAAACTTCCTACTTCAATGTGTATACGCACCTCTTTGTATACAGCAGGCGCAGCGCCCCTGGAGACTTACACATTTTTCTTCGTGAGGAGTTGCTTTTGGCCGTAACTTCCAGCCACGACCAAAAGCCGCGCATCAAACCAGACGAAAATAAAATGCGAAAACTTTCTGACCCCAAGCATCTTCACGCCAAGGTCAATTAGCCAATTTTATTCTTGGGCCGCACGTAAACATAGATTTAATAATGTTCCTCAATATAGGCATATGCCTTTTCAAACAGTTCTTTGTCCTTGCTTAGGCCAAACTGCGCCAAAGTCAGCATAAGTGCTTTCTGGATTTCGCGTGGGCCACTGTTAGAGTTCTGCCAGCCCTCAAAACGAGTAGCGTTGACAATTTTATCGATTTGCTCAACCACATCACCAATCAGCTTCGGTGTGGTTTCCGGACGTGTTTCCAGGAAGAGTTTGGTCAGTGCCTGCTTCTTGTCTGCTTCCGTTACCACCGCGTCACCGGTTTCACGCTCGGCCTGAACCGTATCTTTAGCGGCATCCAGTAGGCCCTTAAGCCAATCGATGGCCTTAATTACACCCGCTTCGTATTCTCGGCGCAGTTTCTCCAAGCGCTCGCCCAGCTCGACAAATACAGCCTCGCTATGGCCGCGCAGACGTCCCATCAGGTCTATTTCCAGCCGGCGCGCACGTTTTTCCTGCTCCTTCTCGGTCAGGGTGAAGATCGCGTGCTCATCCATGATCAGCTCATCGATGTCATCGCGTATGCGACTGATATCGGTGTGCTCATGAATCATCTTGATGGTCTCGGGTCCTAACGCGGCCCAGACCAGCGCACCCGTTTGACCAACCGGGCGTACCGACTCATAAATTTGCGCCAACCATTTGTAATCCTGGCGGTAGGGCGTCAGGAAAAGGTCGGGATTGATGGCAGACCAGAGTTTGGCAAGCACACCAAAGGCTGCCGCAAACTCATCGCGGCGTTTATTGTCCGGCAAGCATTCCTGTGCGGCCAGTATACCGTCGAAGCCTACCTGGGTACGGTCCACGTTCGGGAAGAAGGCAAGACAAAGCTTCAACTGCTCTGGCAGCAACTCCTTGAACTTCTCGATGCCTTCGACGATCCCGTCGATCTCTTCTGGGTTATAGGCCAGCGCCGTGCGCAGGTTTTCGAATACGCCCAGATAATCGATGATCAAGCCCATACGCTTTACCACCCCATCCGCCTCATACAGACGGTTGGTACGGCACATGGCCTGCAGCAACGTGTGGTCGCGCAGTGGCTTATCCAAGTACATGCAGTAGCAGATCGGCGCATCGAACCCGGTCAGCAGCTTGGCGGTCACGATCAGCAATTGCAGGGGTTGTTTCGGGTCTTTATAGGTTTCCAGAAGGTTTTTCTGCGCCTGCTCTTCACCATCGAATTTCTGCCAGCGCTCAAAGTCGGCTTGATTGATCGGTAGTTCGAGCTCGTCCTTCCACTTGTTCCAGTCCTTGTTGAGCTTGCCGTTCTCATCCTTCACCGGCGCCTGGTCGAGATTCATGACCACCTCTAGTGCGTCGAAGCCCAACTTGTTACCAAGCAGGTAATACATCTGCACGCAGGCGTCGCGGTCATAGACCACCACCATGGCCTTCATCTTCTTTGGCTGTACATGGCTGGTGAAATGTTCGGCAATATCGGCGCTGATTGCCTCCATGCGTTTCGGTGCCTTCAGCATCACGGCCAGCTTACCGGCGCGTTTGGACAGAACGGATTTTTCATCCTCGTCCAGGTTGTTGTCTTTGATCAGTTGTTCGAACTCTTCATTGATCGCCTCACGGTCGACCCGCAATTCGGCTAAACGGGGTTCGAACTTAACCGGATTGGTGGCACCGTCGCGGATCGACTGCTTGTAGCTGTAGCGGTTCATATAGCGGCCGGGGTCTTCATCGGCGCCGAATAGTTTGAAGGTGTTGCGCTCGATGCCGGAGATTGGCGTACCGGTCAAGCCGTAGAAGTGTGCATTGGGTAAAGCCCAGCGCATCTTTTCACCCAGGCCACCCTCCTGGGTGCGGTGAGCCTCATCCACCAGCACGATGATATTGTCGCGATTGTTCAGGCCATTCGGATTTAGTTCATCAACTTCGACATCCTTGAATTTAAAAATGGTCGTAATCAGAATCCCGCGGCTACCTTGCTCGATATATTCACTGAGCTTCTTGCAGCTCTGCACCTTGACCAGGTTTTTCACATCGGCACCGCCGAAGGTCTCGCTGATCTGGTTGTCCAAATCGCGGCGGTCGACCACGATCAGTACGGTAGGGTTTTTCAGCTCGTTGTCGGCCCGCAGCATCTTAGCTGCGTAGAGCATTAGTAAAGATTTACCTGAACCCTGGAAGTGCCAAATCAGACCTTTTTTCGGATACCCCTGATTGACCCTCTCGACAATCTGCTTGGCCGTCTCAAACTGCGGGTAGCGTGGCAGCAGTTTGATGCGTTTGGGTGGTGTGTCTTTACCGGTTTTATGGGTAGAGAACAGCGCGAATGAGATCAGCAGCTGCAGCAGAGTTTGAGGATTCAACAGCCCTTCGGCGCTCGCCAACACGGATGCCAGGGTGGCGGGAATATCCTCACGCTGATCAGTATGATGCCAGGGGGCCCAATCCTTGACACGGGCGTTAATCGCTCCGTAAGCAAAGGTTTTTCCCTCACTGGCAAAGCAAAGCAGGTTGGGTACGAAGAAAGCCTTTGCATGCTGCCAATAGTGCTTTTTGCCGCCCATAAAGTCAGCGGCACCGTCTTGCCAACTGACGCTGGGGCGTGTGGCACTTTTCACCTCACCTACTACCAGCGGGATGCCGTTTACATACAGCACGATATCGAAGAAAACCTCGCCAACCGAGACAAAATGCACCTGCTGAGCCACCACGAAATGATTGTTTTCGAGCTTGTCGAAATCGATCAGATTAATGGTAACGTGTTCACCATTCTTGCCAAAGGCCAAGGACTTTTCGGCCAGCAACCACGATTGAAAATTTTCGTTGGCCCTGACCAAGCCAGTGTGCGACGCCTCCAATAGCACGCCGCGTAGCTTATGGATTACCTCATCGGCGTAATCCGGCTGTTTTTTGATAGCTGGGTTTAACGAGCATAACGCGTCTTTTAGCCACTCATCGACAAAGATATCCTGCGCTTTCTTGGGCAGGTTTTCGCCGCGCCAATAATCCCACTTGAATTCGCTTAAATTTTTTAAACGATTGATAATTCCATTTTCGGTGACGGTTTGCTCGTTAAACATCTAGACCCCCCCAGCCAGAACTGCCTGATTTACCACCTTAACTCGTTGAACTCCTTCCAACATCTGAACCTTGAAGTCATCCAGATAGGCTACAGCCTTAACAATCTCCAACTGCTCTTCTTTACTTGGAAAAGAGACTGGCAACTTTATCAACTTCTCTCTTGGAATATGTGCAATCGTAGTAGCCATAACCTGCGAGCTAAACTCACCCGAGACATTAAACATAAAATCCATGTAAATAAGCATAAACTCAGGCAATATTTCTTCGTCATTAATCGGACGCAGCCGATGCAAGGCTTTTTGATAGTAGCACTCTTCGATCTCATCATTCCAAACTGCAGAACGACCAATCTCGCCACCTTCACACACCAATATATCACCTTTCTTCAGCCGGAACTTATTCATCTCCCTCGTATTAAAGTCCATTTTCTTTAGCTCAGAAACTTCAATACGCCCCCACTGAACATTGAAGTTAGCTAGATAAGGCTTAGGGTTGGCCCCAACCGTAGATTTTTTTGATAGCATTTTTCCTAACTGGACTTCAAAAACCTCCCCCAATGGCTTAGTCACCCAGGTTTCACGGGAGCACTTAAATAGGTCAGTCATCAGCAGCTTTCTAAGTGTAGATAGTGAATCTATCAAACCTAAAGCATCACGCTCTATTTTCGCTGACGAATGAAAAATAGGAAGCAGATCTTTTTGCAGTTCCAAGCCCGGAATTATAAACTCCTGTTGTTCCAGCACCTTCCACTTAATCGTGGGCGAGAGCGAGCCTTCAGAAATAGCCACCGCACGATTCATGAACAAGTCTGCCCGCATAAAAAAAGGCAGAAATCCAGAAACAATTTTTCCAGTTTTTTCTTCTAAGACCATCGCATGGGCAGAGCAAATGCAATCCCAATCCGCTACGGCCACCTTGCGCTGATAGGCTCGACGCTTACCAAAAATAATCTGACCTTTTTTTACTTTAAGCTTTTGACCGGCCACGTCACTCGGCACACCATGGCGCTGGATACTCAAGCTATCCGGATCCAAGTGTTCCAAACCCACATATATATCAAGGTCAGTTTCGCTGGGCTCCACGCGCCTAGAAATATTCTTGGCAATCTCACCAAACTTCACCAACTGCCAGCCGTTAGGCAACTGCTGCGCGATCATTTATGGTTCACCTCGTACCCAAGTTCCGCAAGGCTTTTAAATAATCTACTGGCTTGTTTTTTCAACTGAACACGACCGACCTTCCAAGCTTCAATAGCGTGCTCAACATCGTACACACCCTCATCACTTATTGACTGCACATATAGGGGTATAGATAAGCTGTACTGATTTTCACGAATACTTACCAAATCCACCAACGCAGTAATGCTCTGATGCTTGTCCGGAAAATAATATGCTTCGGTCAGGACAGCGAGATCACCGCCTGAGAGTCGGCTATGAGCACGCTCACGAGTAACTTGTTTAATGCCATTAATAAAAAGGATCTTACCTTTGCGCTCAGTAGGTTTATTGCAGTTGAGCACAACCACGCAGGACTCCATTGGCGAATTATAGAACAAGTTCGGGCCAAGACCGATCACTGCCTCAATAATATCTGATTCTATCACTTGCGTCCGAATGGTAAGTTCCGAGTCACGGAACAGAACGCCGTGGGGCCAGAGCATTGCCGCACGGCCGGTGTCAGGCTTAAGACTTTTTATGATATGCGTGTAGAAACCATAGTCAGCACAGCCCTGTGGCGGCACGCCATAGAGGTTACGTCCATAGGGATCGGCCGCGAATTTTTCGCGACTCCATTTTTTTATGGAGTACGGCGGATTGGCGAAGATAACATCGAATTGCTTAAGTTGGTCGTTCTCGATAAATTTTGGGTCGGAAAGAGTGTCACCGCGTAGCACTTCGAACTCTTCGATCTCATGAAGAAACATGTTCATCCGAGCGATGGCAGAGGTGAGCAAATTTACTTCTTGACCATAGAGTTTGACGCTACGCCATTCTTTGCTATCGTTCCGTAGGTCCATTACTGCATTAAGTAGCATACCGCCAGTGCCGCAGGTGGGGTCGTAGGCGGTCTCTCCGGGTTTGAGCCCCATGATACGAGTCATCAAGTGTACGACTGTACGGTTAGTATAGAACTCGGCAGCGGTGTGGCCGGAGTCATCTGCGAATTTCTTGATCAGAAACTCATAAGCTTCGCCCAGATCGTCCTGTGCCACCGACTTGATGCCCAAAGGTATCTTGCTAAAATGCTGAATCAAGTCGAGGAGCAGGTGGTCGGGTAGACGCTCTTTATTGGTCCACTGAGCATCACCGAATACACCGTGCAGGCGCTCGTTGTGTGTCTCGATCAGGCGTAGGGCGTTCTGTATGGCTTCACCGATGTTCTTGCTGGTATAGCATACTTTTTCCCAGCGCGCCTCCTGGGGTATGTGGAAACGGTGAAACATGGGCATGGCAGCATAGTCGGCATCACCCTCGTTGACATCCATGGCCTCGACATACTCTTCCAGGTAAACGTCGGACAGGCGTTTATAGAACAGTAGAGGGAAAATGTATTGTTTGTAGTCGGACGCGTCGATCTGGCCACGCAGGAACTCGGCTGCTCCCCAAAGGAGGTCTTCGAGTTTCTTTTTTCCAAGTTGAGAGGCTTGGTTTTTCTGGTACTCAATCATTCTTACGAGTCTTGTCTGATAGCTGATGAGCTGTCTGGCTCAGGTCGGCGTGGGGTTTGTCTGCTCCGAAGACATCTTCATGTTGGTGCTGGTAAAACTGCTTGCACTGCGACTCGAAGGATTGCTTGATGAACTGAGAGGTGTTGCTGTAGGCGCTATCCGTGCTCATAGCTCAAATCCTTCCTTGATCAACAGTTTCTCCAGCTCCTGCTCGGCCTGCTCAAGTGCAATTAATTTCTGGTGGAAGTCTTTCAGCGCCTCTTCGATGGTGATGGTTTCTTCTTCCAGTGGCTTTTGCACATAGCGTGCAATGTTCAGATTGAAGTCGTTCTCGGCAATTTCACCCAGCGGCACCCAACGCGCTACGCCTTCCAATGCTACCGCGCAAGGACCTTGCTGATACTGCTCTAAATATATCTGGTAAATCTGATCCGCCTGGGCATTGCTCAAGGTGTTCTGCGCGCGGCCTTTGGTAAAAATTTCCTCGGCATTGATGATAAGTATATGGTCACGATGCTCATAAGGGCGCTGCTTGCGCAACAACAGGATGCAAGCCGGGATAGAGGTACCGTAAAATAGGTTAGGCGCTACGCCGATAATGGCTTCGATGCGATTTTCTTGCAGCAGGCTGGTGCGGATTCGGCCCTCTGCTGCACCGCGGAACAGCACGCCATGAGGCAGCACAACTGCCATTCGTCCATCGGCATTGAGGGAGGCGAACATGTGCTGCACCCAGGCAAAGTCACCGTTGGTTTTCGGTGCAAGGCCATGACTATTTCGGCTGTAGACGTCCGCCGCCCATTGTTCATGACCCCACTCACTTAGGCTGAACGGTGGATTGGCGATCACACAATCAAAAGTTTCGAGCCGGTCGGAGATCAAAAACTTAGGCTCACGCAGGGTATCTCCGCGGACAATCTCAAAGTCCTCCTGGCCGTGGAGAAACAGGTTCATGCGGGCAATGGCTTCAGTGGTCAGGTTCTTTTCCTGGCCTTTCAGCTTCAGTAGCCGGGGATCACCCGCGTTTTCTCTAACGTGGTGAATAGTCTCCAGCAACATGCCGCCAGTACCGCAAGCCGGGTCATAAACACTTTCACCCGCTTTGGGATCAAGAATGTTAACCATGAGTCGCACAATAGTGCGCGGGGTGTAGAACTCGCCAGCTTTCTTGTTGGCTTTGTCAGCAAAGCGCTTGATTAGGTATTCGTAGGCACGCCCCATATCGTCGTTACGAACGCTGGCAACCCCTAGGTCGACTTTGTTGAAATGGTTGAGCATCGTGGCTAGCAGCTCATCCGACAGGCGCTCTTTGTTGGTCCAGCTGGCGTCGCCGAAGATGCCATGCAGGTGAGGGTTCGCTTGTTCCACGCCTAGAAAAGCATCCTTGAGAGCTTTACCGATGTCGTGGGACTTGGCGAACACGTCATCCCAGTGGCTGCCTAACGGAACTTGAATGCGATGGAAGATCTTCTCGCGCGCTAGGTCCGCGCTGCCGACCTTGGCCAGCACCTCTTCAAACTCTTCGTCATAGACATCGCAGATCCGTTTGAAGAACAGGATCGGGAATATGTAGGTTTTATAGTCGGAGGCATCGATGGGGCCGGTGATGATGTGCGCGGCGTGCCATAGGTGGGCCTCAAGGTCTTTTATGTTAATCAGTGTCATTTTTACTCGAAAAATATTGCGCAGCTGGTCGTGTAGCCGGCTCCGCTGGCTACGGATCAACCAATTGTACTGGATATCATCGAACGGTACGCACGCGACCTAGAGACAAGCCTTGGGCACACAGCAGATCGGGCGAAAAACCGCGGACATCTGCGCCTCAGACCTGATCAACGACTGTGCCGCCGGTTTGATACGCTGCGCCGATGCCGAGCTGAGGCCCACTGCCGGAGCAGGAGCTCGCACAGGTCCGTCGTAGCTGGTAGACGCTCCGCTCAGGTCGGCCGACATTGGGCAGAGGTCGGCTACCAAGCAACACTACTGTTTTCCGCCAGACAAATAATCGGAATCACGGTATTCCAAATGGTATTCCAGTTTAGGATTCAAAACCAAAATAAAGCTTATTAATCAATCTATTACCGAACCAATTCAAATTACCCCGGCAAGTAAAATGTGACACGCCCTACTCCTCTCTTTTTTCGCACCGAGTCTCCAGCTCTTTGTTCGCGCTGCTTCCCCTGTGATCTCGCCCAGTGAACCTGCCGCATCCCCAAAAAATCCACGCCCCCCTCACCTTTTTCATTGCACCCCGCAGCTATAAATCCTACCGTGCATGTCGTTTTTGGATATGGAGGCTAAGGATATGGCCCAACTCTTCCCCGCACTCAGTGCCTGCCACTTCGACGCCCCAGGCGAAAAACGACTCGCCGAACGACTCGAAAAAAAGCTCTCAGACGACTGGTTGTGCTGGTTCAACGTGCCAGTCGGGCCAAAAGGCCTGCAACCTGATTTCGTCCTCTTGCACCCCAAAATCGGGCTGCTAGTGCTTGAGGTCAAAGACTGGAAAATCACTTCGCTGATCTCGATGACGGCCAGCGATGTAAACAAATACGATGACGGCCAGGAAAAAACCGTCATCAACCCACTGGCCCAAGCCCGCAAAAATGCCTTTGAAACGGTCCAGGCATTGGAAAAAGACAGCGCCTTAACCCAAGGTGTTGGGGCTTACCGGCCTGGCAAACTCATCATGCCGTACAGCTGGGGGGTGGTCCTCACCGAGATCACCCGCAAAGAGTTCGATGCAAAGAAGCTCGGCGCAGCGATGGAAGGCACGCGGGTAATCTGCAAAGACGAAATGTACGAAACTGCAGACAGCACGGTATTCGAACAGCAGGTGTGCAAGATGCTCGTACATCAGTTCCCGGTGCACTTGCAGCCGGAGCAAATTGACCGAGTGCGCTACCATCTGTTTCCCGAGATTCGGTTAAACCCGGCACGTGCTCAGTTCGGGTTGTTCAGTGAACAAGATGCTCCCCTTCCCAGCCTGCTTAAGGTGATGGACCTTCAGCAAGAGCAGCTGGCACGTTCCATGGGTGATGGCCATCGGGTGATCCACGGTGTCGCCGGTAGCGGTAAAACCATGATCTTGGTCTATCGCTGCTTGTACCTAGCTCGCGTAGCTACCAAACCGGTTTTGGTCTTGTGCTTCAACAAAACGCTTGCTGCGCGTTTGAGCCAAGTACTGCAGCAGCACCGTCAGGACCACAAGGTAACGATCATGGGCTTCCATGCCTGGTGCCACGGTTTACTGACCCATGCAAAGCTAAGTCTTCCTGAAATGAAAGGGGCGAAGTTCGTTCAAGCATTGGAAGAAGAAGTGCTTCGGCACATGGAAAGCGGCGCCCTAGCCCCAGAGCAATACGCCGCCATCCTCATTGACGAAGGGCACGACTTTAAACCCGAGTGGTTTCGCTTGGTCGTCCATCAGGTGGATCGCGAGCGTGAAGACCTGTTGGTACTGTATGACGACGCTCAAGCCATCTATCGTGGCAAGACGACGGGCACGGCCAAAATGGCGTTCAGCTTTGCCAGCGTAGGCATCAAGGCCTCTGGCCGGACCACAGTGCTGCGTACCAATTACCGCAACACCCTAGAAGTACTCTCGGTGGCCCATGCATTCTCCAAGGATCTGCTGAGCGCACGTGATGCCGAAGACGATCATGTACCGGTGCTTGCACCTCAAAGTGCGGGGCGTCGGGGTGAGATGCCACAGCTTTTAAGCTTCTCTCAGCCAGCTCAAGAAGCACAGTGCCTGGCGATGAGGTTAAGGGCAGAACATGAAAACGGCAGAGCCTGGGAAGACATGGCGGTGATTTACCGACATACCAGTCAAGCCAGCTGGGTTGAGGAGGCGCTGAAAGCGGCAGGTATTCCTTACACCAGTGCCAGGGTGATCTCTCAGCGTACAAAGCTCTATGCCGAAAACTCGGTAAAAGTCGTCAGCATGCATTCCAGCAAAGGGCTGGAGTTTGGTTTTGTGATGATCCCGCGCCTGCATGAAATGCCAGGAAAAGATGAGGATGAGGCCGACGAGATGCGCTTGCTGTACGTAGCGATGACACGGGCAGTTGATCGCCTGGTGATGAGCCATCAAGGCCAGTCGGGTTTCACCGAGCGCCTTGGTGAGGCGGTGGCCCAGGTAAAAGCCAGCCTTTAGGCCGCTGCTTAAATCAGTGCCATATTCACCATGCGTGAAGGAGCCAACGTAAGTGCCCGCCATACGGCGGGCACTTCACAACCCAGAAATCGCCTTACCAGCTATAACTCAACTTAGCCGTAACCTCCCGCCCCGGGTTGTAATAATTCGCCGTCCCCGACCCCACCACATGCTGCTCATCAAACAGATTGCTCACATTCAGCGCAAGGTCGGTCCCCTTGGCAATCTTGTAATTCAAAGCCGCATCAAACAGCGTGGTGCCATCGCTTTTCTTGGTATTGGCCGCATCCATGTAATACCCGCCCACATACCGCGCCCCCAGCCCAACGCTCACGTCAGTATCAGGAATGCTGTAGTGGCTCCAAAGCGAAGCAGAATGCTTCGGCGCCGTGGTGAATTCCTTACCCTTCAGCGACGAGCCGTCATACAACGACCCACGCAGCACTTCAGACTCCATATACGAATAAGCCCCGATCACGCTGATGTCTTGCGTCACCTGCGCCTTGGCTTCCAGGTCCAGGCCGCGCACGCGAGACTCACCCACCGTCTGCTGCTCGATGATGCCGCTCGGCAACACCACGGCAATGGTGACGTTCTCCTGCGTCAGGTCATAAATGGCTGCAGAGAACAACGCATCCATCCCCATGGGCGAATACTTAACGCCCACTTCGTACTGCCGGCCCGTTTGCGGGGTAACGCCAACCTGTGGCGGTGAAACGGATTCCACCATGCTCACATAGGTCGACACTTCATCGTTGACGATGTAGGTCAACGCGCCGCGGTAAGAGGTTTCGGAGAAGCTGTCGTTTTCACTCGAGGCGCCGCCGATGTACTCCTTGCTGGACAGGTCCATGGAGTCGTTACGCACACCGGCGGTAGCAATGACGCGGTCGTAGAACGACAGGTTCTGCTGCAGGAAAACAGCCTTGGTCGTGGCGTCGTTCTTTTTGCGGGTATACGGCGAGATATCGCCCGGCACGCCGGTGAAGATTGGGTTGGCGATATCGATGGAAGGCGCCAGGCCGTAGACGGAGCTTTGCTTGGTGGTGGAGTCGAGGTACTCCACACCCACCAGGGTGCTGCTGTCGATGTGCTCGAACTGGGCATCGTATTGCAGCATCAGGTTGCCGTTGAGTTGGTCGGCATCGCTGTCGGTACCAAACACGTAGCGTGGGATCGTGGTGCCAACACGCGTAGGGCTGTCGCTCAGGTAGGCGTAGCCGAAGTCATCGCTCAGCTCGCTGTAACGTAGGTTGCTGCGCAGCACGAAGCCGTTGTCGAAGTCGTGGGTGATGTTGCCGCTGAGGCTGGTGCGCTCGACGTTGTGGAAGTTGTAGCTGGGCTCACCGTAAAAATCGCTGCGGTCGTATTCCTTGTCCAGCGGGTAGCCACCGCTGTTGGGCGAGCTGTCAGTTTTCAGGTAGTCCAGGATCACGGTGGCCGAGGTGTAGTCGGTCGGCGCCCAGGTTAGGCCACCCATCACGAAGCGGTTGTCGTCTTGCGAGTGGTCGTACTCGCGGTCGCTGTTCTGCATCTTGGCGGTGAAGCGGCCGGCGACGGTTTTTTCGTCGTTCAGCGCATCGCCAACATCGATGCCGGTCTCGGCATGGTCGTAGGAGCCGTAAGTGACGTAGCCCTGGCCGAACTGCTCGAAGCGGGGCTGTTTGGTCACGAAGTTCACCGAGCCACCGGGGTCGGCCGGGCCGAACAGGGTGGAGTTGGCGCCGCGCAAAATTTCGATGCGCTCGTAGGCGTAGGGGTCTTCGCGCACACCGCGCATCGAGCTTAAGGTCAGACCGTCGCGGTAGGTGGTGGCCTGGAAGCCGCGGATCTGGAAGTAGTCGTTGCGGTCGTCCGAGCCGTAGAAGTCGCTGATGACGCCTGGGGTGTAGAGCAGGGCCTCTTCGGTGGTGCTGACGCTGCGCTGCTCCATCTCCTTGCGGGTAACCACCGACACGGACGCGGGCGTGTTGAGGATGCTGGTCGCGACTTTGCCACCCACCCACAGCTCTTTAGCGACCACCGAGTCGGCGTCGTCGTCAGCACTGGCTTTGACCTTGGCATTGATGATGACGGGCGCCAGGCGATAGTCCTCGGTCGCGCCCAGTTCGAGCGGGCCGGCAGGCTTGGTTTGCGGAATGATCAGGTAGGCATTCGGGCCTTGCTGCTCTGGCTGCAACTCGGTGCCCTGCAACAATGACGACAGTGCTGCCGGCGTCTCGAGCGTGCCTTGGACGCCTTGGGTCGTGCGGTTGCCGATGCTCTGCGCATCGTAGGACAGGCTGATGCCCGCCTGGCGCGCAAAGCGGTCGAGCGCCGGCGCCAGCGGGCCACCCGGGATGTTCCACTGCTGCAGCTGGTTGGTGTGATCAGAGGCCAAGGGTTGTGCAAGCGACGGCAAGGCATAGCTGCTGACAACCAGGCCCAAGAAGGCGCCGTGCAGGGCACGATTCAAGGGGTGGCGCTGTGGAACCGGGGTCGAACTCATTTTCTCGCTCCGTGGAGTGCTGGCAGACTGGCCTGTATTCCGGCCTTCTCTACAGGCCGAACGAGAATGAGAAAACACCTCATTTATTTTCAGGTTTCTGCGCAGCACACGTCACACGCGCGCTATTGAGCCTCCCACACCGCCGTCCAGGCTTACCGTGCGCCCTATTCCTGCGTTGAATGTGCCCCGTCGTCGCGGTCATTCAACTTCAGAATGTGCGCTTTGATGGAAGTACCCGCCAGGCTGACGAACGTCATATAAAAGTCCTTACCCAGATGCAGCAATGGCGAGCCTTTCAAGGATTCGGCGGCAGCCTTTATTGCAAATACCCCGAACTGTTCCGAGATGATTTCGACGCTGCGCGCACGCTTGGAGGGCTCGTCATAGGGCTTCTGATACCAGGTGGCGATTTGGTAGTCGACATCTTCTCGTTCAAACACCGCATACACATGGCTGACCAGGGCTATGCTGGTTTCGCGAATCAAGCCAGGGTCGACATTGTGTTGTTCAAGCAGCGCTTCGATGGGCTGGTTCATGACAAACAGCAGGTCTGCATTCGTATAACCGGGCATCGGAGGGAACACGCCGGGAGGCAGTTCGATGGTTGGGGCAGGTACGTCGTCATTGTGCATGTGAAGCTCCTTCTTCAGCCTGAATTGGCGCGCAGTCAATGACATTTGCCAATTGAATTAGTTGCGCGTCAAGAAGAAACAATCGCATTGCGCCCGCGACCTCATCACTAGCCTTCGGTTAAACGTGCATCCTGCAGGGCCGGCAGGGGTCGGCTCAGTAACACGCCGACCAGCACCGCGAACAGCAACGCCGCCACGCCTGCCACGTGCAACACGGCTTCAAACCCTCCGATGAAGGCCTGGCGGGCCAAGGGCGCGACTGCCTCACGCAGGCCAGGGTCCAGCACGGCTAAAGCCGCCTGCAGGTCGCCCGCAGCAACGCGCGTGGCCATCGTGGCAACCTCGTCCAAATGCGCGGGCGCCACGGCGGCCATGGCGTCGTGCAGCAGTTGGCCGCTGCGGGCCGCCAGCACGCCGCCGAGCACACCGATGGCCAACACGATCGCGCCAAAGCGCGTGGTGGTGCTCAGCCCTGAGGCCATGCCGGTACGCTCACGGGGCACGCAGGCCATGATGTTTTTCTGCGTATCGCCATTGAGCAGCCCTGCCCCCGCCCCCAGCACCACGCTGGCCAGGGCAAAAGCGCTGTAACCGCCGTAGCCAGCGGCCCAGGCACACAGCAGGTTGCCCGCGCCCACTAGCAACAGGCCGAGGGCGAACACCTGGGCCGGGCTCAGGTGAGCCGCCAGGCGCATGCCCAGGCGAGGTGTCAGCAGCATGGCCACGGCGAACGGCAGCATCCCCGCCCCTGCCGCCAGGGCCGAAAGCTGCAGGCCGTTTTGCAGGTAGAGCGGCAGCAGGGTCATCATCACCTGGGCGCAGGCCGCATAGCCAAACATGCCCAACAGGGCACCCACGAAACGCCCGCTGCGCATCAGCCGCAGGTCGATCATCGGCCTTG
>Ga0207655_1001079_pt1 | contig 26976 bp, 20 predicted proteins | sample KBSM44metaG_FD_184398 | JGI IMG/M metagenome (GOLD analysis project Ga0207655, IMG submission 184398) | Miscanthus rhizosphere microbial communities from Kellogg Biological Station, Michigan, USA - KBS M4-4 metaG (SPAdes) (version 2) | ecosystem: Host-associated > Plants > Roots > Rhizosphere >... | reverse complement strand
ACTGGCCGGGGCTGTCGTCGAACACCAGTTGGTTGTAAGCGCCGCTGCCGCCCTGGCTCGACTGGATCGCCTGCGTCTTGATGCCCGACAGCGCCGCCGGATGCGCATGTCCGCCGGCCTTGCCGGGGAACCACGCCGGCGCGTTGCCGGTCGCCACGCCGGCGCCGCCGGCCACCTGATTGTGCTGGGCGTCGGCCTGGCCGCGTCCGTTATAGACGGTTCCCAACACCACCGGACGGTCGATGTTCCCTTCCAGGAAATCGATCAGCACTTCCTGCCCGATGCGGGGCAGGGCGCTGCTGCCCCAGTTGGCGCCGGCCACCGGCGCCATCGGCGTGGCCACGCGCACCCACGTGCCGGCCTGGTCGTCTCCTGGCGCGCCGGTATGGCCGTCGGGCATCGGATGCTGCAGGCGGCTGTGACTTTGCGCCCCGCGCTGCCAGTGGAACTGCACTTTCACACGATGGTCGCGGTCGGTATGGATCGGCGCGCCGGGCGGGCCGACCACGATGGCGGTTTGCTGCCCATGAATGGTTGGGCGCGGATGAAGCAGCTGGCCGTGCGCGTCCGTACCGCTGGAGCGGTAAGGAATATTGCTGCGGATCGCGTCGATGCGGACGCGGTACAAAGGCCGCTCGCCCATGGCCTTGCCCACCGCGTGCAGGCTGGTCTTCTCTTCCTTGCCGATCAGCGCGTCGAGCAGGCCTTCGCCGAGCCGCTGCATCAGGCTCGACTTCAGGTCGGCACTGAGATTGTTATGCATCAGATGCACGGTGCGCACCACCAGGAAGCTGCGCTCGTCGTCGCTGCCGGCCAGGTCGAACTGGGCCTGGCCGGTGAGGGCGAACGTGGTGCCGGGCGCGAGCGTGCGGACGGTGCCGGCACCGACGTGGATTTCCTTGCTGGCCTCGAACGCTTGCAACTGGTTGTCGGCGATGCGCTGGCCTTGTTCGCGCGACTGGTAGGCGTAGGCGCCAGGCGCGTCGCGGCTGACCAGCGGGGCGCCGTCGCCGCCGTCCGCGCTGGCGGCGCCAACCGGGCGGGTATCGAGCGAACGGTAGTCCCAGCTGCTCAGTTCGATGGCGTTGGTTTGCAGGCGTAGCTCGGTGCGCCAGCGGTCCAGCGTGTCCTCCCGCATGGTCGCGCCGGGCTGGCTGAAGGCGATGCTGGCCTGCGCGTTGGGCTTGAAGCTGCCGTTGTGGTCGGCGATGACCATGGTGTGGCTGCCCAGGCCGGGGCTGGCGGCGTCGCCGCTGTGCTCGAAGTAATGGAACAGGCCTTCCTCGTGCATCAGGCGCGAGGCGAAGGCGAGGTCGCTTTCCTGGTATTGGGTGGTGATGCTGCGCTTGGGATAGACGGCGCGGTCGAGGATGTCGAAGCGCCACGCCGGCGCCAGCTTGCCCTGGCCCTGGTAGGCGCCGAAAAGGGTGTCGAGGATGTCGAACACCGTCATGTCCTGGAAGATGCGGCTGTCGCGTCCGCGTGCGAGGAAGGCGGTCCACGGTTCGACGGTGAGGTTGTAACGGGCGAAGCCGCCGTTGGCGCCGGCCATGTCGATGGCGGTGACGTGGCCGTGGAACGGCCGCAACTGGTCGCGGCTGGCGGCCGTCATCAGTTCGAGCAGCACCGGCTGGCCGATCAGCGACTTGAGCGAAATGGCGGCGTCGGTCGACAGCGCGGCGATCTTGAAGTTGAAGCCGGTGCCGATGCCTTCCTCGCCGCGCACGCACTCCGCCAGCAGCACATCGGCGCCAAGCGGTGTCGTCAGCTTGAGTAGCCGCGTGCTTTGCGAAAAACCGGCGAGCAAAGCGAGCGGGTCGGAATCGCCTGACTGTGATGGAATCGTTTCTGACATGTAAGTCACACTCCGATGCATGGCGCTGGGGAAACAGCGACTGACGTGATGCAATCCAAGCAAGATTACACCTTAGAATTTGCAACTTTACAAGTATGAATTGAATCGTGCTCAGCTGTACCGGACCGGAAAACCGGTCCGGCCGGGCTTGATATGGGGCAAGCCGTTGAGCGAACAGGATCGTTCAACGGAACGCTCCACACGAGCGTGTTGCGTTTCCGCCGTTGACTCCGGCACCTTGCGTCACCTCAAAAACGCCCCCCTCCCGCCATGACATGATCGACATCCTGCGCAGTCCGTTCGTTGCCTTCAGGCATCGAAGCTGCGCACTCTGCGATGGATGCCGCGATGGAAAAACTACTGCCGTACTTCGAACGGGAACTGAGCCAGCTGCGCCGCATGGGCGCCGAGTTCGCCGGCCGGTATCCCCAACTGGCCGGCAGCCTGCGGATACGCGGCGAAACCTGCGCCGACCCCCACGTCGAACGCCTGATCCAGTCCTGCGCCTTTCTCAACGCCAGCACCGCCAAGCGGCTGGACGACGGCCACTCCGGCTTCACCGAAGCCCTGCTCGGCATGCTGTACCCGCACCACCTGCGTCCGATGCCATCGTGCTCGATCGCCCGCATCGATTACAGCCAGGCCCCGAAAAACTCGGTCAGCAGCGTCACCGTGCTGCCGCGCGGCGGCGCCATGAAATCGCTGGCGCCCAACACCGCCAGCTGCGGCTTCCGCACCGTCTACGACGCCACGGTCGCCCCGGTCGCCATCGGCGCGGCGTGGTTCGAACCGCACATCCAGGTGCCATCGACTATCTCACTGCCGTCCGAAGCCGGAGCCGCGATCTGCATCACGATCGAAAGTACCGGCGTCGCGCGCGGCCTGGCGCTCCAGGGCCTGGACACCATGCGCGTCTTCATCGACGCCGATGCCACGCTGCGCGCCACCTTGCGCGACGCGCTGTTCATGCGCACCGCCTGCGCCTGCGTGGAGGCCGACGGCCAATGGCGCATGCCGGCCAAGCCGCCTATCGCGCCGGTGGGCTTTGCCGACGACGAAGCGCTGCTGCCGCCCGCCACTTCCGAACACCGCGCGTATCGCCTGCTCAGCGAATACTTCGCCTACCCGGAAAAATTCGACTTCTTCGACATCGACCTGGGCGCGTTGATCGCCGCCATTCCAGCCGATTGCACCAAGCTGACGCTGCGCCTGGCGCTGGCCGATGTCCGTCCCTCCACACAAGCCGCGCGCGTGCTGCGCACACTGACGGAAGCGAACCTGGTGCTCGGCTGCACACCCATCATCAACCTGTTCGAAAAAGCGGCCAAGCCCATGTTGATCCGCGCGGCCGCCGCGCGCCGCAGCTACCCGGTGGTGCTGGACGCGATGCCGCCCGGCGACTGCGAGATCTACAGCGTCGACGCGGTGCAGCTGGTGAGAAAGCAGCAGCAGGGCAGCAGCATCCAGGAATTCGCGCCGTATTACTCGCTGCGCCAGGGGTCGACCAGCGGGAAAGGTCACTACTGGCTCGAGCACCGCGACGATCTCGGTGGCGGCACCGACCACGGTGTCTCGCTGACGCTAGTCGACCAGGAACTATCGCCGCTGCGGATGGAGGACGGCACGGCATCGGTACAAGTCACCTGCACCAACCGCAACCTGCCGCAAAACCTGCAGTACGGACGCACCGACGGCGACCTGCGCGCGGTCAAATCCACCGGCAACTTCCCGATCCGCATGCTGCGCCGGCCGACTATGTCGCACCCGCAGGCGTCGCACGGCAACAGCCAATGGGGACTGATCGCGCATCTGGCGCCGAACCATCGCAGGCTTACGCAGGAAGGCCTGCCCGCGCTGGCCGCGACGCTGCGGCTGTACGCGCAGCGCGACAACGCCACCGCCCAGCACCAGATCGACGGCATCACCGGCCTGTCGCACCGCCCGGCCACGGCCTGGGTGCGGACGGCCGGCGACAGCGCCTACCTGCGCGGGATCGAAGTGACGGTCACCCTCGACGAAGAGGCTTACGCCGACACCGGCGTCCACGTCTTCGCCCAGGTGCTGGATCACCTGTTTAGCCTGACCGTCCACTTGAACAGCTACACCCAGCTGGTGATCGTCTCCCAAGCCAGCGGCAAGGAAGTGCTGCGATGCGCACCGCGCAGCGGCGCCTTGCCGCTGGCCTGACCGTCCGCCACATCCGCCGCACACCAGAGGAGCAAACGTGGAACGCGATAACGACTTTTTCAGCTTCATGAGCATGCCCAAGGAGCTGGTCACCTTCAACCGGCCGATCCGACTCAAGCTCGATCTGCCGGGCGGCATCAATGACGACATGCTGCTGCCCCAGCGCGTGTTCGGCACCGAGACGCTGTGCGGCGGCATCGACTACCGCATCCTGTGCGTATCGTCCAACGCCACCTTGCCATTGAAGCAGCTGATCGCCGTGCCGGCCGCGCTGCAATTCGTCACCGACCAGGGGGACTTGCGCAGCGTCTGCGGCATCGTCACCGAAGCCAGCTCCGGCGACAGCGACGGCGGCCTGGCCAGCTACCAATTGGTGCTGCGCGACGCCCTGGCGATCCTGGAAAAGCGCATCAACACGCGCGTGTTCCGCCAGATGGATGAGGTGGAGATCGTGCGGCAAATTCTGCTGGAATGGCGGCACAAGAGCTCCACGCTCGGCGTCTGCTTCACGGACGAAGTGGACGAGGCGTTCCATCTGCAGGAATATCCCAAGCGCGAATTCACCATGCAGCACAACGAATCGGACGCCGCCTTCATCCGCCGCCTGCTCAAGCGCAGCGGCATCGGCTGGTACGTGCGCGCCGAGGCCAATGGCGAGGTGCCGACGCACACGCTGGTACTGTTCAACAGCGTTGACAGCCTGCGCCAGAACGTCGCCGGCACCATCCGCTACCACCGCGACGCCGGCACCGAGCAGCGCGACACGATCACTTCCTGGGGCGCGGTGCGCAGCCTGCAACCCGGCGTGGTGACGCGGCACAGCTGGGACTACCGCTACTCGCAGGGGCCGGACTACATGATGGCGCAGGCCAGCAGCGGCGTCGATCAGGGCGTGAGTGGCAACGAGCTGGCCGCCAGCCTGGATGACTATCAGGTGATGATGCCGCACGCCGGCGACGACGTCGACGACTTGTGCCGCCTCGGCAAACTGCACATGACGCGCCACGATTTCGAATCGAAGTGCTTCCACGGCGAAGGCAGCGTGCGCGATCTGTGCGCCGGCGAATACTTCACCTTGAGCGGGCATCCGGAGGTGGACCGGCACCCGCGCGAGGAACGCGACTTCGTCGTCACCGCCTTGCAGGTGAACGCGCAGAACAACCTGCCCAAGGCGCTGGCCGAGCGCGTGGAGCGCCTGTTCTCGCGCAGCCGCTGGACGCAGGGCGCACAGGAGCCGCAGACGCAAAAGGAGGTCGCGAACAGGATGGCGTCGGGCACGCTGCGCATGCATGTCCAGTTCACGGCGGTGCGGCGCGGCGTGAAGATCGTGCCGGCGTACGATGCGCGCACCGACCTGCCGCAGGCGCTGATGCAAAGCGCCATCGTCGTCGGGCCGAAGGGCGAGGAGGTGTATTGCGATCAGATGGGGAGGGTGAAGATTCGCTTTCCCGGCACGCGGGTGGCGGATCACAAGCATGCGGAAGGCTCCGGGGCGGCCAATGACGACAGCGACTCGGCCTGGGTGCGTGTGGCGTCGAATTGGGCGGGCAATGGACCGGGTAGCGTAGATCAATGCGGAACCGTTGGCCTGCCGCGTGTGGGCACGGAGGTGCTGGTCAATTTCTTGGGCGGTGATCCGGACAAGCCGGTTATCGTTGGCCAGATCTATAACCAACAGGCGCAGCCGCCGGCGCTGAGTGACCAAGGAGACTTGCCAGGCAATCGCTATCTCTCCGGTATCAAGAGCAGGGAAATAAAAGGGGGCCGAGCCAACCAGTTAAGGCTGGACGATACGAGCGGCGAGATCAGTGCCCAACTGTCGAGTGACCACGGTGAAAGCCAGCTAAATCTCGGCTGGCTGGTGACACCGCGCGCGCACGGCAGTGGGGAGCCACGCGGTGAAGGGGCCGAATTGCGGAGTGATCTAAAGGTGGCTGTGCGTGGCGAGCAAGGTGTGTTAATCACTGCGGAGCGAGGAAGCGCAAGCAAGGGCCAACACCTTGAACGAGCAGAATTGGTGCGGATCGCGGAACAGCTACAGAAGCTGATCAATCAGCTCAGTGATCGCGCCGAACAGCATGCCGGTGACAAAGCGCGAGGCAAGGAACTGGAAAGTTTGATCGACAAATTGAAGTCGATGAGCGACAGCGGTTCACCCATCGTCGCGGTTTGCGGACCCGCTGGATTGATATCGACGAGCGCGCAAAACATCGCAATCGGTGCAGCGACGACTATCGATATCACCAGCGCTGGAGCGACCTACCTGGCTTCCGGCGAGACCGCCTCCATGCGATCCGTCAAAGGAATGAGTTTGTTCGCGAATGAAGGTGGCGTGAAAGTCACGGCCGCCAGCGGGCCAGTGAAGGTTCAGGCACAAGACTCCCAGTTGGAAGTACTCGCTAAGAAGGTGCTTGAAATTATTAGCAGCACGGACTGGATCACGATAAAGGCGAAAAAAGGTGTGCGCATCAACGGTGGGGGCAGCGAACTTGAGCTGAGTGCTTCAGGCATAAAAGGGTACACCTCCGGCAAGCATGAAATGTATGCGGCTGACCATCAGACGTTTAAGGGGCAGGCGCGAAATCTGGAATTCCCGGGTGAGATCGTGCCGCACAAGATTTGCGTGCCATGTCTTCTCATCGCCGCAGATGCGCATAGCCCATTTGCATTGTCAAAGTGATCGTAATGAACTCATACCTATTGATAGACACAGCGCTGATCGGCACCCGCGCGAAGAAACCATGGATCAAGCCCAAGCCAAAGATGCGTCAAGCCTGGATTGGAGCCGTCTATAGGAACAGCGCGGCGCACGTCAGCCCGGTCGTCGTCGATATCGCTAGAGCGATCGCATGCGACCGTGTTGCCGAAATGATGGAGCTGATGAACTCGGCCGAGAAGTTATGCGTGTCATTCATTGAGACCGAACTTTCATTTGAGGGCCTGCTATCCCACCTTAGGCAGTTCATTCATGTTTGTACTGATCAAGGTAAGGAACTCACTTTGCGATTCGCCGATGGTGCGGTACTTCCCGCCCTTGCCTCAACTATGACCGCCGAGCAATGGGCAGCACTGACGTTCCCTCTGGTTTGCTGGAAAGTTCACGGGCGTGACGGCTTGGTTCGGACATTGCCTCGACCCACGCTCTCGACGTTGGCGCAATGCCCTTTGGAGATGAGTGACGATCAAATCGCCGCGCTGAAAAGCGCAATGGCGGTGGATCAGTTACTAGTGAATTTGCGGCGGATAAGACCCGGGCTAGTTTCCGAATATGCGACGGCACAGGCATATGAATTCGCCGCTCAGGCGCGCCAAATGTGGCATGCCGCTGGTCAAGTTGACGGAATTGATTTGCTGCTTTTCATCCGCGGCGTATTTGATACCGATGGGCGCCTGCTTCGGGTTCCGACTCTTCCACAGGCGCTTGCCCAAGCTGATTTGAATCTCATCCGCATTGACGTGCAGCGCATGGTTAAAAATCAATATAAGTGACAAGTTTTGCTCGCCGAGGTATTTGTAAAACAATATGGAGTTTGTAATGAAGACCAAATTTAGGCTGGCCTTAACGCACTTGCCGGTTCTAGCTCTCTCTTCCGCGTTCACATTGGTATCTTGCTCGAGTATCGGCGTTCGGGGCAATGATGATAACGAGCCAATTTCGGTAATGATTACTGGCGTGCACCATCTTGGCGGCAATTTTAACATTGGTGAATTCTACATTGATGACAACTATGGCAGCAATGTCGGACGAAATGGGGGAGGCGGTAGCCACTTTTGCTGCGCCGCGTTGCCGCGCAGATGGCGTCCAGGACTCACTGCAACGGTAAGTTGGTCTGTGAATGACTGGTCAAATGTTGTGCGCTCGGAAATTGATGTCGGAAATTATAAGAGCTTAGCCTTTCAAGACTACATCGCTACAGTGCCAATCGAAAAATACGATGAAGTCGGAGACCTTTATTCGCACTTTTTCCCGAACGGTAAGGTGAGACTGGTGTCGAGTAATTTTCCAATTACTAGTTCTCAGCATCCAATTCAGCGAAACGACTCGTCCGCAGCCAAGCTCGCGACCAATGGAGTTAAAGCTGAAGAAAAATGATGTCCTTTTAGTTTTTTTTGCAGAGGAAACCATGTCAAAGTGTGACACTTTTAGGATTACGAGAGAGGCGCCGGTGGCTGTCGTTCGCCCTAGCGAGATGCCACTTTGCGATGCGAGCAGCTGTGAGACCATCATTCAGTTAGGGGTATTTTTTGATGGTACTGGGAATAATAAGAAAAAAGATATTCCTAGGGGCGCGCTATCCAATATCGTTAAATTACATGATGCGTACATGGCTGATCCCGATCGAGGAATCGCTAAAACTTATATCGAAGGGCTTGGTACAGAGTGCGTTGATCTCAATGAACCTGGTGAATCCGTTTTCGGAGGAGGATTCGGCTCTGGCGGCGAAGGAAGACTACTCTTGGCATTGTGTTCGGTAATGAATAATTTATATGAGAGCGTTCTTAAAAAGAAATGGGCTTCCAACCCGGCTGTGCAGGACATTTGCCGTCCGTCAAATTTTTTTGGAAACAATACTACGAATTTAGAAAAGTTCGGTTTAGCAGCGCCTCTTAATGGAAGTAAGTTAGCTGTAAAGGTTTCGTTTTTTAAGAAAGAAGGTCAAAACCTGCAGCAACAGTTGGCAGATATAAAGGGGCCGATTGTGAAAGAAATCATATTTGATATCTTTGGATTTTCTCGAGGCGCGGCGGAAGCTCGTGTGTTTTGCCACTGGCTCAGCAAAATTGCAGCCGGCGGCAAGATTGCTGGTATACCAATCTGCTTCCGTTTTTTAGGATTGATGGATACGGTAGCCTCTGTGGGTGTTTGGGAGGGGGCAACCAATGCAGCATTTAACAAAACCGGTGGACATACAGACTGGGCGTTACCTGAGCACCTGCTTGTTCTTCCCCAGGTCAAGAACTGTATTCACATGGTCGCGATGCATGAAATTCGAAAGAATTTCCCACTGGATCAAGTGGCTGTGGGCGATGTGATGCCGGAAAATTGCCACGAGTTTGCGTATCCGGGGAGCCACAGCGATGTCGGCGGCGGATACGCTCCGGGGGCCCTTGGCTTGGCAGGAGGAACGTCACTTCAAGAAGGCGATTCCCGCAAGCTGTCGCAACTTCCATTAAATCATATGTTCGATTGCGCTGTGGCAGGAGGAGTTCCCATGTCCCGAGAGCTCACAGGGAAAAAAGGCAAAAATTTGTTCGACATCTCGCCAGTTGTAGAAGCAGCATTCGCGAAATTTGTTTACTTCTCACCGCATAGTAACCAGCGGCTTAGCGATTGGATGCTGCCATATTTGATCTGGCGCTGGAAAACTCGTAATGAATATTCCTCATTGGGTCACGTTCGGAACGCTAAAGGGAATGATCTAGGTTACCTGATGGCAGCTCATAAGCAATTTATACAAGATAGCCAAATCATGGAGTTTCGGGGAGATGAGGAAAAATCGGTGGCCTTTGTCAAAGCCGCTCGTGCTCAGGATCATTCGTGCTGGTCGCATTCCGATTATAACCAACCGGAAATAGGTGCGTTGGATCGTGAAGCTTGGGAGGTGAAGAAACGTGTTACGGCAGCCAAGCCCAACCCTCCTGAATTGGATGATTTTTTCGATAATTTCGTGCATGACTCTCTTGCTGGATTTAAAGAGAAGCTGACGGAACCTACTGGGCATTGGCGCTATCGTCGAACGTTCCGAGGAGGTGACCAGCCACTGCTGACTTAGGCGTCCGGTGGCCTGGTTCGCGCTTTCCAGCTTTTTATCTTACGGGTTTGATATGAAAAACAGCCAAGGACTCGGTGTCATTCGGTTAGGAGACAAGACCTCACATGGTGGGAAAGTTGTCTCGGCAAATCCCTCATTTAAAGTGCTTGGGAAGCCTGTTGCTCTAGAAGGAGATATGACGGTCTGTCCCCAGTGCAAAGGCAACTATCCAATCAATACTGCTGGCAGCGAACGTAAGCACCACGGCAAGCCAGTCGCCTACGAAGGCGACAAGGCTGCCTGTGGAGCCAAGTTGATTTCATCGATTTGACTGCATTGGAATCCCAAATGCGAAATGAATTTGTTCGAATGATGAGTAGTTGGACTTTTGCGGCCGTCACTAGCCTGTCGACTAGTCTCTGCGTAGCAGCTGAGGATGAGGATCTGCTAGCAGTGGGCATGATTGGAGTACAACACATTGGAGACCAGTTCAACATCTCTGAATTCTATGTGGATGGGCAATGGGCGGGGAGTGCCGGTAGAGAAGGCGGCGGGGGCGGCAATGTTTGTTGCGTAATGCTTCCCATGAAATGGCACCCTGGATTGATTGTAGAGATCCGGTGGTCAATTGCCGATTGGTCTAACGAAAAAAAGGTAGAGACAAAGGCGGGAAATTATCAAAGTATAGTTTGGAAAAATTACAAGGCGGTGGTGCCAATTGAAAAATACGAGAGCGCGGAGGACCTGTATGTTCATTTTTTCGCTGGGGGTAAAGTGCGTGCTGTTTCAAGCATCTTCGGATCGGAAGGAAACGGACATCCAATTCAGCGCGAGGATACTAAAGCAACGGTGAGGGCTATAACGGGGCACTTGCTGGATTCCCTATTTAGCGCAGCAGAACTTGCAGAGATGAAGAGAAAAAACAGTGAGGAAGCACCATGGAAGGAAAGTGGGAATGAGCGAAATTCTCGGTTTCATCGAGCCAGATGACCAAGCGCAGGGCACCCGGTGGCTACAACCAAAAACTAACCCTCCCCTCTAGCCTCCCTGCTCGCCGAGTTGCGCACGCTTACCGACCGCATCGCCGTCGCCGAAGCCGGCGAAGCCCGCCGCGCCGTCAAGAGCTGCGCTTCGGCCTCGAGCAGGTCACCGCCCAGCTGAAAAACGTCACGAACAAGCTCGACCCGGTGCTGCGCCCCGACTCCATCTTCGACCCCACCGACCCCAACACATCCGGCCGCGTCGTCGCGCTCACTCTGGTCGCCCAAACCAAGCACCCACTGGCGAAGATCCCCGAATTCTGCGGCGCCGGCGTCTACGCTATCTACTACCGCGGCGACTCCGGCCCGTACGCGCCGCTCAAGGGCTGGACCACCCGATCTACGTCGGCAAGGCCGATCCGGACAAACAGACCGCCAAGGACGCGGTCAGCCAGGGCACCAAGCTGTCGGCCCGGCTAAACGAGCACGCGCGCAGCAACCGCAAGGCCGTCACCACGCTCGACATCGACGACTTCGAGTGCCGCTCCCTCCTCGTGCAGACGGGCTTCCAGAAATCGGCGGAGGACTACCTGATCAACTTCTTCAAGCCGATCTGGAATTCGGAAACGAAAATATGCTTCGGCCTGGGCAAGCACGGCGACAGCTAAGAAACCCTGGTCAACAAGCGCTCCCCGTGGGACACGCTGCATCCCGGCCGCGAGAGGGCCGACGCGACGACGGACAACCAAAAGCCGCCGGCGACGATCATCGAACAGATCGGCGCCCACCTGGCGGCGCACCGGCCTTACGCCGACATCCAGCAGATCTTCGAGCGCTTCACCGAAGACATGCACCAACTGAACCTGGAGAGCTTCTCCACGCCGGCGGGCGGCGTCGTCGAGCTGGAGGTGGCCGGCGCGGCGCCGGCCGGCGACGCTACTTCCTGAGCAGCTCGCACACGGTCTCGGCGATCACCGACGCCAGCCGGACCGGCACGGCGTTGCCGAGCTGGCGCATGACCTCCGACCAGGTGCCCTCGAACAGGAACGTGTTTGGGAACGTCTGGATGCGGGCCGACTCGCGCACGGTGAAATAGCGCACCGAGCCATCCGTGCGCCGTAGCATGTTCTCGCCGCCCGGCACGCCGTGGTCGCCCGCCTTCAACGCCTTGGCCGGCTCGTCCAGCGGGCTGCCGGTGTGGCCGACATAGGCGCGCGCGCCCGGCTGGAAACGATGCGCCTGCACCTTGTTGGGGTGACGCTCCGGATCGGGCAGGTCGCAAATGGCGTCGCGCACGGTTTTCCACTTCAGCAGATTGGCGTCATAGTCGGCGTCGATGAGCGTGCCGATCTTCTTCTCGATGCCCTCGGGCCGGGGCGGCCGGTGGCGCGTGGCCACCTTGTGCCGTTCCCAATATTCCCCGGACGCCCATTGCGGCAACAACAGCGCGTCGGCGCTGTGCGTCTCGGCGGGCGGCGTCCACAGCTTGTCCTGGTACGCGCGGAAGCCGACAAAGAACACGCGCATGCGCTTGTGCGGCACGCCGTAGTTAGCCGCGTTCACCAGCTTGAACGTGACCCGGTACTCGCTGACGGCGCCCGGCTTGTTCTTCCACTTGCGCAAGCGGGCAAGGTGGTCGCCCCATTGCTCCTTCGGCTTGGCGGTCAGTGACGGAAACTCCAGTTGCAGCAGGATATAGTCGAAGTAGTCGGCGAAGGCGGCACGCGTGAGGCCCTGCACGTTCTCGAAAACGAACGCGCGTGGACGGGCCTCGCGCACGGCGCGCACCGCCTGCGGAAGCATGTCGCGCTCGTCCAGGAGCCGTACTTGCCTCCCGTGGAAAAGGGTGGGCAGGTCAATGCCTGAGGGCGTTATTGCTAAAGGAAGTTGAAACGCTTTCGGTGACGATCGAGATATGACAGATTTCTTTCGCTTAGCGCTTCTATTTTTGTAAATCGATCTAGTCCGAAGATAATTCTGTCTTCAGCGCCTAGTGAAGGGGAAATCTGCACTAAACCGTTGCTTGAAAATGAAATGAGCCCTTGGTCGAATAGTCGGTCAATATGCGGGGCCAGCAGTAACCCATTCTCGACGTCTAGCCTTTCAGTATTGTCAGACAGTGCCCACGAATTGATGTGCGATGCGACCATCAGATTGACGTTTTGCAAGCCCGTGAGTGCACATCGTCCGCCCCATCTTTTTATAAGATCAGCTCTAAACTTGCCCTGTCCAACGCGAGCCATCACCAGCGCCTCTCGCGTTGTCGCAGATATTTTCGCAGGCTCGCTAGTTCCGGCTCGAATGAAAGCATCCTCTGACCTGGCTGTCTGATTGACAGCCTCAAGAAGGTACATCCCCGCATCTGCAGGCAAGTGAGCCATGTAAATTTGGTTGAGCGTAGCTTGGTTACTGAATAAAGAAGGCGTGCTTCGGTTGTTAAACCTCGCGATGAATTCAGATGAAATTTCATCGCGATGGACCTTGCGATCTAGTTCAACAATCTGAACATCTACGCGGTTGCCGACAGCGTCCCACTCACCGAATGAACGGCTGACAGGGCGCGCTTCTGTATATGAATTCCCGTCCGCGATTGCTAAGAAGCTGATTCTTTGGTTATAGCAACAGAAAATAATGTCGCCCTGCTGAACCTTCCCGACGTTGTCCCAGTAGAGCCGGGTTACCTCGCTCCCTGCCTTGTTTCGTGAGCTTTTGGGAGCCCACAAAAAATGTTGATCGATTACGGTCTTGTGCGTGGTTCCGATATTTACCCAATAAAACTCCATACAGCTCCCGAGTTTGATGCCTAGTTGTCAATTGATTCTAAGCATCACTCTAACATCTATTGTAGAGTCTGCTTAATGTTTAAGCGAACTCTACAATATGGGCTGCGGCGTAATTGGACAGGTCTGATTTTTAGGTCGCTGCGAAAGATGAAACTCTCGGGAGGTGGGGCGCGCCGGCCGGCGACGCTATTTCGTAAAGCGCTCGCACACGCTCTTAGCGCACCCGACGCCAGCTCCATCGGCCCGGGGTTGCCCGCGCCTGTCGCAGAATCTCCTGAAACAACAGGGGCGTCGTCGTGCCTCGAGGCGTGAGGGCAATTGCTGGGCCAGCTTGGTAAGCCTTTTTTGCGAAGCAAAAGATATTTTTAGTTGAACGGAGGTCTAACTGATTTTGCTCTGCAAGGTAAAAAGCTGCCGATGGGAGGAGCTGTCTCGGGAAACATTGGCCCTCAAGCCAAAGTTGCCTGCGATAGCGTGGCTATGCATGTACTTTGCCTGCGCTGCTCACACATGGAGCAACCTATGACCAAGACCTATAAGCCCAACTTATGTTTAAACCACGATGACGCGATGGCTATCGCTCTCTTTGTCATGACGTCGAAAGCGGCAATCCAATACGAGCGCTTGCCAGGTGGGCAACTGCGTATCACCATTGATCGAAATGGTGCCGCGTTGCTGGAAGAAAAATCAATGCCATCGTATGTCTACGTGCAGGAGGGCGGTTCGATGTCAGAATTGTATTTGCACGAATATGAGACCAAGATGGACGCGCTGGCCGGTCGAGTTAATTGCGCATCAGTTGGGGCATATAAGACCGGTGGGATTGTCGAAATATCTCCATGTTTACGGTCATTGGGGAACGTTTTTTTCTCTACAGCGGAAGCACTCGTCGGAACGGTTCCGAGCCTGGCTCTCTACAGGGGCGGGGAGGGCGGCGGCATATGATGATGCATCATCAAAGAGAGAAAGTAAAAGGCGAGCCGTCGCGGCCGGCGGCCTAGGTGCGCGAGTGTGATCGGCGGCGTCACCATCAGGGATTCTTCGTACCTTCTCTTCCCTGGCAAAGCAACCAAATGCTGGCGAGAATTGCGAAAAAAAGCCAGCCTTGAAAGGCTGGCTTTGATTGAACGCATAGCCGAGGCAATTTGTCGTGTGCCACAAATCTTGAAAACATGCTCTTTGATTTCAAATGGTTTTTTCACTCAATGTGGCACGACAAAATTTTGGTCGTGCCACATTGAGTGAAAAAAAGTTCGATCTGTGCCATGAAAACTGAAAAAATTTCGCGCTCACAAACGATCTCTGTGATGAACAACTCCCATCGAAGGCGGATGATCACTCCCATGATCCACACAAAATTCTGAACAGGTCGAGTGCGAAGAAAAAAGCGCTCGTCGCGACCGGCTGCGACAAGGGAAGTGAGATGGGAATTGACGCGCTTTGTGATGAACAACTCTCATCCATTAGCGGTAGCGGACGGTCCAACCGGGCATCGATAGTTGGGCGAGAAGCCAAGTAACGACGAACATCAATGCCTCGGCCAAGTCGCAGAGATCACCAAGAGAAAAAATCTAATTGCAAATTGCACGTGCTCGCGCATTCTTCATCGAGGGCAAAAGATGGGGAGCGGATATGCAAATCAAGCACTGGGCGGCTTGCGGTAGGAGCTTTTCGGTCCGCACGCAAACGCCACTCCAAAGTTACTGCTCCCAACCAGATTGTCAGCGAGCACGTCGCAGTCAATGGCAGAAAGAGAAACGCAAGCGCGATCCCGCCGGCCACGAGTCACTAGCTCCGCAAATTTAGTATGATTACTTGCCTGCGCGTGCTGCTTTCGCAAACTCCTCTTCGAGTGTATTAACCAATGCCGGCAGTTTAGTATCCACGCCCTCGCGTTTTGTATCTCGACGATGGATGGCCTCTCTAGAAAAATACTTTTCCATTATTGCTGCTTCTGTACCTGGCGAACCAGAGAGAGCTGCAATCCAGTCTTTAGCGGCGAACGGAATCGGACTTCTGCTTCCTTTTTGGTAGGCACAGGACTTAAGTGGATACAAATCGATTATTTCGATAAATTTCTTGTCACACGTTAGGAGTGCTGGAAAGAAATAACGAGGTTGGATCGGCGCCGTGTCAGGACGGGGACTCTCATTGGTAGCCGCTTCTTCAATGTATCGAATATGCCAGAAGTCCCACGCCATATTTTTCAACTGTTTGATAAGGTCGGATAGCTCATCTGGCGGGCGCTTTTGAATTTTTCCAAAAAAGGTCAAATCCTGTCCTTTTGAAAAGTACTCTGCGGCAACTACAATTTCACGAGCAAATACCGTATGCAGTTGCGAATCCATAAATTCCACAAGTTCATGAAGTTTCGAATCTGAAGATCGCCCTTGGCTACCCAATTGAATTGTTGACATTTTAAGCAGTAAACAATATAGCAAGGTATACCGACGAAGGACCGCCGACATCAATTTTGGCTCGGATGCATCCTGGATCATCTTACGGACGAATTTATCCACGTTCGAATTTCGCTCATTTTGCGAAATTTTTGAGCGGACTTCTTGAGTTTCCCTGAAATGTTTTGCGTCGATTGTTCGGAGAACTTCGTAGGCTCCTAGTCGATCAGTAATTTGGGGAATATTTTTATCTATCAGTATATTGGGTAAATTTTCAGTGAGATAGGGAACCGGATCGACAAAAACTTCATCTTGGGAGATGAACGAAAAGATCTCGTAGAAGTCCTTTGGTAAATTTGTAGTTTTTCCGTTGAGATAAGGGAGTAAATAACTTAACGCTTGTGTATCGAGTGCTATGGAGTGGTCGATCGGGAATGTGGCTTCGTGCTTAGAAAGCATGTCGCGGTGGATGCCTTGATCTAGAACTACAGCCCGTTCAGTGGAAAACAAGCCGCGCACGACTGAACCATCGGAGAAATTCCGATTCACGGCAAAGCCTGGCGCTGATCCCTTTTCGGAGGCAAAAAGAAATTTCCAATCTGGAACGAGACTCCCAAATTTTTCGTAAGCCAAAAGCGATTCGCCTGTGGAGGTTGCGTTGCCGATCAGTGCCACGACAGTGCGTTCGACTTCTGGGAAGATTTGTTGCTCTTTTGCCATCATCATCATGCTTGGATTAGCCTTAACGACGGCTGCTAAAATTTCGATTCCGTTTAATAGCTCAGCGTTCACCACAACCTCCTTTGTCAAATTATTTATGTTTCTATGTGGAAACTAACATATCTTACGGAACAATGCCATCATGTTTTTGATTTTGTCATAAAGATAAGTTGCACGGCGTCTTTTGCGCTGGTTTAGACGGAGGATGACGTTCGTGGACTTCATCTGAAATAAAAATTGCCCGCACTAGGAGGGCAATTTCGAGTCATAGGAAATCGTGCTCGAGGATGATGTGTCGCCTAGAAACGCGGTAGGTTTGGCTTACAGGTGTGGTGTCCTCTGTCCATCACGGGAGACGGTTCGATAAGTTCTAGCCAGGCTAGAGATCAATTTTGATCGTGACTGTTCTTGATGATATACTGCGCTTGCTGCCCTAGACTAAGTCCTCTCCCAACTACCATACTGGTGATGACGCTAGGTTGATTTGTGACCCTGATTTCGGGGCGACCCCGCTTCAAGAGAAACCCGCCTTTCGGCGGGTTTCTTGTTTTTTGAGTTGTGGATTTACGAAATAATCTTACTATGAATCGACCCGGAAATTTAGAAGGCTGGTCGGTGTGAGTCAGGAGACATAGCCTACTTGAACGTTGTCAATCGGTTTTCAAGAATTTGCGGCTATTCCCGTTTGTCAATAATTCGACCAAGTAGTTCGAGTACTTTACCTTCCAATGAATTGCGTGTTTCGCAATCGTAGTAGATCAGATCTCTTGCCCGTAGCGGCACCAGTCGCGTCTTATCTATGCGCAGCAACCATAAATCTAAGACTCCTTCGGCATGACGGTCGAGAGCTAGTTCTAATTCGTCAAAGCACCAGGGGCTGCAAGCATATTCGGCCGACCAAATGGCGATGAAAACATCTGCGCCAAATATTGCTTCACGGATTGCATTTGGTATTATATGGCCGGCTCCAAAATCTGATTCATCGCGAAATACACGTAGTTTTCGGCGACGAAGCAAAATTTCAACATGATCTGCATCGGCTTGTCTTTCTCTAGCGTAGCTAATAAAGAAACTTGGAGAGGACCCATGTACGGTGGACGTAGTTTTAGCATCTGCCAGAATCACTGCGAACTCGCCTGCATTTTTAGCTACGGATTCATCTTGCAACTCAGAAAAACGCGAGCCAAGGCGGTCCTCCAGCTCATAGCGGCATCGATCGAACGCTTGCTTAGCAGCTCCGCCCATGAAGGGGAGCGGTAGTACGGCTTTCCGTTTTCCTTCGGCGAGCAAAAGAAGCATATTGGAGGCGCCGTCGGGATTTCCTCCGAGTGCAATGGTTGCATGGCTAGACTCCAGTGCGCTGAGTTGACAAAAAAGCCAGGCATATCTTAGCGCTTGGGCATCCGTTGTCCGAGGAGGTGGATGTGGAATCCTTGAAACGTTTGAAAGTTTCAATTCAAAAATTAACTTACTAAGTCGTTGGTAGACATCGGGTGAATCTACGAAATGAAATTCGATTCTTATATCGTGCCCCCCCTGCGTTGCTACAGCTCCTCGGAGAATGTGAATATCGGCAGCATCTTCGAAAGGACTGCAGAGCAGAATCGTATGCTGACCGGAAACTAAACTGCTTCCTATTTGAGTGCAGACTCTTTTGAATATATCTGATTGTGGCGAAACTATGTCCGTGTTGTGTACGACTAGCCCACCGATGACAAAAATTTTCAATTTGGCCTCTTTTTGAATAGTAAATCTATTTTACTAAGTCCCCGGTAATAAATCGCACATGAAGTAAATCAAATTTTTCGGCTGATGTTACATCCAATTTAGTTATTCTGCACCCAGCATCCCAAGTTGTGAACCATACCTTTACAGAGCGCCATTGATTCTCCCATCTTGGGTGGTGTTGGGGTTGCCAATTATCGATTTCCTTTGCAGCAAAATTCATAAACTGAATGGCGCGATTGAACGATACGAATTCGAATACTCGAACGAGTTCGTGCGCGAGGCCACCTCTCGCCCAATTATGCGAGTTGCATTCTTCACACCAATTTGGAATATATTGCATTGACTCAGTTAGTTCATCAGGTGACAGAACAGGGCGTTCTTTCTGATGGGGATGTGGGCGGACAATACGCATCCCGGCAGGAAAGGACGGAGTGCGCCGAACCACGCCAGTAATGAGTTGGCTCAACGTATCGATAAGACGTGCTAGATCTGAGTCCCATGTATCAAGTCGAATGCGTTCGGCTTGAGCTCTGCAAATATCTAGCAGACAAGTGTCTAAGGCCTCTGGAGGAGGAATTTCCGCATTTTCGAGTAGAACAGGGACAACTGGAATACCACGTTCGAAAGCTCGGCTTAACTCCAAGCGGACCCAATCTTTAGGATGGTCAATGCGCCTTCTGCCGTGCCCATCCCAAGATCTGAGCCAGTCTTCCCCTAGCACTGCTACCAATACCTGTGCGGATTCAAGAGCATTGGAAATTGAGCTGGGCCAATCTCTTCCGCCAAGAATAGACGAACGATCTATGAACACCTCACCTTCGGCAAAGGAGTGTTTTAGCATCGAGGCGATCGCCATAGCCGCATGCTGAGAATCGCTTTGGCGATAATTGACAAAAATTGAATTTGACATAAATGGCTCCAAGCCTTTCTAAAGACCAGGGTTACTTGGCTACTATTTTGCTACCTGTACCCGAATATCTATCCGCCGCTATATTAAAATCAAATGGATCAGAAATCAGTCTGTTGCATGGGCCAGACGTTTTTAACCAAGCTAAGAATTCGTCACCAGTTGTACCAGAAAATGTGCGATGACCGATTTGATTCCTATAGCTCATGCGCTGAAGGATTTCTGAAGGAACTATTTCGGGTGATGATCCGAAGTAATAGAAGTTATTGGATATTAGAACAGAATTTGCAGAAGTATCTTTTTTAAGATTAAGGAAATTGGTACTGCCATCGGAATTGCTGTGGTGGGAGTCTGCTTGCACCCAAGTTTGATTCTGTTTTTGATAAATATTATCTCCAACGAGCATTTTTTTACTACCGTTACGTACCGGTTTTTTAGCTATAAAGCGCTCATCATTCCAGTATTGATCATAGGTAATTACTTCTGAAACCTGCATCGCAAAAATGCACTTTCCTGTAGATTTTAATCGTCTACCGCCCATACCTGCTACCCAATCACCAATTTTGGCATTGCGTCTAATGTCGGGTTTGCAAGTAGCAAGCGTGCAAATTCCGTGGAAAGGGTTCGGTGCAAATCCGAAGTCCCTGTCCACTACGTACATATAAAGTTTCCCCATTGTCAACACACCGAGCGTGAGGCGGAGTTACTTGGGGCGCGATCCGAACCGTCTGGATTTTGAAACGATGAGTCGCCATCAATCGCTTTTTGAATACTTGCCGCATTCCACGCTACAATCGAAGAAGCATACTTCTCAAGGGCAGGAGGAACATCATAGTCTGTTCCGCCACGTTCATACACTCCAACAATCGTTTTCCCTTGCGCATTCGCTTCCTCGATTTCCCAGTTGACCCAAGGTCGGGTATGGGTTTTGTTGCCAATAATGACCACAACTGTAGACGCCCACGAGATTTTCATCCGCAAGAGGCGCTTCAATACCTTGTCATCGATAAGCCCATTTTTAAGACGGTCCTGGTTAGCCGGCTTTGCACGAATAGAACTATTTCTGACATCTAACGAATCTTTACCAAGTAAGTTGCTAAATTGATCAACTAGATTATCATCTTTATGGTGATGACTAATAAAAAGGTGGCGACGCTCTGTCATAAATATCTCCATTAAAGCTTGTTTTTGACTGTCTTAATTTTATGATTAATTATCTAACATACGTTTGCCAATTTCCTTGAACCAATCACTCAGTTCCGGATTTTCGTCAATTATTCCAGAGAGTGCTTCGATAAACAATTTTTCCCCAATGTGCTCTCCGAGAGAGCGATAAGCTTCAAATTGAGCTTCTGAGAAAAATTGATTTGCAGTTGAATGGTGGGGAAACTCCGGTTCGTCCATTCTATATTTTCGAATAAATTCCCCTTCATTTCCTGTTAGCGAAAGCTTAACATACAAGATATATCCGATGCCCGCCCCCAAGCTATCCGTAGCGGGATATTTTATTCTGCAAAACTGAAAATGAGAACGACTTAGTTTCTTAGAATTCAAACGCAATTCGTCCAAATCTAACTCTATACTAATTCCAAAATCAATGGATGCCAGTCGTTGCAGGTTGGTGAGAGCATGAAATGTCATCTTTGGATCAAATTCTCCATCAATTGCAACAATAAACTTACACCGGCGTCGGAGCAATTCATATACTCCCAAATTTTCTATATGTCCGCCATCAGTTAAATTAAGGAAGGCGCCATGCTCATCTATTTTTCCGATCATCTCGCGCCCAAGTTGCATAGCTCCTGGTTGCTCCCTCCAGCTATGAATTTTGGGATTTCTTAGCCAATATCCCAACCGAACATTCAATATCGCCATCCAAAATGCTAAATGAGACTTCGTCTCTAAACCCATCATTGGCGAGGCGGCGGCGCCCGAAATTGCCATAGCTGTTGCTAGAGTTAAATTGGAATCTACCTTTTCCCATGCGACGGTTGGGTAGTAGCCTGTAATCGGACTTCCACAGTATGCTTGACTGAACAAAAAGAAATCGGATAATCGACCTTGCATTGCAGAATTTCTGGATGAGGGGACGTTTAGAGCGGCATTTATCAGATGATATGGGCCAAGTCCGCCAGCGTTCGCTTCTGAAAGTTGAATTTCAACGGGTACGAGTTCTCCTGTTTTTTTACGTTGAATAATGAATGCTTCGGCCAACTTCCGACGATAGTGCCTGTGGGGTGATGTAAAATTAATGTTAAGTGGCATCCATACTAGAACGAAAATCGATGCACAACTTGCAGCTAAAATCAGCATCCTTAAAGGGAGTTGCCATCGAAATACTTGCAGTGTTTCGCTGCTGGATGCCAGCCAAGCAAAGGCTACAAGTTCGATACTAAGAAAACATAGAGGCGCCCCCAAACCTGCAACCAGCGCAAAAGACTTTCTCCAAATCTTGTGGCGAGTCGGTAGCATGCTGAATACCAATGTACAAAGGAGTGGAACTGTGCACAATGTGATCAGGAAACCAAGAAACGTCCAAGTAAATAATTGATCTGTAAACTGAGCCACATATTCGTGTGCAAAACCAAACAACCACCAAATCACAATGGCCGCGAAAGCAATTCCGAGAGCACGATAAATCAAGTCAGTTATTTTTTCGGCATTGAATATTCGATGGATAAGCCCTGGAAGGATTAGACCTGCTACAAGTATTCCAATTACGACGATATTTGTTTGTCCAGATTTGGCTTGAGCAACGCCGGAACTGCGAATTACATATTCTAGGAATGCGGCTAGAAGAGGCAACAGGCAAATTGCAAATATATTGACCGCCATCCCATATACTTGCGACACGCCTAGGAAAAATCTTTCCCAAGTTGACGTGTGCAAGTATCGGCTCTTATGACGAATCCGACGAAGCTCAGGGCTCTCACCCTCCGAGGATTTAAATGGATGTTGGCATTTTTTTAATCCAACTTCAAGGGTGGTTCCGGACAGGAAAGCAGTCAAGAAAGAACCGACAAACCCCCCTCCTGACACTGTCGACATATAGTCAAATTGAGGAAGTAGATTTCTCTTTGACAGGGCAACCAGAACTCCCAGTGCAAATGTGGCCGAGCGTATCCCACCTCCAGAAATTGCTAAGCCTGCGGCCTGAGTAGAATCTTCAAGTTTGTAATTTTTTCGGCGTTCGCTGATGGCGCTGCGTTCAGCATCATTCATCACTTTGCTGGTTTGCGCATCTACTCCAGCGCGTGTAGCAGGGATACCGAAATCGAGTTTTCTCCCCATCTCCTCAACAATGGTGTTGGAAATATCATTGGCCTGGAAGCGTTGATGATGCTTGCCATCACGCAGGAGAAGTAGCAAAGAATCAAAGGTGACAAGTTTTTTTTGTAAATGTGAAAGCTCACTTCGAAATTGATCAGTCTCGTCCAGCGCATCTAGTGCTCCGTCTTGATTTTTGCGATGCCATTTTGCGGTGAATGGACGTACATGCGTATTGAGCACATGCCAAACAAGTTCGTCGAAGTCTCCAGCTAGTGGATATTTTGAGGCAATAGTTCTTGCGTGACCAAATAGTTCGTAAATGCTCTTTAATGCAGCGGCTTCGACGCCTGCCCGATAAGGCAAGCTTTGTGTGGCAACTCGCGAGGCTAACTGAACGTGTAGTTCGGCAGCGGCTTTCGCATCGTCAGTTTCTGGGTTTCGGTGTCGGGAGTTCCAGTGGACTAGAAAATCGTTCTCAATAATCGACGGGAAACGCGAAAGCTCTTGTTGCCAATCCAGCAATGTGCCATTGTTTTGCATAGAGAGTCTTTTTAATTTTGGTAGAGGCCAGAGTCTGAAGTCCCTTGTTTGCGACAATTGTTGACACTTGGTTGTGTTATTGTATAGCAAACAATATGCAGCCAAATGTAACATTTTAGTATTTTTGCGTCACAATTAAGAGCTGTTTAAAATTTCATGATGCATCGTGGCCGTCGCATGGCGATCCGAGTCAGCAATACAAAAACCGATGGGGAAAAATGGCAGACCTTTCACTTGACGAATACCAGCAACGATGCAAGTACGCAGACCAGTTGGCGGATGACACCGAGGCTATAAAACAGCTGCGATTCGGATTTTTTGGAGAAGTAGGAGGCCTACTTTCTGCGGTGAAGAAGTCTCATCGAGAAAAGCCCCTCTCTGCGTCTCGCGGCGATACGGCCGAGGAAGAAATAGGTGACGCAATGTGGTACTTGGCCACCGTCGTGCGTAAAGATGGGCTCCTCTTCAGCCAAATTGGCGAAGAAGCAATTGTCCAATTACGAGACCGGCTTGGAGTTGGTGGGGTGATTCGCCCCAAGAAGGGCGTCACTTTTAGTCAGGTTGATGGTCTGATTGAATTTCAAAGAGATCAGGCACCACAAGATTTCAGTGCACTTTTGTATGATTTGGCAGATCGGACTGGAAACTTGTTTTCGAAGCAAGGTACAGCTTCAGGCGCTTCTATAAAAGCGGAAAACCTGAATCTTTATGGTGGCTTGTTGGCATTGCTAGCCTTGGTAGCAGCCACCTTTAACTTATGTTTGAAGACAATAGCATCGAAAAACCTGGAAAAAATTGAATCTCGCTGGAAACGTATCGATGCTCAATATCCTAAATTGTTTGATGAGGGATTGTCGGAGTTTGAACAACTTCCCCGGGAATTTGACATTGAATTCATCGAGCGTAAAGTTGGAAATAGGATGTCTGTTGTGCAGCGTTGGTGTCGCGTTAATATTGGAGATCCGGTGACAGACAACCGGACGTCACCTGATCATTATAGGTACCATGATGTCTTTCACCTTGCTTACGTCGCGCATCTCGGGTGGTCGCCAGTTATTCGTGGATTGTTAAAGCTGAAACGAAAGAGTCTGCCTTCGGTGGATGAGAACCAAGATGGAGCGCGCGCCATGATTATCGAGGAAGCTATTGCTACCTGGATTTTTAACCATGCTCGCGATAAAGGTGAATTTTTTGAGGATGTGGAAGTAGGCAAGCTCGAATATGGCCTTCTCAAGCAGATTCGTAGCCTCGTCTCGGGGTATGAGGTAGATCAATGTCCGCTGTGGCAGTGGGAGCGTGCTATCCTTGACGGTTTTTCCGTATTCCGACAACTACGCGACAACGGGGGAGGGCTGGTTAAAGTGAACATGCTTGAACGGTCGCTCACGTATGTGCCTCTGACCAAGACTGACAAGTGAACGCAAAGAATTTCGTCGCCGCCCTCGCGGACATTCGATTACAGAATGTCTTCAACCCATACGCAGACAAATGTCACGTGTGTGACCTTGCGGATGCGCCGACGGTTCGTCGACGCAATCTCACGTCATACCTAAACGTAGTGGAAAAGCTTGAGGTCGATACCATTTGGATGGGGCGAGATCTCGGCTACAGAGGGGGACGTCGAACAGGGCTCGCGCTGACAGATGAGTCACATTTAGTCCAATTTGCTGCCCGTTACCCTGGTAGTACTCCCAGACGAGCAACAAAAGGGCCCGCTGTTGCGGAGCGCACAGCGACGGAAATTTGGGGAGCGATTTCGGCGTTGCCGCGACCACCTCTGTTGTGGAATGTTTTTCCATTTCATCCACACGAGGAAGAAAGTGAAATGACGAATCGTCGATTTACTGCACGAGAACTGGCCCTCGTCGATGTGCTAAATCGAGAGCTGGTTCGTTGGCTAAAAATACGTCGAATTATTTGTATTGGTCAGGATGCGGCTAAGTATGCAAACTCCTTCGGCGTGGAAGTGGAATGCATCCGTCATCCAAGTTATGGTGGCGTTAACGATTTTCGAGCAGGGATCGAACGGCTTTACGGCCCAGTGTTAAAGACATTGCACTCCGCGCAGGAGAGCTTGTTTTGACAGATGCAAACTTATGCAAAGTCCCTTGGGCACTTCCAACCAGTTGGTGTCTTGAGGCATGTCGACCTTTGCGTTAAGAGGTATCAACGATAGTTAGTATGCAAGTATCGCTACACTACTGACTCCGATATGTGCCCTAGTTAGCGCGCTTCGCGCTAACTAATTTGGTAGTTTGAATCGAAAAAAAACCAACCTTGTCGGTTGGTTTTTTCATTATCTGTGACAATGGTTTATCACCAATTTGTCACAGTTTTCACTTTCCGTGTCACCCGACACAATTAGACGTCGATATTCCCCGCCCGCAGCGCATTATTCTCAATAAACGCCCGCCTCGGCTCCACATCATCCCCCATCAGCGTAGTGAAGATCTGATCTGCAGCGATCGCGTCCTCGATCTGCACCTTCAGCAAGCGCCGCACGGTCGGATCCATGGTGGTCTCCCACAGCTGATCCGGATTCATCTCACCCAGACCTTTGTAGCGCTGCTTCGACACCACCCGTTCCGCCTCATCGCGCAGCCACTGCATCGCGTGGTGGAAGTCGACCACGGCCGATTCCTTGGTCCGCTCGCCTTCGCCACGGCTGACGACCGCGCCTTCGCCGATCAAGCCCTTGAACGTGGCCGCCGCGCTGGCCAGCACGTTGTAGTCGGCGCCCTGTACGAAGTCGGCGTCGATCGAGCTGACCTTGATATTACCGTGATGCATACGCTCGATGCGCAGCGCGTGCTTCTCCGACAGCTCATCCGAAATCACGGTGACCTTGACGGCGATATCGTTGATCTCCTTCGACAGCGCGGCAGCCGACGCCTCCGCCAGCTCCTGCGTGCTCAGATCCAGGGTCACGCCGGTCATGATGGCGGTCAGCGCGGCGCGGTCGATCACGCGCGTCAGGCGCATCATGATGACGTTGGCCAGGTTGAACTGACGCACCAGCTCGGCCAGTGGTTCGCCGACGATCGGGTCGGCGCCTTCGCGCGGCGTCAGCACGGCGGTGTTGAGCGCGACGTTCATCATGTAGGTCGCTTCCTCGGCGTCATCCTTCAGATAGCGCTCGTCGCGGCCGGCCTTGACCTTGTACAGCGGCGGTTGCGCGATGTAGATGTGGCCGCGCTCGACCAGTTGCGGCATCTGGCGGTAGAACAGGGTCAGCAGCAGCGTGCGGATGTGGGCACCGTCGACGTCCGCATCGGTCATGATGATGATGCGGTGGTAGCGCAGCTTTTCGACGTTGAATTCGTCCGGGCCGATCGAGGTGCCGAGCGTGGCGATCAAGGTGGTGATCTGCTCCGACGACAGCATCTTTTCAAAGCGCGCCTTTTCCACGTTCAAGACCTTACCGCGCAGCGGCAGAATCGCCTGGAATTTACGGTCGCGGCCCTGCTTGGCGGAGCCGCCTGCGGAGTCACCCTCGACGATGTACAGTTCGCACAGGGCCGGGTCTTTTTCCTGGCAGTCGGCCAGCTTGGCCGACAGGCCCAGGCCGTCCATGACGCCTTTGCGGCGGGTCAGGTCGCGGGCCTTGCGGGCCGCTTCGCGCGCGCGCGCCGCTTCGACGATCTTGCCGCAGATGATTTTGGCGTCGTTCGGTTTTTCCTGCAGGTAGTCCGACAAGGTCTTGGCGACGATCTCTTCGACCGGGCCGCGCACTTCCGACGACACCAGCTTGTCCTTGGTCTGCGACGAGAATTTCGGCTCGGGCACCTTGACCGACAGCACGCAGGTCAGGCCTTCGCGCATGTCGTCGCCGGAGATTTCTACCTTGGCTTTCTTGG
>Ga0207655_1001078_pt1 | contig 27040 bp, 23 predicted proteins | sample KBSM44metaG_FD_184398 | JGI IMG/M metagenome (GOLD analysis project Ga0207655, IMG submission 184398) | Miscanthus rhizosphere microbial communities from Kellogg Biological Station, Michigan, USA - KBS M4-4 metaG (SPAdes) (version 2) | ecosystem: Host-associated > Plants > Roots > Rhizosphere >... | reverse complement strand
CTTTCCTTGAGGGAGGGACGCCGGGCACCTCTGCCCGGGCAACAAAAAAACCTGGACTCGTGAATGCCGAAGCATTCGGTGAGTCCAGGTTTCGCCCGCAATTGCGGTAACGATCCAAGGGATCTGCGTTTAAGTTACCACAGGGTCGAGTTCTCCGCCAGGGCCGATCTGCGTCTTGAGCCGTTCGACGTGGACGATGAGGTAGAGCACCTCTTCGTCGGTGAGTTCCGAGCCGGTCGCGCCGCGCACGTACGCCTTCACCTCCTCGGCGATCTCGTACGAGCGGGGGTAGCTGTGCTTGGCGAACTCGAAGAACGACGTGTCGCCGCTGGAGAGCATCGTCCGGTTGACCAGGCGTTGCAGCAGGAACTGGATGTGCAGGATGAAGCGGGCGTAATCCGGGCCCTCGACGTCCAGGCGGACGCCGAGCGACTGCTCCACGACGTCGACGACATGCTGGACGCGGCGAAACAGGAGCGCGGCGGTTCCATTGGGCTCGTCGCGCGTCGCATTGAGCAGGTGCATCGTCAGGAACACCGCCTCCTCGGGGGGAAGCTCCCGCTGCAGGCCGGTGGCGATCGACGCTGCCATGTGTTCGGCGGCGGCGAACTCGTCGGGGTGGAGCACCCGCAACTCGGGCATGGATGTCGTGGTGATGCGCATCCCGCGGTCGAGGCGCTCGATGACGTACGCGACGTGGTCGATGACGGCGATCGTGAAGCGACGCCCGAGGTCGCGTCCGAGGAGGCGCTCCGCCTCATCCACTGCGCGGGTCGAGGCCTCCACGATGGGGTAGGGGACGTCGGTGAGCAGTCGACGCTCGCGCTCGCCGTCGGCTCCCGCGTCGAGGATGAACGTCTTTTCCACCTTCGCCGGGTCGAGGACGTCATCCGGCTTCAGCCCGAACGCGAGGCCCCGGCCCATGAGCACGCGCTCCCGCCCCGATTCGTCGATGGCGATCACGACGTTGTTGTTGAGCACTTTGTGGACCGGAACCGCGTGCACCGGCACGGCCTGCGCCGACCGCGCGCGCGGCGTCGCGTCCGCTCCGTCGAGGGTGCTCATGTGGAGAAGTCTAGGAGGGCCGGCGAATCACCCTCTCGATTTCCCGATTGTAAAAGTTTCATTACGTACTGAAAGTTTCGAAGACTTCGCCTCTACGGTGTGGGTCAGCACCTCACCCGTCCCGCAACCCGCAACCCGCAAAGAGGAAACATGAACAAGAGGCTTTTGGTCGCGGTCGCCGCCGCCACCGCTGCCGTGCTCGCGCTCTCCGCGTGCAGTGCGTCATCATCCGATTCCGGCGCGGATCAGAAATCGGAGATCCGCGTCGCGTCCACCGATCCACAGCTCATCATCCCCGGCCGCCAGTCCGTCGCGTACGACGTGAACATGGCCGTGTGGTCGCCGCTGGCGTTCCTGAACTCCGACGGATCGCTCGATTACGTTCAGGCCGAGTCCATCGAGTCGCCGGACGCGACCACCTGGACCGTCAGGCTCCGCGACGGCTGGACGTTCCAGGACGGCACGCCCGTCACCGCCCAGAGCTACGTCGACTCCTGGAACGCCGTGGCCTACGGACCCAACGCGTTCGAGAACTCCGGCCAGCTCGCCAACATCGCCGGCTACGCCGACCTCAATCCGGCCTCGGGCACTCCCGCCACCGACAAGATGTCGGGTCTCGCGGTCGTCGACGACGACACCTTCACCGTCACGCTCATCGGACCCGACAGCCAGTTCCCGCTGCAGGTGACGCAGGCGCAGACCGCGATGTACCCCATGCCGGCATCGGCTCTGTCGGATCTCACCGCCTACAACAAGCACCCCATCGGCAACGGTCCGTTCCAGTTCGCGGAGGACTACGTCGAGAACGAGCCCATCGTGCTGGACACCTACTCGGGCTACAAGGGCGACAAGCCCACGATCGACCGCATCACGTTCGTCCCCTACACCGACAGCGAAACCGCCTACACCGACGTGCTGGCCGGAAACCTCGACGTCGCCGGCGTCCCGGCATCCAAGCTCACTCAGGCCTCGACCGACTTCGGCGACCGGCTCTACTCGTTCGCCGCGCCCGGCATCTCCTTCCTCGGCCTGCCGCTGTGGAACGCCGCGTACCAGGACGTCCGCGTCCGCCAGGCCATCTCGATGGCGATCGACCGTCAGACGATCATCGACGTGATCTACGGCGGCACCTACGACCCCGCGACCGCGTGGACGCCCGCGATCGAGCCCGGAACGCCGACCGGCATCTGCGACCAGTACTGCTCGTTCGACCCCGAAGCGGCAAAGGCCCTGCTCGCCGAGGCCGGCGGCTTCAGCGGTCCGATGGAGATCTACTACCCGGGCGGCAGCGGACTCGACCCGCTCTACCAGGCGATCGCCAACCAGCTGCGGCAGAACCTCGGCATCGATGCGACGGCCAAGCCGAGCGCCGACTGGGCGGAGTTCCTGCAGAACCGCAACGATCAGAACATCACCGGTCCGTTCTTCTCCCGCTGGGGCGCGCTCTACCCCAGCCAGCAGGCGACGCTGCGGGTGTTCTTCATCAAGGGCGGCGGCTGCAACAACTGCATCCCGTGGTACAGCGACGAGGTGGCATCGGCCATGACCGCCGCCGACGCCGACCTGTCGACCGACGGATCCGCCTACGCCTCCGTGCAGCAGATCATCCAGAAGAACTTCCCGGCCGTGCCGCTGTTCTTCGAGAAGTACTCGTACGTCACCTCTCCGCGAGTCGCCGAACTCGTGACATCCCCGGTAGGCAACCCCACCTACCGGTCGATCGTCCTCACGAAATGACGATCGGGGTGCGGAGCGTCCATCCCCCCGCTGGACGCTCCGCACCCGCCCGCGACCGCATCCACCGCGCAGGAGAGCACGTCATGCCCTTTCCTTCCCTCGCCGACCTCGACGCCAGCGACGTCCCCGGCGACGGCTTTCCGACCGTCGACGAAATGCGTCGAGATCTCGCGGGACTGTGTCGCGCGCACCCCGACCGCATGGCGGCATCCGTCATCGGGCGGTCGCGGCTCGGCGAGCCGATCGACATGTTCACGATCGCCGGCGGACCCCGCAGCGTGGTCGTGGCGGCGGGAGTGCACCCCAATGAGCCGATCGGCTTCCGCACCATCCAGCACATCGCACGTCTGCTGATCGACCGCCCCGACGTGTACGGCTTCGGGGCGACCTGGCATCTGGTGGCCTGCATCGATCCGGACGGCACGCGGCTGAACGAGGGATGGTTCCCCGCGCCGCTGCGTCGCGACGACTACTATCGCGGCTTCTACCGCCCCGCGCCGGGCGAGCAGGTCGAGTGGTCGTTCCCCTACGCGCACCGAGGATTCGGCTTCGATGCGCCGATCCCCGAGACATCCGCGCTGATGGAGCTGTTCGACCGCGTGCGCCCCGACGTCTTCGTCGGTCTGCACAACGGCGAGTTCGGCGGCGTCTACTTCTACACGAACGACTCCGATTCCGCACTCGCCCGCGAACTCAGCGCCATCCCGGCCGAGTACGGCCTCCCGCTCGACGTGGGAGAGCCGGAGATGCCCGGACTGGCGCAGCTCGCCGATGCGGTCTTCCGTGCACCGCTGACGCGCGAGCAGATCGATCGGCGACTCGCGCTCGGGCTCGCCGACGAGCCCCACGCGGGCGGCGCGGGCACGGCGGACTACCTCGAGAGGTACGGCACGACGACGATGATCGCCGAACTGCCGTACTGGATCCATCCGGATGCCGCCGACACCACCGACGCCGCCATCTCGTACCGCGACGTGCTCGCGGCGAAGGCCGACGCGGTGCACGAGCTGCACGAGGTCATGACCGGGATCCTCGACGCGGTGCGCGGCGAGCTGACGATCGACTCGCCGTTCCTCCGCGCAAGCGAGGCGTTCGCCCCCGGGATGGGCGCGGTGGCCGCCGCCGAGCGCGCCCGGATCGCCACCGCCGAGACCGACCGGGCGGCCACCGTTGCCGAAGTGTTCGGCAACGCCCAGGTGGTGCGGACCTTCCAGTTGCGCTTCGGCGGCATCCTGCGTCGAGCGCTGGATGCCGAGGTGCACGCCGGCACGGCCACACCCGCGGTGCGCGCGGCGCTCGCCGCGCTGACCGCCCGCTGGGAGGGGTGGCTCGCCGCCGACCCGCACGCCGACCTCGCCCCGGCGCCGCTGAACGCGCTCGTGGGCGTGCAACTCGCCGCCCTGTTCGCCACCGTCCGTCGACGCGTCGTGCGGAGCGCCGAATGATCGCCGCGCGCCGCGTGGGCGGGCGTCTTCTCGAGTTCGTGATCGTCGTCGTGGGGGTCACCTTCATCATCTATGCGACCGTCTGGGCGCTGCCCGGCGACCCCATCGCCGCGCTCGGGGGAGACCGCCCGCTCCCGGCCAACGTCGTCGCGCAGCTGCGTGAACAGTTCCATCTCGACGAGCCGCTGTGGCAGCAGTATCTGCGCTATCTCGGTGGCCTGTTCACGGGCGACCTCGGCACGACCTTCAGCGGAGTGGCGGTCGCCGACCGCATGGCGTCGCGCTGGCCCGTGACGATCACGCTCGCCCTGACGGCCTGGGTGATCGAGGTGGTTCTGGGCGTGGCGCTCGGTCTGCTCTCCGGTCTCCGCCGTGACAGCGCGATCGATCGCACGGTGCTCTTCGGCACCATTCTGGCCACCTCCATCCCGGTGTTCGTCGTCGCCGTGAGCGCCCAGCTCGTGTTCGGGCTGCAACTGGGGTGGTTCCCCATCGCGGGCACCGACGCCGGCTGGCCGACCTCCTACCTCCTGCCGGCGCTGGTCATCGCCCTGTTCGGCCTCGCGTCGATCACCCGGCTCATGCGCGGGAGCGTGGTCGACTCGATGGAGTCCGACTTCGTCCGGACCCTCCGTGCGAAGGGGATGCCGCGCCCCCGGATCGTCGGACTCCACGTCATGCGCAACTCGGTCGCGCCGGTACTGACGTTCGTCGCGATCGATCTGGGGTTCCTGCTCGGCGGCGCCGTCGTCGTGGAGGGCATCTTCAACCTCCCGGGTATCGGACAGCTGCTGTTCGGGGCCATCCGCACCCACGAAGGCCCGACGATCGTGGGCGTCGGCACGACGCTGATCCTGATCTTCCTCGTGCTGAACGTGCTCGTCGATCTCCTCAACTCGTTGCTCGACCCTCGGAGCCGTCATGACTGAAACCGCCGCGGCCGCCCTCGAGCACATCACCGTCAGTCGAGGCGTCTGGGCCAGCCTGCGTCGCCGCATCCTGTTCTGGCTGAGTGTCGCGATCCTCGCCGTGCTCGCCGTCATCTCACTGTTCCCGGAGCTCATCGGCGGCCTGTTCGGCCAGCCCGATCCCCGCGCCTGCAACCTGCGCGACAGCGCGAAGCCGCCGAGCGCGGCGCACGTGTTCGGCACCGACCTGCAGGGCTGCGACGTCTACGCCAACGTCATCCACGGCACGCGGACATCCCTGTTCATCGGGTTGACGGCGACCGTGATCGCCCTGCTGATCGCCGTGGTCGTCGGTACCCTCGCGGCCTACTACGGCGGCATCGCCGACACGATCATCTCGCGACTGACCGACGTCTTCCTCGGTTTCCCCTTCATCCTGGGCGCGATCATCGTGCTCAACAGCGTGGGGGAGCGGACCCCCCTGATCGTCGCGGTGGTCCTGGCGGTGTTCAGCTGGCCGACGCTTGCTCGACTCGTCCGCACGTCCGTGCGCACCGTCCGTCGGATGGACTACGTGAGCGCGGCGCGGGCGATGGGCATCTCCCACGCCCGCACGCTCTTCACTCATGTCGTGCCCAACGCGCTCGGACCGGTCCTCGCCATCACCTCGACCATGGTCGGCAGCATCATCGTCGCCGAATCCACCCTCACCTTCCTCGGGGTCGGGCTGCGCGCGCCTTCGATCTCGTGGGGGCTGCAGATGGCGAACGCCCAGTCGTACTTCGGCACGTCGCCGCACATGCTCTTCTTTCCCGCCCTCTTCCTGAGCGTCACTGTCTTCGCGCTCATCACCCTCGGCGACATCCTCCGCGATGCGCTCGACCCGAAAGGACGCCGTCTGTGACCGCCACTGCCTCTCCCCCCGAGGTCCACACCACGGCCCGGCGCCGTGCCGTGGAGGATGCCGCCCGCTACGCCGAACGCTGGTTCGCGTTCCTGGGGGCCGCCCGCGAGGTCCCCGGCATCCAGGCCGCCATCCGCGTCGACGGCGAACTCGTGCTGGACTTCGCGTGGGGGGCGGCCGACCTCGCCGCCGAGACACCGCTCACCACCGATCACCTGTTCCGGATCGCGTCGCACTCCAAGACCTTCACGGCCACGGCGGTGCTCCAGTTGGCCGAGCAGGGCCGGCTGCGACTGGACGATGCGGTCTCGACCTGGGTTCCGGAGCTCGCCGGCACCGAGCTGTCGGCGGTGACCGTCCGCGAGCTTCTCGCCCACCAGGGCGGCGTCGTCCGCGACGGTCGCAATGCCGACTACTGGCAGCGAGGCGATGCGTTCCCGGATCGTGAGCGGGTGATCGAGATCTGCCGCGCGGAGGGTCGGGTGTTCGCGCGAAACGAGTACTTCAAGTACTCGAACATCGCCTACGGGCTGCTCGGACTGGTCGTCGAGGCCGCATCGGGGCTCGACTACGGCACGTTCACCCGCGAGAGCATCTGCGCGCCGCTCGGGCTGGTGAGCTCGGGGCCGGAGTGGGAGCAGGCCCGCGGCGAGGACTTCGCGGCGGGTCACACGGGGCGGATGCCCGGGCGTGCCCGGCGGCGCATCCCTCACGTCGACACGCGCGCGCTGGCCGCCGCCACCGGGTGGTACTCGACGGCCGCCGAGGCGACCGCGTACATCTCGGCGCACCGCCTCGGCGATGACCGACTGCTCAGCGACGACAGCAAGCGGCAGGCGCAGCACGCCCACTCGCACATCGACCTCGACGGCTCCACGCGCGACTACGGTCTGGGGTTCGAGATCCACACGCTCGGCGGCCGGCGCCTCGTGGGCCACAGCGGCGGCTACCCGGGCCACATCACCCGGACCTGGCTCGACCCCGAGGACGGCATCGCGATCAGCGTCTTCACGAATGCGATCGACGGTCCGGCCGACCTCCTGGCCACCGGAGCGATGGCCCTCGTGCGCCTCGCGCTGGCGAACGCCGAGAGCGACGAGCGGGCGGAGCTCGACGAGGAACGGTTCGCGAGTCTGTGGAGCGTGCTCGATGTCGCACACCTCGGCGGCGCGACGTTCGCGCTCCACCCGATCGCCGACGACCCGGCCCGATCCGCCGAGAAGATCGAGGTGGGCGAGGACGGTGTCCTGCGCGCACCGTCTCGGGACGGCTTCGGCGCGACCGGGGAGCCGGTCGAGGTGGCGCGCGATGCGGACGGTGCGGTGGAATCGATCACGTGGAGCGGCATGACCATGTGGCCCTACGCCGTGTACGCCGAGGCCATGGCGCTCCCCGAGCCCGGAGCGATGTTGGAGAGGATGTCGTTGTGAGCGAAGAGATCGAACGACAGTCGGAGCTGCTGAGCGAGGAGGCGCGCACCTTCGTGGAGGATTTCGCCTTCTCGTGGGGGGCGGCCGGCAATCCGCGCATGGACGGACGTGTTCTCGGGCTGCTGCTCATCGTGGACCGGCCGTTCCTCTCGTCGGCGCAGATCGCCGAGATGCTCGCGGCCAGCGCCGGCGCCGTGTCGATGTCCACGCGCGCGCTCGTCAGCCTCGGCTTCTTGAAGCCCCACTCCCTCCCCGGCGACCGCAACCGCTACTTCCGCGTGGAGGAGGACGTCTGGGGCAGCTTCCTGGCCGGTGAGCGCGACTACGCCCGTCGAGTCACCTCCACCATCGAGTACGGGCTCGACATCCTCGCCGACGACGCCACCGGCCCCCGGACCCGACTTCAGAACGCACGGCGCTACATGATCTGGCTCATGGGATACCACCGCAAGATGCTCGCCGACTGGCAGGCGTATCGCGATTCCGACATCGACGAGGACCTCACGCCGTGACGCCGCTGCTGGATGTCCGGGGTCTCGCCGTCGACTTCGTCATCGGCGGAGAGACCACCCACGCCGTGCGCGGCGTCTCGTTCTCGCTGGAACGCGGAGAGGTTCTCGCTCTCGTCGGCGAATCCGGATCGGGCAAGAGCGTCAGTGCGCTTTCGCTCGTGGGCCTGCTCCCGCGCAATGCCGTGGTGAGCGGCGAGGCCCTTCTCGAGGGCGAGGATCTCTTCGCGATGACCCGGGCCCGCCGTGAGGCGGTGCGCGGCACCCGCATCGGCGTCGTCTTCCAAGACCCGGGCAGCGCCCTCGACCCGGTGTTCTCGGTCGGAGCGCAGATCGAGGAGATGCTCATCGTGCATCGGCCCGAGATGTCGCGCGCCGAGCGCCGTGCGCGAGTGATCGAGCTGCTGGAGATGGTCGAGATCGCCGAGCCCGCCAAGCGGGTCTCGAGCTACCCCCACCAGCTCTCCGGCGGTCAGGCCCAGCGCGTCATGATCGCGATCGCGCTGGCGTGCGATCCGCAGATCCTCATCGCCGACGAGCCGACGACGGCGCTGGATGTCACCGTGCAGCGCGAAGTGCTGGACGTGCTCCGCCGGCTGCGTGATCGCGTCGGGACGGCGATCATCATGATCACGCACGACATGGGCGTGGTCGCCGACATCGCCGATCGCGTCGTCGTCCTCCACGACGGCGTCGTCGAGGAGGCGGCCGGGGTGCACGAGCTGTTCGCGGCTCCTTCGGCGGATTACACCCGCAGGCTGCTGGCAGCCGTGCCGCGTCTCGGCGCGCCCGAGCGTGCGGATCCGGCCGGCAGCGCCGTCGTCCTCGACGTCGAATCCCTGTCGGTCGTCTACGGGCGCGGCCGGCACGCGGTGCACGCGGTGGACGATGTCTCGCTGCGCGTCCGGGAGGGCGAGATCGTGGCGCTCGCCGGTGAGTCCGGCTCGGGCAAGTCCACCATCGGGCGCTGCGCCCTCGGGCTGACGCCGATCTCGGCGGGAACCGTGCGGGTCGCCGGTGTCGACCTCCGTGCCGTCCGCGGACGCCGCGCCGTCGAGGTGAAGCGTCAGGTCGGCGTGGTCTTCCAGAACTCCACGGCGGCGCTGGATCCCCGTCGCACCGTCGGCGACGCGGTGGGCGAGCCCCTGCGGGTGCACGCGGGCCTGCGGGGCACCGCGCTCGAGACCCGCGTCGCCGACCTGCTGGATGCCGTGGGGCTGCCGGCCGGCTGGCGCCGTCGATACCCCCACGAGCTGTCGGGGGGACAACGCCAGCGCGTCGCGATCGCCCGCTCGATCGCCCTGCGTCCGCGCCTGCTGATCGCCGACGAGCCCACGAGCGCGCTCGATGTCTCGGTGCAGGCGACCGTGCTGGAGCTGCTGCGCGACCTGCAGCGCGACCTCCGGTTCGCGTGTCTGTTCATCAGTCACGATCTCGCCGTCGTCGACGAGCTCTGCGATCGCATCGTCGTGCTGCAGCACGGTCGCGTGGTCGAGGAGGGCTCGCGCACCCGTGTGCTGCGCGAGCCGGGGCATCCGTACACCCGCGCCCTGATCGCCGCGGCCCCGGTGCCCGATCCGGTCGCTCAGGCGGAGCGGCGCAGCGCCTGACGTCTCATTTGCATCTCGGTGCTTGACGCGCGTGCCGAGGCGGGTCAATAATCACTCCAGGCGTTAAATCGATTTATCACGAGGGAGTGGTGACATGGCACGCGTACGCATCTCCGATGTGGCGGCGGCGGCCGGTGTGTCGGTCACGACCGTCTCGCTCGTGCTCAACGACGTCGAATCCCGCATCTCCCAAGAGACCCGCGACCGCGTGCGCGCCGCCGCGGCGGCGGTCGGCTACGAGCCCAGTGCGCTGGCCCGCGGGCTGCGGCAGCAGCGCACCAAGACCGTCGGACTCATCTCCGACCAGATCGCCACGACGCCGTTCGCCGGTCGCATGCTCGCCGGAGCCCAGGACGTCGCCCGGGCCAACGAGCACCTCGTCTTCCTCGTCGACACCGGTTCGGACGCAGCGGTCGAGGAGGCGGCGATCCGCGCCCTGACGGCGCAGCAGGTCGACGCCTTGATCTACGCGGCGATGTGGCACCGCGTCGTCCCGGCGAGCGTCCGGCTTCCGGCGGGCACCGTCCTGCTCGACTGCCGGCCGGAAGACGGCGTGACGGGCTTTCCGAGCGTCGTCCCCGACGACCGTGCCGGCGGGGCGGCGGCCACGCGCGAGCTCGCCGCGGCCGGTCACACCCGCATCGCCTATATCGACACGGATGAGGATCCCGAGCGGCCCATCGCCGCCGACCTCCGTCTCGAGGGGTACCGAGAAGTTCTCGCGGACGCGGGCATCGTCGCCGACGACGCCCTGCACGTGCACGGTGAGACGTCGCACCGCGGCGGACGCGACGCCGCCGTGCGTCTTCTCGACCTGCCGCCGGAGCGCCGCCCGACCGCCATCTTCTGCTTCAACGACCGTATGGCCACCGGCGCCTACACCGCGATCCACGCGCGCGGACTGCGCATCCCGGCGGACATCTCGATCATCGGCTACGACGACCAGCAGTTCATCGCCGCCGAACAAGACCCTCCGCTGACGACCGTCGCCCTGCCCCACTACGAGATGGGCCGCTGGGCGATGGAGGTCGCCCTCGGCATCCGCGAGGGGGGAAAGGATGCCGCACACCAGATGGAGTGTCCCGTCGTCCGACGAGACTCCGTGGGCCCGCCGCCGGCGCAAGTCGCCAAACCGAACCGGCGACGGACCTCACAACACACCGAGCGGTCGCTTTCGGCGACCCCCGACCGGTGATCGTCGCGCGCGTCGATCACGAGACAAGGAAATCACAATGAAGCGCACATCCGTGTCGGTCCTCGCTGCGGCGGGGCTCGTCGGTGTGCTGGCACTCACCGGCTGCGGTCAGGCCGGCCAGGGTGGCAGCACCACCGAGGACGGCCGTACGAAGCTGACGATGTGGACGCACTCGGCGGGAAACCCCGCCGAGCTCGCGGTGTACCAGCAGATCATCTCGGACTTCAACGCCTCGCAGGACCAGTACGAAGTGGTCGAGGAGTCCTTCCCCCAGGGGGCCTACAACGACGCCGTTGTGGCCGCCGCGGCATCCGGCGACCTGCCCTGCCTGCTCGATCTGGACGGACCGATCATGCCGAACTGGGCCTGGGCGGGCTACCTCCAGCCGCTGGGCATCGACACGAAGATCACCGATGCGCTGCTGCCGACCGCCGTCGGAAAGTGGGACGGACAGATCTACTCCGCCGGCTACTGGGATGCCGCGCTGTCGATCTTCGCGCGGAAGTCGGTGCTGGAGAAGAACGGCATCCGCATCCCGACCGTCGACAAGCCGTGGACGAAGGATGAGTTCGGCGCGGTCTTGGCGACGTTGAAGGCCGCCGGCTACGACACCCCCATCGACATCGGCGCCGAGGACAAGGGTGAGTGGTGGCCGTACGCCTACTCGCCCTTCCTGCAGAGCTTCGGCGGCGACCTCATCGACCGCAAGACCATGCTCACCGCGGACGGCGCCCTCAACGGCGCCGATGCGGTTGCGTGGGGCACATGGTTCCAGAGCCTCTTCACGGATGGCTACGCCAACGCGAACGGCACGGTCGGCAATCAGGAGTTCGTCGACAACAAGGTGGCGCTGAGCTACACCGGCGTGTGGAACGCGCTCGCATCGGTCGACGCGGTCGGCGACGACCTCCTGATCCTGCCTCCGCCGGACCTCGGCACCGGGCCGAAGATCGGCGGCGGCTCGTGGCAGTGGGCCATCTCCAAGGGATGCAACGACGCCGACGGCGCCCGCAAGTACCTCGAGTTCAGCTTCCAGGACAAGTACCTCACCCAGTTCGCCGACCAGCAGATCGTGATCCCCGCGACCGACTCGGCCGCGCAGGCGTCGAAGTACTTCAACGACAAGGGCGTCTTGCGTCCGTTCGTCGAGCTGTCGCAGAAGTTCGCGGTGCTGCGCCCCGAGACGCCGGCCTACGCCGTCATCTCCACGACGTTCGAGACCGCCGCGAAGGACATCATGAACGGCGCCGACGTCAAGACCTCACTCGACCAGGCAGTCAGCGAGATCGACGCCAACATCTCGTCCAACGACGGATACGGCTTCACCAAGTGAGCCCGAGCGGGTGGGGCGCCATGTCCCACCCGCTCCCCTCGACGACCTCGAAAGAGTCACCATGACTGTCACCCCTGCCACTGCCGTGGCCGACAAGCCCCGCCGCGCGCTCAGCCGGTTCCGCACCATCCGCGGGCGAGAGACCTGGGCGGGCCTGGCGATGATCGCTCCGGCCGGCATCCTGCTCATCCTTTTCCTCGTCATCCCCGTGCTGCTCGCCTTCGGGCTGTCGTTCACGAATGCGCGCCTCATCTCGCCGAACCCGCCGCGCTTCGTCGGCCTCGACAACTTCGCCCGTGCGTTCGGCGCCGACCCGATGTTCCTGCAGTCGGCGTGGAACACCTTCCTGTTCGCGCTCGTCGTCGTGCCCGTCCAGGCGGGCCTCGGCCTGTTGTTGGCGGTGCTGGTCAACCGCCGGATGCGGGGGGTCACCGCATTCCGCGTGATCTTCTTCATCCCTGTCGTGACCTCGATCGTCGTCGTCTCGATCCTCTGGAAGTTCATGTACCAGAAGGACGGGCTCATCAACTCGTTCATCGACACGCTGACCTTCGGTGCGTGGCAGAGCGTGGACTGGCTCAACAACCCGGCGACCGCCCTGCCGGCCATCATCGTGCTGTCGATCTGGCAGGCGGTCGGCTTCCACATGATCATCTGGCTCTCGGGGCTGCAGACGATTCCGGAAGAGCTCTACGAGGCCGCGAGGATGGACGGCGCGAGCCCCTGGCGCCAGTTCACGAACGTCACGTGGCCGGGCCTTCGGCCCACCATGGTCTTCGTCCTCGTCACGATCACGATCGCCGCTCTCGGGCTGTTCGTCCAGGTCGACGTGATGACGCAGGGCGGCCCGACCGGCTCGACCTCCACGATCGTCTATCACGCCGTCCGCAAGGGCTATCAGCAGCAGGAGATCGGCTACGCCGCAGCGATCTCGCTGATCTTCTTCGTCGCGGTACTCATCATCGCGCTCATCCAGCGCCGGCTCACGCGAGACAAGGACTGAGTCATGACCGCAACAGCGACCCCTTTTGCCCCGCGCGTCCGTAAGGACGCCAGCGAGCGTCGTCGTCGACGCGTCGGGAAGATCCTGATGTACGTCGTGATGAGCGGCTTCGGCATCCTCTTCCTGTTCCCGCTCGTGTTCATGTTCGTCTCGAGCCTGAAGCCCGACGCGCAGATCCTTCGCGATGTGAACTCGCCGGCGGCCTTCCTGCCGGTCGGCGACATCAGCCTCGACAACTACTTCGGAGTGTTCGCCCGCGTTCCGGTCGCCCAGTTCATGTTCAACTCGGTGCTGGTGACCGTGCTGACGGTCGGTCTCGGCCTGATCGTCAACTCCATGGCCGGCTTCGCCCTGTCGCGACTGCGGTGGAAGGGGCGTCTGGTGGTGATGGCGCTGATCATCGCGACGCTCATCGTGCCGTTCGAGACGATCGCGGTGCCGATGGTCTACTGGGTCTCCCAGCTGCCCACCCTGGTCATGGAGGGCGGGGTGCTCAAGTACGACTTCGGGTGGCTGAACACGTACCAGGTGCAGATCGTGCCGTTCATCGCCAATGCCTTCTCGATCTTCCTGTTCGCGCAGTACTTCTCCACCATCCCGTCCTCTCTCGACGAGGCTGCGCGCATCGACGGGGCGAGCTGGTTCACGATCTACCGCCGCATCGTCGTGCCGCTGTCGGGCCCGGCGTTCGCGACGGTCGCGATCCTCACGTTCCTTCCCGCCTGGAACCAGTACCTCTGGCCGCTCATGGTGGTGCAGAAGGAGGGCCTGAGGCCCGTCATGGTCGGGATGCAGTACTTCTTCCAACTGAACACGGCGTGGGGAGAGGTGATGGCGTACACCTCGCTGATCACCCTGCCCGTGCTCATCGTGTTCCTCGTCTTCCAGCGGGCGTTCGTCAGCAGCATCGCCGCCAGCGGAGTGAAGGGCTAACCGCACATGTTCGACCTCTCCTCCTCCTGGGTCTGGGACTACTGGTTCGCCGACGACGGCGAGACCTATCACCTCTTCTTCCTGTACGCCTCGCGTGCCCTGCACGATCCCGAGGCACGCCACTATCGGGCTTCGGTGGGGCATGCGATCTCCGACGACCTCGTCACCTGGACGCCTGTCGCGGATGCTCTCGTGCGCGGCGCGGCCGGCAGTTTCGACGACCTCGCGACCTGGACGGGGTCGACCGTCCGCGGCGACGATGGGCTCTGGTACCTCTTCTACACAGGCTCGTCGCTGGCCGCCGACGGCAAGAACGTGCAGCGCATCGGATCTGCGACCTCGCCCGATCTGATGGTGTGGACGAAGGCGCCGGGGCCGCTGCTGTCGGCGTCCGGACCGTGGTACGAGACGCTCGCCGACGACGCGTGGCACGACGAAGCCTTCCGCGATCCGTGGGTCTTCCGCGACCCCGATGGCGAGGGGTGGCACATGCTCGTGACCGCCCGCGCGCCCGAGGGGGCGGCGTTCGGACGCGGTGTCATCGGCCACGCGTGGTCGCCCGACCTGAAGACGTGGGAGCTGCGCCCGCCGCTGTCGGCGCCCGCGGAGCGGGGCTTCGGGCAGCTCGAGGTGATGCAGGTCGAGGTCGTCGACGGGCGACCGGTGCTGCTGTTCTCGTGTCTCGCCGCCCACGCGATGCCCGCGCGAGCGGCAGAGCGCGGCGGCACCTGGGCGGTGCCCGCCGCGGGCGTGCTCGGCCCGTTCGACGTCGAGGACGCGTATCCGCTCACCGACGAGAGCCTGTACGTCGGACGCCTGCTGCGTCGCCGAGACGACGGCCAGTGGCTGCTCTTCGCGTTCCGCAACCTCGATGAGCACGGCGCGTTCGTGGGCGGGGTCACCGACCCGATGCCGGTGGGCTGGGTCGATGACCGGCTCACCGTGCTGGAGCTCGCCCACTCGTAGCGGCAGACACAGAACAGAGACAGAAGGGATCCGACGATGCATCCTCGCCTCCGCGGGCAGCGCTCCGCGAACACCCGATCGAGTGCGCTTCGCACCGTGCTGGGGGCCGTCAGCGCCCTCGGCGCGGTCGCGGCGCTCGCCGCCGCGCCCGCCGCCACAGCCTCGGCATCGGCATCGGCATCCGAGCCCGCCCCGAGCCCGCGGGCGCAGTACCACTTCACGGTGCCGGACCACTGGAAGAACGACCCCCAGCGGCCGGTGTACATCGACGGCGCGTTCCACTACTACTACCTGTACAACGCCGACTACGACGGCAACCCGTCGGCCAACTTCGGCACGGCGTGGCGGCTCGCCACCACGACCGACGGCGTCTCCTTCGCCGATCAGGGCATCGCGGCGCCGAAGGGCACCAACGCGAACTACGACCTCTGGTCGGGCTCCGCCGTGGTCGATCACGCCGGTACGGCGGGCTTCGGTGCGGGCGCCGTCGTGATGCTCGTCACGCAGATGGACCATCCGACACCGGCGCAGAAGCTCGACGCCTCCGGGCAGCAGGCGCAGTTCCTCTGGTACTCCATCGACGGCGGTCGCACGTTCCGCCCGGACGGGGATCAGCCGGTGATCCCCGGAGACGGGCGGCGGAACTTCCGCGATCCGAAGGTGGTGTGGGATCCCGACCACCAGCGCTGGGTCGCACTCATCGCCGAGGGTGATCGGGTGAGCTTCTCGACGTCGCCCGATCTGCACACGTGGACGCGCCGGTCGGAGTACGTGAACACCGGCATCGGCACGATCGAGTGCCCCGACCTGTTCCGCATCCGCGCCGACGACGGCACGTTCCACTGGGTGTTCGGGGTGAGCGCCAACGGCTTCGCGACCGGCGAACCGGCGACCTTCGCGTACTGGACGGGCTCCTTCGACGGGGAGCGGTTCACCCCCGACCAGGCCGCCCCGCAGTGGCTCGACCACGGGTTCGACTGGTACGGCGCCGTCACCTGGGAGGATCCGTCCGCTCCCGACGACCGGCGGTACGCGATCGCCTGGATGAACAACTGGGACTACGCGCACTCCTCCGTCACCTGGCCGTCGGACGGGTTCACGGGCACCGACTCCATCACGCGGCAGATCCGGCTCGTGAGCGAGGGGGCCGGCTACACCCTCGCCTCGCAGCCGGTCGCGGCATTGCCGCAGTACGCGACCGCCCGCCACAAGCTCGGCGACGTGGCGGTCGACGGCTTCCGCGAGCTCGCCTATCAGGGCGACGCGTACGAGATCACGACACGCGTCAGCTGGCAGACGGCCCAGAACATCGGTCTGCAGCTGCGACGCTCCGCCGACGGCAGTCGGCACGCGGATGCCGGGGTCACGTCCTCGTACGCCTACCTGAACCGGAGCCAGACGGGCCATCCCTCGCCGACCCACAAGCTCGAGAGTCAGACGCCGTTCGACGGCTCGGCGGGCGAGGTGACCCTCCGCATCCTCGTCGACCGGACGACGATCGAGGTGTTCGTCGACGACGGACGCGACGTGCATTCGAGTCAGGTGTTCGCTCCCGCCGAGGACCGCGGACTGGCCCTCTACACGAGCGGAGGGCCGGCGGTTTTCCACGACCTCACCATCACGGAGTTCGCCGGCATCGCGCAGCGGCCGGCGCGCGTGATCGCGGACTTCGAGGGGACGACGTGGGGCGACGGGTGGACCGCGTCCGGGAGTCTCGCGGGGATTGGCCCGTCCGCCGCGGATCTCCCCGGCCAGGTCGGCGCGCGCATCGCGGACACCTTCGCGGGATCGGACGCGGCCACCGGCGTGCTCACCTCGGCCCCGTTCGTCGTGGACCGCGATCGGCTGCACTTCCTGATCGCCGGCGGGCAGCATCCGCTGGGCGTCGAGCCCGCGACCTCGGTGCAGCTGCTGATCGACGGACAACCGGTGCGCACCGCCACAGGGAACGACTCCGCCACGTTCCGTCCCGTCGACTGGGACGTGCGCGCGTTCGCGGGGCGAACGGCGCAGCTGCAGATCCTGGACGACGCGACGGGAGCGTGGGGGCACCTCATGGTCGACCATGTCGTCCTGAGCGACTGAGCCGATGCTCCGTGCTCCCGCCGCGCATCCAGGCGGGCTCGGTACCCTTTACCCATGAGTGAATCCAGTCCCGTGCGCGCCACCCGTCCCCGTCAGGTGCGCCCGCGCGCGGAGGGCTGGACCCAGCGGCTGGATGCCGAGGGCAAGCCGCTGCTGCAGTTCGCCGCCCCCAAGCGGGGTATGCCGCCCGTACACCTGGCCGACCTCACCCCCGAGCAGCGCGTCGAGAAGGTGAAGGAGCTCGGTCTCCCGGGCTTTCGCGCCAAGCAGATCGAGAAGCACTACTTCCAGCACTACACCTCGGATGCCGCGGCGATGACGGATCTCCCGGCCTCGGGCCGCGAGGAGTTCGTCGCGGGCCTGCTGCCGCATCTGCTCACCGAGGTGCGACGGCTCGAGACCGACCGCGGCGACACGATCAAGTTCCTCTGGAAGCTGCACGACGGCGCCCTCGTCGAGTCGGTGCTCATGCGCTACCCCGGCCGCATCACGCTGTGCGTGTCGAGCCAGGCCGGTTGCGGCATGAACTGCCCGTTCTGCGCCACGGGGCAGGCGGGCCTGACCCGCAACATGTCGGCCGCGGAGATCATCGAACAGGTCGTCCGTGCCAATGCTGCGATCCGCGCCGGCGAGCTCGGTCCGGCGGAGCATGCCGACGAACGGGTCACCAACATTGTCTTCATGGGGATGGGCGAGCCGCTCGCCAACTACAACCGGGTGATGCAGGCCGTGCGCACGATGGTCGACAAGGATCACGGCCTCGGCATGAGCGCGCGCGGGGTGACCGTGTCGACCGTGGGGCTCGTGCCGGCGATCAACAAGCTCGCCGCCGAAGACATCCCGGTCACGTTCGCGCTGTCGTTGCACGCTCCCGACGACCTCCTGCGCGACGAGATGATTCCGATCAACTCCCGCTGGAAGGTCGACGAGGCGCTGGATGCCGCGCGCGGCTACTTCGAGAAGACGGGCCGTCGCGTCTCGATCGAGTACGCCCTCATCAAGGACATGAACGACCACGCGTGGCGCGCCGATCTGCTCGCGACGAAGCTCAACGAACGCGGTCGCGGCTGGGTGCACGTGAACCCCATTCCGCTCAACCCGACGCCGGGCTCCGTGTGGACGGCATCCGAGAAGGACGTGCAGCAGGAGTTCGTCCGCCGCCTCAACGAGGCCGGCATCCCGACGACCCTCCGCGACACTCGCGGCAAGGAGATCGACGGAGCGTGCGGGCAGCTCGTGGCCACCGAGGAGGACCGCGCCGTCGCGGCATCCGTGCCCGTCGACTGAGTCTCTGCACCGCAGCCTTGTCAAGCGTGGCCCCGCCCGTACGCGGCGGCAGTAGCGTTGAGGAATGGTCAACTATCGCTATCTCGGCAACAGCGGATTCAAGGTCTCGGAGATCACCTACGGCAACTGGGTGACCCACGCGTCGCAGGTGGGCAACGACGCCGCGATCGCCACGGTGCACAAGGCGCTGGATCTCGGCATCACTTCGTTCGACACGGCGGATGCCTACGCCAACACGGCCGCGGAGGTCGTGCTCGCCGACGCGCTGAAGGGCCTCGATCGCACCGACTACGAAGTCTTCACGAAGGTGTACTGGCCCATCGGCAAGAAGGGTCCGAACGATCAGGGTCTGTCGCGGAAGCACCTCTTCGACGGCATCCACGGTTCGCTCCGTCGCCTGGGCGTCGACTACGTCGACCTGTACCAGGCGCACCGCTTCGACTACGAGACTCCGCTCGAAGAGACGATGCAGGCGTTCGCCGACATCGTCCGCCAGGGCAAGGCCCTCTACATCGGCGTGAGCGAGTGGACCGCCGAGCAGCTGCGCGAGGGCGCGGCGCTGGCCAAGGAGCTGAAGTTCCAGCTCGTGAGCAACCAGCCGCAGTACTCCGCGCTCTGGCGCGTCATCGAGGGCAAGGTCGTCCCGGCCTCCGAGGAGCTCGGCATCTCGCAGATCGTGTGGTCGCCGATGGCACAGGGCGTGCTCAGCGGCAAGTACCTGCCCGGGCAGCCCGTGCCCGAGGGCTCGCGAGCGACCGACGAGAAGAGCGGCGCGAACTTCATCAAGCGCTTCCTCCAGGACGACACGCTCGCCGCGGTGCAGAAGCTGAAGCCGGTCGCCGAGCAGGCGGGTCTCACGATGCCGCAGCTCGCGATCGCCTGGGTGCTGCAGAACCCGAACGTCTCGGCCGCGCTGGTCGGTGCGTCGCGTCCCGAGCAGCTCGAGGACTCGGTCAAGGCATCCGGCGTCGTGCTCGACGCCGAAGTGATGTCGGCGATCGACGCGGCCCTCGCGCCCGTCGCCGTCACCGACGTCGAAGAGACCTACAAGGTGTCGCCCGCTTCGCGCCCGCTCTGATGCCCACGACGAGCGCCGGCATCCTGCTGTACCGGATCGATCCGGACGGCACGGTGTCGGCGCTCGTCGCACATATGGGCGGTCCGTTCTGGGCGCGTAAGGACGAGGGCGCGTGGTCGATCCCGAAGGGGGAGTTCGACCCGCAGGCGGAGTCGGCGCAGGATGCCGCGGCGCGCGAGTTCCGCGAGGAGCTCGGCGTCGATCCGCCGGACGTCCCGTACGTCGAGCTCGGGACATTCGCCTACTCCTCGGGAGCGAAGACCGTCACGGTGTTCTGCGGCGAGGCGGGGGGATTCGCGGCATCCGAGGCCGACCTCACGTCCCTCGAGTTCGGCGAGTTCGAGCTGGAGTGGCCGCCGCGGTCGGGGAAGCGTCAGCGCTTTCCCGAGGTGGATCGGGTCGCCTGGATGCCGCTCGCCGAGGCGCGGCCGCGGCTCGTGGCCGGTCAGCGACCCGCGCTGGACGCGCTGGAAGCGCTGCTCCGTGCGTGACCCCCTTGCGTTGGCGTTGCACGCGGCGGGAGACTGTGCGCGGCGGAAGGGGCCCTCATGGCGCACGGAGACATCACCCACATCGACATTCCGGTCGCGGACCTGGCGAAAGCCGCAGCGTTCTACTCCGACCTGTTCGGGTGGCAGATCGCGGAGCCGCCGGGCTTCGAGGGCTACCCGATGTGGTCGGCCCCCAACGGCATCAGCGGCGGCGGTCTCGCGCCGCGGGAGGACGGCTTCACCCAGCCGCGTTCGTACGTCGAAGTGGACTCGATCGATGACACGATCGCGAAGGCCGAGGCGGCCGGGGCGAGCGTCGCGATGGGCAAGCAGCCGATCACGGCGAAGAGCTGGTGGGCGGTGATCGTCGATCCCGACGGCAACCACGTCGGGCTGTTCGAGGGAACGACCGCGGACTAGCGCCAGCGGTCACTCGGTGGTCCAGGCGTCGACCATCTCCTCGGTGATGCCGTCGCCCCAGGCGGTCAGCTTGATGAGAGGAGTCTGGTTGACCATGCCCATGAGTTCCTCGGGGATGGGCCCGGTCGCTCCTCGACGTTCGGCGATCCCGGCCAGGATGTCACGGCCGATCGGGTGGTCGCGCAGTTCGCCGAGCGAGGTGGATCGCGTGATGACGAGCGGCTGTCCGTCACCCGGATACCGGAGCTCACCGACCGCGCGGATGTCGCGGCTGGAGGCGCCGACCTCGATTCGGTAGCGGCCCTCCGGTGCGGTCCATCGGTGGGCGCGGGCGTCCCACAGGCTGAAGGCGCGCATCGGGAGCTGGACGGACAGTGTCTGCTGCTCTCCGGGCTCCAGCGCCACGCGGACATAGTCCCGCAGCTCCCGGATCGGGCGGCCCTGCGTGACGGCGTCGTCGGCGCCGACGTAGAACTGGACGATCTCGGCCCCGGCGCGCTCACCCGTGTTGCGCACCGTCACCTCCACACGCGCTCCGTCGGAGCCGCACGGGTGCACCGACAGGGCGGTGTACGCGAACGTCGTATAGCTCAGCCCATGTCCGAACGGATAGGCGACCGCCGTGCCGCGGGCGTCGAACCCGCGGTAGCCCACGAACACGCTCTCTCCGTAGACGGCGATGCCGTTTCGCCCGGGGAAGGTGGGAAAGCTCGGCGAGTCCTCGAGCCGGTGCGCAATGGTCTCCGTGAGCTTCGCGGAGAAGTTGACGTCGCCGGTGAGCAGGTCGGCGAGGGCGGAACCGCCGGCCTGGCCGAGCAGGCCGCCGTGCACGAGTGACGTGGCGCGCGGGTCGATCTCCCGGAGATCCAGGACGCCGCCGGAGGAGAGGACGACCACCAAAGGAGTGCCGGTGCTCGCGAGGGACACGACGAGCGCCGTCTGAACAGCGGGGATCTGAAGGTCGTCGCGGTCGAAACCCTCGGACTCGAGGTGATCGGGCAGTCCCACGGCGACGACGGCGACATCGGCGGCAGAAACAGCGCAGACCGCCTCCCGCAGCAGCGCGTCGTCAGCTCGCCCGTCGAGCCGATACCCCGCGGCGAACGTGGTCATCTCCGCGCCGCGCCGGGCGGTGAGCGCTGCGAGGAGATCGTCGATGCGTGTCGGGTTGATCCGCGAGGAGCCATTGCCCTGGAAGCGCGGTGCGCGGGCCAGTTCGCCGACCACGGCGACCCGCGCATCGGCGGCGAGCGGCAACGCCCCGTCGTTGCGCAACAGGACGGCGGACTGCTGGGCTGCCCTGCGCGCCAGCGCATGCCCCGCGTCGACGTCGACCGACCCCGGCGCGTCGGCGCGGACCGACGTCGTGCGTGACGCCAGTCGCCGCATCCCGTCGACGACGCGCTGCAGCGATGAGTCGTCGGCCTCGCCGTGCTCGACGGCGCGAACGATGCGGTTGTCGGTTCGCGTCGGCGGCATCTCCAGGTCCAGGCCCGCGACGAGCGCCGCGACACGGTCCCACACCGACCCCCAATCGCTCATGACGATCCCGTCGAAGCCCCACTCCTCGCGCAAGACGGTGGTCAAGAGCCAGGGGTCTTCGCTCGCGTAGACGCCGTTGACGAGGTTGTAGGCGGTCATCAGCGCCCAGGGCTGGGCCTCGGTGACGACGCGCTCGAACGCGGGGAGATAGATCTCGCGCAGTGCACGCTCGTCGACCTGCGAGCTGACCCGCAACCGATCGGTCTCCTGGTTGTTCGCGGCGAAGTGCTTGGGCGTGGCCGCGACCCCCTCGGACTGCACACCGCGGACGAAGGCGACGCCGTAGCGTCCGGCGACGAGCGGGTCCTCCGACGCGTACTCGAAGTTGCGTCCGCCGAGCGGGGAGCGCTTGATGTTGATTCCCGGTCCGAGCAGGACGCTGACGCCCAGCGCTTTCGCCTCCCGGCCGAGCGCACGCCCGACTTCGCCGATCAACTCATCGTCCCAGCTCGCCGCGAGCGATACGGCGGGCGGGTAGCACGTGGCCGGCACGCTGGAGCCGATCCCGAGGGCCTTCTCATCGACGACTCGACGTACCCCGTGCGGGCCGTCGCTGAGCACCATCGACGGGATGTCTGCGTAGGGCGTCGTGCTCCAGGAATCCTGGCCGGAGGTCAGCGCGGCCCTCTCGGTGAGATCTGCACGCTCGGAGGTCATTGTCGGTCCTTTCGCTACGCTGCGCGGCGTCTTCGGGGGCGGCCCACGCTGCGCGAGCCGCCCGTCGCATCCGGCTGCGGATGCTCGTTGTGAGAAAACTTACCACGTGGTAACGTCTGTGACCGCCGGTAGCCAGCACAGCATCCCGGCCACCGACGACGGTGCACAGCGAAAGGACAATGGAGTGTTTCAGCGCAGGCATACTCACAGAATCACGGGCCTCGTGACCCTCGGGCTCACCGCGACGCTCGTGCTCGCAGGATGCGGGCGAGCCGACGACCCGGGCATGGACGTCGAGGTCGGGGCGATCGATTCGACGCCGGCCGTCGGCGACATCGAGATCTGGGCGGCGGGAGACTTCGGGGTTCAGGCCGCGGACCTGTTCTCGGCCTTCGAGGCGGTCAACGACGCAGTGGATGTCGTCGTGACGGACGTGCCATGGACAGAGATCAACAGCAAGGTCACCAACGCCATCGCGGCGGGGACGGTGCCCGACCTGGTCTTGATCGGCGACGTCTCGCAGCTCATCCCGACCGGCGGCATCCAGCCCGTGCCCCACGGCGTCGTCGAGGACGGTGCCGTTTACGAGAACGCTCTGAAGCGCTCGCAGAACCAGAACGGCGTGCAGTACGGGATGCCGTGGTACGTCGAAGCGCGCATGCTGTGGTACCACACGAAGATCGCACAGGCCGCGGGTGTGCAGGCCCCGACGACCTGGGATGAGCAGACCGCCTTCCTGCAGAAGCTCGGCGAGGTCGACGGGGTCGACTGGGCCGTGGGGATGCCGGTGGGTCACGCCTCGTTCGCGTATCAGGCGATCATGCCGTTCTTCGCGCAGGCGGGCGGTTCGGCGCTCACGCCCGACGGCACCGCATGGGATCTCGGCAGCGAGGCGATGGTGAAAGCGCTCGCCTACTACAAGTCCTTCTTCGATCTGGGTCTGGCCAATCCCGACGCCTCCACGGACAACGCCGTTCAGACGTTTGTCTCCGGGCAGGTCGCGGCAACGTTCCAAGGGTCCTATCTCGCGGCCGTGCTGGACCAAGCCGTGAAGGTCGACGGCTTCTCCGCGGCGACCTTCACCGCGGACGTCCGCCCGGCCGGGGCGGTCAACAACGCGGCCTACCTCGGGGGAGCGACCTGGGTGGTTCCGACCGGATCGAAGAACGCCGACTCGGCGTGGAAGCTGGTCAAGTGGCTTCAGGAAGCGCCGCAGCAGGTCTCGATGTTCCAGATCACGAACAATCTGCCGTCGCTGACCTCGACCTGGACCGATCCCGCCGTGGCCACCGACGCGTTCATGAAGGCCGGGATCGCGCAGATGTCCAACACCGTGAGCGACGTTCCCGTCCCCACGTGGTCGCAGGTGCTCGCGGTGATCGATGCCGAGTCCGAGAAGGTGGTGCGCGGGGGCACGACTCCCGAGGACGCCGCCGCAACCATCCAGCAGCGAGCCGAGGCCATCGGCCTCGGCTGGTGACCGCCGACCGCGCGACGGAGACATCATGACTTCGACGGTCGTTGCAACGGCGACCGATCGGCGCGCGGCCCGCGCCGCCGAGGGGCGCCTGCGCCGGCGTTCCCCTCGGCGGCGCGGGCGCGGCGGCCTGATCGGGCTCCTGTTCGCTCTGCCCTTCATCCTGGTCTTCATCGCCTTCGGCGTGGGACCGCTCCTCGCCTCGGCGGCGATGTCGTTCACCGACATGACCGTGAGCGATATCCGCAATCCGTTGGGGGTCGACGTCGTCGGCTTCGACCAGTTCGCCCAGCTGTTCCACGACCGGTTGTTCTGGCAGTCGCTGGGCGTGACGATGACCTTCGTCCTGCTGTCGGTGCCCCTGACTCTCGCCGCGGGCCTGGCACTGGCGGTCGTCCTCGATCGGGGCATCCGTCGGTTCCGTGCGCTCTTTCGCGTGGGGTTCTACACGCCCGTCATCACGTCGATCGTGGCGGTGGCCGTGGTGTGGCGCTATCTGCTGCAACCGGACGGGATCGTCAACTCCGCGCTGGAGACGATCGGCATCGTCGGTCCGAACTGGCTCAACGACACACGCACGGCCCTGCCGGCGCTGGTCGCCATGTCGGTGTGGCGCGGAATGGGGAACATGATGATCATCTTCCTCGCGGGCCTTCAGGCCGTGCCCCGGGAGACGCTGGAGGCGGCATCCGTCGACGGTGCGGGCCCGTGGCGCTCCTTCTGGAGTGTCACGCTGCCGCAGCTGCGCCCGACGATGCTGCTGGCCACGGTGATCCTGACGATCGGATTCCTGCAGATCTTCGAGGAGCCCTTCGTCATGACCGGTGGGGGCCCGCTGGCCTCGACGACCTCGCTCAGCCTCTTCGTCTACAACCAGTTCGGCTACGGAAAGTACGCGTACGGAACGGCCGCCGCGTACGTGCTGTTCGTCATCATCGCCGCGTTGGCTGTCCTGCAGTTTCGTGTTCTGCGTTCGAAGGAGAACTGAGATGACCGCCGTCTCCTCCGCTCTGCGCCCCGCGCGCGAAGCGGCGACCCGTCGCGCTGGTGTGCGCACACTGCGCACCAGCCTGACCTACGTCGCCCTGGTCGTGGCACTCGTGGGTACGATGCTGCCCTTCCTGTGGATGGTGCTCGGCTCGGTCAAGACCGAGGGCGAGCTCATGAAGGTGCCGATCACGTGGTGGCCGGAGACCTTCACGTGGGACAACTTCGCGACCTGGTTCACAACGCTGGACTTTCCGCGTTTTCTCAGCAACTCCGTCATCGTCGCGGTGCTCGTCGTCGTCGGCAACCTGCTGTTCTGCTCGATGGTGGGCTACGCGCTGGCGAAGATGGACTTTCCGGGCAAGAAACCGCTGTTCGCCGCGGTGCTCGTCATGCTGATGGTGCCCGGGGTCGTCACAATGATCCCGCTGTTCGTCCTCATCGCGAACCTGGGACTGGTGAACACGCATGCCGGACTGATCCTGCCGTTCCTGGCCGCCCCGTTCGGCGTGTTCCTCATGCGTCAGTTCATGTTCGGCATCCCCGATGAGCTCATCGAAGCGGCGCGGATCGATGGTGCCAGCGAGATGCGCATCTTCGCTCGCATCGTGATCCCCATGTGCGGTCCCGCGCTTGCGACGCTGGCGATCTTCACGTTCCTCGCGTCGTGGAACAACTTCCTGTGGCCGCTGATCGTGGCCCAGAGCGGGGACATGTACACACTGCCGGTGGCGCTGTCGCTGTACTCAGCGGGCAAGGTCGGGCCGCAGTATGGAATCATGATGGCCGGCGCCGTGCTCATCATCGTGCCGATCGTGGTCCTCTTCCTCTTCCTCCAGCGGTACTTCGTCGCCGGGCTCGCCACCAGCGGACTGAAGTGAACGCGTCGACCCGCGGTAACGTGACGTCGCGAACGTCGAGGGTCCTCGGTCGGAGACAAGGAGCACGGATATGGGCAGTACGCCAGACGCCGCCGAGCGCGGCACGGCTCGGCCCCTCACCAAGGGAGAACGCACGCGGGAGCGCATCCTCGACGTCGCCCAGGGTCTCTTCGCTCAATCCGGCTACAGGTCGGTGTCGCTGCGGGAGATCGCGGCTCGCGCCGGTGTGACGCACGCCGGTGTCCTGCACCACTTCGACAACCGCGATGCGATCCTGCTCGCTCTCATGGCCCGGCGCGACAAGACGCAGATCGTGGAGCTTGCGGCGGGAAGAGCGACCGACCCGGGGCGGATGTTGCGTGTGAGCCGCGTCATCGTAGAGCAGAACACGCATGACCCGCTCTCCGTCGCGCTCTACGTCAAGCTGTCCGCCGAAGCGACCGACCCGGAGCACCCGGCTCATGACTATTTCCAGCGACGCTATCGCACAGCCGAGGCGACCTTCACGACAGCATTCTCGACGTGGATCTCGGCGCATCGGCTCACGGGTGACCCCGGGCGGCTGGCGCGTCTGTTCATCGCGCTCTCCGATGGACTGCAGCTGCAATGGGCTCTCGATGATTTCTCGGACCAGGCAGGAAAAGCGATGGTCGACGGCGTTGCGTCCTTCTTGGCGCTGATCGGATTCGACCCCGGTCCCGAAGAGTTGGAGAGGGAACGCGAGGAGCTCCGAGCGCAGGGCTACCCGTTCTCGTGACGCCGGGCGTCTTCGCGAATGCGCGGTCGTCAGCGCTTCTTCGCAGGCGCTGCGGAGACGTCGAGCCGCGGCTGCAGGCCGCCGAGCGACGACCAGGCGCTCGCGGTGCCCTTGGCTGCATGCTCGGCACCGCGCACGGCGCGCTCATCCGCCCACTCGTTGAGGACATGCCCGCGATGGCCGCGGACGTGCTCGAGCACGACGTCGGGAAGCCCCGCCGCGCGCCGCGCATCGCGGGCCGCGATCAGCTGCTCGAGCAGGTCACGGTTCTTCGTCGGCGCACCCGTGGAGGTCTTCCAGCCGCGTCGGCGGTGGGCATCCATCCACGACGAGTAGGTGT
>Ga0207655_1001077_pt1 | contig 27081 bp, 8 predicted proteins | sample KBSM44metaG_FD_184398 | JGI IMG/M metagenome (GOLD analysis project Ga0207655, IMG submission 184398) | Miscanthus rhizosphere microbial communities from Kellogg Biological Station, Michigan, USA - KBS M4-4 metaG (SPAdes) (version 2) | ecosystem: Host-associated > Plants > Roots > Rhizosphere >... | reverse complement strand
GTCGTCTGGTGGATCAGGCGGCCGTTGGCGTCGTACTGGCTGCTGCGCCCCTGCAGGCGTCGGTGCCGTTGAGGCCGCGATACATCCGGTGCAGGTTGACGTAGTCCACGCCGAGCGCGCCGGGCGTGCTCGAGACGACACGGCCCGCGCCGTCATAGCCGCGCGCCTCCACGAGGGCGCCGTCGCGCACCGTGGTGGCCAGGCGGTTGAGGTTGTCGTAGCCGTAGTCCTCGACGATGTTGCCGCCCACGGCCGTCCACTGACCGTTCGCCTGCACGATCCGCACGCCGGCGTGCTCGTCGCGCGTGCGGTTGCCGTTCTTGTCGTAGCTCAGCCGGTGCCCTTCGGTGCCCAGCACGCTGCCGTCGGCCGTGGCCGAGTCGACCAGCGTCTGGCGGTTCATCTGGTCGTAGGCGAAGTAGCGGTCGGACTCTTCTGCCTGCTCCACCTGGCCGGCCTGGACACTCAAGCCGCTGTAGTTCAGCTTGGTGTGGATGTGGGTGCGGTTGCCGGCCTTGTCGTAGTCGATGGAGATGTACGCGTTGGTGTCGGCCACCCAGCGCAGGCGGCCCAGCGCGTCGTACGCCATCTGGTTGTCCTGGTAGGCGACGCCGCCTTGCGTCGTGGTCTCGCGCACGTGGCGGCCTGCCAGGTCATAGGCGTAGGTCGTGACCTTGCCCACGGCCGCATCGTCGATGCGAAGGAGCTGGCCGGCACTGTCGTACGAAAATTGGAATCTGACCCCGAGTTATGACCCCGAGTTATGTGATCGAGTTGTGTGCGCTCAATCACGTTGGGCGTTTTGCAGCCCACGGTGAACGCCTGCGAGCTGGGGCAGCGACGCGTTCCGGTGTAGGCGTTGCCGCTGTTGGCACGCACGTTGGGGGTGAGCGTGGAAGAGTTGATTGGCGAGCCGCAGACGGTGGCGCGCAAGCGCGGGCCGGCACCCAACTGATGCAGCACGTGGAGCGCATCAGCGCACTGCCCAAGGCGCAGCAGCGCACCGTGATGAATGTGATCGAGGCCATGCTGGCTCAGCAGGAGCGCTGGCTGACAGCGACGAACGCGTCAACGAAGAAGCCCTCACGAACCTCCGCTTCAGCAGCTAGGGTGGTGAGGAGTTTTTTGAAATACGAGGCCTAGCTCGGAGCACGTTGCCACTCTGAGTCCTGCGAATCACGCCAAGCCTTCCACCCCAGTGGCAAATCAGCGAGGTCCGTTAAGGAGTCATCAAGCTGAAGAGCTTCATCCAAACGAATCATCATCACATCATCAGATTCATCAGATTCGCTCGATGCACCATGAAACTGCCATGCCCCATCATCGGCATCGTGGAATGCGTACGCAATCCAGTTCATTTTCTCGACCACAGTACGGGTCGTGAAGACGGCTGCGGCAGGAGGATCAACAAACTTCCATTCAGACATAGTTCACCTACTTATTAGATTTAGCTCTATTCTCTCCGCTCGTGAGAATAGCCAAATTCTTGTAGCTGTTACTCCCCGGAGACACGCTGGGATCTGCAGGACGACGAGGAGTCTTGTGGTCGAACTGTGCGGCATTGACTGGTGTTGTCACTCCAGATTGGCTTTTTAGACTCCTGTCGACCAACTTACCGCTCCCATCAGAGCGTAGTAACCCATCGTTGATGATCCTATTTTGTTCTTCGGCTTTTAGCTTTTGCGCCGCTGTAAAGGGCTTTCCTGATCCAACCTTTGGCCCGTCCTTCAAGAGAGATCCATAGTCAATAGGCCCCTTCCAAGGCGGGAGCTGTGGTCCGATCAACTCTGGTGACGGTCCGACAAGTTCGGGATTGGGTTGAACATTGGCGCCGATTGCCACAGCTCCAACTCGGTTCTTCCGCCCCGCCATGCCCACGACGTTGCCGAGCCCGTTGCCGATGCCTTGCCCGATCCCGCGCCCAACTGCCAATCCCACATCCGCATGCGCCCCTGCCGCACTGGCAACGCCAGCCATCTCATCGAAGATCCCTCGATTCGTGTTGCCAGCTGCAATGTCCAACTGCGCCCCCTTGGTCCACAGCCCGTTGTAGAAGCTGTCACGCGTGAAGTTGGAGCCCTGGATCGCTTTGTACTCCGCAGCGAACCCCTTCCACTGCGCCGCACTGAAGTCCGAAGCCTGTTGGTTCGAGTAACCCACCAACTGCATCTCTCGCGAGGGATAGTTCGACAGCCTTCTTGCCTCATTCGGCGAGTCGTTGCCTAGCGGCTCCCAATGTCCCACAGCAAAGGAGCCGTTGATCATTGCAGGGTTGACCCATCGGTCCGGGAAAGGCGCCAATGGTGTGCCGGCTGCACGACCTTCGTTGCCCATCACTCCGCTGCTGTATGCCGTGGCGTCTTGCGCAGCAAGAGCTTGACCACGCGCCAGGTTTTCAGCGCGCATCAAAACGACTTCAGCATCCGTAAAGGCAGGTGACTCATCAGCCACCCCGTTGATTTGCACTCGGTATGTGCCATCCGGCTGGCGCAGCGACTCGACCGATCCAGGATTGATGCCCCCGCTTCCGGCGTCCGTCATCACGCCCGTGCGCAGCACTCTCGATGAATCGGCGTACTGGGTACCCGGTTGACTTGTGCCGCCAGCAGCTTGACTAAAGGCCCCCACCACTTGCTGGTAATTCGCATACCGCTGGTCCCAAGCTCCTTGGCTCTGCGAAATGAAGTCGCCCAGACGGTCTTCTTGCTGTCCCCCGCTGTTTCTGCTCTCCTGCCCATTGGCTGCCGCGATGGAGTCCCCCAACGCATTGCCAAACGCATTGGGTCCGACGCACCGTCGTAGCCATGTCGCCCCGCGCGCCAGCAGGCATGCGGGTTGGCAGGCAACGTGCCTGCCGCACACGGGTGTGAACTTCGCCCCGCGCGCACGCGGTAGCGGTTTTAGGCACGCAGCTTCCCTTCCCGCTTGATGGTGTGCGAGTGCTGCGCGCGCAGATGGAAGTGGGTGGGTAATAGACGGATGCAGAGCGGCCGAGCGAAGGCCCGGTGTCGCAGGTTCAGCAATACCTGGAGCGCATCAGCCAGTTACCCAAGGCCAAGCAGCGCGCGGTGATGGATGTGATCGACGCCATGCTGGCGCAGCAGGGGCGTTAACCAACAGCGACGAACGCGCCAACGAACAAGCCCTCGCAAACCTCGGCAGGACTGCCGGGGTGGCGAGGGCTTTTTATTTCTTCTTAGCTGCTAAGGGTGAAGAGGCCGCGCGCAAGGCAACTTCAGCCGAACAAGATTATCAACTCGGAATTCGAAGAGAGATTAGCAATTCACCAAATCTATCAACAAGAGGAAGATGGTTTTTTTGAACCAGGCCTTTTAGCAAACCAGGGTCTTCGATAGAGACCCTAATTCCAGAATAAAGACGATCAAGCCGTTCCAATCGCTTGACTGGAGAAGATTCTATCTTTTTTTTCATTGCAACAAAGTCAGCTGACTTTGCCGCAATCTCAACATCAAATCCAAGAGAGTTTTCATATCGATACTCTTGACAAAGAGTGTGCACGATTTTAACTATTTCTCGTACTTTTTCCACATCAGAACCATCGATTCCTTTGCCAACAAATAGGTCATTCCCATTCGCCAAATCAACATCGCCAGCCTTGACCAGAGCCAAGGAGAGGTGCAGCACCTGCTTTTTTGTAAGCATCACTAAAATCCTTGATAGTAAATCCAACGCACATCGTTGCTTCCAGTGAACGATCTAAAATCATTGTATTGCGGCCCCGCTAGAGGCGTACCAGCAGGCTTTATGTCAAGAACCACATTATCCCGAGTATGGTAATAATCCGGTATTCTGTACTCGTATGGAAGCCCTGTCACAGGACTTGTGTATGGACTTTGCCCGTAAATTCTCTGATTTATGTTGACGCCAGCCACATCGAGTTGACGCATTCTGTTGGAAACGGAGCTATGAATTATCGTGCCTTGCATATTGGCATCTAAAGCAAGGAAGTCTGCATCGCCCGCATACACCGAACGCCGCCAACTAGTTAGGTTCTGCAATAATTTCTCCGTCTGGTTTGCGTTGGCAATTAATTGTCCATCGGCGTTTGTCTGAAGCCCAAGGTTGCGCCTAATGGATTTGGTCGTCGCAATTTTAATTTGCTCTTCGCTCAAGCCTGTCGCATCAAATTGCTGTTTGCCGGCCCAAGGTATTTTTGCGGTTTCGTTAGGCGCATTAATTCGAGCACCTGCAACCTCAGCTTGAGTCGCAATCTTTGTCCCGGCTAGCTCCGCTTTGACAGCCTGCATTTCAGCTCGAACGACCGATGAGCCGCCACCACTGAGCACGGTTCCGGCCGCATTGATCAGCGTATCGATGCGCCCATCGCGCTGCTGTACCAAGTTGAGAGTCTTGCCGGTGGCAGGGTTGTAGCCGTCACGACTGACGAAGCTTGCCCATGCGGTGCCTCCTGCATGCACTAGCCCGCCAACAAGCTTGCCGGTCATACTATTGCCCATCACATGCTGCACCTCAGGCGACAACCATGTACGTTCCCAGACGGTCGGTGGCAGATTGGTGATAGTGCCTGCATAGGCACTATTGGGTGCCGGGTAGTTCGACAGCCGTGCCGCTTCGCTGACGTCGTATGAGCCATCGTCTTCTCGTGAAGCCGTGACCGTGACCGTCTGCAGCGTGGGAACATCAAGTTCTGGCGCCTTCGTCGAGTCAACCCACTCGCTTATGGATTTGAGTCCCTCGAGATTGCGCTGAAGCTGAGCCTTCTGTTGATTCAGTTGCTCCCTGGATCTCTGCATCGCGACCTGATCCATGTTTTCACTGTCGCCCGAGGTCAACTGGATCGTCAGTTTGTTGCCGGCCATTTGAATGCCGGGGTAGCGTTCGGCGTCACCTCCCCCACTGAACGCCGACACCACCTGCTGGTAGTTTGCATAGCGCTGGTCCCACGCACCCTGGTTCTGCGTGATGAAGTTGCCCAGGCGGTCTTCCTGCTGGCCGGCGCTGTTTCTGCTCTCCTGCCCATTGGCTGCCGCGATGGAGTCCCCCAACGCATTGCCAAAGGCGTCGGCGGCCAACGTTGCAGCACTCACCTTGCCGCCGCGCAGCGTCTGCCCCACCACGCTGCCCCCGATGCCCGACACCAGGCTCATGCCCAGGTTGAAATTGGTGGTTGCTCCAAGCGGTAGATTGGCGATGTTGGCCTGCTGGCCCGGGTAGTAGTCCATGGCTGCATTCAGCCCCTGGGCCACCCCCGCACTCAGCGCACTGGCCGCCACGCTCTTCCAGTTGAACTTGTTCTGAAGGCCAGTGACCACCGCGATGCCTTGCGACGCGGCATTGGCAATGGCTCCGCGCACGATGGCATTGCCCACCACGTTGCCCGTGAAATCCACCCCGGAAAGCCCCGCCGTCACGCCGCCTCCGATGGCCGCAAGCCCCACCTGCTTCCAGCTGAAACTGTCCTGCGCTCCAATGGCAATGCCCACAGCCTGGCTGGCAATCGAGCCCACCGCTCCGGCAGCTGCATAGCCCGCGACGCTCTCTGCGCCGATGTACACCCCCGTGTAGTAAGCCACCACGACCGCGACCACGGCCATGATGACCTGTCCAAGCCCGCCGCACCCACCGCCTTGGCTCTGCGGCATGGCCGTCATCGTCGCCGAGTCATTGGCGATCTTGCTCGGGTCGTAGGGCTTGAAGGAGTTGACGTTGTTCGCGCCGCTGGTCGCCGCTGGAATGCGCAGCACCTGACCCGCACGCAGGTCCGCATTGCTGCTCAGCCCGTTGGCATCCGCGATCAGGTACCACAGGCTCGAGTCCCCGTAGGCACCCTTGGCAATGGTCTGCAGCGTGTCGTTCACGCCCACCGAGTAGCTGCCCGGCGTGCCGGCAGGGTAGTTGCCGTTGATCGGCTGATACCCGAAGCTGAAATCGCTCTGAGCGGTGAAGATCGGCCCGTTCTGCGCCAGCGGTGTGCCGTCGAAGCGGTTGTCCGTCAGCAGGCCATAGCGCCCGAGGACTTCACCGTTGACCACCATCTGGCGCTGCGCGTTCACGCGCTTGTCCGGGGTCCCTTCGTAGGCGTAGTAGGCATACAGCGCGTTGCCGTTGGCGTCGCTCACGTAGTTGTGGGTGCGCAGGTCCAGCTGGTTGACCTGGCCGGCGTCGCCGGTGGACTTCAGGTGTCCGTTGGCGTCGTAGTTGTAGGCCAGGATGCCTTGGGACAGGATCTGAGTGGTGCCGGCGCGCGCGGTCACGCTGAAACTCGAGCCGGTGCGATAGCCCTCGGCGCGCTCCACGGTGACGGCGGTGTTCGTGAAAGTGCCGTTGAGCGTGTCAGCCACCAGGTACGAGGTCGCGTTGCCCACGGCGTCATAGGTGTAGTCGACCACGCTCGCGGCGGCCATGTACTCGACCGTGCTCTGGTGGGTCAGACGGCCGTTCGCGTCATACTGGCTGCTCCGACCCTGCAGGGCGTCGGTGCCATTGACGGCGCGGTACTGGCGGTGTAGGTTGACGTAGTCCACACCCAGCCCATCGGGCATGGACTGGATGACGCGGCTTGCGCCGTCATAGCCACGCGTCTCCACCCGCGCGCCGTCGCGCCAGGTGGTGGTCAGGCGGTTGAGATTGTCGTAGTCGTACGTCTCCACCACATTGCCGCCCACGGCCGTCCACTGGCCGTTCTGCTGGATGATGCGCACACCGGCGTGCTCATCGCGCTTGCGGTTGCCGTTCTTGTCGTAGCTAAGGCGGTGGCCGTCTGCGCCCAGCACGCTGCCGTCGCCGGTGGCGGAATCCACGAGCGTCTGGCGGTTCATCTGGTCGTAGGCGAAGTAGCGGTCGCTCTCTTCGGCTTGCTCGATCTGTCCCACCAGGCTGCTCACGCCGCTGTAGTTCAGCTTGGTGTGGATGTGCGTGCGGTTACCGACCTTGTCGTAGTCGATGGAGATGTACGCGTTGGTGTCGGCCACCCAGCGCAGGCGACCGAGGGCGTCATACGCCATCTGGTTATCCTGGTAGGCGACTCCTCCTTGCGTGGTGGTCTCACGGACGTGACGGCCTGCCAGATCGTAGGCATAGGTAGTGACCTTGCCCACGCCCGCGTCGTCGATACGCAGGAGCTGGCCGGCCCTGTCGTACGAGTACTTGAGGTTCTGGCCCCGAGAGTTGGTCTGCTGCGTGAGCTGCCGCGCATTGTCGTAGGTGTAGCTGTAGCTTGCCCCGCCGATGTCGACGTGACCCGTGAGCTGCCCGAAGTAGTTGTAGCTCCAGGTGGCCAGCGCGCCGTTGGCGTCGTATTCGCCGACCTTGCGGTTCATCGAATCGAAAGCAGCGCGCGTCACCTGCCCCAGAGGCTGGGTGGTGCTGATGACGTTGCCGCGCAGGTCGTAGGCATAGCGCAGGATTTCGCCCGCGCCATTCATCTGGGTGAGTTTGCGTCCCGCTTGATCCCACGTATTCGCCTCGATGATCGCCGTCGTCGAGGTCACCGATGGGCCGAACGGGCTTGCCCATCCCCAGATGTCGGCGGCCATGTGCGTGGTCGTCAACAGCCGGCCCAGGTTGTCGTAGGTAAAGCTCGTCGAGCGCCCCTCGGCGTCCACCGTGCCCACCTTGTCGCCGAAGACGTTGTAGTTGTTGTTGATCACACCGCCGTCGGCGTGCACTTCCTGAATCAGGTTGCCGCGCGCGTCGTAGACCTGGCCTTGCACATTGCCATTGGCATCCTTGACCGCCACCTGGCGGCCGAGCTTGTCGTAGAACAGCTGAGTGGTCGCGGCACCCGCTGTATCTTGGGCGCCGTTGGCGTCGGGTTGCTTCTGCTCGACGAGCTGATTGTTGGCGTTGTAGCGGTAGGTGGTGACCCAGGCGGCCGAGCGAGGGTCGCTGATCGAGACTACGTTGCCCCAGCGGTCCACGTTCTGGTTGACCGCCGGGCGCGTGGTGGTGCTCGCGCCCTGGATCGTTGGCGTCTGAGTTGCCGCCGCACCATCGGTGTTGTTTTCGCTGGCTGCGGCGCTGCCGGCTCCGGTGGTGTTCTGCGAGGCGAACAGCGGCGGAATGGCCGGCGTCCAGTACCCCGGCGTGTAAGGCGGCGTGGTGTCCTGGACCGAGATCGGCGTGGTCCCGACCTGCACTTGGTAGGAGTAGGGCACATAGTTGTAGCGCCACTCGTACACCGGCTGATATCCCGTGATGACGGGACGCTGCACCGGCACCTGCACTGGAACGGTTGTCGGCTGCCAGCCGACAACCGTCCAGACGTTGTCGTAGACCACGCGGTATTGCGTCTGATAGACCGTCTCGTACTGGATGTTGCCCCAGGCGTCGCGCACATAGATGGGGTTGTTCGACTCGTCGTAGCCGGAAATCATGGGGCCGCCCTGGACAGCGACTTGATAGGCCTCCACCCGTGGCACTTGTACCCATCCCCACACGGGCACTTGCTGCGTCTGGTACTGCGTCTCGTAGACGGTCTCGTAGATGATGTTGCCGCCTTCGTCCCTCGCGTAGATCGGGGTGGAGCCCACCTGGACCTGATAGGGAATCACGTTGACGCCCGAGCGCGTCTCCATGATGGGGGTGCGGGTGTTGTCCAGGATCCCCGTGGCCTGAGCAACCGATTGCGTGGTGCCCAGGGAGGTGTAGGTCGCCAGGATCTGGAACTCATAGCGTCCCGCTGGCAGGCTGGTGACATCGACGTTTTGCGTGCCAAGCGGCTGGCTTGACTCGTCGCTGCCGGCAACACCCTGAATAGGCAGTGTGCTCCAGGCACTGTTGCTGCCTTGGACACGGTACCGGAACGTGACCGCGTTGCCTGCGCCGTCCGAGGCGACGTAGGGCCACTGGATCTTTGTCAGCGGGGTGCCGATGGGATTGTTGGACTCGTCGACTCCACCGGTACCAACGATCTGGACAGAGACCCCGGTGATTACAGGCAGGTTGACCGGCGGGACCCACTGAGGAAGCACCCAGCCCGTCGAACTGATCGGGCCCGTGGCGTGCGCATACGGCACGCCTTCGCCCGAACGGGTCCACAGCAACTCGTACTCGTAGTTGCCTGCGGCGATGGCCGACAGGTCGATCCCGTCGCGGCCGTTGCCGCGGTCGGAGACTGCCACCGCGGTCCAGGCACCGTTGCCGCCTGCGGCGCGGAAGCGGAACGTCTGCTCCACCGAGGCGCCTGGCGAGGGCCAGGTGAACAGCCCGCCCGTGTACAGGCTCGTCTGGTAGAAGCCCATGGGCACGCTGATCGTGGCCAGGGGAGGGGAGGTCAGCACCACCGTGCCGCGAGCGGTCACCGTCGCGACGCCCGCACTGGTCGTCTGGGTGACGCGGTACTCGTAGTTGCCCGGCGGCAAAGCGCTGGCGTTGTAGCGCAGCATGTCGCCGAAATTGACCATTGGCGCGTCGCTCCAGCCGGTCTCGCCGGTGCTGCCTGCGGCGCGGATCTGCAAGCGCATCGAACTGGACGGATCGGTCGGTGCGTCGATGTCGATCACCTGACCGCTGTAGCCCACCGTGCCGTCGGCGATCACGGGCTGCCAGTTGCCGTAGGTGTCCTTCTTGTAGATCGTGATCTTGGTGACTCGCCCGACGCCGCCATTCGCATCGTTCGCGGCGTCGTCCCAGCGCATCGTGAGGCTGTTGGTGTTCTCCGCCAGGTTGGTGACGATCTGCGTGCGGCTGCGCGGCTGGCCCGCGACCATTTGTGGCGGCGGCAAAGGCTGACCGTTCTCATCGGTCATGACGGGATTGCCGTTGGCGTCCAGCGGGACGGGCGTGACGGAGTACGGCTTTGTCGTGTACTCCATGACGACCTTGATGTCGCCGCTGCCGAGATTGCGCAGCGCCGACCAGGCCAGATTCACGACGTTCGTTCCAACGCTGCCGTTGGCCATGCCGCTTTCGTCGCGGGTGGGTGCGCTGGATCCGGCAATCGTGCCTTGGGTGAACAGACGGCTGACCTGCGCGCCACCGGTGGCGTCGCTGCGCTGCGGCGCGATGGTCGACGCCAGGTGACCCAGCAGGTCATAGACCATGTCGGTGCGGCGCAGATCGGCTGCCGCCACGGCGTCAGGCGTCGAGTAGCTGTTGAGCAGGTTGACATCGCCAGCTGTGCTGCCGTAGCTGGTGATGTTGGCCGTCTGGTTGCCTACGAGGTCGTACAAAGCGACCTTGTCGACCCCGTCGCCCGAGTTGGTGCGCCAGATGTGCCCGGCGTTGTCGTAGTTGAAATACTCCTGGCGCCCGCCGTTGACGCCCTTGCGGGTGACCTCGCCGAAGCCGTTGTATTCAAGCGCCGTGTCCACCAACCCAGCTTGGGCTTGCGTGACGGTCGTGACAGTGCCGCCGCCGACCTGACTGCGGGAGGCCGGGTCAATGACGTGCGTCTGCTGGCCCAACTTGTCGTACTGGTACGCCCGGAACAGCGTGCTCGAGGCGTTGTTTCCGTCGGTCACCAACTGCCATTCCTTGGCAATGTTGCCGCGCGCGTCGTACGAGCTGTAGTGGCTGTAGCCCGCAGCGTCTGTGCTCTGTGTGGCATGCCCAAGCTTGTCGTACTGCGTGTAGGTCACGCGGTCGGCATTGATTGCGGCATTGTTGTCGCCCCCTGTGTACCAAACTGCCGCACCGGCTGCGGTGTAGAGGACCAGGTTGCCATCGCCCTGCATGACCAGGCTGGCGCCACCCTTGGTAGCGGTCCCGGAGGACCAGATGGTTCCGCTCGGCCCGCTCAGAACCAGGTTGCCATCGGTTTGGAAAGTGAAACTGGTGGCAACCCTTCCGGAGGTCTGCGAATTCCAGACCGCCTGGTTGTTGTCGTGGCGATCGTAGACCACCAGGTTGCCGTCGGTCTGAAGCGTGAAGTTGTAGCGGCCGTCGGGCGAATAGATGCTCTGTCCTGGCGCCAGACTTTGACCTGGGGCCAGCGTCGTGGCGCCAACCGATGCATATGCGTCTGCGGAGGCGCTTGACTTGTAGACGTGCGTCTCGGTCTTGACGACGACGTTCCCATACGCATCACGCTGAAATCTCGTGCCGGCCACGAGGTTGCCGTTGGAGGTGGACGGCGAGACCGTCGCGCTCACTCGTCCGAGCGCGTCGTAGTAGCTGTAAGTGGCTCCGCCGTTCGCATCGGTGGTGCGCGTGAGGTTGCCGACCGCGTCGTACGCGTAGCTGGTCACCAGGTCCGCCCGTGAGGTGGTGCCGTTGCTGCTTGCGCTGTACTCCACATTGGCACGCGTCTCGCTGAGCTTCTGGCCCATGCGGTCGTACGCGTAGCTGGTCTTGCGGTCGTTGAGCACATCCGCGGTGGTTGTTGGCGGCGTCGCAGGCGCGCTGGCGGCGTTCCAGTTTGCGACCGCATTGGCGAACTCGGTGTGGACGCTGACCTTGCCGAAGGAATCAAAGGACTGGGTGGTCAGATAGCCCAGCGCGTCGACGCTGGCGATCTGCTGCCCGTTGAGGTTGTAGTAGTTGTTTGTGTAGATCCAGGTGTTCTGGGTCGCGTTCTTGAGCAGGCCGACGCGGGTGAGGTCGCCGAAGGCGTTGTACGTGTTGACCGTGGTGCGACCAGCACTGGCGTACTGCGACCCTGCCGGGGCGGAGGAGTCGTAGGTGTAGGTCTGAGGCTCAACGACCTTGGTCGCCCGCCCGGCACGGTCATAGGTCGTCGTGATCTTGCGGTCGGGGCCATGGTCGATGCCAGCCGCGTTCACTGCGGTGGTGACCTGTGTCGCAGTCAGGCTCGCTGGTGAACTGTCGGCCAGGGTGGTGGCGTTGGCGAAGCGCGTCAGCTCGATGACTTGCCCCCAGGTGTTGTAGACGTACCCGGTGACGAAGCCCAGCGCGTCGACGTCGTACTTGACGCGGCCCAGCACATCGTACGTCTTGTAGCTATAGCTGCCAGCCACGTCGCGGTTCGTGATGGCGTTGCCGAACACGTCGTATGTCGTGCGTGTCTCCAGCGTCGTAGCCACTTCGGTGCGCGAAGCAAGGCCGCCCGCGCCGTTCGTGGCGAGCGAATCGCCGCCGGGGCTGTACACGTTGACCGTCGGGAAAACCGTACGGACCTGATGTCCCACCGCGTCGTACTCATAGCTGGTGACGCGCTGCTCGGGGCGCCCCACAGCTTCTGTGCGCGACTTGAGGTTGCCCAGTGCGTCGTAAGTCAACTGGGTGATGACGCCCACGGTGGCGGAGTTCGCGGCATCGACGACCAGGTTGCCGTTGGCGTCCAGCTTGACCGCCGTCACTTCGACGGCTGGCGCGGTCTCCGTGGTCATATGACCCGCCGCGTCGTACACGTACGACCACACCGAGCTCTTCTTGTTGGTGAAGGTGACCTTCTGGCCCAGGCCGTTGTAGGTGTAGCTCTCGGTGTAGCCGAGTGCGTCGGTGGTGCTCAGCAGACGACCTGCGGCGTCATAGCTGAAGCTGGTGGTTCGGTCCGAAGTGGCTTGCGGCACGATGGCCGCAGCCACGGCGGCGGTCGTGTTGGCCGTGGCCGCTGGGATGGCATACCAGTAGTTGACCGTCTGGGTGATGCGATCGACGCCGTCGTAGACGTTCTTGCTCACGAAGCCCATCGGGTCGACGGTATAGACCAGGCGGCTGGCACTGTCGTACGTGCGTTTGACCGTGCGATCGTTGGCCGTATCGAGCGCGAGTAGTGCCTTGAGTGTGGCGTAGCTGGCGGTCCAGTTGTTCTGCAGCGTCGTCAGAACGATTGGCTTGGCATAGCTTGTCGTCTTGATCGCGTTGCCCGCGGCGTCGTAGAAGGTCTCCACCATCGCGCCTGTGGCGTCGACGTTGAGGATGAGGCGATTGGCGGCGTCGTAGGCAGCACGCGTGACGCGATCGCCGCCCGCGTAGTCGTAGACGCGCGCAGTTCTGGCCTGCGCGTCGGTCAGCTTGCTGGTCGTCGTAGGCACGGCCACCGGCTTCGAGTACGCATAGCGCGTGGTGATGTTGCCGTTCTTGTCGTAGACCGTCTCGGTTAGCGTGCCGAGTGCGTCCGTGACGAATGTTTGGCGGTTTGCCGTGTCGTAAACCGAGTCCGTGATCCGGTCGCCTGCAGTTGTAGTAACCGTCGTGAGCGACGCCGCGCCGGTGATGGCCGTCGCGTACTGAATGGTCTTCAGTACATTGCCGTTCTTGTCGTAGACCAACTGCGTGACCGCGCCGACGCCATCGGCGCGCCAGGTCAGGCGATTGGCACGGTCATAGACGAAGCGTTCGCGCACGCCGGTCGCCACTTGAACCACCGCTGCCGTGGTGGTGGTCGTGTAGCGGCTGGCAACTTCGGCCTGTTCCACCTGGAAGCCCGAGACGCGGAAGGCGCGAGCGTCATTCCCCGTGTACTTGACTACGCCAAAATATGCATTCGCAGCCGGTGGCGCCACGCCAGTCACGGACACACGATAGCGCCCGCCCCCGAGGTCCTGGACCACGTATTTCAGCGGATTGGTTGCACCCGAGAACAACGCCAGCCCGAAAGAATTCGTGGCTGTGCTAACACTGGCACTGCCGAAGGAGGGCGGCAAACCGTCTTCCATTTCCACGATCACCGACAGCGTGTAGCTCAATCCTGAGATCGGCGCTGGAGTCAGTGACTTGTAGGCGTAGGTGCTAACGCTCGGGTCCTTGTCAAGCCTGATGGCACCCGCCAGCCCGGTCATTGTCGCCGTCGTTACAGCGCCGCCCTTGGCTTGCAGATCGGTCACGCCATTTGCGAACTCGCTCTGCGTCAGGAGGTTGGTGCCTGCTTGCTGAGGATTGGTCGCCAGCAGAACGGCCGCGGCAAGAGCGCTGGCGGTGGCTGCGGTCGCGACAGGGACCGGGGTCGCGTACGCAAGGTGCTCGACGACATTGCCGTTGGCATCATAGATATTGCGCGTAACGGCGCCCGTGCCGTCGATCGTGTAAATGGCCCGATTGAGCTGGTCGTACACCGTGCGCAGGCGTAGATCTCTCGTGGCATCGGCCGTGGGGGCGGGCACGCTGCCCACTGTCCAGCTCGCAAGCGTGATCCTGTTGGCGTAGGCCGTGCGGTCAATGACGTTGCCATTGCCGTCATAGACGAACTTGACGACCTCGCCCAAGCCGTTCACCGTCGCGACGATGCGCCCGTTCTTGTCGAGAACACGGTATTCGATCGCATCCTTGGCCGTGTTGACGATCGCGGCGACCTTGGCTTCGATCTGTGCGACCGTCGGCGCTGCTCCGAGCCCGGTGACGTCTATGGGGGCTGCGTAGCCGACGGTCTGGATGACGCGCCCCTCGGCGTCATACTTGGTCCGTTGCAGGTTGCCTAGCGGGTCCAGCGTGAAGATCAGTTGATCTTCTGCGTCATACGCGTAGCGCGTGACTTGTAGATTGGGATCCGTGCGACTCGTGACATTGCCATTCTTGTCGTACGCATAGGCCGTCGTCAGGTTCAAGCCGGCGGGGTCCACGCGCGTCTGCGTGCGGCGACCGAGCTTGTCGTAGACGTACTGGGTCGTCACGCCGTTCGGATCGATGACGGTGAGGGTGTTGCCCACACCGTCATAGGTGTACTGCGTGAGAAGGTTAAGCCCTGCGGGGTCGACCGCACGGCTGAGGACCTGACCCTTGAGGTCGTAGGTGATGCGCGTGACGACACCGTTGGGGTCCGTCACCGTGTATTGCTGGCCCTTGGGGTCGTACGCGTACGTGGTGATCAGATTCAACCCGGTCGCGTCGACGGTGCGCGTGAGCACTCGGCTGGCGGCGTCATACCCCAGCGTGACAACCGTGCCATTGGCGTCCTTGGTGGTCGCTAGGCGACCGGCACGGTCGTAGGTGTTTGCGGTGGTCGTCAGCGCCGTCACCGCGGTGAGCTGATTGCCGTTCTTGTCGTACGTGTAGGTAGTGGTGTTGCCGTTGCCATCCACCACGCTCTGGGTCTGGCCCAGCCGGGTGTACACGGTAGTGACCGTGATGTTCTCGGGCGTCTTCACCGCCACGCTGCGCAGTGTCTGGTTGTAGGTGAAGGTGGTGACCTGGTTGAGCGCGTCGGTCTGCGTCATCACGCGCCCGAATGCGTCATAGGTGCTGGAGCGCACAGCAGCGAGCGCGTCGGTCGTGCTGACGGTACGCCCGAGCCGGTCGAAGCTTTGCTGGCGCACGTTGCCATTGGCGTCGGTGCTGCTCTTGACGCGTCCAAACGCGTCGTAGACGGCGCTCGTGATCGCGTTGATTCCAGAGGCATCGGAGACCGTGCCGGTGACCAGCCCGCGGCGGTCCACCGTCATCGACTGAACCAATTGCTGTCCGCTGCCCAGGGCTTGCGTACGGCCCGTCAGTTCGCCGAAGGCGTTATAGCTCGACTGGGTGACGTTGCCGAGGGCGTCCGCGGCGCTCGCGACCTGACCGGCCAGCTTGTAGCTGAAGGTCTGTGTGGTGTCGAGCGTGGTGTTCTTGATGCCGGTGACGGCCGTGGTCAAGGCCAGGGTGACGAGCCCGCCGCTCAGGTCCGTCAGGCTGGCCAGCCGGGTGCCATAGCGTGTAGTTGAATCGAGCTGGCCGAGCGCGTTGTAGTGCTGCTCCGTGACCTCGCCCAGGGCGTTGATCGTGTGGGTGAGCCGGCTGTCCTTGTCATAGAAGTACAGCGTTCTGTTCCCGTACGCATCCGTCGTGCTGACGCGGCGGCCGGCCGCGTCGTAGGCGTGGGTGAGGCCGTACTGCGACCAGATCGCGTCAATTTGTGCTTGCGTCTGCCCGGCCACCAGCAATGCGCCGCCTTCGGCCGTCAGCTCGCCCGTGAGCCGTCCCTGCAGGTCGTAGCGCGCATTGACTGTTTGCACTTCGGCCGTGCCCACGGCATTCGTCGTCTTCACGAGGTTGCCGACGTTGTCGTACTCGTATTGGAAGACGGTGCCTTCGTAGTTCGTGCGCTGGGTGACGCGGTTGAGCTTGTCGTAGACGCTGGCGGTTGTGCGTACGCCGCCAGCCGTGGCCGGCCGCAGGGTCGCCACGGTGGTGGCCGTCGTCATCTGTGACAGCAACGTGGCGTTGACCTGCGTGGCGTAGCGAGTGGACGTCGTGACGTTGCCGTTGGCGTCGTACACGAATTCCGTCATGTAGCCTTCGGCGTCGATCTGCGCCAGCACGCGGCCCTGATCGTCATACAACCAACGCGAGGTCTGATCCTGCGCGTTGCTGCCCGGAATCAGCTGCGCGATGCTTCCGTTTGCACGCAAGGATGCCGTCGTCGCGGTCGCGTAGGCAATCTGGGTGATCAGGCGCCCCTTGCCGTCGTAGCGCGATTCGGTGAGATAGCCTTCTGCGTCCAGCGTGCCCAGCAGCAGGCCATCGTTGTCGTAAAAGCGCCGCGTGACCCGGTCCTTGTTGGCGTCCGCAGTAGGTGTCGTGTTCTCGAGCGCAGGCGCGCTGGTCAGCGCACCTGTGGCGATGACCTGATCGTACTGTGTCGTGCCAGTCAGACGGGATGCCCCGTCGTAGCGCAGATCCGTGACGGCGCCAGCGGCATCGACGGTTCGTACCAGGCGTCCGGCGCTGTCGTAGATGCGCCAGGACTTTTGGTCGGCGGTAGTGCTTGCCGGGCGGATGTTGTTCAGGTTGCTCGCCGGCACCGAACTCGGGTCTGAGTAGTAGTTGCTGACAGCGGTCGCGTTGGCGGCCGTCGCATAAACGATCTTCTGCGTAAGTTGGTTGTTCCTGTCGTAGAAGTACTCGGTGACGCGGTTCGTTCCGTCAATCTCTGCGACCAAGCGACCGGCGAGGTCATACACGCGGCCTGTCACAACGCCAGTTGCATCGATTTGCTGGATCAAGCGACCGGCGTCGTCATAAGTGTTGGAGGCCGTGCCGAGGTTGGTCGACTGCGCCGAGCTCTGCGTGATGCTGGTCAGGCGCCCGTTCTTGTCGTAGGCGCTAGTTGTAATCAGCCCGTTGGCGAGCGTGACGACGGTCTTGTTGTTCGCGTCGTCATAGCTCGTGAGGGTGGTCTGCCCTAGCGCGTTTTGGCTCGAGAGCTGGCGACCTTTGCCGTCGTAGGTGAACTGGGTCGTGCCATTGGTGGCGCTGATGCTGCTCAGCAGCAGGCCTGCGCGGTCGTAGACATACTGGGTGATCGATTGGGTGGCGTCGGCCACGCCGTTGCCGCTGACGTCGACCGTGCCGAACACCGTCACCTTCTGCACCTGGCCGCGCGCGTCGTAGACCGTGTCGGTGCGGCTGGCCTGTGTGCGGTCCTGGGTGCCGCTCCAGGTGACCAGTTGCGCCTCTGTCGGCACGGCGGTCGTGGTCAGGGCAGAAACGTCGTATTTGCCGCCGGCATACTGCAAGGCCGACGTGCGCTGGCCGTAGCTGTCGTAGCGATACTCGGTGACTCGGCCTTCTGCGCTTACGACAAAACGCAACTGGTTCTTGCCCGCGGCGTCGTAAATGTAGCGCGTCGTCAGCGGTTGAGTGGGCGGCGCGGCGCCTGCACCGTCGGGATCGGGTGTCAGGTAGACCGTCTCGGTCAGCAGCTGATTGCGCGCGTCGAACGTCCGGGTGATCGTGTTGCCCGCGGCGTCGCGCTGCAGCGTCTGGTTGCCGTATGCGTCGTACTGCATCGTCACCGTGAAACCTTGGGGATCGGTGACGGAGGTGATGTTGCCGGCGGCGTCGTAGCTGAACAGCGTCGTCTGCGAGACGCCACCCACTGTGGGCGCCTGGATCTGCGTGAGTTGGCCCGCGGCGTCGTAGGTGTAGACCGTTTGAAGACCCATGGGGTCGATCACGGTCGTTGCACGGTTGGTGGTGTCGTACGAATAGAGCGTGGTCCGCCCGTCACCGGTCTTGACGCTGGAGACGCGGTAGTCAGCGCCGACCAGTGTGTACTTGAAAGCCAGGCTGGTGCCGTCGCTTTGCGTGACGGATGCCACGCGCTTGCTTGTGCCGTCGTAGGTGTAAGTCGTGACGTAGGTCTTTTCGTCCGCCACGACGTTATCGTCCGGCGTGAGGTCCACGGTTACGCTCGTCAGCCGATTGGACGCGTCGTAGGCGTAACGCACCCGGGTGAGGACGACGTTGCCGGTTGCCTCGGTGCGGATCTGCGTGAGGTTGGTTCCGGTGTAGTCGAAGTAGGTGGTCTCGCCGTTGGCGTCGGCGATCTTCTGCAGGGTGCCGTTGGCGTTGTAGGTATAGCTGAGCGTGTTGCCGGCAGGATCCTTGGCCGTCAGCAGGCGCCCAAGGGACGTCGACTCGTAGCTCTCCTGCAAGCCGGTGTCGCCGTCGGTCCAGTTCAAGCGCTGGGCAGTGGCGTCATAGGCGATCGTGTCGAACGCCCCCGCGCCCGCGGAGCTGACGTAAAGACTTCGCGCTGCGTCCCAGGTGTAGGTTGCCGCGGCGCCATCTCGGTCCACGCGCACCAGCGTGCTGCTCGCGGCGCCCAGCGTGCCGCTGAGCAGTTTGACGCTCTGACCGTAGGCGCCAACCACCCAGTTGTCGCCGTTATCGTCGTTGAGCAGCCCCTGGCTGTTGTAGGTCCGCGCGGCGCTGATGTCCAGGCCGCGCCCGACTAGCTTGTCGTCGAAGTCCTGCAGGACCAGGTTGCCGTTCGTAAGGTTGACGAACGCCTGCTCGCCGTTGCGCCCTTGGCCGGCTGCACCTTGCGTGCCGCGCTGCCCAAGGGTTGCCAAAGACGTCAAACTCAGGCCGAGACTGTTGCCGCTGACGATCGCTACCATTTTTATACCCGTGTCTTGGATGGATCCACTCCGCGCGCATTCGGCCTGCCTTGCGCCCGCTGCCTGGCAGATCGGATGCAATATCCAGGGCTATGTCCCTGGTGGCTGCCCATCCGACCTGCAGGTCGAGGATCGGCGCACGGTTCCTGGCAATACATCCACGCGCCGTGACATTTGTTTAGCGGGCGCCAAAGTGTTCGGCGCCGCTGGGTCACTAAACAACTTTGCGAAGCGACGGATAAGCTCCATGCAAGCCACATCGACTGGGGCTGCACAGGTCGCGAGGACGGTCGGGCTCGCGGATGTCCGTTGCGATTCGAATGAATACGAAAGGCTGAAAAATGGGATCGATTCAAAAGGAAATGCCGCTGTTCGTTGATGGTGCGGAAAGCTGTGTGAGCAGCAGAGCGCCAGAGCAAGATGCCAAGGAGGGCTGGTCGGTCACGGTTCGCCCCTACCGCAGCAAGCCTGCCGAAGATCTGCTGACCGATTACTCGTGCAACAGCTGCACTTGCTTCCTGGCCGGCAACCGTGTGCTCATGGCCGACGGTTCGCAAAAAGCGGTGGAAGACGTGCAGGTGGGCGACATGGTCATGACCATGTCGGGGCCCGATCGCGTTCGCATGCTTGAGCGCCCGGTGCTGGGCATGACACGCCGCGTACTGGAAATCCGCGGCGTGGGCGACGAGTGCCTGTTTGTGACCGACGAGCACCCGCTGTGGACGAGTCGCCGCACAGACGATGGAACAGTCGAGAACTGGGGTGTGTACAACCTGAGCCACTACCTCTACGAGCAGCGCAATGCCGTGGAGCCCAAGATCGAAGGTGCGCCCCATGCACTGGCCTTCGATCTGCCGGAGCAGGTGGCACATACGACGGGCTGGCTGCACGTGCGTCCGATCTACCATCACATGGAGCCGTCGACGCAGCTGTACAACATCGTGACCACGAACGCGTGCAGCGTGTTCGTCGAAGGCTTTGCTGCCTATTCGCACGGAACGGGCAGGCAACGGCCTGAAGCAGGCTGGACCGGAATGCAGGCCGACTCGCACGCTGAATCGTTCGTGCGCAAGTTCAGCCTGCAGAGTGCCTGACTGCGGTTCCTTGAAACCACGGGAGAAAGATGCGGCCGGACATCCGCGGCCGTGTCTTGCTGGCTGCGTGCAGATTCGAGGCGGCCTCCTTCGGTTGCGCAGCCAGGGGGGCGAGCTAGAGGTAAAAGCGCCCGGACGATTCCTCAAAGGGTTGGTCGACTGGTGCGACGGTGATCGCTCCTTGAGCGAGGTTGAAGCGTTGGCGCAGAGGAAGTGGGGCGCCAGCTCGTTCGCAGGGTTCCTGCGCGCAATGCTCTCGTCGGGGGTGTTGGTCGACGCCTCGACGGTCGCATTGCGTGCGCTGGCCTCATCTTCGGCGGCAGCAGTTCAAACTTCCGCAGGCGAAAACGAGCTTGATTGGCAGGCGGTCAGCGAGCCGGCTCGATGGCCCAAGTCGCGCGTTGCTGGTCTGGAAGAGGCGCTGGAGCTCGTCGCGCATGCGCTTGCGCCCTACATTGCTGAAGGCTCAGCCGCGATGCGTGTGGCAGCCGTTCGATCCTTCATTTTTGCTCCTGAGGGCTCTCGAGGTGAGTCATTGACTGGCGCCGACTTGGCCCGGATCGCAGGGCGAGAGGTGGAGGTGCATGCGCGCTCGTCGTCCTTGATGTGGCGCGACATTTATCGCGCCATTGCGAATCCAGAAAGCCTGCAACATGCGCACGCTTTAGTGGTTGTTGCTGCGATTCGTTCTGAGGAGCACGATGAAGACTCTCGATCGCGTACACGTCGGCAGTTGCTCACCACCGGAGCGGCTTTGCAGCGCGCAGAAGATGCACTGCGGCAGGTGCCCTTTGAGCTCTCGCAAGATCTCGAATTCGAGTCAAGTCGCCTGAGCCTTCTCTGCGGCGTCGAGGCGCACGAAATCATCGGTTGCGCCACCATTCGGTCACGTGTGCCGCAGCGTTCGGCACCCGAGCCCTCGTTAAAACTCCGCTGGATGCCTGCGGCCCCTGTTCACGGCAGCGAACAGGTCACCCATGTCGTACGCGCAGAGCTTTTGGGCGCCAATACAGCAGGCATTGTCGGCTGGGGTCGCTCTCCTGATGCGAAGACAGCATGTGACATCGCTGTGTCCGAAATCGTGGAGCGCTACAGCTATCGAAGAGTGAGCCTGCCGTTGACCCGCGCGACTGGCATGGCGATGAGGCTAACGGTGGATCCGCGCCGCTGGGGATGCTTTGCGTCTGAGCAGTACGCGAATGCTGTGCTGGGCGTCGCAGCATACGACCCCAATGAGGAGCGACATTGGGTCAAAGGGCGGAGTTTGGAGAAGGCCGGTGACGTCTGGCTGCCCGCGGAATGCGTCTTCAGCATTGGCAGCTTGCCCGCAAAAGCGCGTATTTCGCCGTTGATGAAGGTGACATCCTCGGGCTGCGCAAGCGACGTCGACGTTGCCGTGGCGCGCGAGCGCGCCGCGTATGAAATCATCGAGCGAGACGCGTTTCTGCGCCATTGGTTGGCGCAGCGACCGTGCTCTGAAGTCTCTCCAACTTCGCTTTCGGTTGACCTCGCTGCGCGAGTTTCTTCCTTGTCCAAACTGGGTCTGCGGGTCGTTCTCGGGGCGGTACAAGGTGATTTGGGGCCTGTGGCGATCGCAGGGGTGATCTCGCCAAAGCAAGGCTTTTTCGTTTTGGGCTCTGCCTGTGCTGGCAGTGCTGAAGAGTCGCTCGGCAGAGCTTTGACGGAAGCATCTGTGGCTGCGAATGCGCGCCTGCTCGGTACGCCGCGTCGGCCCATCAGTCCAAGCGCCATCCATTCACCAAGCGACCATGGTGACCTCTACGCGCAGCGCAGGTATTTTGAGAAAGCGCTAGCGCTCTTTGCGGACGCAAGCAGCGAAACTATGGAGGCGCTGGAAGCCAGGTGGCCACGCAGTGTGAAGCAGCGGCTACGCAGTGCCGGCAAGCCCGCATGCTGGGTTGATCTCAGCGCAAGCGAAGCTCCTGCGTCTTTGGATGGACGGCGAATTCATACGGTGCGTGTGCTGATCGCCGATACGATTCCGATCGCGTTCGGACGAGACGCCGTGCCTCGCGGCATGGCGCACTTTGTGAAACGTGGTCTCTTTCCCCATCCTCTGGCCTGATAGCAGGTCCCTCTCATGGCGATTTCGACTGTTCTTGATCACTTCCGCACTGTCATGCAGTGGGCGACGGCAAACGATGCTGAAGCGCAACTGGACATGCGCACATTCGAATTACGTCTGCAACGCCAAGGCGCTGGATTTCGGCTTCACCCCATGTTTCCGGCACGGGTGGGCGGCCAATTCGTTCACTCGCAGGTTCTCACGGAGCATGCAGTAGGGTTCGGTGGCTGGTTGCCGTATCGGCCCTACACGTCTCGCTGGTCCACAGACAAGCTGTTGTTCAAGCGGGATGCCGCGGCTCAGGGAATTCGAGTTCCGACTCAATGGAAGCTTGGCGAGCAGCCCGATGCCGACTTCATCCTGAAGCGATCGGAAGGTTCGTTCGGCTATGACATCAGTGGTCCGTATCAGGCAGGCACACCGATCACCGATGCGGTGCAGCCGAATCTCGCCGCCGGTCGAGGTCAGGCGTTCCCCGAGCAGTTCATAGCTGGCCGCATGGCCAAGATTTGGTTTTGGGGTTCACAACCATTCTTTGCGCATGTGCAGGACTATCCGGTTGTTCAGGCCGACGGCGTTCATACAGCCATAGCTTTGGCGAAAGCAAGAATTGCTCAAGACATCGGCGCGGCGGGACTGGTGAGCGATGAGATCGTGCGCTCGACGTTAAGGTTCCAGAGCATCGACCCGGATGGCGTTCCAGAGAACGGCCGAGCCTTTTGGATCGACTTCCGCTACGGGCGTACCTTTGAAGATCGGCGAAAGAGCGTCGACGTGAACGGCTTGCCGGATCTTCTGCAGTCAAGTTCCTCTCAGCTGAATGAAATGGGGGAGTTTGCGGCTCAGATACTGCAGCAAACCGCGAGCGTGCCGTTGATGTGCAGCGTGGACGCGGTTGTTGACGCGGAGCAAAGACTTTGGTGGCTCGAGATGAACACAAATTCGATTCTTCCGCACCAAGGTTATGAGCTAATACTCTCGACTCTTTTCGAACTCCGAGCAGATCGCTCGACTGCACCGAGTTGACGTCGATAAGAGGATTGCCGTCCTGGGCGTGATCCTCACCCTGAAGGAAGTTGGTCATCCAGGCGCGGGAAATGGAGCTGTGGGTTCTAGGATCGGCGTGCTCCAAGGCATTTAGCGGTCCATTTCCTGGATAGAAAGTTTGACGTGGTTCAATTGGTTATGCGGCACCGTGGGTTGAGTTCTCATCGAGGACCGCCGTAAATAGGAATTGACGGAGTCGCGTGCGGGAGGCGATTTCGTCATGCAATAGGGTGTTCGGGCGGCTTTAGCTATCGCGAGTCTGGATCTGAGATGTAAACGTACGGTCTGGGCTCGCGGGCGTCCTCGCTCGCTACACCGAAGGCTTCGAGACTGCAGATCTGCAAGCAGCCCAACGGTTGCTGGGAGACTCGGCGGCGTAGAGCGTGCCCCCGGCGCGCGGGGCCGTGAACCCAACCGGCGAGCGATCGTGCTCAAGCTGCCTGACGGGGCAGCACAAGGCCGTTCGGGATGGCAATGGTCTTGGGCTCCAGGAATGCTTCCATGCCGAAGATGCCAAACTCTCTGCCGATGCCCGACTGTTTGACGCCGCCGAATGGCGCGATCAACTCGGGCGTGATGCGATTGACCAGCACCGTGCCGGCGCGCAGCCGCGAGGCCACACCGAGGGCGCGCATCGGCTGCGACGAGAAGACGTAGGCCTGCAAGCCGTACACGGAGTCGTTCGCGATGGCAACGGCTTCATCCTCGTCGTCATAGCCGATCACCGAGAGCACCGGCCCGAAGATTTCCTCGCGTGCGATGTCCATGTCGTTGCGCACGTCGGCGAATACGGTGGGCCGCACGAACCAGCCCTTGTCAAGACCGTCCGGGCGGCCTTCGCCGCCGGCCACGAGCGTCGCGCCCTGCGCCAGACCGCGGCGGATGAAATGCTGCACGCGCTCGAACTGCGCTTTGCTCGCGAGCGGCCCGACGGCGGTGGCGGCGTCGCGCGGATCGCCCACGCGCATGGCGGCCACCGTGGCCTGCAGGCGTTCGATCGCCTGCGTCATGTGCACGTTCGGGATCAGCAGTCGCGTGCCGGCCACGCAGGCCTGGCCGTTGTTCATGAAGGCCGCGTTCAGCGCCATGGGCAACACGGCGACCAGGTCGGCGTCGTCCAGTATCACGGTGGCCGACTTGCCCGAAAGCGCCAGGCTCACGCGCTTCATGGTATCCAGGCCCGCGCGCGCAATGAGCTTGCCGGTCTGCGTGGAACCGGTGAATGAGATCTTTGCGATTCCCGGGTTGGTGGAGATCTCGTCGCCGACATCGCCGCCGCGCCCGAGCAGTACATTGATGACGCCGGCCGGCAGGCCCGCGTCATGCAATGCCTCGGTCACGACCTGCGCCTGCAGCGGGCCCAACTCGCTGGGCTTGACGACCGAGGCACAGCCCGCGGCGATGGCCGATGCCAACTTGCTGCAAATGCTTCCGGCCGTGCTGTTCCAGGGGGCGATGAGGCCGGCGACGCCGACGGGCTCCATCACCACGGTGGCGTCGCCCAAGCGGCGTTCGAAGACGTAGTCTTGCAGCATCCGTGCCGTGCTCGCGAAGCATTGCGAGGCGTAGTTGCTGACCCATTGCGAGCGGGCCAAAGGGCCGCCGTACTCCTCGATCGTGGCCTCGCAGATCTGGTCGGTGCGCGCCAGCACGGCCGCCTCGAGGCGCTTGAGCATCTCGATGCGCTGTGCCTTGGTGCTGCCGGCCAGCCCCGGCTGTGCCCGATTGGCCGCATCGATCGCTCGCTTCGCATCGTCGCGGTTCGCCAAGGTCACTGTGCCGATGACCTGCTCGGTTGCGGGGTTGACGATCTCCAGCCGCTCGCTGCCCTGTACGGGCACGAAGGTCCCATCGATGTATGCCTGATGGATGTTCCACATGGCTTGTATTCCTGTGCCTTGGGGGTGATTGCTCGACGACGGCGGACGCGACTCACCCGCGCGCGACGTCGATCACGGCCTTTGCGAAGGCCTCGGGTGCTTCCTGCGGCAGGTTATGGCCGATGCCGCCGCTCACCAGCCGATGCTCGTAGCGCCCCGAGAACTTCTTCGCATAGGCGCTGGGCTCGGGGTGCGGCGCGCCGTTGGCGTCGCCCTCCAGCGTGATGGTCGGCACGCCGATCACGGGCGCCTTGGCGAGCCGGTCTTCCAGTGCCTGGTACTTCGCCTCGCCGTCGGCCAGGCCAAGGCGCCAGCGGTAGTTGTGGACCGTGATGGCAACGTGGTCGGGGTTCTCGAATGCCACGGCGCTGCGATCGAAGGTGGCCGCATCGAAGTTCCACTTCGGCGATGCGAGCTGCCAGATGAGTTTGGCGAAGTCGTGGCGGTTCTTCTCGTAGCCCGCGCGGCCGCGCTCGGTCGCGAAGTAGTACTGGTACCACCACTGCAACTCGGCCTGCGGCGGCAGCGGGATCTTGCCGGCCTCCTGGCTGCCGATCAGGTAGCCGCTGACCGACACCAGCGCCTTCACGCGCTCCGGCCACAGCGCGGCCATGATGCACGCCGTGCGCGCGCCCCAGTCGCAGCCGGCAACGGTGGCTGACTGAATTTTCAGCGCATCCATCAGCGCGATGATGTCGACGGCGACGACCGACTGCTGGCCGTTGCGCGGGGTGTCGACCGACAGGAACCGGGTGGTGCCATAGCCGCGCAGGTACGGCACGATCACGCGGAAGCCCGCGGCGGCCAGTTGTGGTGCGACGTCGACGAACATGTGGATGTCGTAGGGCCAGCCGTGCAGAAGAATCACAGGCGCGCCGTTGGCCGGACCTGCTTCGAAATATCCGATGCTGAGGCTGCCGGCGTCGATGCTCTTGAGCGGCTCGAGGCGTCTGACGGCGCCTGTGCCGGCAGATTGGGCGAAGGCGGGCACGATCGAAGTCAGCTGGACGGCAGCTACGCCGAGCGCCGCCTTGGCCAGGAAAGAGCGACGGGGCAACTGAGAGGAATCGGTCATTTGAAATTTCCTTGAATCCGAAGTGATTGATGAGCACCGGAATGGTGGTCAGCCGGATCCGCATGCGCCTTCCGGACTGATGGGAAGATTGTTCGGCGCGCGGAGCGTCTGGAGCCCGGTTTGCGTATGCCTCTGTATCTGGGCCGGCTTCGTCAACACTAAATTTCAATCGGAGCATTCGCGCAGGCCAGTCGTTTGCAAAGTAAGCGGGTACTCGTTGCCACCAGGCGCGCACGGTCTTCACCGAGCCTTTCGCAAATTTCGCGCGAACAGGTGCTCGCACAGGCCTCGCAGCCAGCGGTTTGCCGGATCCTGGTTGTATCGGGCGTGCCAGTGCTGCTTGACTGTGAAAGGCGGCACGGGCACGGGGCAATCGAACACCGAAAGGCCGGTTGTCCGTGCCAGCGTCTCGCCGATCTGTCGCGGCACCGTGGCGATCAAGTCGGTGGTCGACACGATCGCGGCCAGACCGAGAAATCCCGGGAGTTCCAGCAGGATGCGTCGCACCACGCGGTGACGCTGCAGCGCGGCTTCCAGCAACTGAACGCCAGTTCCACCGGAGATGCCGACGTGCGCTTCGGCCCGGTATTCGCGCAAGCCCATGCGCTTGCCGTTCACACGCGGATGCTTGGCGTTGACCAGGCACACCCAGTCCTGCGGATAGAGCACCTGTTGGAAGAAACCTGACTCGAGCCAAGGCACAAGGCCGATGGCCAGGTCGGCTTGGCCCGATTGCAACGCCGGCCCGGTCTGCTCGTCGATGCGTGCGGCCTCCAGGACGATGCCCGGCGCAGCCGCGCGCACGTGCGCCAGCAGTTGCGGCAGCAATGTGATGTGGCTCGCATCGGTCATGCAGATGCGGAAGCGCCGCGTGGCGCTGGCCGGCTCGAAGGCCGGCTCGGGCGCAGCGACACGACGCAATGCCGCCAAGGCTTCGCGTACAGGAACGATGAGTTCCGTCGCGCGCGGCGTTGGCTGCATGCCGTCGACCGTGCGCACGAAGAGTTCGTCCCCGAGTTGCTTTCTCAAGCGGCCGAGCCAATTGCTCACGGTCGGCTGGCTCTGCCCCATCTGCTCACCCGCGCGCGTCACGCTGCGTGTGCTGTAGACGAGGTCGAACAGGCACAGCAGCTTGACGCTCACCATGCCGGTCCCCGTATCCGTCGGATAGTCATTCGCTTCCATTTCAAAA
>Ga0207655_1001075_pt1 | contig 27123 bp, 23 predicted proteins | sample KBSM44metaG_FD_184398 | JGI IMG/M metagenome (GOLD analysis project Ga0207655, IMG submission 184398) | Miscanthus rhizosphere microbial communities from Kellogg Biological Station, Michigan, USA - KBS M4-4 metaG (SPAdes) (version 2) | ecosystem: Host-associated > Plants > Roots > Rhizosphere >... | reverse complement strand
TTGACCGACGGTTATCTCATCTCTATACTTCGCCGCCATTGAGCCCTGATGGCGGAATTGGTAGACGCGGCGGATTCAAAATCCGTTTTCGCAAGAAGTGGGAGTTCGAGTCTCCCTCGGGGCACCATATAGCAGTATCTGAAAGTCTCTACCAGACTCTCAGACCCAGAGAAACCGGCCACTTGAGCCGGTTTTTTTGTGTCTGGCTATCTACCTCTGTATCCCCTTATCCGTTGTATCCCTGTATCCCTGCTTGTATCCTGAGAAAAATACCGAACTTTGGGATACAAGGATGAAGCGCGCAGATATCAAGCGCCGCCCTCTCGCAGACACGACGCTTGCGGGGCTGGAGCCAGAATCAAAGGAATACAGGGAGCTGGACGGAAACGGCCTCTACTTCAGGGTCAAACCTGATGGTGGTAAATCCTGGCAGCTCCGCTACAAACGTCCGGCGGGCAATTGGGCCTGGATGGGGCTCGGGGGTTACCCGGAAGTAAGTGGTGCGTTGGCACGGGACAAAACTGCCGAACTCCGCAAGGTAGTTAGCAGCGGCGCCGATCCTCTCGAACAGAAACGCTCCGCCAAAGCTGCCCTTGACGCTGCCAGGACTCGGACCTTCCGGGCTGCTGCTGAAGCTTGGCTCAAGGCCAAAGAAGAAAAGGGCCTCGCTCCCTCCACTCTTAACAAAATCCGCTCTTACCTCGACAAGGACATCCTCCCGGCATTGGGAGATAAGCCCCTCGACGAAATCACCCGTACCGACTGCGCAGAACTCCAGGCATCCCTCGAAGCCCGAAACGCACACAACGTGGCGGAAAAGTGCCGCACCTGGATTAATCAGATCTTCGGCCGAGCCATCGGCTTAGGGCTCACCGAAAACGATCCGGGCAGCCGCCTACGTGACATTGCAGCACAAGCTCCTAAGACTCAGCAGCATCCACATTTGCTGGAGCCTGAGCTGGCTGAATTCCTCCAAGCGCTCAGAAACACACCAAGCAGACTGACAGCCCGCACCGCTGCATGGCTTTGTGTCTGGACAGCATCACGACCCGGCATGGTTCGATTGGCTGAATGGAAAGAATTCGACCTTGAGAAAGCCATTTGGATCACACCTGCTGCCAAGATGAAGATGCGCCGGGATTTTGTATGCCCCCTTCCCAACCAAGCCGTTGCGGCACTGAAAGAGCTGTACTGCTTAACCGGTCGCAGCCGCTGGCTCTTCCCAGGAGTCGGAGCAAAAAATCCGACCATCAGTGAAAACACAATCAACAAGGTCTTCGCCACCATAGGCTACAAAGGTCGTCTCGTTGGACATGGGACTCGCCACACAGCGAGCACATTGCTTCGAGAACATGGCTGGCCTAAAGAACACGTTGAGGCGCAACTTGCCCACAAAGAGGAAGGTATTTCAGGGGTATATAACAAGGCTCAATACCTCGAACAGCGTGTAGTGATGATGCAGTGGTATGCCGACCACCTTGAGCAAATGGCAGCGAGTAATGTGGTGCAGGGACAGTTTGGAAAGGCGGTATGAGCGCACGTAATCGTACCCCCTCAAAAATCGGTGTAACGAGTGTTACAGGTGTAACGACTCCAATTAACTCATTGATAATAATGAATTATTTATCAGTTACACGTTGTTCGCACCTCGAATACCCCAAGTGTAACGACACGAAGTCGTGTAACAGAAATATCCTCGAGTCCTTCCTGTCGGCAGCGGCTTTACCCAATCCACGACGCTGGAACAGCGCGCCTGTCTCGGGGCGTGGGGCGGCCTAAATGGATATCGAGCTAGGCATTGAAGCTGAAGAACTAGAAATCGCAGGGACCGACGTGAAGTGTCTGGTTTGGGACATGGATGACGTTGAACTAGCAGTGCGTGAGTTAGCGTTGTATCCCCATTTCCACGAGCATTTCCGAGAAGCTTTCTACCTCATCGACACTGCAACTTCGTTCTGGCTGGAGGATGGCTCCTATGTACCCTGCGCGGAATCCGTAACAAGAACCTTGTTCCGGCTCCGGAATGATATCAATGACCGTGCAAGCTCTGCGGAAGCAGCATCATTGCCTAACGTCATTCGAGGTTTTCTCGGGGTCGATCATCCAGCTACAGATTCACAACTCGCTGCAGCTTTTACCCTGGTACTCGGCGTACAAGCTGTGGAAATACTTGCAAATTGGCTCTTCGAGCTCGAGGTCGCTATCTACGATATAGATGCGGATCTGATAGAGGGGCTAAGAAAGGACTCACCCCGCCAATACGCGGCCCTAATCGATAAAGAACGAGATCGCCGCGCCGGGTTTGAAATAGAAGCGAGAGAGCAGTTTGCCTCCTTAAAAGGTGAGGCTAACCAGGCATTGTTGATGGCAAACCTCTACCGCCAGGTAGAGAGCATCGACGTATCCCAAAATGGCTTCAACACATCGAGTCTGATGCTCCGACTACTAGACGAAGCTTTCTCAGCGAAGGCATCTAAACGCGGACAAGAGGCTGGCAGAGGCAATCAAGATGCTAGCTCTAAAATACAAACAGAGACGATGGATCGGCGATCAAAGATAAAGGCAGCCGCAAAGACGATTATTGCAGGCCGGCGAATTGAGAAGCGAAACCTTACAGATGCAGAGCTAACCAATCTCCTTTTCGACCAGACCGTACACGGCACAAAGAAAACCATCCGTGATCATTTGACCGCGCTAGGTCTTAGACCACTCAAATAAAAAAAGGGAACGGACACAGTCCGCTCCCTTCCCTCTCCGTAGCGTATGACCTGTTGTCTCAATACACACAGGTTTGAATCGCTATGACTACCGCAATAAAACACCTTTCTTCACACGACCCCGCCACGACCCTCATCCGTATGCCTGAGGTAGTGTCGATCGTTGGTCTTGCCCGCCCGACAATCTACAAGCTCATGCGACAACCTGAGAGCGGATTTCCACTCCCGGTGAAGCTGAGCAACAGCAACGCCCGAAGCGCCCCAGTTGCTTGGGTGCTTGGGGAGGTGCAGGCATGGACTCGGGCACGCATCGCGGCACGCGATCAGGTGGCCGCATGAGAAAAAGATTGGCCCTCAAAGCTGTATTGCAGCCCTTCTCAATTCTACGTCAGGTCGGTTTTTCGTCGCACCACATGAGCCGTCTTGAACGCTATCGCAGCCAGCAGGAAAAACAATGTCGCGTCGTTGGTGTGCTCAGTTGGTCTGACGGCACCTGGTGTGCCCTTGCCTTCCACACTGAAAAATTCAATGCAGTGATTGTCGATGAAGGCCAGCAAGCAGCCGCCTACGAAGACGCTCGTTCGATGATCGATGGTGACTTCCTGCCCCTGCTTTCCCTTCGCTGGGAAGTTCATGCCTGAAATGAAAACGCCCCCGGGAGCGATCCGGAGGCGTTGAGGTAAATCTAAATGCCCAAACAATTTATGCCGCATCGAAAAAATGCACAAGCTTTCTGCGCGGTTGCGCTTTCCAAAATGGGACGTTACTCTCTGGGCGTCGCTGCAAATTCAGCGACCGACCTTGGCGGGTCGAACGACTTCAGGCGCAACAGCGCCATATACTCAATTGCAGGCGCTTTTTTTGTGCCCGCGATTATGCGTTATGGCGAGTTGCGCAGGAGCACCCTCGGGTGCGCCGGGTTCCTGAATCACCGGTCCGCCAATCTTGCGCAATTCGCCACCCATTCCTGCTTGGCGGCAGGCTGTGGTGGCTCCTCTGATTCGGGAGCTACATCAAATGATCACTATCGATCCGTCCAAAATTCGCGCTGCTGCTCATCGAGCAATGGCTCTCGCCGCTTTACACGCCAACTCCAGCCTCGCAACACGCCTCACCCGCTACAACGCTCACATGGCCAAAGCCCGCGCACTGGAAACCACAGGCGGTGCCCAATGAACAACGCCATGCTTTTTTCCTTACCCGAAGACCTGCTCTGCGTAGATTCAAGAGTGGAAGCTGGTGTCCCCATTGACGCCATCACCTGCGCAATCGCTCGCGCCGACTCGGTGCTGACCCTGCTTGAAGACCACTTTGAAGGCGAATCGCGCTTAGCCAACCATGTCATCGCCGCCGTCATTTGGGATGTGCGCGGCACCCTCGGCCTGATCAAAACACTTGCCTTACACGGTGACACCACCTCGATTCCTGCAGCGCAGAAAGGCGGTGCGCTATGAGCACTTCTATCACGCGGGGTAACGCCACTTTTTCCCGCGTCAACGCTACTGACTTGAAACTCTTTCGAGTGAATGCCGGTGTGCCGGTCGAGGAAGCGTTGGAGATGGCTTCGTTGCTGCAGCACTACGCCAATGAACTCAATTTCGACGCTGCCATGAGCGATAAGGGTGAGCGTTTCAGCTGGCCTGCGCTGTACCTGGGCGAGATGGCCAAAGCGTTGATTGATGACATCAGCGACGCCCTGTTCCTGTCGAGGGCAGACACATGAGCCAACGCCCAAACAGCAATGCAAAACGACCGAGCTTCGCCGACGTAAAAAAGGCCGCGATGAAAGACGTTGATCGTGTCCTATCGCACTGGCTGCCCAACGGCAAGCGCGTGGACGGCGGCAAGGAATACACCGCTCCGAATCCGACCCGCAGCGATAAGCGCGCCGGTTCGCTCAAGGTCAACTTGAACACGGGCACCTGGGCGGATTTTGCTACCGGCGACAAAGGCGGCGACCTGATCGATCTGGTGCGGTATCTGGACGGCGACACCGACGTCGGGGCCTGCAATAAACTGGCAGGCTTGCTCAACGTATCGCCCGACGCAGCCCAGGAGAAACCAGCGCCTGCCAGAACAAAAGCACCTGAATGGATTGCCATTCAGCCGATCCCGACCGAGGCCATAAACAGGTGTCCGGCCAAACATCGGCAACACGGCGCGCCGTCCAAAGTCTGGATATATCGCGATGCTCAGGGCCAACCGGTCATGGCACTCTATCGCTTCGACTTGGGCCCGGATGAAGACGGCAAACCACGCAAAGTGTTTGCGCCGTTAACCTGGTGCCAGCGCCCCGACGGGCAAACGCAGCAATGGCGCTGGCAAGGTCTGCCTGAGCCGCGTCCCCTGCTGCGCCTGGATGAACTGGTGCAACGCGCAGAGGCTCCGGTCATTCTGTGCGAAGGCGAAAAGGCCGCCGACGCTGCGGCGGATCTGCTGCCCGACTACGTAGCCACATGCTGGCCGAACGGCTCGAACTCCTGGCACAAAGCTGACCTGACGCCGCTCAAAGGTCGTTCCGTGGTGTTGTGGCCAGACAACGATACAAGCGGCACAAGCTGCATGGATGCCGTCGCCAAACACCTGCAACAGATCGGTGTAGCGTCGGTGCGCGTGATCGCCCTGGACGTTTTCAAACGCAAACCCACGCTCAAGAATGACCAACCGACCTTCGCCAAAGATGGTCAATGGGATGAGGGGGACGACGCGGCCGATGCCCACATCAAAGGCTGGACGGCTGCGCACATTGCCGAGCTGGAACGCAGCGGCGAATTGTTCGGCGTGGAGCCGGAGAAAGTGCCGACTGAACAGCCCGAAGCCAAGTCCAGGCCAACGACCAAGCGTGCCGCGAAACCCAAAAACGATCTGCTGCCCGGTGGCTTTCGTCTGACACCCGAAGGCGTTTTTTATTCCGGTGACGATGGCGAGGCGCGCCCCGTGTGTTCGCCACTGGAGATCCTGGCGCGCACCCGCGATGCGCAAGGCCATAACTGGGGATTGTTGGTCGAGTTTGACGATCCCGACGGTGCGAAAAAGCGCTGGAACATCCCGGCGCGAACCATGACCGGCGACTTCGGCAAGGACGTCTTGGGGCCTCTGGTAGACATGGGTTTGCGCCTTGCCGGCAGTCGCTCTGGCCGCAATGCGCGCAACGACCTGCAGAGTTATCTCGGCGGCTTTGACAGCGCTCAGCGCGCGCGACTGGTCACACGTTTGGGCTGGCACGACAGCGCGTTCTTGCTCCCGGAACAACAGATTGGCTCGCACGCCGAACACTTGCACTACTACGAGGCTGGCGCGCAGCTGCCGCCCATCAGCGAAGCCGGCACCCTGCGACAGTGGCAAGAGCAGATCGGCGCCTTGTGCATCGGAAATCACCGCTTGGCGTTTGTGGCCAGCGTGGCGTTTGCCGGTCCGCTGCTGCACCTACTCGGCCATGAATCGGGCGGGTTTCACCTCTACGGCGACAGCTCGGGCGGCAAGACCACCCACCTGCAAGTGGCTGCCTCGATCTACGGCGGACCGCGTCTGGTGCGCTCTTGGCGCTCGACTGATAACGCACTGGAATCCATCGCCGCCGCACATTCGGACGGGCTTCTGGTGCTGGATGAGATCGGCATGTGCGACCCGCGCATCATCGGCGAAACGGTGTACATGCTCGGCAATGGCACCGGCAAGGCCCGCGCCAATGATCGAGGACAAGCAGGCCGGCGGGTGCAGGAGTGGCGCTTGCTGTTTCTTTCGACCGGCGAGAAAACCTTGGCCCAGCACATGGCCGAAGCCAACAAGGAGCTGAAAGCCGGCATGGAAGTGCGGATGCTCGCCGTGCCAGCGGACGCCAGCAAAGGCCTGGGCATGTTCGATGTACTGAACGGCTTTGAGGATGCGGCGGCCCTCTCCGATGCGCTCAAGGCACGGGTAACCAAGTACTACGGCACACCACTCACCGCCTTCCTGTCGGCCCTCTGTGAGCCCGGCAAACTGCATGGGTGGTCAACGATTCTTCGCCACACCTTGGAAGGCTTCATTGCCAAAGCGCTGCCCGCCTCGGCCAGCGGTCAAGCGCATCGTGCGGCGGCCCGCTTTGGTCTGGCTGCCGCAGCCGGCGAGCTGGCCACCGCAATGGGAATCACTGGTTGGCCAGACGGCGCGGCCACCACTGCCGCTCGGGTGTGCCTGAGTGCCTGGATGAATGAACGCGGCGGTGCCGGAAATCTTGAAGGTGACGCGATCCTGGCACGTCTGCGCCAGGTCATCGAGCGCTTCGGCGAAAGCCGCTTTACGCGCTGGGAGTCGGCGGCCGCAAAAATCGATGAGCACGGCCCGCGCACCATCGACCGCCTGGGTTTTCGCAAGACGCTGGAGCACGGCTTGGGCGATGCATTGCACACCACCAACACTTACTACGTGTTGCCCGAAGCCTGGCGCTCCGAAGTATTCAAGGGCATGAACCTCAATGCCGTGAACAAAGAGCTGATCCGCCGTGGCGTCCTTGAGCCAGGTCCCAACGGCAAAGCCTCCTGCTCCGTCCGATTACCCGGGATGGGCACCCAGCGTTGTTATGTGGTGAAGACCGTGCCGGGTACGGATGAAAGCGAGGCTCGGGCCGCCTGACGGGCAGCCTACTGACCGAGGTAGCGCCGGCTCATTTCTGGCCTCGCCAGCCGCCTAACCAATCCACTATCGAATCACTCAGAGACCAGTCAAATGAATGAAATTCAAAAAATGAAAGACCGCCGCGACCAACTGACCAGTGAGATGGAAAGCCTTCGAGCCGCCCTGATTCCCTATAAAGCGGCGCTGGAAAACCCCGAAACGATTGAGCAAGGCCAGGAACGCGAAGTGCGCGACCAGTACAACGAGCAAAAAAGAAAGATTGATTCGCTGGATATGGAGCTCTACCGACTGAACCCAAAGATCCAACGCCGTGAGAACCTTGCTAATTGCGACGTCCTGATGGCGGGCTTCATTGCCGATATGGCGAACTGGGCGGCGGACGAGATCGAGCTTAATGAAAAACGGCAAAGCCTCAGCACTCGCCTGGAGGAAGTGCGCCAGCAAGCGCAGGAGGAAATAACCAACGCGCGACAGGCGGAGACCCTCGCGGCCACCGCTTACGCGCAGGCGGTGGCATGGGGCGATGTAGAAGGAGAGAAATCTGCCAGCAGCGACGCTCAGAAAGCAGCGAAAAACCTCACTACTGCTACGGAACAAAATCGTCGCCAGCACCTAATCATTACCGCCCTGGAGCAGGAGCTGGTCACCGTTGACCGACACATCACCGAGGCTCAGGAGGAACACCAGAAGGTACAGAAAAATGCCTTACGCCTCGCCCATGAAGTCCTGGAGGATAAGTGGAATGTAGCTGCACAGGCGCTGCTCGACGTAGGCGGCAAGCTCTATGCTGCTTCTCGAATGATCAACCGAGAGCCGGCTTCACTCTTTAATCTCGATATTCCGGAGCAGGGTGAAAACTTCGGTAGTTGGAAATGGCGCGACCTGGCCGACCGCGCAGGCCAACACCGCATGCAAGACTTGCTCTCGATGTAATAGTCGACGCCCCCTGAAACAGCCTGCTTTTGCGGGCTGTTTAAGTCATTCCAAGGATCGAAGTCATGAACGCAGCCATACAAAACAGCTCATCCATATCCGAAACGCTTAAAGCGAGAAAAGCCCACCTGACCACACTACTCCAGCTAGTGGATACCAAAGTCGGAAAAAGCACAGCCATGCAGAAGCTCACGGTCACCGCAATCAAGGCGGAAATAGAGCTAATCGAGCGTAAGCTGAAAAAACGGTGATTCGGTTAAGCGGAAGCTCGCGAAAGCTTCCGTTGCATTCAAACCAGGCCGCGCAAGTCCAGAAGCGCCAATTCAAAAGTGCACGTAGACCCGCTTGACCCGAGCTTTGCCAGTTAAGCGGGCTGTCGTCCGCACGTTAATGCTCCGGCGGTTCGGCAACAAGAATGCCTGCCATTTCAAGCAGTAACGCGCGTACTGTGAAATGGTCTTGCTGCGCAAGAGTGCGCTCAATTGAACGAAAAACTTCAATGTGCCTCAACTGGTTGGCGCTTCTCGTCAAATTAGCTGCGGCGCGGGATTGCACTTCCGCGGAAGGCGCTCCGTCGCTAGCGAGCATCTCACCAAATCGTGTCTTGAGTGCAATAACGGCTTCCGGGTTTCCCTCGCCAATCGCTAAGGCGGTCAGCGCCTTGACCGACGTTTCTAGAATTCCCCAACCCGTTTCGTATTTTCCACCCTTCTTCGCCCACGCTAACAAGAGCTTTATGCAGGTTTCGTAGAACGCCAAACAGTCCCGCCGATATCCGTTCGAAGCAGCTTCGAAAAGGCGCTCGGTAAGGGAGTAGTTCTCGACAAATGTCACGGAGTCCCTGTCGTCCGGAAGCCATGAAAGCGTTGAAACAAGCCAAACAGCATGCCTCCTCAGATCGTCCCGCACGTGTTCTGTACAGGCAGGTGCGTTTGAAAGTGCATTCAGTAAGTCTGATATCCCGACAGCCCAATCGACGACATCGAATGTAAAGGAAGATCGCTTCTGCACGGCAAGCAGTAGAAGTTCTTTCTGCGGAATAAAGTTCTGATCTGCCCAAGTCTCGATATTGTCGATAAGCTCGCTGGCACGTGCATTGTCCGCAGTCGCCTCCGTCAACTGGGTGACCAGCGATGAAAGTCTGCCCCGGAACGAAGAAACACTAGTGCTCGAAAAATACGGGCCGAGTGTATTGCGGTGCAAAGAACCAAGCGCTGCCTCGGAAGTTTCTAGAAACCCTTTCGCGGCTTCTGTCACAGCCGAACGTAATTGGCGGACGGGGAATTCGAGATCATGGCTTACCTTGGTCAGGAGGTCATAGGTTACGTCTGCAAGCTGCTCGAATGCGGTCAGCGTGACAGGTTGATGACTAGTCATAGTTACGCCGACAGAGGAAAGGCTAGCTACCTTCTGTATCACGCTGACAATCTCGATGGGGTAGGTATGGTCTATCGCAACTCTCGACGCACGGCCCATCAGCCGCACTCCTTCCATCATGAGGTCAGGCATGTTGTGCGAAATTACGGACTCAACAGCGGATCCCAGGTACCCGGATGCAAGTAACGCATGGTGCTTGCTACGGTCGCGTCCCGGATACTCAATCTCCATATACACCTCATAAAGCCCCCCAATGGCACGCAGCGCACTCTCCGCCAATCGTTCGTCACCTTTCGCCAACGCGGCTTGCATTGTTTGCCGAAGTTGCTCTAGTGAGGTGTTGATGAATCCGTCCGTGGAGCCCCGCATTTCGAACAACGGGTTGCTTCCGATGAAGGTGCCGCGCTTCGCCTCACAATAGGCGACATTGATCATCATCATGTGCTTGAAGGCATAACCCGTGACTTCGTAGTCGCCCTGTTCCGCGAAGCGCTTTGCGTAAGAAATGGCATAGTGGATTGCTCGCCCGGCCGATGTGCTCCAGTGTGCGTTGAGTTTATAGAACTGGGCTTTGGGCGCATTGAAATGGAATTCTGTGTCATCGACAACGGTGCGGTGTTCCGGCACTTCTCTCAAAAGGATGGCGGCTTTATCTGCCAGTCCGCTCCATGTCTTCAAGTCCCGTTGAGTTGTGCTTGACAAGATGGCGAGTTGCTCGATCGGATTAATGAGCTGGAGTGCTCGCCGATATGCATAAAGAAATAGCAGTACGATCGCGGCAATTCCCCAAACAGCCGTAATGATCGCAGGAATGCCCCAGCTTCCATCTGGAATCAACGACGTCCCAGCGACGACTATCGCCGTCAGGAACGATCCGAGAAACGAACTGAGCAATCTTTTGTCGGAACTTAGCTGCTTAAACAAGCCATGCGGCATACGCTCGACATTGATTTGCATGGCGAAAACGACGAGCGAGAACGCGATAGCGGCGGCACCGATCAGCGCCGCTCCTGTGCCGCCCAGGAGGCCTCTGAGCGCGGCCAAGCGTTCTTGACTACTGAAATAACCTCCAGCCACTTGCTGTAGAACCGGCATCGAGAACACAGTAAAAAGCACTGCGGTCATCAGCAATAATATTGCAAGCTTCAATCCATGACGCAGGCGCCAGTGGCTGAATCGAACCTTGACCTGGTGCAAGCGCAACAAATTCACTGCATGAGCCATCTCAAGTCGAGTTTTTAACCTGAGCATATTCATCCGATAAGCTCCCTGATCAAGTAGACACCTGAAAAATAGATCCTACGACGCATTGACGGTAAAATTTTTATCACCATTTCACTCATCTACTCTCACTAATACTACTCATGTCAATCCAGGTAGGTGTTAATTATCAAACCCATGAAAAATGGAGGCTGAAATAGACTCCAATTTTCACAAATTTATTTATTCATTAAAATATCTAAGCTCAGGAAGAGGATCAGAACAAGCTTGACCCACCCACAAACCAACGACAGCTTTTATTTCATCATAGCTAGTGGCCTCTAAAGCCTTAGCAAGCCTTATGCATCCAAGTCGCAACTCGGGAACAATCTCGTCAGGTATTCCTGTACCATCTGGTCGGCTCTCATATCTGAGTTCCCCGAGCATCATACTTAAACCATTAGCGAGCATGGTGTATGAGCTATCACAAAGCCAACGTGGGTGACGCACCACCAACTCCGCCATTAAATCCATCACCCTAGAAAGTACAGGCATACGACGAGTTGAAACAATAGCAACAATAGTTGTCACCAGTGCCACAGGCGGGGAAAGCTTTGAGGATTCAGGATGTTTAATCCAGTACCAAATCACCGCTAGTGCTCTATTGGCACGAGACACATCAGCGCAAAGTAGACCCGCTACTAACTCCTTTTCAACGTCTTTCAAATCGTCATTTTTTAACTGACTAAAACCCGTAGCAATTCTAGTGTGTAGAAACTCAGCGCCAACTGCTGACGATTCTGCTCGCACAGTGGAGACCCAAGAAAAAACCTCAGATTTAATAAAAGATTCATACCCATAAGCATCGATAAACCTAGCCACGATTACATCCAAACCGACAAGACGCCCAACCGTCATTTCTATAAGTTCGTTGACCCTCTCAATATTTTTCGTAATCAATGACCATTCATCATCCCACCACTCCTTTACGACAAGAAGACATTTTACAAAATCGCGTCGGGGCCACTTTGATCTTTCCATCGAAACAGACACATTTACAAAAAAATGGTCATCCACATCTAGCTGCCAAGAAAAGTGGCCGTCCGACTTAATTTTATCGTCTTCTGGAATAACTCTAAAAGATTTAACTTTCTGTTTGAGCAACCATTTTCTGAAGGAAAGATCTCCAGCTTTTTTTAAGTTAGACACCCATAACAAAGGCGCAAAAAAATGGTGCCCCGGTATAATAGGCCAACCTGCCTGATGGCTTAAAATCGCACTGACTTCTTGAATCTGCGGCTCGTTGACAAAGCCCCAATCTCTCAACCAAAACAGACGCTGCCATACACCAGTCATACTTGAATGCGGACCAGCAGTGTTCCCAAACACATCTTTTAAAACCAAAATCAGCTCATCGATATCTCTTCTGACTTCTACTGAAACGTTATCAACTTTTAGATCATCCGAACGCTTTTTAATGTTATGAAACATGACCCAACTGTTCCGATAAACACTCCTTATCGATTCATCATGAATCACAGAAGGAATCGTCGCAATAGACCTCGCTAGCCTTCCCCTATCAATCAAATCCAAATTTTCGAAACATCTAGCCATGCATACTGCTAAGCTTTTCCAAACTTCACTGTATCGACCGACAACCTTGCTATGATGTAGCGCTACAATTCGTTCCCCAAACAAGTAAACCAACTCCGAGTCAGCCAACCGAATAATTAGCCGCCCGACCAGCTCAAGATGAAACACTGCAACCCGGGTCAGCTCATCCTCATCATCATGTGCATTTTCAAAAAAACGCTCAACCAAACTTAAAGATCGCTGACAAATCGATTTCGCAAGATCCTCTTTAACCCTGGCGACTTGGTACCGAGACAGCCATCCCGCAGAATGCATAAGTTTATTATCCGATCTTGGCTCAAGCATTTTTTTGTTCAAGGTTCGGATCATTACACTTAGTACTCGCTCCATCGAGTCAACGTACTGCACCCACCAGGCTGCTTGGCCAAACGAACTTATATCGAAAGTAGTATCGCCCACACGAGGAACAAGGGAAACACGATCACTTAGCGTAAGCCAGGCAAAAGCTGCATCAATCTTCCTATCAAATGTACTGGGCCTTCCGATATGCCTAGTCGTTGAGTAATTACCCAGCTCAAATAATGGGGTGCGACTAATAGGCTGCGACGGTGATGGGGTCTCCGCGTTCAGATCAGCCATCAGATACTGAAGCTCTTGAACAACATCATGATCAATGGCCGCTAAATCTGCCAGACGTTGATTTAACTCATCAGGGTTAATTTCAAACTCGAGTTCGCGTCCTTTCGCCCGGAAGCTCCGGGACCACGTTAATGTTTTCTGCAAATAGCCGACGGTTAAACAAGCCCATGCTTCCTGAGAAAGATAGTGCACTGAACTCGTTCTGGACCGCTGATTTTTTCTTATTTTCTTTAGGCCCACCAGGCTAGTGGTTAGCCCGACTGACACATCGCCAACTTCACCAAGCAACATTCCTTTACGAACATACATATATCCATCTGGAGATCTAACCTCCCAGCTCATAAGAATATTCTGTGCTACATCGCGATCTCCTTTATACAAAGCCAATAGCACGTCTTCATAAATTAGCTCATCCTGCAAATGTAAATCACCAGGAAATTTAGATAAAAGCTTTTTACACAAACTTTCATATTCTTCCTGTCTCAATTCCTGTCTGGCCCAGCGCACCAAACTCAGAGCGACCTCTTTCCATCTCTCATTAAAGGAAGATTGCGAACTTACTGAAAACTCGCTTAGATCCTTATGTTCTGAGACTGACTCTTGATAGGCCGCGCCTTCAGTTACTGATAAAAGCTTGATGGAAAACTCAGCCAATCCATCATCAAAACACTGTAACAGCACTTCGTTATGCCACGCGTAATCCGCCATTATAGCCACACCAACATGCGGAATAATTTTAACTATATGATCCTGGAGCTCCTTAGAATAGAGATACCTAGAAATACGCGAGACACTTGAGGAAAATTTCCGCCTGACATCTCTTGGTGCAACAAACCACGCAGGATAACTACTCCTTGCTTTTTGGAGACCCAAATAACTGCGCAGCACATAGTCCAGCTTTTCGTCATTTGTTATTGAGACGCCGGTAGGCTGCGTCAGATTATTTGTGAATTCTCCCCAAGATTTTTGATCCGCATTAAGTGGCTCTTTCAATATCCGAAGAAGTTCACCGTATCGGGCTGCGTAATCTGACTCTTCCACCCCTTCCAACATAGGAAGCACCACAGGAGTAACGCGACGCGCTTCTAGCAGTCTCTGCTGCCCGAGGGTTGGAGCGCTTCCCAAAAAAAGATAAATAGGTAAAGCGTGCTGATCGAGCACATCCCTTACCCACCCAATCCAATGTAAAAAATTCGGATCATCACCTGAGAATCCGATCAGGCAAAAAATATTTTCTAATATGGATTGACGTACTAAATTAACAAATGGAGCAGATTGATCGGGATAACGGCGATAATCTTCTTCGGTAAATATAAAGGGACGTTGTGATGGAAATGAACCATGAAGCTTGACAATTCTCCGGCGGTTCAACATTTTCGATTGAGGGATATCTTCTCTACAGGTAACTACATAGTGGGCGTGATCTACAATATTTTCCGAAGCACGCTCAAGCAAGGTGTCATAATTAGTTGTAAATACTTCAGACCACTGGAGTGTTAAAAGTTTTTTATGCAGGACTCCAGGACTAACTCTATCATCCGGGATAAGACGCTTTAACAGATCCTCAAGAGCTGGCTTAGAAAACACCCTTGCATATTGCTCACCCAACTGAGCGACCATGCTTGTGGAAAACTCTTTCAGCTCACCTTTATCAGGATTAAGTTCTCGCCATAATTCTTTGGCTACTTCGTACCATGTAGCCAGCTGGTCGCCATTCTCAGCGTTCCTACTGAACCCAGCTCCAACCATTATCGCAGCATTTCCGTTTTCCAACGCTCGCCGCACAGCATCATAATGCACCCTGCTACCGTCCATCCCTCTCTCCTTTTGGACAAATTAGTTATTCTTTCAATGGCAAGTGCAAGTACACTTTTCTAGGCTTCGGTCGCAGAGTATTACTTGAATAGGTTTTGATCAAACGATGCTTTAGCTCATCGAAAATTGAATCGCCACCGATGTGGCAGGCGCGCTTGACTGGCTGCTCTGACCATCAACGAGCTTTCCCTGAGCGTCTGCTTTTGGGTCGTTCGCGGCCTACGGGTTACCCAAAATTGAAAACGCTGCTGCAACACCCATTTGGCTTGTAACACCCATCGCATCTGAAAGATGAACAGTGTGCTACATCAATAAAACTAAATAAATTCAATAGGCTAAGTTATTTCGCAACACCTGCAACACCCGTAACACGTCTTCTCGAGCCCCCACACCCCATAAGTGATAGCACCGCCAGCGAAAACATACTGGCGTGGTGGAATTCGTACGCTCTCGCTGTAAGCCAGGAAACGCTGAGGAGGTGCCATCTGCCAAAAAATGAGACCGGAGCACCGACATAGTCTAGGACCCTAGGGGTGTTCGGTAAGTACGGGGTAGGAAACCCGCGAGCTCAGGCGTCTGACCGGAGAAAAAAGTCGGTTAACCGTTAACTCAGGTTAACAGGCACCCAGACTGCGCCGGGGCCCCTGAGGAATACCCCTCGACACGGGGCGAGTCACCCGCCCGATCTTGTTAGCGGAAAGGTACCCAGCTTAGTGAACAGGTGAACTTGGTGAACTGCGGTTCACCTGTGCATCTGCCCTATAGCTCTGGAGTTGGTCGGGGACCTTGGGCAATCGCGATTGGTACGGGGCACAAAACCCTCGGGATCTTGGTAGTGGCTGATTTTTTTACATTGGTTGACAGGTTGACTTGGTTGACGGCCCAAGGCGTGCGGAATCATCAACACAAAAGGCCATCGTTACGAATGCGGTAACGATGGCGTTTTTTCAACCAAATCCTTTCGATTTCAGTGACTGAAATTTCAGTAAGCTGGGGAGCCTGCCACTACCAAGATCCCGCGGGTTTCCGACCCCGTGTAGAAGAGAATCTCTCAGGGGCCCCGGCGATTCCCACGCTTACGATGAGATCGACGCGGGGGTGGCGAAGTACCTAGACTGTCGGCTCAGATAAAGCAGAGATATTCACGTATGGAACCGTCAGAGATGCGCCAAATGCTCCTCAACATTGGAGCTATAGCCCAGCATGAGGCAGCTCACTATGTGACAGCTTTGGCATTAGACTTCGATGTCACACAGATCAGCCTGCACTATCAGCTTTATCCACAGGCGCATCACGGTAAGGCGCGTGCTGACTACAACATACGCTGCGAATCACTTACTGAGCTGCATGAGCTGATGACCCAGAGAGCGATAATTGTTTTATCGGGAGCAATGGGAGAGGCGATTGATCGCACCACTTTCAAGGTTAACGCGGTAACTGCCTACAAGATTCTTGATGAGGGGGCCACTGGGGCTGGCCAGGATTACGCAGTCGCGAGAGAGCTCGTCAATCTAATACATAACTCCTCTCCAGTGACCGCGAACGTTGAAACGGGAAAAGATCACTCCTCTCTTGATTTACTCCACAAGCTTCTTGGCACCGCGCTCCTACTGGTAGAATCGAATGCGGAGCCTATTTGCGTGATCGCTGATGCTCTCGTAAAGAAGGTAGTGGATGGCAAAGGCATTGGGGAATTGCAAAGGGTTGAAATCGAACAGCTGCTAGCGCGTCCTGCAGAGAGAACAACCTAGCCGATCAAACCTTGTATCCCTGCTTGTATCCCTAGCTTTATAATCTTGCTACAAGCCCCGTATTATATGGACCCCGACAGTCTCCCTCGGGCACCAAAATTAAGAAAGGTCTTGCTTTGCAAGGCCTTTTTTTTTCGTCTGTAGAAAAGCCAACCCGCCCCTGTGGGAGCCGCTGAAGGCTGTGATCTTTTGATCTTGCTCTTCCACGCCGCCCGCAGCGGTGGAACATTTCACAAGGATTCCCCCCATGGAATTGCTGCTGGAAACCGTTGCTCTGTTCTGCCTCAAGCTCGCTTATGAGACTGAAGATTCGAGTCCGATTCTGCGGGATGATCTGATGATGAGTGATTACGAGCGGGAGGTGTTTGGGTTGCTGGTGCGTAGGGGGGATGTTGAGGCGATCCAGAAGAAGGTGGATGAATGCCTGAGTTTGGCGCTGAACGCTATCGGGGGTGTTAATACAGTCTTGGGCAGTGAACTACATAGGCTGGCAGCAGATTTCAGCGGAGCGCGAACGATGGAGCAGCTTAGTTCCCCGCTACTCGCGCTCAAGCATTATTTGATAGATATCCAGTGAATGAAGCTGCTGGGATCTTTGGATTCTGACAGAGCCACCCCGGGTAACACCCCAGCTGCAATGGTCGTCTTCAACCTCAAAATCGGATCTATTTTATAACCGCGCCACAACCATCGCATCAGGTCGGCAGGCATCCAACACACGTCTGGCCCCCGTCAAAGCCACGAAACTGACTTGCCGCATAGAAAAGCATTAGCAGTCGTAATAAATTGTAGTACCTCTACATCCGTCATCCCGAAGGCTCTCAAGCAGGACCATAGGCTTTGGTAACAATTGAAGGAGACCTGCTTGGAGTAAAACCTAATCGCCAGTATCCTGTTAAGGCAAGCCTGTTCAAAAATATTGTGAACCATTTATTAACAGTCTTAAATGCACACAGAGAGACAACCGGGATGTTGACATCTGAAGAAGAAATACAAGTGCTTGCCGATAAAATAAGACCAGACCAAACCTTAAATTCAAATTTTGATTTAATTTCAAGCATCAAATTACAAAAAATAGGTTTTACTTACACAAACAATGCACTCACCACTGAAGTCACCGGCAATATGGATCTCAAAGCTCGCACAATAGAAATCCATCCCCTTCAAAAACTTAATGCGTCATCAACGCACTGCCTTTCATACCTCCTAGGCGCAGCAGTACTATTTAACTCAGATGAGATTTCATCCATTTCAGCATCGAAGAACATCGTAGATCTCACCCTAACTAAAAATCACCCCACCCCAAAAAACATAATCGAATCTCAAATCAGCTTTTTTATAAACTCATTGTTAATGCCCAGAAGGCTTACAGAAAGGCTCGTAGATCAACTCATGAGCGACTTCGACATAAAAGACCACAACCATGGACTGATATACGTAGACTATCAAGAGTGCAACCACACTCAATATGTAAAAATGATTAACAATATTTGCAGCATCATGTCCGTTTCTAGTAATTTCGCGATTAGTCGCCTTACCGAACTAGAAATATTAAGAGACACACGCGCACGCAAGCCAAAAAACTGGTCAACTTATGTAGATGACCCAGAAAAAGAAGCTGACAGAAGAGCCGAAGCACCACGACGGGTATATATTGATCCTGGCGAAGACTTAAACCAAGAGCCCTTTCTCTGACTCAATATTTATACTTGACTGGGAACATTAAAATGCAGCCTGAACACTACTACTTCGATAATGCCCTGTATCTCCCAGTTAGCGAAAAAACTGTTAGCCGCCTAATATCATCTGGCGAAGACAGCATATTAGACACCCTCTCCAATGCAGAACTCTCTGCAATTCTAGTAATTCAAAACCTCACAGAAATCTATAAAACCAGAAAAAACCACGACTCTGAAAAAATACTAAAAAAGCTTATAGCATGGGGAAATGAAAGCGCTAGCAACGAAAACACAAAGAGATTACTAAGTGAAACTAGACGCTTGCTAGACCTACCAAAACTTAATAGCGGGCTTAGTATTCTTTCCCAAGCAAATATCGAGTTACTTTCTGACAATCTAGTCGAAGAAGCGGCATATCTACTTCCTAATGGGGATTGGGATACAACGTTCAGAGGAAGGCACTTCAATTCAACATCATCCTATCGTCATCAAATAGTCACCCCAAGGAATCAGGAATTATGGCTTTCAAATGCGCAAAATATGATAGTCCGTACCCTGCAGGCAAACACCCATGAACATCTACATATCCAGGGCTATGCAGGAATAGGAAAGAGCTTCCTAATTTCATCTTTATTAAACTTCCTAAACCTAAGCAAAACTATCGTTCTTGTAAAAAACACCAAAAAACTTAACGAGCTGAAAAAGCGCTCCAAACTTGAAAAATTCAAGCTTTATACATTTGAAGAATTTTCATTCCGCTTGATATCCAATAAATTGGATCGTACAGCATTGCGCAATGCTTACGAGACAAGACAACATACCAACGCAGAGATCGCAAGAAAACTAAACATATCAAACATAAAAGAACTCGATGAAAACCAGGTGATTTCTATATGCATGGAAACGATAAACTCATATTGCTTATCCGACGACTATAGTTTGCAAGACAAGCATTTACCTAATATTGAGAACTATCTTTCACAGATAGACAGAACAGCGCTTCTTGAATATTCAATCCGGATCTGGCAAGCCATTGATCCAGTCCAAATGGGTCCGCTGGCATTACCATTCAACGGGTTTAGCGTAGTAAAAAAAGCGTCCTTATTAGGAGGTACTGTCCACCCAAGCATTACCCACATACTTATAGATGAAAGCCATGACCTTCCTCCATCTCTTTTAAAAATACTTGAACGCGGCCCTCAATGCCTGATAACTCTAGGTGACGAATATCAGCGGTTAGCCGGAAAACCAACTAAACGTGGTTTAGAGGTGCGTCAAAAGGAAGCCACGCAATCTGTAAGAACTGGGAAAAAGATGGAGCAAATTCTTAACCCGTTAATCTACGCACACCCGAACAAGCTAAAATTACCTTTTGAGGGCGCCAAAGATACTGCATTAAATGTTTTCCACTATGACATGGATAATTTACCGCCACCCGCCAATACAATATTAGTTGCTAACCGATGGGGTATGCTTCTTTGGTTTTGGTCACTCAGCGATGCTGGGCACTATGCTTCCTTTATGGGGGATAGCGCTGCCAATTTTTCTCAGTTTGCCCATGACTGCGTTCGTCTTTTCCGCGACGACACACCATCCACACACTCAGATTTAGTTCATTATCCAAACTGGAACTTATTATCGTCAGACCTTAACAACGACGAGTCATTTTGCACAGTAGAAAAAAAACTACAAAATGGATATAAGATTTCAGATCTAACTGCCACACTCAACAAGCCCGGTACAAACGTAAAAAACTCATACACGTTGGCATTAGCTGAGGAAATCGGAAACATGGAGTTCAATAGCGTGATAATCGCAAACGATTTGATGCCCGAACGCCCCCCAAAAGATGGTTATGAATTAGACCGAAGAATATCTACTTTATACACGGCCATTTCCAGAGCGATACAAGAACTATATTTACCTATTGATATTGAAGAATGGCTCGCGAATTATCGTGTCGCCGGGCTATATATTCCGGCAAAAAAAAGCTATTGAAGAAAAAATGGGACACCCATTTTCCCCCATTCTGTTCTGCCAAGCTCGCTTATGAGACTGAAGATTCATGTCCAATTCGGCATGATGCTCTGATGATGTGTGATTATGGGAGAGAGATATTTGGGTTGCTGGTGCGCAGGAAGGCATACAGAGGAAAGTGGATGAATGCTTTGGTTTAGCACTGGAGAAATTGGGCGGTTCGGATAAACCGTTGGGGGCTGAACTGAACAGATTGGCAGCTAATTTCAGCAGTGCGCGAACGATCGAGGAACTCTACGCGCCGCTTATCGCAATAGAGAATTATTTGGGGGATATTTTGCAATCAATAAAACCCTGTCCATTGCTACTTAAAACAAAAAAACACACCACCCAAGCCTTCAAACAAATTTTACTATTCCACCAACCTCTCGCCACCCCTTACTTTCCAAATAAGCGCACCGCCATATTCTCGCCCTTCACTAACAACAAAACAAGCACCCGCGAAAACACAATACCTACAACATCAACTCTACAACTTGACAATTATTTATTTTTTGAACACAAGGAATCGTCATACACCCTAAACTCTCAATCAAACATCGAAACACAGCTGAATGCGAAACGATTAACACATTTCCACTTTTATCTATTTCGCTCATACTATTCTTTACCCGCGCCTTAAAAAGTTGCTCAGCCTCCACACTTGGGCAACTATTAATTTTTCTTCTAGCCTCTTCACTTTTAACTGTACCTTCAAGCCCCCCCAAACCCCTCTCTCGTAAACCAGGAACAATTATAATTTCAGGCTTAATATCCTGTTGCTCTGCTATCAACATCGCCGTCTCATGCGCTCGACACAGAGGACTACTATATATTTTATTTATGGAAATCTTGGAAAGCTCTAATGCAATGTCCCGTGCCTGAATAATTCCCTGTTCATTTAGTGGGGAGTCAATACTCCCCATCCAAATTTTTCGCATATTGCAATCCGTCTGACCATGTCGAATATACAATATCAAAACACTCTCCCACCTTAGAATATTAATGCATTATGAATTGGATGAGCAGCGTCATCTGATATTGGGTATTGAATCTTAAGCCAGCTATCAAGCACCTTGGAAAAATCCTTGCTCTTTTCTCGCATCTCTAAAAAAAGAGAACAATCTGCACGATTTTCCTTAGTCACGCTTTCCAACACATCTCGATTCTTTGGACACTCAATCGTTTGTAAAAAATGCTGATATATACCAAGAATCTCCGAAGTGTGCGGATTCTTGCAGCCTATATCTTGAACTCGTTCCAGTACCGTTTTATCCAAAATCCGCGCAATTAGTTCATTTTTTTCTGTTTGAGCATCAAAAGCTGTTTCGGCTACCGCAATCACCCCACCAAAATACAACAGTTTACGTGAAAATCGTAGTTTGACATTTCGCAGCCCCCACGCCTTATTATTTTCGGAAACCTTAAACTCAAAGTCGGTTGTAATCGTTCGGTAATACCTAATTATATCGTTAAGAAGGAAGCGTGAAATTTGTCTTTCCGGGTCTCCCGCTTTGATGTACTTATTTAGGAGATCCGTTCTGTAAGATTTAAAGCGCCCCTCTCCATACAGCCAAGTCCCCTCCAGCAAAAACAGCATCCTTCGGGTTAACAGACTGTTAAAATCTTTATCCCCGCCCAGATTCTGTAACATTTCGGCGAAGCTTACTACTACATCAGAGCCGAACGTCCCTGTATCCCCTGTTGCTTTTTGTATATGTTTCGCGACTATAGATCGAATTAATTCTTTTTCTTGCTGCAAACTATCTTCAGATTTATCAGAGTCAAAAAACATAAAGAGATCAAGATCTGACTCTGTTGATGCCTCCCTCCGCCCGAACGACCCGGTAGTAACTATAGTCAATCTATCTTTCAAAGGGCTTTGTTCTAGCGCATCACTTAGATCAGCTCTCAGCAAACCCACAATATTTGCCGAATGTTTGTACGCTTTATCTATAGCTGGAAAATCAGAAAACCTTTCAGAGCTCATTTAAAGTTCCATTTAAATTAATTGACTGTTGCTTATTATTACCTTCAACTTTTCGTGCAATTGTTTTAAACTTAGTTTCTTTTTTGCAGCTATATCTACCGTTACCTTCACGTTCCGGAACGATAAAATACTTTCGATGAACAAAGCTTAAAGAAGCATTTGAAAACCAACTTGGCGTAGTTTTATGCTTAAGTATCGAGTTAAGACAAGAAAACAAAGTTTTATGCGTCTGCTGCCAGCTTTTTTCACTCTTATATAAGTCTTCCTCTCTCAAAGGTGTAGAGGAATCCATAAAAAAAAGCTCGCTAGTCTTATCTGAAACAAGACCTATTTCATCATTTATCAATCCAGAATAAACCCGTTCCTTCATAGCCCAAAAATCATCTAAAACCCGGTGATTTTTTACTGAATCATCTATAAAAGAAGCATGTGCAATAGCCAGTTTTGAGTGCACGGAAGAGAAGCCCGTGAAGTACATATGAGAGCGCGTTATCCCATCGATGGTATCGATATTTATCGGACTGTAAAAAAGATCTCCCCCGTCCTCCTTGGAACCTTTCATATTTAACAACGAGTGGATAAACCTTAAATCACAATGTTTCCTAAGAAGCAAACTTAAGTCCTTACCCAACTCTTGCTTTCCATCAATTATCTGCTCACCAGCTTCATGATGACCGTATCCTATTTTTTTCTTTATTAATGGCTCGGCGCTATGAGATAACGGGGCGTGACCTATATCGTGCAAAAGTGCAGCTATTGTTAACTGCCGCTTTAGATCAGGATCGTAATTTCGTTTTTCTGCAATATAAGCCGCGAGAGCCGCGACATGGAGTGAGTGTTCCGCACGACTACGACTTTTTTTCGATATCTTTTCAATCCCAGGGTGAGTGTAATCCAGAGCTCCTAAAAACGATATATCGTGTAATCTTTTGAACGCTCTAGATTCAACTACCAGAGACATAACATCATCATTAACTATTGAGTTAATCCAATAATTAATAGTCTCAGGATCGTCTATAGCTGATGGCCACATTGCGATACTGTCAAATATTTTATACTTCATTTGTAAATAGTCGACGCAATCGATGGAGGGATTTCATAATCTACCTCGAGCAAAGATTCAATTTGAGTAGGAACCATACTTCCTCACTTTGCCCCTTGAGCTAACGGCTCCCATGCGCGACTGAGCGACATGGATTGGGGCTGAAAATTTGGGCGCAATGTCAGCATAGCCGAATATTTTTGCACATTTACGCCATGAAAAATAACCTAAATTATTTGCACCTGACGAAGCGCTCGACAGAAAAATGTCAATTATGACCGTCTTTCACTATGGACTTTGAACCTCTCCTAGCCACGCAGGTGATTTTAGACCGTTTGTCCAGCATAGTCCTTATAGCAATAGGCCGCTTTCACCGAGAGAGACTGAGAGGTGCAAGGTCCAATTTCGGCGACATCTTGCCCCGTTTCACTCTGGCAGATTTTCTGACAGCCCCGAGATGTTGAAGCTGGCCGTTTAACACCGGGGCTGGTCCTGCAGCGTTGGGGGCCCGGCTCTCCGAAAGAACAGACTGGTCAAATTGCTTATCAGCTGTAGGTTTGACGTAGCGTTCAGCGGTTGCAGGAACTGGGTTCGCGCGATACCCTCCCGCCGTCGTTGCCAATTCAGCGACCGGGTGTGAGAGCCCGCAACAATCAAGGCGCAAAGCGCCCCAAAACCTATCGCGGCGTTTTTTTTCGTCTGCGATATGGCTTTATGGCGGCTGTGCGTGGGAGACCTTCGGGTCTACCGGTTGCCTTGATTGCCGGTTTCTCACCCCGCGCACGGCTGTCACCCAAGCCTGTGAGAAGGCTCGTGGCAGCTCCTCAAATCAAGGATGTTGACCATGACTAATACAAATCCGTACGAAATTTGGCTTTCCCCTCTACGCAATTCCCAATCGCGTAACGCCCTCCCCGACCGCCTCTCCCTCATAGGAGGTGGCCAATGACCGAACAACCCGAACTCAAAACCATCGGTCTTACACCCGCGATCTACTGCGGGGATCAAGCGCTGTTCCATGTCACCTGCAACGTCCCCCTCGGCGATGCGTTGGCCATGGCTTCTGATTTCCTCTTCCTCGCCAAGGCGCTGACCAAAGAAGCGGCCTATGACAGAGACACCGACCGCCACGACTGGGCCCCGCATTATTTGACGGCGATGAGTAAGGCGGTGGTGGATGATGCGGTGAAGGTGCTGAATCGGGATCGGGATAATGAGCTGGCGTCCAAGCGGGCGGGGGCGAAGTCTGAGGGGCTGGGGGATCGGACGGCTTAGGATGATGCCAGGGCCTTCCGCATTGATGTTGGCAGGTCTGGCGCTTTCGCGAGCAAGCTTTGCTCCTACAGGGTTTGCGGTGAATTGACTGGCATTGTTAGCCCCGAGTTCTTTCGGGGCTTTCAAACCTGTTGGTAAACACCACACCTTCGCGCATGGATTTTCAGGAGTCGATGACGTCCTCCCCTTCCAGTCGCAACCAAGCAAGCCTTCACGCCGTCGGCTTACCCGACTCTTCCCGCCCCGTCGCCCGCACAGCAACCTCAATCGCCCGAACGCTGATCGCCGCAAATATCGCCGTCATCAGCACCCCGTTGAACCCCAGCAAAATCGCCAGAATCCGCGAGATGCCCAGTTTCGGCACGAGCTCTCCATAGCCGATGGTCAAACCGGTCACGAAGCCGAAATAGATGCCGTCAAAAAGGTCCCAGCCCTCCAGGTAGCTGATGATCAGGCCGAACAGCATGATCAGAAGAATCAGTACGGAAAAGATCGGCCAGACCACGCGCAAGTAGAACCCGATGGCTTTGAAGAATTCTCGACGGACGTGCGATGCATGAGTGGGCTTCATGTCATGGGCTTCCTGAGGGTTGCCTGAACGGCAGGGGTGTTAACACCCCATCAGCTTGGCACAAGCGCTGGAAACGGGTGGCCAACTGATCCACTCCCCCTCCCGACTTGATCACCTCTTTTATTTCCAACCCGCCCATGACGTCATCCAAACGGCGCGGTGCATCAGCAGCGGGCTGGGGGTGGTTCAAGCATGATTCGCGATAGCGCTGCTCATAGTCCCCGACCATTCCGGGACGCCGCCTCTGGCCGCACACTCATCTAGACTTAATGGATAGTCGTAGGCAGAACCGAACACGTCGCTTTGGTGCAGTCGAATCAAAAGCAGCGTGGCAAGCTGCCTCAATGCCCTATAAAAGGTGCGGCGAAGACCGTGCCGGGCACTACAAGATACCCGCTCAGGGTGCCCTGGCCGACGGCCTGAAATTGCCACGATTCCGTGACGTGGTGTGAGTGCCGCAGCCGACACTTTCGGACGACCGACAACCCTCTGGTTTGTCCGTGACCGTGAGGAATGCTGAATGCCTGATGAGATGTTGCAATTGCCGATGGTCAACAGTGTGCTGGAGCGCCACAAGGGCTCTGCGGGCGCACTGTTGCCGATTCTTCATGAGATTCAGGAGGGCATCGGTTACATCCCCGATGCGGCCGTCCCCGAGATTGCCCACGCGCTGAACCTGAGTCAGGCCGAGGTTCGCGGGGTGATCAGCTTTTACCATGACTTCCGTACCGCGCCGCCGGCCCGGCATATCCTGCGGCTGTGCCGCGCCGAGTCGTGCAAGAGTCGCGGCGCCGAGCAGCTTGCGGCGCAGTTGCGCGAGCGTCTGCAACTGGACGATCACGGTAGTAGCGCCGATGGCAGCATCAGCTTGCGTCCGGTGTATTGCCTCGGTGCTTGCGCTTGCTCGCCCGCTCTGGAACTGGATGGCCAAGTGCATGCGCGGCTCAGCGCTGAGCGTCTGGATGCCTTGCTCGACGCTTGCCGGGAGGACGCATGATGCCGCGCCTCTATCTGCCCTGTGATTCTCTGGCCCGCGCCGTGGGTGCCGACGAAGTGGCGGTCGCCCTTGCCGCGAAGGCCCAGGAACACAACCTGCCGCTGGACTTGCAGCGCACCAGCTCGCGCGGCCTGTATTGGCTGGAACCGCTGCTGGAAGTGGACAGTCCGCAAGGCCGGATCGGCTTCGGCCCGCTGACTACTGCCGATGTGCCGTCCGTGCTCAATGCGCTGCAAGGCGAGCCGTCCGCGCATCCACTGGCTTTGGGCCTGGTGGAAGAACTGCCTTATCTGAAGACTCAACAACGCCTGCTGTTCGCCCGCGCCGGCATTACCCGGCCGTTGTCCCTGGATGATTACCGGGCCCACGGTGGCTTCGAGGGCTTGACCCGGGCCATCGCAGTGGGCGGCGAGCAGACCGCGACGGAAGTGTTCGATTCAGGCCTGCGTGGCCGTGGCGGCGCGGCTTTCCCGGCCGGGATCAAATGGCGCACGGTGCGCGCCACCCAGGCTGCGCAGAAGTACATTGTGTGCAACGCCGACGAAGGCGATTCCGGCACCTTCGCCGATCGCATGTTGATGGAAGGCGACCCCTTCCTGCTGATCGAAGGCATGGCCATTGCCGGCATCACCGTTGGCGCCACTTATGGCTACATCTATGTGCGCTCGGAATACCCACAATCCGTGGCCACATTGCGCGAAGCGTTGGACATCGCCCGGTCCGCCGGTTACCTCGGCGCCAATGTTGGCGGCAGCGGCCTGGCCTTCGATATGGAAGTGCGGGTCGGTGCTGGCGCGTATATCTGCGGTGAGGAAACCGCGCTGCTGGACTCGCTCGAAGGCAAGCGCGGGATTGTCCGTGCCAAGCCGCCGATCCCTGCGTTGCAAGGGCTGTTCGGCCTGCCGACGCTA
>Ga0207655_1001073_pt1 | contig 27148 bp, 19 predicted proteins | sample KBSM44metaG_FD_184398 | JGI IMG/M metagenome (GOLD analysis project Ga0207655, IMG submission 184398) | Miscanthus rhizosphere microbial communities from Kellogg Biological Station, Michigan, USA - KBS M4-4 metaG (SPAdes) (version 2) | ecosystem: Host-associated > Plants > Roots > Rhizosphere >... | reverse complement strand
AAGGCCTTGCTGCACGCCTTGACTCTCCCCTGAGGGGCAGACTTTACCCCCGGGCTTTCATCTTTGAGGGCAATGCGCGTTTCTGGACAGCTCAATGTCGAGCACAGACAACTGACCGGTGGACGGGCGCTATAGGGTGCGACTTCAGTTCTCTAGTCCACTGCCCCGGAGTCCACATGACCGCACCTATTACCGTTCTTCGCGATACCCACCCACTGCCGGTGCTCGACGCCTGCAAATGGGAAAAACTCGAAGGCGACCCGCACACCGTCAACCTCAACGCCTATACCAGCGAAGACGGCAGCAAGATCATGGGCACCTGGATCTGCACGCCGGGCAAATGGTATGTGGAATACGTGAAGTGGGAATACTGCGATTTCCGCGAGGGGTACTGCATCATCACCCCAGAAGGAAAAGAGCCGATCCATCTGCGCGCCGGTGATATTTTCGTCATCGAGCCGGGCATGAAAGGCACGTGGGAAGTGGTTGAAACCGTGCGCAAGTATTTCGTGTTTGCCTGATGCAAAAAAACCGGGAGATCACCCGACGTGATTTCCCGGTAAATATCCATGGGGACAATGCTGCCCCTGTGGGAGCCAGCCTGCTGGCGATGAGGCCAGCACATTCAACATCGACGATAACTGATCTACCGCTATCGCGAGCAGGCTCACTCCCACAGTTTTCCAACCCGATTATTGCGGCTTGCGATAACTGTTGATGATCGCCGAGAAGTCCTTGCCACCTTCCCCACGCTGGCTCATCGCCTGATACAACTGCTGGGCCACTGCGCCGAGCATCACCGGTTGGTGCGCCTGACGTGCCGCTTCCGTGGCCAGCCCCAGATCCTTGAGCATCAGTTCCGCACCGAAACCGCCGGTATAACCGCGCGAGGCCGGCGCCGTTTCGACGATACCCGGCCACGGGTTGTACATCTCCGAACTCCAGCAACGACCGGTGGAACTGTTGATGATCCCGGCCAGCACCGTGGTGTCGATGCCAAGCGCATCACCGAGCGCCATCGCTTCGCTGACACCGACCATCGAGATCGCCAGCAGCAGGTTGTTGCAGATCTTGGCGATTTGCCCGGTGCCGACTTCGCCGCAATGGACGATGTTGCGGCCCATCTGCGCCAGCACGGGTTGCAGGGTGGCGAACAGCTCAGGGGTGGCGCCGACCATAAACGTCAGGGTCCCGGCTGCTGCACCACCGGTACCGCCCGACACCGGCGCATCCGCCATGGCCACGCCTTGCTTGGCCGCCGCCGCCGCAACATCACGCGCCGTCTGCGGATCGATGGTGCTGCAATCGACTGCCGGCACGCCCTTGGCGATACCCGCCAGCACGCCGTCTTCACCCAGCCACACGCTGCGCACATGCACAGCGGCGGGCAGCATGGTGATCACCAGTTCTGCGCCTTGAGCCGCTTCACGCGCCGAAGCGCTGATGCTGCCGCCCAGTTGCTCAAGCTCCGCCAGGACGGTTTTGTTCAGGTCGACCAGGTTCAACGAATGGCCGGCCTTGATCAGGTTGCGCGCCATCGGCGCGCCCATGTTGCCGAGACCGATAAAAGCGATTTTCATGTTCGGCTCCTTAACGCAAGTTAATGGTGGTGTTCACACCGTCGTTGACGCTGTTGTCATCGAACCAGCGACTGGTGACAGTCTTGGTCTGAGTGTAGAACTGCACCACTTGCTTGCCATACGGACCGAGGTCGCCGAGTTTGGACCCGCGCGAACCGGTGAAGCTGAAGAACGGGACCGGCACCGGAATCGGGATGTTGATGCCGACCTGGCCGACGTCGATTTCAGTCTGGAACTTACGCGCCGCTGCACCGCTTTGGGTGAACAGGCCAGTGCCGTTGCCGAACGGGTTGGCGTTGACCAGTGCGATGGCCTCATCGAGGGTATCGACTTCCAGCACCACCAGCACTGGACCGAAGATTTCCTGGGTGTAGATCTGCATCTCTGGGGTTACGCCGGAGAACAGGGTCGGGCCGACAAAATTGCCCTTCTCGAAGCCTGGAACCGTGATATCGCGACCGTCCAGTTCCAGCTTCGCGCCTTCCTTGATGCCGCTCTCGATCAGATCCAGAATTCGCGCCTTGGCCTTTTTGGAAATCACTGGGCCAACATCAGTGCCCGGCTCACTGCCGGCATTCACTTTGAGTTTCTGCGCCAGCGCCTTCAGGTCAGGCAGCCATTGCTTGGCCGCGCCCACCAGCACCACCACGGAGGTGGCCATGCAGCGTTGCCCGGCCGCACCGAAACCAGCACCGACCAGCGCATTGAGCGCTTGTTCGCGGTTGGCATCCGGCAGCACAACGGCGTGGTTCTTCGCGCCCATCATCGATTGCACGCGTTTGCCGTGTTTACCGGCCAGGTCGTAGACGTGAGTGCCGACGGCGGTCGAACCGACGAAGGAAACAGCCTTGATGTCCTTGTGGGTGCAGAGCGCATCCACCACGTCTTTACCGCCATGAACGACGTTGAGCACGCCCGCCGGAACACCGGCCTCGATCGCCAGTTCCACCAGCAGCATGGTCGACATCGGGTCCTGTTCAGACGGCTTGAGCACAAAGGTGTTGCCGCAGGCGATGGCCATCGGGAACATCCACAGCGGAATCATCGCCGGGAAGTTGAACGGCGTGATGCCGGCGCAAACGCCGATTGGCTGACGCAGCGTGTAGGTATCGACGCCGCCCGCAACGTTCTCGGCGAACTCGCCCATTTGCAGGCTGCCGATGGAGCAGGCGTGTTCGACCACTTCCAGGCCGCGGAAGATATCGCCTTCAGCGTCGGCGATGGTTTTGCCTTGCTCGTTGCTGAGCACCACGGCGATGCGCTTGGAGTGTTCGCGAATCAACGCCTGGAGCTTGAGCATGATGCGCATCCGCGCGCCGATCGGCGTCAGCTTCCAGGTCTGGAAGGCGCGATGGGCGGCGCTGATTGCGGCGTCCACTTCCTGTGCGGTTGCGAACGGTACTTTCGCCAGCACTTGCTGGGTCGCCGGGTTGACGATGTCGTGCCACTCGGTGGTTTGGGACTCGACCCACTCGCCGTCGATCAACAGCTTTACCGTTTGGACAGTGGTTTCGTTTGGCGTGAGCGAAGCGTTCATGTTGGGTCTCCGGGACGTTGTTCTTATTTAGAGAGCTCTCTAGAGAGCCAAAGCGATAAAGTCGCCTTGAAATGAGGCGTGTGTCGCGAATTGATTGTCGGACTGTTTTTGGAGTATAGATGTGCAAACTTCTAATAAGAACGCACATAAAAGCCGGTCCATCATGCAAAAAAACATCACGTCTCTTGGCTCGTTGAACTGGGATGACCTCAAGTTTTTCCTTGAAGTCTCCCGCACCCGCAAGGCTAGCACCGCAGCCAAGCGCCTGGCGGTCGACTACACCACCGTGTCGCGGCGCATCAGTTCGCTGGAAGCGGCGTTGGGCACTTTGCTGTTCGAGAAATCCCGGACCAGCGGTTTTGTCCTGACCGCCGAAGGCCAGCGGTTGCTGGGTTACGCCGAGTCGATAGAAAGCACGCTGCACATGGCCTGCGAGCAGGTTTCGGGGTCTGGCGTGGCGTTGTCCGGGCATGTGCGCATGGGCTGCACGGAAGGCTTCGGCAGCTTTTTCATCACCCCGCAGCTCAGCCATTTCGTCGACGCCTACCCGGCAATCTCCGTGGACATCCTGCCGCTGCCGCACTTCATCAGCCTGTCCAAGCGCGAGGCGGACATCGTCATTGCCCTGGAGCGCCCGGAGCATGGCCCGTACGTCTGCTGCAAACTCTGCCACTACAAATTACAGCTCTACGCGACTCAGGATTATCTCGACAAGCACCCAACGATCCGCCGCCCGGCTGACTTGGGCAAACATTCATTTATCAGTTATGTCGACGATCTGGCGTTCAGCTCGGAGCTGTTGTACCTGGCGAATGTGTTGCCCGGCGCCAGTGCCAACCTGCGCAGCACCAGCGTGATCGCGCAATTCGTGGCCGCACAGCAAGGGCGGTCGCTGGCGATTCTGCCGTGCTTCCTGGCAGCCCAGGATCCGCGCTTGCTGCCGGTGTTACCGGAAGAGATCAACATCACTCGACAGTTCTGGATGTACTGCCGCGAGGACCTGCGCAAGCTCAAGCGGATCACCCTGTTGTGGGACTACATCCGCGCGATCACCGAAAAGAATCAGGGTCTGTTGATGGGTGAAAGCCGGGAGATGGTGTTCGCCGACTGACTGTTCTTCAAGGAATCAGGTAGCGGAATCGTACCGAGGCCAGCACGCATTTGCCAAGGATTTGTAACAGGGATTGGTACATGACTTGTAACAGCGAAAAGCGCCTCAACGCACCTAACCCAGAGGCGCACATTGGCACGCGATAAGGCTCAGGAGAGGGCACCCTCGGGGGGGATGTGCGGACACACCCGGATTGAGGTGTTCATTCAGATTTTTCCGTCAGATTCTTAAAAGGCACTCGCAAACCTCCGGCCTAATTTCGACCATACTCATGCCCTTTGACGCTAAGGATGCTAATCGTGAACGTGGTAGACGTATTTGAGCTGGCCGGCGCCGTATTGGTATCAATGGGAGGCAGCGGGCTTATTCTATTTGCCTTTTCCTCTTGGTTAGGGAAAGTTTGGGCAAGCCGGATATTGGCAAAAGAGACAAATAAACTCGCTTCTCAGCTTGAGGCGACCAAACGAGAACTCGACGTTATCAAGGAAACTACGCTCCGTTTCAAGAATGACAAGATCATTACATATCGGATAGTCATCGACGTAATAGCTCGAATTCTTGCGACACTTGACTCCTTTGAGGGCGGGAGGTTGCACGCTGACGATGCTGCCACTCGATTTGATGAGTTTAATGAACAGCGGATTCGAGTCTATGGCTATCTCGCCATGCTCGCGCCTCAATCGGTAATGGATGCTCAAGATAATCTAATGGACTATTTACTAAAAATTTCTAATAACAACGCCACGTACGAATGGGAAAAAGTCCGTGAGATGGCCCTTGCGGCGCTCAATGCTATTCGTGCGGATATTGGAATCAATGATACACCAATAGAATATCACGGCGACCTTTGACACTTCTCAAAGTATAGGTCAGGCCTCTCTGCGGTGCAGACCCGCGAAGGCGCGATATGGCTCATGGAAGGGTGAAATGATCACATTCGCATCGCGATATCGTCTTGACACCACACCAAAGCACGAAAGATAATTTACAAGCTCCAAATAGCGAACCATCTATATTATTTAAATATGAGGATTCGGAAATATGGAAATTACATCATTCAATGACTTTCACACAGCTTTCTCCGAATATCGTAAAGATAACAGATGGATGTTTCGCGGCCAAGCGGATGCTGAATGGCCTGTAATACCTAAAGCAGGAAGGCATCCATACAGTGAAAAAAATGATTTAGATTATTTAGCGAACTGGAAAAGAAAAGCATCTGAATACATTTCAAAGAATCCAGAAAACGACTGGGAGTGGATGGCTATTGCCCAGCACCACGGATTACCCACCCGACTGCTGGACTGGAGTTACAATCCATTAGTAGCCGCGTTTTTCGCATGCGTATCTCACCCTCAAAAAGACTCTGCAATTTATTGCCTCTTACCAAAAGCAATCATCATTCCTGAAAAGGCTACACCTCAGAAGCTAAAATCCATTGCCCAATATAGACCAAACATGGTCGCATCGCGCATAGGTCGTCAAAGCGGATTATTTAGCGTTCATCCTGATCCCAAAATCGAGATAAAAGAAGGTCTCAGTCCAGAAGACAAGCTGGTTGTTCATACCATAAAGTCGAGATACAAAAGACAAATGTTGTTCGACCTCAATCACTACGGCATCAACAAACTAACGTTAATGGGCGACTTAGACGGTTTATCAGCGCATATGTGTTGGACATTAGAAAATAGAAAGTATTGGTCTAACCATGACGAATTCATGAGCGAGATGGCCGGCGAGCCCGTCGTGGAATAACCGAAAGTATGCTCAAACTAACAAGGCCTTCGACCAAAGGACCACCTTGAGCAACTCCCAGAGTGACAAGGAGTAAACTAAGAAATCGATAGGTGACACGGTGGGTAGCCAGAGTGCGGGCCTACGACCGCCGTAGTCGCATAATGGCGTCAGTAATCTCTTGGGCATTCGTGTCCAGCGTTTCCAAGGCCCCAGTTGCGTTGGCAGCAACGCTCGATACCCCATTCTCTGAGAGCCACTTGGTCAGCTCTTCTATAGCCGCAGCGATGGCATGCTGGTTATGCAAAAGCAACGTGAGTGCGTCCGCTGTTGCGATCTTTGCTTCCGGGGTACTCGACATGGCTATCGTCCTTGAGTGGTGATACAGGAATCCTAGCTCACCTTGCCTCTAGCTGGGCTTGGTGGTAATTGCTCAGACCTGCCCAAGCATTTGCGTTCGATTTCTTGGGGTCGGATTTGACCAACACGCTTCCTGATTACGCCCGGGCTGCCCTTCGTGACCGGCAGCCAACGGCTGTGGATTCAACCGGTCGACGCAACAGATTGGCTAAATCGTTCAGCGGGTATTTCAGCGCTTCCACCAATGCAGAAAAGGCGTTTTCAGTCCTTGGCGACAGGCAGAAATCGCCCCCTAGCAGTCACCTGTCTTTGCACGAACACCTTGATTAGAGTCGGGGTAGGCGTTCCCCTAATCTTGTAACTGGCCTACCACGAAGCCGATTATCTTTCGGATTAACGCCATAATGAAACTGATGTCACACTAAATCGATAGGAACAACGGCTTGAAGTCCCGGGTCACGTCGATGATGAGGGCACTACTCCTATGAGCAACCTAGACGATTTTCGCTTCCAGTCTTATGAGCTTTTGCTCCAGCTTGACGCCGCGACCACCCATTTGCTGATGCTTGTATCGGCACGGCAGGTTGAGGGCGCTTCGTGGATTGAAGCTATCAATCGCCAGATGCTAGCGTACGAGGCGTGGGCTACGTTTCTTAACTCACCAAAAATTGACCCGATGCCTGTTCTGGATGGGCGGGCGGCAGGTAGCGACGCACCATCGGCAGACTGAGAATTCTCTACTGGTTAAGTAGTCGAGGATGCTTGGGTGACCAATCTAGACCTATACCGGCTACTGCAAAGTCGGGCAGTTAGATTCTTTGGCGGCGTGAACCTACTAGATGGTGCGACCGAGCTTTTTGCAGATGGCGTCCAAGTCATCCCACGGGTTACGCCGTTGTCCTGCGTAACCACAAGCTGAGGAATGTACGAACGCTTCACTACGATCAATTTCTTTCTGCTGTGCTTGGCAGGTTCGGCATGACACGACGCCGTTAGTGATTTGCCAGAGGCTGTTCCAATCAGTCAGATCCTCGCTCGCGGTCATAAATCACCATTTCAGATATACGCTCTACTAGAGTGAGCGGCTGGTAACGGGTAGGTACCAGAAACTCTTAGGCAAGACTTAAAGCGTTCTGAAATCGTCTCTGGGGCGGCAATCAGGACATTGAGGGGAATAACTGCTCTGAGTTTTTCGCTTCGCACTCAGCCTCAGCTTCCATTCGCGTTGCAAATGACGCGGGCAGTCGACACTTTTCTTTATTGTCGTAGAGGCTAAAGCCACAAGGCGCCATGCTGGAGTAGTAGCGAGAGCCATCACGTACTGACCCCTTTTCCTTAGGTATCCCAGGAACGACAACAAATCTCGATGCCATTTCATCACCTATATGCTGATCGTCATTATACGGTTTAGCGGCATATGGCTAGTACATCAAGTCTTTCGAAATTGGAGTCGACGGGTGGCTGCTGATCCGCTAGTTGGTCAGTTTAGGTAGCTGCTTGGTGACTCATAGCCTGTTTGTTGGTACTCGCAGAAGGTCACCCTTGCCGCCATGCAGGTGAATGATCTTCCCTAAACATCTGGACATAACATCGTAAGCAGATGACTGCTTATGGCCGTTTTTTGCCTGTCCCGAAGGACGGCAACCGACCCATAGCAACAAGGCAAGGAATTCAAGCGTAGCGGCGATCAAGCCAGTGTGAACTATTCCCTACAGCCGCACTCAACCGCCCGAGGAGCACCAGTTCTTCAATGGCGGTGAGGTCCGCCAAGGGTAAAGACCATGGCATCTATCGACGACTTCAGAATTGAGTCACATAAACTCTTAATGGAACTGGACGCTGCCACGATGGGAATGATGATGCTAGTGTCCGCCAAATGTGTTTCAGGCCCCGACTGGGTCGCTGCGAACAAGAGGCAGCACGATGCCTACGAAAACTGGGACGCGTTTATAAACTTCCCGTCAGGGGCAGCCCCTGACAATGCTCCGTCTATCAGCTAAATCGTTGCAATCTCCCCTGAATTTACCTCGTTCCACTGGAGAATGTAATTGCGCCGGCGAGAAGCGTTTTTAAAGGAAGCCATTGAGGTCCATCGTGCTTACGAGCAGGCCACGGATACATTGCGTCAGCTAATGAGGGAGCACAAAGCATGTAGCCCTGAGTGGGATGAGGTCATTGCACATCAGCAGCAGCTTTTAGCGGCCTGGTCGGCCCTTCGGCTCAAATACGGCGACTTCGATTCTGAGGACTATCCGGGTTGAGCACTGTGTCGGCACGCACCTTTAAATTGATCGTTGGCGCTCGTGGGATAAATCTTGTTGTCCGTGTAAATCTGAGCGGATGATAGACCGCTGTTGGCCGTAAGCCGCCCTTTGAAATCCACTGGTACCCAAGCCTTCCAAAATCTGCGCCTGCCAAGGATCGAACATCACCCTTGAGTCCGAGACGAATTATCAACGAGGTATCGGTCAGAACGGCAGATTACTCGCACAGGGTGGGTCGAGGTTAAGAGACATTCGAGTACCACATCACCATCAACGGCTAAGGGCTGTAGCGAAGTACGGAGCGCTGAGACAGGTTGCAAAAAGACAGATGCAGCCTCGACACGGGGAGTTGACGTGCTACAACTTCCTACTTGCCCTCTACCCCAGTACCTACAGCGTGCGCGATGGCCTAACTGTGATACCGGGGATTGCTACAGGGTGACTCAGTAACCGGCTGCATCCAACTCGGCAGCGGTGACAGTACCGGCCTTGATCTTGTCCAGCAGTGCCAGACGTACAGCGGCTTGAGCCTTACGGGTTTCCAGATCGATAGCGTCCTGCTCTTCCTTCAACTTGCGTGCTGCCTCTGCTTTGGCTTTGGATTGCTTATCACAAATGACAGCACCCAGCCGCGCTAGGTTGAACTGCACGGTCTGCACCTCGACGGCAGCGACACGACGACCTCGCCCCTCGCGGAACATTGCGGAGTCACCGAGCGCAGCATAGATGCAGTCACTGTGCTTATCAGTCCAGCCAGCAGCTACAAGGGCTTCAGCGTCTTCAATGCGCAGCAGGGTGTTAGCCATGATCGGCAACATGTCGATGCAGGTGCGACGGCTGTAATACGGACCCACGATCAGATCGAGTTCGGCACGCAGCGCCTTGACCAGTGCAGGGCCACGACCTTCGGCATTGAACAGTAGGGCATAGACAGCTTCGCCGGTTGACGTCCAGCTACGATAGTTAGCAGGGGTCATGGCTTGCATGCGGCTGTAGTCAGAACCAGAAATGGAGGCCGCCAAAACGCCGAGGAACGTAGGTAGGTCAGCGCCATGACATTCAGCCAGGAATGTCTGGAACTCTGGATAATCCCAGCCCATCGTGTGATAGGAGTTCTTCAACATGGTGTTATCAGGGGCTTGCGTGTTGATGGAATCGACCAGCGCAATCAGGTAGGTGAAAGCGTTCGTGTAGTCCTCGACAACCGGCAAGCTCTCAGGCAGTTGGCCAATGGTGCGGCCAGTGTCACGCAGGCTCTCGATATGCTGACGCACGAGGTCTTTGCAAATGGAGATTTCACGCAGCTTGGCATCATGCTCCGAACGTCCGGGAATCAGGTCGCCAAGGTACGCACGGAACAGCAGGGTAACGTCCTCAAGGATCGCGCCCACCGACTGTGTGGTGAGCTGGGATTTGATCTTGTTGGTGCCGTAGCTCTCGATCAGCGCATTGGCGGTCGGAACGTGCATCTGGTAAATCGTGTGCAGGGTGATGCTGGTAGCGGTGCTCATGGTCTCTTTACCTCTCAGGTTGTGAAATAACGGCATGCAGAAACACCAACAGAATTGCTGGTGCTTACTTAGGGTTTCCGGGGGGGCTATCTGGGTCTGGACTTAGATGCTAGTTGGCAATCAAGAGCGGGACTGAAGCTGCTGGTGATATTAGTGACTAGGTGGGCTAGATAAGGCGGCCGGCTATTTACGGTGTCGTCTTCGTCTGCTGAGGCCACTATGCCGCCGTAGTTGAACGATGGGTTATACCCGCTCGACAGACTCACAACTTCATGCCTTTGATTGCTGTATTTATTTCATCTGCATGCTGAATCAGCCAGTTACGACCAGCAGCTTTCATGCATATGGAATCATCTATCTTTCCATTACCCTTGCGAATCTCGAAACCAGCAGATATACCCGACGAATTCAGCGTTAGAAAGGTCTTACTTCTTAGGTAACGCTCGTTCCACATGAAGTATGCCCCCCTTAGATACAATCGAGCCTTGCGGGAGTCTTCGATACCAGCTAGGCAACAACTGTTGTGCCAACCCTGATAGGACTTATCAAGGCGGTTATATGCACTCAGCTTAGCGCAGTTATTATCAAGCATCTCTTGATACTCAGACTCCATGTTGCGATAGACCATTGCCGTCAGCCGGTCGTTATTACGCACAGCGATGAAGGTGGAGACAACCATACGGTAGAAAGAGACCGAAACCCACATTGCATAAGCAATACAAGCTGTCTCAGTTGCGAGGGTATAAGCATCCTTACCTTGAGTGAAATGCAAATTTGCATCTCTCTCTAGATCACGCGCAATACTATTACGCCACTGGCTGGGTTTCTTGGATGCAGGTAGTTCTAGCATCCGCCACATCTCTGTCAGGTTAAACATGCCCTCATCATTGGGGACAAAGGAATACTTATTACCGTCTGCATTTTGCAGCAAAACGGGTAATGCATTGGTCGTGTTCATAGTTTCAGATCTCTCACATTAAGGGGATGAATTGCTACAAGTTAGCCACCAGCCGACCCGCTATGACAGGCGACCAAACCCAGAGGACCGGGCAGACGGGTAACTCACTTGTAGGAACTCAGGGATGGCACGCATAAGAAAGCCCACTCGGCCACCCATGAAGGAAGGGGACCAGACCGTTGTTACAGGTGGGAATGGGCTTACTGTATGCGTACTGCTACACATGGCACGTATGCCAGAGGTGCAGGGTTACTCGGGGTTTAGATGGGACACTGGAAGTCGATCTATCTATAAGGCAACTTAAAAGCCGTAGCTGTCGTCAGCCTTTAATAGTGCTTTCACGGGTTGCTTGCGCTTCACGATCCGCTGCTTATCAATGCGCACTGGTGGCAAGCCCTAGAACTCGTGCCCTAAGCAGTACTGTTTTGTACCTACTAGAATAGTATTGCCACCGCATCCTCAAGCTGAAACGCTATCAATGTCAGAGTAAACAGGTTGGTACTGTGGCTCACTTATAAAACGTGATACCAACGGCGACCATCCATCAGTTGGCCCGCTACCATGAGCAATCATTAAGCTCATACGGCCTGTACTAATATTGCCCTCATCCACAGCTATAACCAAAGCACCTAGTCGCTTGCCCGAAAGATTACTCTGGTTAATAGGGTGACTTGCATCTGAGATATCCCTATAGCCAACTTGTGGCATGTTGTGCAGGGTAACGCCTTGCTGCTGCTTGACCGGAACGGTGGATGCCATATCGCCTGTAATAGGGGTTGCCATAGTCTGTACCTCGCTATAGTTGCTGATTAGAGGGTATAGGAGGACAGAGCAATAAACGCCCCACTAAAGAAACGGGTTGCTATTGGTTGCTACTGTCACTTCCCTAACGGGTCTTTTCTCATAAGAGAAAAGGAGAATTTATACTGTAGCTACTATTACTACTGCTGCTACTGTTCTTCTTGTCCTACCAATTCCATTGGGATCGCAGACCGATGAACCAGATAATAATTCTCATCTAGGGCATCGGCCTGTGCAATTGAAAAAGCGTTTGAACTTTTATATAAATCGCGATTTGGCGAATACTCGACTCGCTCTTCTATAATGCAACTTAATTACCGGGGCTATCGGTGTGAGACTTTCTGGGACTTTCGGCCAAAACGAGAAAGCCCCTGAGGCTCGCTATGGGCGCCTGAGCTTTTTGTGGGACGCGTAGGTCAGCGCTCTGCCCCGTTGCGGTCTGCGCGCGGTCTGGGGCTGGCTGGGTTGGATACTCGTAGCGTCTATTAGCTCTCCCTCTCTCCATTAAGGAGAAGAAGGGAGGGAACAACTATCACTACTTGAGCAACTAGACAATACTGGGCTACTACACTACATCTCCCACTGTAGACTACTTAACCTACTCTCCCTAATAGACAATACTGAGTGCTACTGTGACTACCATCACTACCATCACTACTGTTGCTACTTGGGGATTCTCCTATAATGCAACTTAAAGGCTGTGAGACTCTGAAAGCCCCGGTTTATAAGGGCTGTAGCGCTGTGAGACTTTGTGACCATAATTGGCAATCCGGTCACATTTGCCGCTGGCCGCTCTGGAATTCGCAAACTGTGGGATTTCAAGTGTCTAACACTGTGAGACTCAGCAAATCTAAGCTACTGGCCATCCTATAATGCAATTCAAAGCCTAAACCCGCCTTGAACCCGTGAGGCCCTGAGAGCGCGCCTGAGGCTCGTTTGCCCGTACCCGTCACATCGTCCTGGGGTTTCATGTGACAGCCGCAAGCGAAGCAGACAGCTCACTGCCCGGAGCTTTAGCAGCACATCGCGCATAACTATCCCGGCGCTTGCCCTGAACCTCTCAGCCCTCGATTAGTAGGACAGCCGCTGTCAGGTGCGATACCGCAACCGTGAAGGCCGGTGATCGGTATTGGCCTGCCCCGTGGATCGACGTAGCGTCTGCGCGCTCTGGTGGCCTTCCACGGTCAACATAGGATCGATCAAGACATAACCCGCTGGACGGCTTGCAACTGGAATAACCGGTGATGCAAGTGATCGCATGCCCGCGTGTAAATGCTGGGTCTCAAGCTCAAGCCCCCCGCGTTACGACTCAGGCAGACTCCTTGGCGCAATGGCGCTTCACGGTCCGCAGGGACAGCCCCAGAGCCTCGGCAACCTCAGATTGACTCATACCCTTGGCACGCAGCTCGCGCACCTGAGACGTGACGTCATCAGCTACAGGACGACCCAGCTTCACACCAGCAGCCTTGGCACGGGCTAGCCCCTCACTGGTACGCTCCCGGATACGACCACGCTCCATCTCAGCCAGCGCCGCCATTACCTGCATGATGAATCGACCTTCTACGCTGGTCAGGTCTGAGGCTGGCAGGTCGAGCGAGATAACCCGAATGCCCAGAGCCATCAATCTATCGATGGTGGCCTGTACGTCGATGCTGTCACGACCAAGGCGGTCAAGTTTCAGCACTACCAGCGTATCGCCACTCTCTAGACGATCTACCAACCTTGCGAATACTGGACGTTCTGAGGCTGGCACTGAGCCGCTGATAGTCTCGCTGTGTACCCGATTCGCAGGAATGATGTATCCCCGCTCCTTGATCGCGTGCATCTGGTTGTCAGTGGTCTGCTCGGTAGTGGATACCCGGCAATAGGCGTAAGTACGTGCGGTCATGGTGTCACCTCTGGTCTGCCTAACTGGCATGTGGTGCCAAGTAATGGTGACAACAATACGAGTGGTGCCAACAAGTGTCAAAGCCTATTTTGATGTCACCCCTTAACGACCCCATTTGCAGGTGACGACAATCGATCGTTTGATGTCACCGCCTACAACCCACATAGACAGGCACTAACTGACCGGTCATCAGCGGCACGGTCAGCCGTACAGCCCGCCAGAGAACGCACGGCAAACGACAGGGCAAGAGGGTAGACCGCTGACCCCAGCTCGATGCATCGACCGGCAGGCAGGAACACAGCGAGCCACTGACGCATAGACCTTAAGCCCCCTGAGACACCGCCTGTATTGAGAGAGACCCTACCCTTGGCGTTGCGTAGAGGCATGCGCGTTTCCTGCCAGAGACAACGACAGCCACGGCCAGCGCCAGAGGTAAGGCATGCTCCCGCCCTCCCCGCTGCTGCACAGGCAAACGCTGCCCCCCGGTATGGGGGAACCACCACTTGCCTCGCGTGCGAGATATGCCTCACGGGTGCAAACCATTTTCGATTCGGGGCAGGTGGTTGCCACTGATAAAAAGCCCCCTGAGTACCTCAGCGATGGTTTCAACGGGAACACCAGAGCCGTATGTATCAAAAGTAATCGTGCCAGAAGCATGACCCATCACAGCCTGAGCATGCGTAGTGGGAACTCCTTTGACCTGCATTAGCGAAGCTAACGAGTGGCGCAACGAATGGAACACCAAGCCTGGCCCATAGGTGTCACCAAGAGCCGCAGGGATTGCTTGTTGATTTGCCCACTCTCCGGCTGTCTTGTAGCCAATCTGAGCTAATGAGTCCGACCCACTGACCTTGCGCGCATCGACATACCGCAAGAATGCTGTGAGTTTGAACCCATAGGCACCGTCAGTCAGTGGCACCAACCGTTCACTGCGTTTGTTCTTGATCGACTTCCCCTCACCTACCTCGTTGATGTGTATAGCCGTGATACCTGAAGCAAGGGTCTGCACGTCACTTACCGTCAACTGTGAGATTTCATTGAGGCGCCCGCCAGTGATGGCACCAAGGCTCAATAGCCAGCGCTTCCATGAGGACTCAGGGAGCGTGTTGGAATAAGTCACCAGCATGCTCACCTGATCCTGTGTAAACGCCTTCCGGCTCGACGCAAGGCCCTTAGTGAGCTTCAGTTTCTTATCGTATGACTTGGATATGTGACCGTTTTCAACTGACCATGCGAGGACAGCTGATAGCTTCACGATCAGCTTATTGACCGTTGAGGGCATGCGACCATCTCCAAGACGATCACGCAGCGCGACGAGGTCAGCCCGTGAATGAGTCCGCATATCCAGTTCACCGAGGGCCGCAGAGATGGTGCCGTGGCAAATCTTGGTTTCCTTCAGGGTCGATGCCTTCTGATCTTGCCCACGGTCGGCCAAGTAGAGCGATGAAAGCGCCTCAAAGGTCACTGCTGGGGCGATTACAGATAGGGATACCGAAGCGCTCTTTGCGGACTTGGGGTAACTGAGCGAGCCGCCCACAGGGCCAGTGTTGCTGTCATGCAGACCACCCCACAACTGCGTAACGTCGCCATCACGTCCAAACTCAAACAGCTCCGCTGAGGCCAAACGGAAATGCTCTTTCAGCGTCCCCCAAGAGGATTCTGGGTTTGCCAAATGGAACGTCCTGACAGACCCCGCGAGCTGTTCTGAAGCGTCTAATGCGTCACGCCTATTGCTGGTCTTGAGGGAGACCGACGCGTACTCAGTGGTGCTGCCAGTAGCCCTGAGGCGTATGTAGTAAATGCCGTTGCGTCTGTAGTGATACGGTTTAGCGAGTCTCGTGGTGGGTCTCGAAGGACCTACAAGAATTGGTACAGGACTTGTAACAGCAGAGCATTCTAAAAGGCGATTCATAAAGGTTTAACCCCGTAAACATTGGGAGAAACCTGTATTCCTTGAAGTTCTGGATGTACTGCCGCGAGGATCTGAGGAAGCTCAAGCGGATCACCCTGTTGTGGGATTACATCCGCGCGGTCACCGAGCAGAATCAGGGTCTGTTGATGGGTGAAAGCCGGGAGATGGTGTTCGCCGATTAGTTGGCGCTCACCTCATCCAATTCCAGCATCAACCCGCTCAAGCGCTTGACCTTGCGTCGCACTGCCTCTTCGAATACGCCGGAGCGAGGTTCGATCAGGGTGAACCAGTTTTTGGCCCGGGTAATCCCGGTATAGATCAATTCCTTGGTGAGTACGGGGTTCAGGGCATCCGGCAGAATCAACGCCGTATGGGCAAATTCCGAGCCCTGGGATTTGTGCACTGTCATGGCGTACACCGTTTCGACATCATTGAGACGGCTTGGCAGAACAAACCGCACGCCGCCCTGCCCATCATTACGCGGGAACGCCACACGCAACACCTGCTTCCCAACCTCTGGCCCCTCGCGCTCCGGTAGCTTGAGGGCAATGCCGATGTCGCCGTTCATCAAACCCAGACCATAGTCGTTGCGGGTCATCAGCACCGGTCGACCTTCGTACCACTGCTGGTCGCTGTCGATCAGCCGAGCCTTGAGCAGCGCGGTGGTCACGCGTTGATTTAAACCTTCAACGCCCCACGGCCCTTTGCGTACGGCGCACAACAATTGGAAGGCGTCGAAGGCTTGCAGTACCTGGCGAGCCCAATCGGTCCAGCAGGGATCATCAAGCGTGCTGTCGAGCGGTGGCCGCAGGCTGCGCAAGAGACTCAGGTAATGGCGATACCCCTGCGGCCCATCGCCATGCCCCTCAAGCAGCAAGCGTTCCAGCGCCCGGTCTTGCTCCCCCTTGAGGGACAGGGAAAACACGTCGTCATGGCTTCGCGCTGCCAACAACTTGCGGGCTTCCTCGGGTTGCTGCTGGTTGACCCAACGAGCCAGTTGGCCGATGCCGCTGCCCTCGCCGAACCGGCGTGAATGACGCAGCATCACCACTTGCTGGGCCAGTGGATGAGTCCCTTGGGTGTCTTCCTGCAAACCGCTGGCATCCAGGTTTTCACCACTGACCGCTTGCAGCCACAGGCGAGTCTGTGGGCTGTACCAACCGGCTTCGGCGTCGCGACACAGGTCGCCCAGAACGGCGCCGGCCTCCACCGATGCCAGCTGATCCTTGTCACCGAGCAGCACCAGACGGGCATGGGCCGGCAACGCGTCGAGCAGGTTGGCCATCATTTCCAGATCGATCATCGAGGCTTCGTCCACCACCAGGACATCCAGCGGCAAGCGATTACCGGCGTGGTGACGGAAGTGTCGAGTACCGGGACGACTGCCGAGCAGACGGTGCACGGTGGTGACGTCTGACGGGATCTTCACTCGTACGGTTTCATCGACTTCCAGGGTTCTGACCTGCTGACTGATGGACTCCGTTAGTCGGGCTGCAGCCTTGCCGGTGGGTGCCGCGAGACGAATACGCAACGGCTTGCCCGCCTCCACTGCCGGCGCCTGGAGCAACGCCAGCAAACGCACGACCGTCGTCGTCTTGCCGGTCCCCGGGCCACCGGTAACGATGCTGAATGCGCTGCGGGTTGCGAGGGCACAGGCGAGTTTCTGCCAGTCAATCACTTCGCCGGGCCTGGCTGGGCCGAACAAACTGGTGAGGCGTTGGGACAAATCATCCGGCGTGGTTTCGTGTTCCACCAGGCGTTGGCGCAGCGAGTTGTCGATACGCCGTTCGTAAGCCCAGTAGCGACGCAAGTACAAGCGTTTGCCCGATAACACCAATGGCCGATGCTGCGCCGCCTCGCGACCATCGACCGCCAATGCGACCAGACTGCTGGAGGCCAGGACCTTGCACCAATGGGCACCGTCCAGCGCCTCAAGCAATTGAGACGGCAACAACATCGCGCCACTTTGCACATCACCTTCCGGTGGCAGCGACAGGGCGAAGTCCGGTTCCTTGAGCGTCTCGAACACATCCAGGCACACATGACCGTGGCCCAGCTGATGACTGGCCAACGCGGCGGCCAGCAGCACCAGCGGATCGTCGCCGGGAGCCAGTTCGTGAAGAAAAGCGACGAAGGCTTTGTCCAGCGCTCGCAACCAGCCGCGCTCAACCCAGCGTGTCAGCAATAGCAGCAGATCATCGGCGCGACTCAACGGCGCCAGATCCGCCAGGCTTTCGGCTGTCAGCGAAGTGGGCAGCAAATCAGCGAAGGTGCGACTCATAGCAAAACTCCCTGTTCCCAGGCGGGTTCGGCCTTGGGTTCTGGCTTACCCTGGAACAGCCGGTCCAGACGCTCGATCAACTCCCTTGGAGGCCGGGCGAAATACACGCCCTGGCTGGACGCACGCGTACCACGCAGGAACAGGTACAGCGCACCACCGACATGCCGGTCGTAATCGTAATCGGCAAGTCGCGCCTTGAGCTGGCGATGCAGGGCCAGCAGGTACAGCACGTATTGCAGGTCGTAACGGTTGTCGAGAATCGACTGTTCCATGGCCTGTTCGGTATAGGCCGCATCATCGACGCCCAGCCAGTTGGATTTGTAGTCGGCGACGTAATAGCGGCCGTCGTGCTCGAACGTCAGGTCGATGAAGCCTTTGAACATGCCATTGAGCAACACCGGCTCGGCAGCCACCCGGGCCACGCCGTTGTGGGTGTATTGACGCACCAGTTCATCGAGCTTTAGCACATCGACCTTATGACTGGCGAACCAGAACTCCATCTCGACCCGGTATTGGGTGAGCTGCTCGAATACCACGGGGGGCTGCCCGCCACCGATATGCAGCGGGGACGTAAGCAGGTGCTGGAGCCAGTCGCTCAGGGCGGTTATCCAGCCCTCCCAGCCACGTCGATTGCAACGACGGGCAATGGCGTCTTCCACCGCTTGCGGCGTGACGGCAAAACCTTCGTCACCGGCCCATTCGAGCAAACCATGGAGAAAGGTGCCGGGGTTCGGCCCACGAGGGAATCGATGGATATCAGCACCACCGGCCACCACTTCTCGTGGTGCCTGCGGATCGAGGCGTTCGTCGTCGAATAGCTTTTGCGCCTGCGGGCTCTCCGGCGCTTCATCAGTGCCCACGCTCATGCTGTCGCCAATGCGCAGGGCACTGTAGGAAGCAATCCACCAGTTTTCGCTAGCCTTGCGTTTGGGTATCAGCGGAGCAAGCAACTTCGCATCGTTGTGCGGCGGATGGTAGTGCTCGACGGTCGCTTCAGGCATTTCACCGTAGTTCAGCGCTGCACAATCCTGCTGCAGGTCTTCCAGCCACCGCTTCAAACCTGCCGACTCGGCCAATGGTGCTCCGCCGCCCAGCAGATAACCCAATGCCGACAGGTGCAGCACCGAGCTGTTGTTATTACCGCGCTTGAGATCAGTCACTCCGAGCCAGCAGGCGTGTTGCGCCCGGGTCAGGGCCACGTAAAGCAAGCGCAGATCCTCGGCAAGACGCTCATCATCCGCCTGAACTATCAACTCGGCCGTCGGCTTCAAGGTCACTTGGGCCTTGCCCGTGGCATCGTGGTAATGCAACGGCAGACGGCTGCCATCCACCGGTTTCGCCGAGCAAATGAATGGCAGGAACACCAAGGGATACTCAAGCCCCTTGGACTTGTGAATGGTCACGACTTTGACCAGTTGTTCGTCACTCTCCAGACGCAGGATCTGCTCTTCGCCGGCCTGACCGGACAACGCCAGATGCTCGGACAAATGACGGATCAGCGCTTGCTCACCATCGAGTTCGGCGGCCGCCTGTTGCAGCAACTCGGACAGGTGCAGCAAATTGGTCAACACCCGCTCGCCGTCGCTGCGCGTCATCAATGTCTGTGGCAACTGGAAGTCATGCAGCAATCGCCGCAGCATTGGCAATACGCCCTGCTTGCGCCAGAGCTCGCGATAATGGCGGAACTGCATGACCCGCGCTTCCCACGCCAGTTCATCCTGATTCAGCCGCTCCAGTTCAGCCAGCGACAGGTTCAACGTGATGCAGGCCAACGCGGCCCGCAGCGGACGCTCGACATCCGGCTCGGCGCAGGCCTTGAGCCAGGTCAGCAGATCGTGGGCCTCCTGGGCGGCGAACACCGAGTCCTTGTCCGACAGATAGACGCTGCGCACACCCCGGGCGGAGAGCTCGCCACGCACAGCCTGGGCTTCTTTACCGTCGCGGACCAGGATCGCGATATCCGCTGGCAGCAGCCCTCTGAAGTCCTTGCCGTCCTGTATGAAACCCGCACGACCTTGTTGCCCGCCGTTGAGCAAAGCGGTGATCTCACTGGCGCAGGCGGCGGCGAGTTGTTGTCGGTACACCGCGCCGGACAGCGGCTGATCGGCGGACAGGTGCCAGATGTTCAGGGCGGGCACAACCTGGCCGTCAATGTGCAGAACTTCTTTGCGCCCTTGGGATTCGACGGGCAGGAACGGTACCGGGTTCTCACCGTTCTTTTCACGAAACAGGAACGCGCCTCGCCCGGACTCGCGAGACTCTGCACGCTCGAACACATGGTTGACCGCACTGACCATGCCATGGCTGGAACGGAAGTTCGTACCCAGGGTATGCAATCGGCCAGCGGTGGCCTGACGGGCGCGCAAGTAGGTGTAGATGTCGGCACCGCGAAACGCGTAGATCGCTTGTTTGGGGTCGCCGATCAGGAACAGACCGCATTCGGGATTGTTGTCTTCGATGCGATAGATGCTCTCGAAGATCCGGTACTGCACCGGGTCGGTGTCCTGGAACTCGTCGATCAACGCCACTGGAAACTGCTCGCGAATCAGGGTCGCCAGCCGCTCACCGCCATCGGACTGCAACGCTGCATCGAGGCGCAGCAGCATGTCATCGAAGCCCATCTCCGCACGGCGACGCTTTTCTTCCTCGAACCGTGTACCGACCCATTGGGCGGCGTGTTGCAGCACGGCGGCATCAGGAGTCGGCAATCCATCGAGACTGGCCTTGAGGCCGGGCATGGCGTCCAGCCCGGGATGACGGGGTACTTCGCCCTTCCAGGCTTCAGCCATACCTTCGGGAGTCAGGCGCGTGAATCCGGTGCCGATATCCAGTTGCTCAAGGGATTCGTCTTCAGCCCAGGCTCTGATCTTTTCGAACCAGGGTTCGAAATAGCGCGCCTGCATCTTGCGACCGTCGACGCTCTTGCTCGCAACACCCTGGTGACAGATGGCAAGCAATTCGTCCGCCCACTGGCGCCAGGGCATCTTGAGTTCGAGCAAGGCGGCCCGTCGCTCTTGCAGACACTCAGTGATCAGCTCGGCAGGCTCTTTACCTTCAACGCTGTCTCGCTCACTGGCGAACAAACCACGTACTCGCGACAGTAAAGCCGCTGGACCGCCCCAATTTCCGCGCACCCAGTTCAGCGCATCGCCTTGCATCGGGTAACAAAACAGGCGCCAGTAATCGCGCAGGACTTCGCCCAGCAAATCGCTGTGATCGGTTTCCAGGGATTGTGTAAACAGGCTGCCACTGTCGAACGCGTGTTCGCGCAACATGCGCTGGCACCAACTGTGGATGGTTGAAACGGCTGCCTCGTCCATCCACTGCGCGGCGATGTCCAGGCGGTTTGCGCACCCGGACCACTGCTCGGGAAGGTATTCCTTACGAAGCTCCGCGATAAGGCTATCGGGCGCCGGTGTTTCATCGCGAAAAAATCGCGCTGCTTCAGCAAGACGCGTGCGGATACGTTCGCGCAATTCTTTGGTTGCAGCATCGGTGAACGTCACAACGAGGATTTGCGGCGGCAACAGTTCACGTCCGAAGCCGCTCGACTCTGCGCCGTGGCCAAGGACCAGGCGCAGATAAAGCGCGGAAATGGTGAAGGTCTTGCCGGTCCCGGCGCTCGCTTCGATCAGTTGGCTGCCACGCAGGGGAAATGCCAAGGCCAGAGGTTTTGTGGTCATCAGCGCGCCTCCTCGCTGTTCAATGAACGCCAAGGCGCTTCAAGCAACGGCCGGTACAACGCGTTGCACCAATCCGGGAACGTTTCGTCTGCGGTAAGCGTGTCGTAGTCGGCGAACTGCCGTGCGAGTGCCGGGCTTTCCCGACGCTCACCATCGGTAGTCAGGCCATCGCCTTCGTACGCCTTGCGGGCTGCGGCTTGGGCTTTGACCGGATCCGTTTGACCAAGCCATGCGAAGCCGGTCTTCACCGCAATCGGCAGTGGTTGACGCATGCCGGTTTGCCAAGCCATTAACAGGTCGCCCAGAATCCGCAAGGCTGCATCCTCCTCCATCGGACCGAGCTGAAGACTGTCGTCGCTGGCCACCAACGCGGTGGTCATCGCCATACCACTGGCGCAGGCAACCAGATGATTGACCCATGGCCGTGTCAACCGATGCCATTTGCGCGACTTGATCGAGCCGATGCTGTTGGGGATTGTCGTGACTGATAGCAAACCACCGTCCGCTCGTTGATGCAGGCCGCTGAGCCAACCTTCCAGACGCAAACCCTGCAACTCCAGATTGACTGGCAGAGCGTTGGTGAGCGGTGTTGGCCATAACGACAAAAGCTGTTGGTAACGCTGCAACAGATCCGGCAACGGTTCGATTAACTCTCGCTGAAGGCATTCGCCGAATCCGGCCATGGGCAGAAGCCCACTGTTTTGCAGACGTTTAGCCTGTGCTTCCAGTACCTGGTCGGTGCTATCCAGATGTCCCAGCGCCGCTTCGAGCAAGCTGTCGCTGAGGCTGTAGCGTTGCAACGCATCGAGTACAAATGGCTCTTCATCCGCCAAGGGCACTTCAGCCGCTTCGAAGTACACCTTCAGTCGTTGACTGAAGAAATGTCGCACAGGATTACGCAGGAAGTCCTGCAGTTGACCGAGACTCAGCGGCTCTTCCTGAATGTAGGGATCAAGGACCTCGATATCAGTCGACGGCTCACTGGTTTGATGCAGTACCTGCCATTCATTCGCGTAGCTGAACAAATCATCGCCTTCATGGAAGTAGCGGGCGCTGAACGGTTGCAGTGGGTGTTCCTGAGTGATGGCCTCAAGCAGATTTTCGTCGACATCATGCAGTCGCCAACCGCTGGCCAGATGATCTCGCAACTGGCCAATCAGTACCGACGCTGGGCGTTCACTGTTATCGCGAATGCTGCGACCGACCCAGCTGATATAGAGTTGATCACGTGCCGACAACAGCGCTTCCAATAGCAGATAGCGGTCATCTTCACGTCGGGAGCGATCGCCAGGGCGGTAGTCACTGCCCATGAGGTCGAAGTCCAGTGGCGGTTGGGCACGCGGATAGTCCCCGTCATTCATGCCCAGCAGGCAAACCAGTTTGAACGGGATCGCGCGCATGGGCATCAAGGTGCAGAAGTTAACCGCACCGGCCAGAAAACGCTGGGACAGGCGGCCTTGGTCGAGGCCGGCAAGCCAGGCTTCTCGGACCACGGTCAACGGCAGTTCATCATGCAAGCCAACTGACTCGCAGGTCTCAAGCCAGGTTTCACGCAGCTCTTCGAGTTGGGCCAACACGTAGTCGTCATGCTCGCTACTGGCCAGGAAAAATAACTGAACCAGTGCGTGCAATCGAAAGCCCCATTGTTTTGGAGCTGCGGGCTGAGTGAGCTCCTGGTGGGCAATCTCCAATGCGTCCAGCAACGCGACCAAAGGCCCAATGAGCGCGGCATCCAGACCTCCGATCTCGTCGTAGGGTTCGATACCCTCGCAGGCACTGGCACTGCCCACGGCATAACCGAGCAACATCCGTCGCAGGCCGAAACGCCAACTGTTTTGTTCCAGCTCCTGCGGCAGACCAAGACCCGCGCGCTGCTCGGCATTCATGCCCCAGCGGATGCCTGCGCCTTCGATCCAACGGTGCAGGGTCGGCAGATCACGTTCCTCTACACCGAAGCGAGCGCGCAGTGCAGGAACATCCAGCAAATCAAGGATCTCGCTCACGGGGAAACGGCTATCGGGCAGTTTGAGCAGATGCTCGATAGCAATCAGTAGCGGATCACGGCCACGCTGGCCTTGATCGGCGAGCGTGAAGGGAATGAAACGCGGGTCGTGGCGTTCAAGCTGAGCAAAAACCGCACGAATATGCGGTGCGTAGCTGTCGATGTCCGGGACCATCACGATCACATCGCGAGGCCTTAAGTCCGGATCAGCACTGAAGCGTGCGAGCAATTGATCGTGGAGGATCTCCACTTCGCGCTGGGCGCTATGGGCAATGTGAAAACGGATCGATTCGTCGTTTGCCGGATCGACAGCCGGCCAGCGCTCGCGAGTCTCGTTCAAGGGACGCAATTCAAGAATGTCGTCCTGCAATTGATTGAGCATGTTCTGCGGCTGGCTTTCGCTGAACAGATCGATACGACCATCGCGGAATGCCGAGCGATAGCTGTTGGGATCGTCGTAGCTGTCGAGCAGATTGATATAGTCCCGCCCCTGCTTGCCCCATGCCGCCAGTAGTGGATGGGCATGCTGGTGAAGGGTTTGCGGGTCGAGCACAACCGGCATTCCGCTCTTGCGAGCCTGACGCTTGTACTGGTGCCGCAACAGGTCTTTATCGGCGACGATGTCCGCCCAATGGTGACGACACGGGTTATGCACGCAGAGCAGAACCTGGCTGAACCGGGCCAGTCCCGCCAGTGCTTCCAGGGCTTGAGCGGGCAGTGAAGAAATCCCGAAAACGATCACCCGGGAAGGTAATCCGCTGGGGGCGACGTCGAGGCTGTTGATGCGCTCGATAAACCGTTGATGGACGCCGGCTCGGCTTTGCGCCATGCCTTGTTCACCCACATCCAGCAACAGCGCACGCCACAACTCTGCCTGCCAGCAGTTAGCCGGGGTCAGAGGCTTGGTTTCGCCTCTGCCATTTCGTAATTGATGGCGACCTTCGGCCCAGTCTTCAAGCCAATCGGCCCTGTACACCTGATATTGGTCGAACAGGTCTGCCAATCGCTCCGCCAATTGATAGCGTTTACGTAAATCTGTGTCATTCGTAAGGAAGCGCTGCAGCGGTTCGAAGTGCGGTTGATTGATCAACTGCGGAAGCAGACGCATCAGACGCCAGGTCAAGGGAGCTTTATCAAGCAGGGATTTGACCGGAATTTCGTCACGACCAAGCACCATGCGATAGAGCTGCCACATAAAGCTACCCGGTAACTGCACGTCGATGGCTGCTGCGATTCCGCAGCCGCCCATGTCATCGTCTTCAGGGTCTTCAGCCAGTGCCAGCTTCAGCCATTGGGCGATGCCGTTACTCTGTACCAGGGCAATTTCATTTTCCAAGGGTGCCAAGGGGTAACGCCGCATCCAGCTGACCACCAGGCTGCGCAACTCGTCCAGGCGGTTGCCGTGAACCACCATAAAACCAGCACTGAGGGACGTCGCGTCCGGCATAAAGGCTTCCTTGGGAAAATACAAAAGCTAGGGCCGAACCTTAGCATTGTCGGGAGACTGTGGCAGCCGGGAGCCGTCCGGTAATGCTGTACCTACTCTCACATGGGGAAACCCCACACTACCATCGGCGATGCATCGTTTCACTGCTGAGTTCGGGATGGGATCAGGTGGTTCCAATGCTCTATGGTCGTCAAGAAATTCGGTAGCCAGGTCGTTTGCCTTAACGGCTCACGCTCCAGCGAATGGGTATGCGATAGTTTGGTGTTTTGTGAGTATCTCGAACTTTCGGTTCGTTTCGTCTTCACACACCGCAATCTGGTGCCTTTTCAGGTCAGCAAATTGCTTGGGTGTTATATGGTCAAGCCTCACGGGCAATTAGTATTGGTTAGCTCAACGCCTCACAGCGCTTACACACCCAACCTATCAACGTCGTAGTCTTCGACGGCCCTTCAGGGGACTCAAGGTCCCAGTGAGATCTCATCTTGAGGCTAGTTTCCCGCTTAGATGCTTTCAGCGGTTATCTATTCCGAACATAGCTACCCGGCAATGCCACTGGCGTGACAACCGGAACACCAGAGGTTCGTCCACTCCGGTCCTCTCGTACTAGGAGCAGCCCCTCTCAAATCTCAAACGTCCACGGCAGATAGGGACCGAACTGTCTCACGACGTTCTAAACCCAGCTCGCGTACCACTTTAAATGGCGAACAGCCATACCCTTGGGACCGGCTTCAGCCCCAGGATGTGATGAGCCGACATCGAGGTGCCAAACACCGCCGTCGATATGAACTCTTGGGCGGTATCAGCCTGTTATCCCCGGAGTACCTTTTATCCGTTGAGCGATGGCCCTTCCATACAGAACCACCGGATCACTAAGACCTACTTTCGTACCTGCTCGACGTGTCTGTCTCGCAGTCAAGCGCGCTTTTGCCTTTATACTCTACGACCGATTTCCGACCGGTCTGAGCGCACCTTCGTACTCCTCCGTTACTCTTTAGGAGGAGACCGCCCCAGTCAAACTACCCACCATACACTGTCCTCGATCCGGATAACGGACCTGAGTTAGAACCTCAAAGTTGCCAGGGTGGTATTTCAAGGATGGCTCCACGCGAACTGGCGTCCACGCTTCAAAGCCTCCCACCTATCCTACACAAGCAAATTCAAAGTCCAGTGCAAAGCTATAGTAAAGGTTCACGGGGTCTTTCCGTCTAGCCGCGGATACACTGCATCTTCACAGCGATTTCAATTTCACTGAGTCTCGGGTGGAGACAGCGCCGCCATCGTTACGCCATTCGTGCAGGTCGGAACTTACCCGACAAGGAATTTCGCTACCTTAGGACCGTTATAGTTACGGCCGCCGTTTACCGGGGCTTCGATCAAGAGCTTCGCGTTAGCTAACCCCATCAATTAACCTTCCGGCACCGGGCAGGCGTCACACCCTATACGTCCACTTTCGTGTTTGCAGAGTGCTGTGTTTTTAATAAACAGTCGCAGCGGCCTGGTATCTTCGACCGGCATGAGCTTACGGAGCAAGTCCTTCACCCTCACCGGCGCACCTTCTCCCGAAGTTACGGTGCCATTTTGCCTAGTTCCTTCACCCGAGTTCTCTCAAGCGCCTTGGTATTCTCTACCCAACCACCTGTGTCGGTTTGGGGTACGGTTCCTGGTTATCTGAAGCTTAGAAGCTTTTCTTGGAAGCATGGCATCAACCACTTCGTCGCCTAAAGGCAACTCGTCATCAGCTCTCGGCCTTAAGATCCCGGATTTACCTAAGATCTCAGCCTACCACCTTAAACTTGGACAACCAACGCCAAGCTGGCCTAGCCTTCTCCGTCCCTCCATCGCAATAACCAGAAGTACAGGAATATTAACCTGTTTTCCATCGACTACGCTTTTCAGCCTCGCCTTAGGGACCGACTAACCCTGCGTCGATTAACGTTGCGCAGGAAACCTTGGTCTTTCGGCGTGGGTGTTTTTCACACCCATTGTCGTTACTCATGTCAGCATTCGCACTTCTGATACCTCCAGCAAGCTTCTCAACTCACCTTCACAGGCTTACAGAACGCTCCTCTACCGCATCAC